>Ga0307408_100000482_pt1 | contig 34895 bp, 26 predicted proteins | sample 322Cmetagenome_FD_202116 | JGI IMG/M metagenome (GOLD analysis project Ga0307408, IMG submission 202116) | Maize rhizosphere microbial communities from greenhouse at UC Davis, California, United States - 322HYB-C-3 | ecosystem: Host-associated > Plants > Roots > Rhizosphere > Soil | place...
TATGCCTCGATACTACTGCAAATTTTGCGGCTGGCCTTTCTGCAATGTTTGCCAAAGACTATCCTAAAGCAATCGCAAGATACAATGAGTTAAGAAACACAAACTATTCTCAACTAGAGAGTGTTTATTCTAACCTTTCTATCATGTATGCTAACCAGAAAGATACCGCTTCTGCAATTCAGGTGCTAGCTGAAGGATCTGCTAAATTCCCAAAAAGTACCGACCTTGCGACAAGGGAAATTGAGTTCAGCTTGATGAGCGGTAAACAAAAACAAGTTATTGATAAAATTACAGCACAAATTGCGGCCAATCCCACAAACAGATTGTATCCATTCTACTTAGGTATTGCCTACAACTCAATTGGCGACAATAAAAAAGCTGAAGAAGCATATAAAAAAGCAATTGCTGTAGATCCAAACTATGCTGATGCTTATATTAATATTGGTGGTTTAATCATGAACAATGGCATTGAACTATACAACAAAGCAAATAAACTTCCAGTTAGTAAGGCTGCTGAGTTCAATGCATTAAGAAAACAGTCAACAGCAGAATTCGACAGAGCATTACCGTATCTTGAGAAATCAGTAGAATTAAATCCAAAATCGGTTCTTGCTTTAAGCAACCTTAGAAAATTTTATAGCATTAAAAACAATACAGCAAAAGTTGCTGAACTTGATGCTAAGATCAAAGCTGCTCAGGAATAATCCTGCACAGCGATAAATAAAAATAAAAAAGGAGTGACAGCCTGGTGCTGCCGCTCCTTTTTTATTACAAAAGAACTCCTTTGAAAGGAGAGGGGCTATGCGCCTTTTTTAGAAGAACTACCTAAGCTTTGCATCAACATGTCATAGAGATTATCATCGGAAGCTTTTTGAGGTTTGAGTTTTTTGATTGTAGGACGTTTGCCTTTGGCTTTGGCCTTAATAATATTCATCAACTCTGTATGATACTCATCTTTAAACTTCTCAATCTCAAACTTGCTGCTGTATTGGTTAATTAAGGCAAGTCCCATATCAAGCTCTTTTTTACTAACCTCAACACTATCCGGAGTCAGTATTTCCTCACTAGATCTAATTTCGTCAGCAAAACGGATTTTGGACACCACAATAACCTTTTCCAAAGGATGGATAATACACAAATTTTCGCTACTGCGTAATACAAAGCGGCCTAAGCCAGCCTTCTTTGATTTTTGAAGAGCCTTGTGTAATAGGGCATAGGCTTTCCTGCCTTGGGTTTCGGGTTCACAATAGTAAGAGGTCTCATAAAACATCGGGTTAACCTCTTGTATTTCAACAAAATTTTCTATTTCGATAATTTTGCTTTTCTCGGGACTAGCATCTTCAAAATCCTTGTCTTCAAGAATAACGTAATTATCATCAACCAGATAACCTTTTACAATCTTATCGTAAGGAACTTCTTTCCGTGTATTTTCATTAATTCTCTGGTATCTGATTCTTGCGTGGTCGCGGCTATCGAGCATGTCAAGGCTTAAAGAGCTGCTTTGAACTGCAGAATAGAGTTTAATTGGAATATTAACCAATCCAAAGCCGATAGAGCCTTTCCATATCGACCTCATAACTATAAGGTATTGTCGGTTTTAAAGAGATTGAAGTAATGGCGGTCTAGTTCCCAAAAAGACTCATTAATAGCCAAGCGCTGTTCAGACAAGAAGGCTTTCAAATCAGGACGTTCCAAAACTGAGCCTTGCAGGACATCGTCGTAACCGTCCAATAAGTATTGGTCTGAATTTCTACAGCTTTCTAGCAATTCCTGGTCTCCGCGGCCGGCTGCTTTTGCCTGGATCTCGTGCCAGCTTCGTTCCAGTAGAGATAAAAAGCCAAGGTCGTTTTCATCGGGATTACCTCCAAATGAAGCAATTTTTTCGCGCAGATCATTGGAGATTTTTTTTCGTTCGTTTACGTAGAACTTTAAAAGATCCCTGAATTCTGTTGATTTAATATGTTCTTCAGCATATTGGTAATGCTGTTGGCTGTCTGTAACAAGTCCCAGTAATCGCTGCAACTGCCTCACATAATTTTCAGGATAGGTTTCCATGATTTGATAGATTAATGTCTCTATAAAACCCTGATAAACTAAAATGGTTTGTTTGAGAGATTAGAGATGGAAGGAGTTTTACAGTTTCTATTTAACATAATATTAATTATAAGACAAACAAACAATACATACCAAGAATACCTAGATTAAACTTCCAAGCGACTATAATTCTTTGACAAGTTTCAGGAACAGACTTAGAGCTTGGCGTTTAGAATTAGTTAGATCATAGTCGATTTTATTTCTCAAATAGTCGTCTAGATCAAAATCGGTACGTGGTTGCAATTGCTGTATAACTTTATCGCGATGCAATAGCCCTAATTTTAGCGCTGAATTAAAATCAAAAATGAAATCATCAGGAATTGGTTTATTTGCGGCCCAAACTGCAAATACAAATGGCAAGCCGGTAAATTTCATCCATTCTTCGGCAAGGTCATATACAAAGGGAAACTTATCTTTTTTCCCAAATGTACGGTCGCCAATTTCAACAAATGCATCGCCGCCAATATCGCTCGCGCCCGGATTGACATTCCAATGGTTTTTTAACAAAACTTTGGCCAGCGCATTTGAGCTTCGTGAATGCGTATCGAATTTTATGGATGTAATTTCATTGATTGGCTTATGACTGAAAATAAAAACAGAATTCACTTCGCCTTTGGCTCCAATGCAATAATCCGATACTATTTGGTATTCAGGCAAGTTCAACAAAGCAGCCACAGGAACTAATCCTATATCAACCTGATTTTCAATAAGTTTATTGGCACATTCTGAGGGAATATCTAAGCTTAAATCAATTTTTTCTAGAATTCCAGAGTGTTTTAATCCGTATATAAAAGGTTTGGTATTGGTGTATGAAACTGCTGAAACCCTAATCTTGCTCAAAGTATTTTGTTAAATGCTCGGTGTTGTTAAAATCAATAATCTCGAACTTTTCGCCATCGTATTTTAACTTATAAAGTGTGGTGTTTTGATGAGGAAATCTGTCCATTTCATGTAAAGGCAAATTCATTAACAAGCATAAAAACAAACGCATTGCCCGGCCATGCATGCAAACCAAAATGTTTTTTGCGTTATCATTTTCAATTAGCTTTTCAAGTACTTCCAGTTGCCTTTCGTTTACTTCCAGAGGGCTTTCACCTTTTTCGAATTTTAAATGAAGGTTTCCAGCCGACCAGTTCCTTATTAAAGCATCAAAGGTTGCTCGAAGTTCATCGCTTGCCTGTTGTCCTTCGTAAATACCCCAGGCAAGCTCATCCAGGCCGGTAAACTGCGTCCACGGGATACCTGATTCAATAAAATGCTGTACCGTTTGATGGGTTCGTTTTAATGAAGATGTGTAAATTTTATCAAAAGGAACGTCTTTGTATAGCTTATAGAACGCCTCGGCCTGCTTTCTTCCTGTATCATTAAGGTCGGTATTCATGCCTCTTCCCTGCATAACTCCCCTCCTGTTCAAGTCTGTTTCTCCGTGCCGTATAATGTATATGTTTTTTTCTATCCCCATTCTAATTATTTACTACTGGTAACTTGTAAAACTTGGCCTTAGGCTCATCATCAAACTGGTAATCCATGTAATCAGTAATTACATTGTACAAGGTATCTCTTTCAATTGGATGGCGGCCCACATGTTTAATTAGTTCTACCAGCTCTCGGGTGCTCATTGCCGGGGTTTGCTCCTCAGCTCCAGCCATTGAATAGATTTTGGTTGTGTCATCTAAGGTTCCGTCAATGTCATCTACTCCAAAATTTAATGAAAGCTGTGCTGTGTTGCGGCTAATCATTGCCCAGTAAGCTTTTATATGGTCAAAATTATCCATATAAATGCGGGCGATGGCGTAATTGCGCAAATCCTCAATTACCGAAACTTCAGGAATATGTGACATCTGGTTGTTTTCATGCCTGAATTTCAATGGAATAAAGGTTTGGAAACCACCTGTTTTATCTTGGAGTTGGCGTAATTGCTCCATATGATCTACCCGGTGCCAAAACTTCTCTATATGTCCGTATAGCATGGTTGCATTAGAGCGCATTCCTAGCTTATGCCATTCTTCATGTATTGAAAGCCACTGGCCCCCAGTACATTTATCCTTCGCTATCTGATCCCTTACTTCAGGATGAAATATCTCTGCACCTCCACCTGGAATCGAATCTAGTCCGGCATCTTTCATCAGCTTCATACCGGTAGCATAGTCAATTTTTGCCTTTTTAAAGATATAGTGATATTCAACTGGGGTTAACGCCTTGATATGCAATTCAGGGCGATGTTGCCTTATTTTGCTAAAAAGTTCAGAGTAAAAAGGAACATCATACTGGGGTAATACGCCGCCAACAATATGTACTTCGGTAACAGGTTGGGCATCGTATTTTTTTACAATCTCGAGCATTTCATCCAGCGTGTATTCCCAGCCCTGCTCCTTTTGCTTAATTAAGCGCGAGTATGAACAGAACTTGCAATCGTATACACAAAGATTTGTAGGTTCTATATGGAAGTTGCGATTGAAATAGGTATTGTTTCCGTGTTTTTTCTCCCTGATATAATTGGCTAAGATACCAAGGTAGGCAAGCTCGCCTTTTTCATACAATAAAACACCTTCATCGAACGTAATCCTCTCTCCTGCTTCAACTTTCTTGGCTATTCTTTTTAAATCCTCATCAAGATTTGTATCTGAAAGAAGCGTATTCAGTTTTCGTACTGCATCCATGTAAGGCAAAAATACAATAATGAGCCTATTTGCCACATCATTTAGTTGTAACAAATCTTTAATTAGAATTATTATAAAAATGCCTATTTGGTATTGATTTCCTTTATTTCAGGGATTCCGATTCCCAAAAAACAGTCGTCCTGGCAGCCGTTTGGCACATAGCCACACGCGGATACCATGCCATTATTCAAAGGCCTAAGTTTAGTGAGAGGACAACAATTGGAAAAGACAGTTTTTATAGTATGAGTTTACAAGTACATTTACCAAACGAAATTACCTTAAACAACGCGACATGAATATCGAAACAATTGCTATACATGCTGGAAATAAAATAGATGAAACAAGCAAGGCGGTAGTGCAGCCAATAACATTATCTACCACTTTTGAGCGGGGTTTTGACGGAAGTTTCCCTTCAGGATTTCAATACACAAGAGCCGCAAATCCGAACAGGCAATCTTTGGAGTCGGTAATATGTGGTTTAGAAAATGGTGCAGAAGCCTGCGCTTTCTCTTCGGGAAATGCCGCTGGCGCTGCTGTGTTTCAGGCATTGGAGCCTGGCAGCCATGTTATTGTTCCTACAGACATGTATCATGGATTAAAGGCATTGATTAATGAAGTTTACGCTAACAGAATATTGGACATCAGTTTTGTAGACTTATCTGATATTAAAATTGTAAAAGCAGCAGTTAAACCCCATACAACTAAGCTTATCTGGATAGAGACCCCGTCTAACCCTTTACTTAAAATATCTGATATAACATCAATCTGCGAAATTGCGGAAGATAATGGAGCCGTTGTATGTTGTGATAATACTTTTGCGACCCCTATTTTCCAAAGGCCGTTAGAGCTGGGTGCCGATTTAGTAATGCATTCGTCAACTAAGTATTTTGGAGGACACAGTGATGTTTTAGGTGGTGCGTTAGTTTGCAAAGAAAAAAATGAGTTGTGGGAGCGGATAAAAAATATTCAAACCCTCTCGGGGGCAGTGCCGTCTCCTTTTGACTGTTATATGGCGGTTAGGGGAATAAAAACGCTTCCCTACCGAATGAAAGGACATGCTAATAATGCCCGGAAAATTGCTGAATATTTAGAAAATCATCCGCAGGTTGAAAAGGTCTTTTATCCAGGTTTGCTATCTCATGAAGGTTATAATGTGGCAAAAACCCAGATGTGTGGTTTTAGTGGAATGCTTTCCTTTACATTGAAGCAAGGCGAAAATGCCGCTATCAAATTCGCTAACAGCCTGAAACTAATCATCAGGGCTACTAGCCTGGGTGGTGTTGAAAGTTTAATTGAGCATCGCGCTTCTGTAGAAGGCCCGGATACAAAAACGCCTTTTAATTTGTTAAGGCTCTCAGTTGGCCTTGAATCTGCTGAAGACCTGCTTGAAGATTTAGAACAAGCCTTCTCCAGCCTATAGCTATTTCCTATTTTATTTGGGTAATTGGGTGAAACGGTGCTATATTTGGCGCAATCAAGCCATTAGGCTTGATTTTCTTTATCAACGCCCCTTAAAAGGTTTTGATTTATAAAGAAGTGGTGAGAGAACAGGCTCTGCGACCCGCTGACAACCTAACCGGGAAAGTCCCGGAAAAGGTGCCAAATCCTGTTCCGGGCTTCGGCTTGGAAACATATAAATTGTTAAACCATGATGCTGAATCAACTTAACTTCTATCCCCCAATGGGTGTTTCTGCTATATATCATACTCAAAGTATGCATGCGCCTGTACTATTTAACCCTCGTAATATGTTATAATGCGCAAATAATTAAGCAGGAAACAATGCTTGATAGATGCGCAACTCGCGGTAAATAATATTTGAAAGCAATTTAGCTTTAGTATTCACTTAGAAGATAAGCGGCCCAGGAATCAGAATAAATGAACATCAATATATACAAACACCATAAATCTTTCAGGTTTGAAAACGGGCAAGAAATTGAAGGGCTCGAAATTGCTTATCAAACCTGGGGCAGGTTAAACGCTGCCGGAGATAATGTGATATGGGTTATACACGCTCTTACTGCAAATTCGGATGTTTTTGATTGGTGGGCTGGTTTATTTGGCGAAAACAAGCTTTATAATAGCTCGGGGCACTTTATTGTTTGTGCCAATGTATTGGGATCTCATTACGGTACAACCTCTCCCCTAAGTACAAACCCTGTAACAGGCGAGCCTTACTACTTAACCTTCCCGCAGTTTAATGTTAGGGATATGGCGGCGATGCAGAAAGTGCTGGCCGACCACCTGCAAATAAACGAAATTCATACTCTGATTGGGGGGTCGCTAGGTGGGCAACAGGCTGTGGAATGGGCTATTATTGAGCCTCAACGTGTTAAGAACCTCGTATTAATGGCGACCAATGCCAAGCATTCTCCCTGGGGGATTGCATTTAATGAGAGCCAGCGGCTGGCGCTACAAGCCGACCCTTCTTTTGGCGAAAAGAGGCCTAACGGCGGGCTAAATGGTTTAAAGGTGGCAAGAAGCGTGGCTTTACTATCTTACCGGAATTACGAAACGTACGCGATATCTCAACAAGAGGTAACTAATGATAAAACTGACGATTTTAAAGCTTGTTCATATCAAAACTATCAGGGAGATAAATTGGTGAAACGTTTCAATGCTTTTAGTTATTGGTATTTAACTAAAGCAATGGATAGTCATAATGTAGCACGTGGCCGTAATTCAGCCGAGGAGGCTTTAAATCAGATTAAAGCAAGAACGCTTATCATTGCCATTGGTTCCGACTTACTATTTCCGCCTTCAGAACAACGTTTTCTGGCTCAGCATATTCCAGGTTCTGTTTATTCGGAGATTAGCTCCTTTTACGGGCATGATGGATTTTTGATTGAGACAGACAGTTTAACTAAGGTAATTGAAGAATTTTATCAAGGTTCGTCAAATATTAATGCGCTTCATAGGATAGCATAAAAAACGGCGGAACTTTAATCCCGCCGTCAGCTAATTTTGTTATTTGTTGTTATTTAGTTTCTGTACTGGCAGCCTCATTAACATAGCCTTCCGCTATTTCTGTAAGCAACCTGTCGGTGTTTTTTTCTTCCTGTAAAATCTGATCTAACAGATTTTGTGCGTCAATAAAGCCTAACACTCCTGCTAAGGTTTTTAGTGTACCATAAGTGGCTATTTCGTAGTGTTCAACTTTCTGCGCTGCAGCAATCAATGCAACATCACGTACTTCTGTACCTGTATTGGTTTCATCGATAAGCTCTTCAGCCTCTTTTAAAAGGCCTTCCATTGCCTCACATTTCTTTGCTGTTGCTTTTTCGCCAATGGATTCAAATACTTGATTTACGTGTTCAACATGCATTTCTGTTTCCGATAAATGTGTGTCGAATGCGCTTTTCAATTCTTCGGCTGTTGCCGCCTTTGACATCTTTTTCAGGCTTTTTATAAGTTGTTTTTCAGCCCAGAGTATATCTTTTAATTGATCAACAAATAACTCTTTAAGAGCGCTCTCTTGCTCGTGTGACCGTTGTGTAGTTTTGCTGCTTCGAGAAGCAGAGGTAGATTTTGTATTTGGCATAGTTTAAATAATTAATTGTTAAACTGTTAATTTGAACTGCCTAAACACAGTTTTGTTTACAATTATTTTAAAAATCGACTCCCTTAAGAAATTGTTTTCTTTGCCGATAATCAAAGTATTCAGCTAGAAAAAGACTACACTTTTGGTATAGCTCTTTTAGCCATTGAAGGTGTCCAGGCTATTTTTGCCCGCTTTTGACTTCTTCGGCCACAGCGGGTTTTACTGGCACTTCTGCCGTTTTTTCTTCTTTAGCCACCGCAGCATCTTTGGCTACTGTAGTGTCTTTAGCAATGGCTGTGTCTTTAGCCACGGTAGGATCTGGCTCCCCCAGCTTTTGCTTTAGTGACGAGATCTCAAGTATTAAGGATTCATTTTTTGCAGAGAGCCTTCTTTCCTCCGCCTTAAAATATTCAAATACCGTGCGCACTTTAGTTAATTCGGTAGTAAGGCTGTCAATAGCCGTCGCCTTTCCGGCAAAAGATTTGCTTATGCTATCCATTTTGGCTTCAAGACTTTCAACAGTGTCCTTGGCGGCTTCAATAGTACTTTGGAGTTTACTCACCTTTAACTCAAGTTGCTTTATGGTTTCCGTCTTAGAACTTAAGGCTTTTTTCAGGCTGTCTGCCTGGTGGTTTAACTTTTCAATAATTTCCTTCTTGCTTTGGGCATATGCCAAGCTTCCATTTAAAACAGTGATGGAAAAGAAGAGTAATAGCAGATTCTTTATCATGGCTTTACGAATTAGATTCAATAAGAGAGAAGCCCCCGGAAACCACAAAAGGGCTTTAGAAAAGAGTGTGTAAGTATCTAAGTAAAAGGAATATAAATATAGCTATTTGAAAGCTTAAGTTCTTCGCAACTTACTAACATAAGTGTTGCTACAGGCTTTCTGTTTTACTTACTATGTTTTTTATCACTTCGTCAAGTTCAGTAGCCGAAAGTTGCAACAATGGCAAAAGCTCTTCGATGACTTTAGGGTCTTTGTCCATCACCATAATATCCACAAGGCCAAGAATCCGGGAAAGCGGAGCTCTTACAATATGAGATTGAGTCCAGGCAATTTCCCGCAGTTTTAAGTTCTGCTCCTCTATCGCCAGGATGTAGTTCATTCTTTCAGTAATATCACGTTTAATTGCAATATAGTTTTTTACCTTCCCCGCGGCATCTGTAACCGGGGCAATGGCCAGAGCGGCCCAATACACTTCTCCACTTTTTTTGTGAAACATAGTTTGTATCTGGCAACTTTCTCCATTTTGCATTGCAGCTGCCAGCCTTTCAATCTCTTTTTCGTCAGTTTTTTCGCCAATCAAAATTCCTGTACCCTTGCCAATCACTTCATTTGATTCATAACCAGTCATTTGCAAAAAGGCGTTGTTTACAAAGATGATCTCTGCTCCTTTTGGTAGAGAAAAGTCTGAATTGGTGATAATTACGGCATCCGAGGCATTGGTGATAACCGATTCAAACAGCTTTAAGCGATGTTCTTCGGCTTTCAACAATGTTACGTCTCTCATTGCACCGATCATTTGATATGGAGTACCCAGCTCGTCGCGAATAATAACTGCATTATTACTAACTATCGCATACTCTCCGGATGCTTTTTTATAGCGATATTCATCGTGCCAGTGGCTCTGTCCCACTGTTTTCACAGCCTCTTCAATGCCACTCCACACACGTTGCATATCCTCTGGATGAATGTTTAGCGACATCCATGAGCTATCGACTTCGGGTATTGTAATGTCGTACCCGAAAAGAGTTGAAAAGCCTTCGCCGAGGAGAATTTTATTTTGAGTGAGGTTAAAATCCCAGATAGCATCGGAAGTTGCCTTGGTAGCATATCGAAAGCGCTGATTGCTTCTGATGAGCTCGTTTTTAGCGTTAATAGCTTCCGTTATGTCTTTTGAAATTACCATCATTGCATTGCGGTTATTGTAGCTAATGCGGTGGCCTGTGATTTCTACCTTGATTATATCACCATTTTTTTTACAATGCCGCCATTGGCTAAAATAAGAGCCTTCGTTGTTTTGCTTGCCAATAACTTCACGCAGAAGCTCGATGTCTTCTGTGGGGTGCATGTCAACTATGGAAAAGCTTAGAAATTCATTTCGGGAGTAACCATACGAACTTATAGCGGCTTTATTTACTTCAAGTATTTTATAAGTTTCCAGATCATATATCCAATAAGGAAGCGGGCTTTCCTCGAAGAGTTTACGGTATTTCTTTTCAGATTCTGCAACTGCCTGCTCTGCTAAAACCCTTTCTGTTACGTCTTGTACTGTTCCCTCAAATTTTATTATCTCCTTACTGGCGTTATAGTAGGGAATACTTTTTTCATGGACATAACGCATCGATCCATCACGGCGAATAATGCGGTGTATAACATCATGGTTCTTTTCTCCGCGAAGCGCCATATTCAGGTCATACATAAACATTTCGCGGTCATCGGGATGTATCGAATTGAAAAAGTTATCGAAGGTTAGTGCCTTAGGCGACTTTTCCCATCCCCAAATTTCGAAAACTTCATCTGACCAAAATATTTCGTTTTTAATAACATCGTATTCCCAATACCCTAATCTGGCAATTTGCTGGGCCGATTTTAACCTGCTGTTTAATTTAAGCAATTTACCTTCCGTACTCTTTCGCTCGCTTATATCCTTAAAATTCGCAACAATGCCATTTACAGCTTTCTCTGCAATTACATTACTGAAAGTACATTCAAGCCAACACCATTTTCCACTTTTATGAAGTATCCTAAAGCTCAATTCTTCTTGCTGATATTCTGGAAACTGCTCAAATGCCGCAAGCAATTCTAACAAGCTTTCCCTGTTTTCGGGATGTAAATAAGCGTGAAAATGAGTGCCGATTAATTCCGTATCTGAATATCCTAAAACATGCGAAACTGCACCTGAAGCGTATTTAATTGTAGAATCAACTGAGAGCACTACCACACCATCTCTACTGTTTTCCACCAGAGCTCTGTATCGCCTCTCGCTATTTTCGAGTTTCTCTTCGGCATTTTTTTGCTGGGTTATATCGCGGCCGGAGATACAAATACATGAAATGCCTTCCACGTCTTTCACCGGATAAATTGCAAATTGAAACCAGCGAAGCCCTTCGCTTTGACTATACACAGAGCGTGTGTATTGAACGGATTCGCCTTCCAAAACTTTGGCGACTTGCGAGGCAAAATGTGCTTTAGCTGACTCTTCTATGTAATCCAGGAGATTTTTCCCTCGTTCGAAATCTGTAATACTTTCATTAAGCAGGATAAAATCCCTGGCTCGCGAATTATATGCTTTAATTGTTAAGTTACTGCTTGTTAATACGAAGCCTTCTACAGAGTTATCAAAAATAGCACGCAGATTTAACTCTGATTCTCTTATTTTATGTTGCGCGGCCCTTCTTGCCGTTATGTCTTTGCAATTATAAACAAAGGCTTTAACTGCTTCATCATGCAGTAAATTGGTTACGGTACCTTCCACCCAAATATAATCGCCTTTTTTATGTTTTATCCGGCTAATACGATGAAATGGCTTACCCGGATTTCTTAATAAATCGGGCAGTATATCATTAAATTCTACGAAGTTAGCAGGATGGATTAAAGATTCGATTGTTTGCAAACGGGCTTCTTCGGGAGTAAATCCAATAATTTTTCTGAAAGATGGACTTGTGTAGAGAATATAACCATCACCGCTGGTTAAAAAGATTATGTCTTCTGAGTTTTCAATAACCGCTTTAAACTTATTTTGACTTAGCCGGGCCTCATCCTCCGCTAGTTTTTTGGCTGTTATGTCTTGCACCACTATGGCATATCGTATGTCGCCGGCTGTAGAATTATAAGCTGTTGCTGAGTATTCACAAAAAAAATGTGTTCCGTCTTTTTTAAGCCCTATGCACTCTCCAGTATCCGTTTCAGGGATTTCTTTTTGGCTAAGCATACTCAGGAAATTAAAATGAGTGGCCATTAATAACTTCTTCTTGTGCATTGTTTTGAGTTCCAGCAAGCTGTACTCAAACATTTTTGAAGCTGTTTTATTTGCCTCCAGAATCTTTCCCTCCTCATCCAGAATGAGAATTGCACTTACTGTATTTTCAAAAATGGCGTTAAAAGTGTCAACAACATGTAGCTCAGCCTTGGCTGGGTGGCTGGATTTGTGGACTGCCGCCTTGGCCGTAGAATATTGCCCTGTTACGTCCTTTATAATGCAAATTAAGTAATGAAAATGCCCGCCATCTTCAAGAAGCGGGTAGCTATATATTTCCCAATATTTTACCTCAAATTTATTCAGCCCAGAAATGGGAAGCCCATAGCGTAATGACTTAACCTGCTGGGGCAAGCCGGTTTCTATTACTTCCAACAAAAGTCCTTCGAATGCCTTAAATGCATGTTTGTTTAAGCTTAAATGCAAGCCGGGGAATATTTCAAGCAATGCTTGTCCTTCCAGTTCTTCGGCAGTTTTGTGGACGGTTTTTAGAAATGCGGTATTAGCTTTAGCAACCTTAAGCCCTTCAACTGAAATAACAAGCGCAGGTGTGGGGAACTCCTTAATTAAGGTTTCAATATTTCTTAAGGTTAGCATATAGGCCTAAGTTTAAGCACACCGCATAAGAAGGGTAAATAATCGGCTAAGATGTATTAACGGCGATGTGATGAAAAGGTTTCTGGCTGTAATAGATATTCGAACGGTTGGCGAAGAATAATTTCACATTCCGGCTTTGCCCTGCCAAGGTAGCTTTATTATGCGCTTATTTAAAGCTTCTTAGTGTTATTAAAACGAGCATAAAGAATACTCTGGCAGCATTCAATACAAGGTTCAATTATATTGGCCGCAAAAAAAAATGGCCCGGCATTCGCCCGGCCACTTATAAAATATTTGTTATTTGTGGACTAAACCGACTTTCTTATAAATTTGGTTAGGATAACAATTGTATCTCCGTTTATTTTTCCTTCAATCTGCTCTGCATTATCATGAACAAGCTTGATTTTACGAACTACCGTACCTTTGGGCGCAATGTAGTTAGTACCTTTTACATTGAGGTTTTGAGTAAGCACAACCGTGTCGCCAGCCTCTAAAACCACGCCATAGCTGTCCTTATGAATAACCTTTTCGGCTTCCAGGGCATCTTCGGCGTTAGCCCAGGTAATTAGTGATTCGTCGAGATAAACAGATTCTATGGTATCTCTTGCCCACTCTTCACCTGATAGTTTGCTTAAGATTTTATAGGAAAGCACCTGTACTGCTGGCACTTCAGACCAGATAGAACCTTCCAGGCAACGCCAGTGATGGGTATTGGAGAAATTGCCATTGCTTAATTGCTCGAAGCATTCTGCACAAAGAACAACCTGATTATTAATAGTTTCGTCGCTTTTTGGGGGGACTGTGTAAGCGTGCAGAATAGTGCCTTGATTGCCACAAAGCTCGCATGCGTGATTGCTTCGTTCTTGTAATTGAGTATTGATCGCCATTGTGCCAAAATTAACTTAAAATTGGATGATTAAAGTTAATGGCCTGGAGAAAATTTCTTGTTATTTTGGTGGAGGTAAAGCTCTTCTGATCAGGGGGGTGACAAATGTCTTTTTAATGTATGGACACAATTTTGTGGCAAAAAGTTCTTGAATTTAATCTGAATGAACCAATAAGAGGTTATGGTTTTTCCACCAGGCTGGCAAACGAAAATAACTGGACAAGGAACTTTACGAAACAAGCTATACATGAGTACAAAAAGTTTATGTATCTAGCTGCTATTCAGGATCAAATGGTATCACCCTCTGATATAGTTGATATTGTTTGGCACCAGCACTTGATTTTTACCCAGTCGTACCAGCGATTTTGCGAAATCCTTGGAAAAAGGATTGAGCACATACCGGGCACCCATGATAGGCAGGACTGGGAGAAACTCAAGCTAGCGAGAAATAGATTAAGTACATTATACATCGAATCGTTTGGGCAACAGCCAGGTCAATACTGGCACTGCCGGAGTATATATGAACCATTGAGCCTTGATAAGTCTCCACTCAAAATAAATGCTTTTTTGGCATTAGGTTTATTAGGGACACTTTTTCTCTATTTGGCAATTGCAGCCCTTATAAAACCAATGTACGTTAAGATAGATAATCCGGAGTTCCTAATTGGATTTATTACTATTACTTCTGTTGTTTTTGTCTCGTTAGAATTGTATAGCAGAATGAAATTAAATGAATTCGTGCAAAGGGCAGATAGAGACTCCTTTTTATTTAACCTTAGTCCGGCTGAGTTGATTTATCTTCAAAGTGGTAAGTTAGAGTATGTAATCCATGGCTACATAAGTCGGATGATAGAAAAAAATATTTTGTGTTTAGGGGGGGACAAAATCTTATCTAACTGTAGCAATGCTAATGTTAATGACGAAATCGAGTTTACAATTACAGAGGTCATTGAAACATATGGAGCCAATTATTACCCCTTGTTGTTACCTCGATTGCTAGAACGCCCTATTTTTAGAGTAATTGAGAACTCAATGACTTCATTCAAAAGGCGCTTTATTAATTCACGATACTTCTCATCCATATTCTATGTAAATTTTTCGGTCATTTCTTTTGTATTCGTATTTGGGCTTTTAAGGCTGGGTATAGGCACACAAAGGGATAAGCCAGTTGCCTTTCTGGTTATGTTATTAATTATGTATTTACTTTGTTCTGTAATTTTTCTTATCCGGCTCGGCTCTAAGCTTGGAACTTATACCATTCCTCAATTCTATAAAACAGAAATAAATCCAAGTGAACCTGATGAGTGGGAATGGAAATACTTTCTTATGGGGCAAGCGATACTCATCGGGCCTCTTATTCCGATAGTAACAGCCATGGAGAAAAGTTCTAATACATATTTTGGGACTGGGGGCTCTTCTTGTAGTTCTGGATGCGGTAGTTCCTGCGGCGGAGGTGGTTGTGGCGGCTGTGGTGGTAGTGACTAGACAGCAATTTGATCTAGATGAGATAGTTAGTGTTTTGATTTTCCGGCACTTAAGTAGTTAATAAAACCTCAGCCCCATATCTGTGTTCTGCTATTATCCTGTAACACCAAAATTAATGGGGGCAGTAATAAATTGTGCGGCCTATACTAATGGCGTGCGGCTAGCCAATGTTGGTTTAAACGATATCAGCAGCTTGCTCAACGAGCCCGATATATTTATTTGGATTGGGCTTCACGAGCCTGATGAATCGTTAATGGCGGAAGCCCAGCAACAATTTGGTTTACACCATCTAGCTGTTGAAGATGCCCATCAGGCACATCAGCGCCCTAAGTTGGAAACTTATGGCGATACTCTTTTCATTGTCCTGCGGACTGCACAAATGCTAAATAATCAAATATCTTTTGGGGAGACTCATTTTTTTGTTGGGCATAGTTTTATCCTGACCATAAGGCATGGCTCAACACTGAGCTATAAAGATGTGCGGACCCGCTGCGAAAGTACGCCAGATCAGCTGAAAAAGGGGCCGGCTTTTGCATTGTATGCGGTTATGGATTCTATAGTTGACCAGTATTTCCCTGTGGTTAATGATATGGAAGAACAGCTGGAAAGGCTTGAAGAGGATGTATTTTCGGGAAATTCTAACCGCGAAACTATCAGCCAGATTTATCAGCTAAAGCGTAGTCTATTACAGGTAAAACGCGCCATTTTGCCCTTAACCGATATTTGTAATCGACTTGTGAGGTTTAACATGGCTTTGATTCCTGATGAAACACACCCTTATTTTAGAGATGTTCATGATCATACCATGCGCATTAACGAAATGGTTGATAATACACGAGAGCTACTAAACAATGTTCTCGAAGTAAATTTTTCCCTGATTTCAATTTCCCAAAACGATGTTTCCAAGAAGTTTGCTGGTTGGGCTGCTATATTAGGCGTACCCACCATGATTGCCGGAATTTACGGAATGAATTTTGATTTTATCCCAGAGTTAAACTGGTATTACGGCTACCCAACGGTGCTCGTTATAACCGTTTTTACCTGTATTTATCTTTACAAACGCTTTAAGCAATCAGGCTGGCTATAAATCGAGTATGCCAGGACAGTGTGTTATTTCAACGTGTTTTCCTTTTCTGGTAGTGTACCAAATATCTTGTCCCAAAGGGATGAGCTTACGCCAAATCCTTTTTCCGGATCTTTATAATGATGCAAATTGTGATTACGCCACAGCGCTTTCAGCCCTTTAGGCGGTGGAAACGCATGTATAGCATAATGCATTGATACATAGAGTAAATATCCAATCATGAACCCAGGAAAGAAAGCATACACATATGTTCCGGTTCCAAACACTAAAGAGGATATTGAAAAGATAATACACCAAATTATAGAAGCGAAAACTACACTTGGAACCGGCGGCATAAACAGCCGGTGTTTATCTCTGGGAAATTCGTGGTGATTGCCGTGGAAGATATAAATAATCCGTTGGCCAAGTTTACTTGTAGGGTGATAATGAAATAGGTATCGGTGAGCCACATACTCGAAAAGAGTCCAACTAAATAGCGCCAGAAGAAAAATACCCCCAATATGTATTGGAGACAAGCTTATTTCGGCATAACTGTAATATAGCATATATAAACAGGCCGGGATATAAATAGCATAGATTACCCAAGGCCTGGTTTTTGTAAGTGCTTCAAGCATCGAATTTTCAAATATCCGTGCACTACCCCGGTTATTAATTCTTATAGATTCCATCGTCTTATAGGATTACATACTCGTTGATAAAAGCATCGCTGAGCATATCGGCCACATTAGACTAAACACAAATACAATGCTAAAAGTGTTTTATAAAAGCCAATCCATAAACTTTATTGCTGTTTTGAGGAACAACATGACTTTCAGATGTGCTAACTAACTCGGGCTCCGAAGTTGGGACTGTGGGAAAAAGCAAGAAGAAGCCCCCATCTGCAATCGGACGTGCGCAAGATGGGAAAATGGGTTATACATACCACAGGCTTGATGCTCCAATCAGGGCAGCCTCTTCTCCAAGCTTGGCCTGTAAAATGGGAATAGTTTGATATTCGGCTTTTAGGTTTGCATGTAGGCTTTCCTTAAAGAGGTTAAGAGCCTTTGCTATATTACCCCCTAAAATAACCGCTTCGGGCTTTTTTGATTCAATGAAACCGTTTAGAAACAAGCCAAGATTTTCGCCGAACTCATTAAAGACGTCTCGGGAAACATTGTTTGTATCCCATAAGCTTGCCAATTGCTTAACGTCAGAGATGCTTTCCCCTGTGAATTCTGTATAACGCTTCAACAGCCAGCGTGCAGATAAATAATCTTCTGCAATACTTTCCTTAAAAGGAGAATTCCATAATTCGGCATCCTCAGCATGATTATCATAAAAAACAGATGTACCCAAGCCTGTGCCCAGCGTTATGCCAATTAACCGTGAGTATGATTTCCCGGCTCCGGCGCATGCTTCTCCCCTCAAAAAGCTGGCTGCGTCGTTATAAAAAATAATATTTTCAACTTCCAGGTTTAGTGACGCTGCCAAAAGATGTTTAATATTTAAGCCATAAAGTAAATCATATTTATTTTGGCCTTTAATAAAGCTGATTCCGTTTTGATAATCAAAAGGGCCTGGCATGGCAATACCTATCTTTTTTGACGCATTAGCAGGCAGTCCACAGGCATCCCGGATTACTTCACTCCACTCCCCGATAATTGCGGAAGCCCCTTGCCTTGAATTAATACTCCTTCTCATTCGTGTGCTTTCTACAACCTCACTTGTCTTTACGTTGACCTGGGCAGCAGTAATATGGCTACCGCCTATGTCTACTCCTACTACAGTTGAATTATGCATTTGTGAATTGTTTTTTTTAACGATTGAACCTTCGAGTTGTATGAGATATGCTAACGGTTGCTAATATTTTTGTATAGCATTTACCTTGCCTGGAAAAGCCGAATCACCCTCAATATTTATTGTTTTTAAATTAGTAACATCGTGGCTCTCAACTACATGCTTATAGTATGGAGGGCGGTTTTCGCCCCAACTTACAGAGCTGTTTCTAATGCTTATATTGGTAGCTTTATCGATGTAAAATCCCGAAGTGCTTCCAGAGAGAAGTCCTTCTACCTTAGCTGGCCGGCGGTCATATATTCCACCGGGCAATTGTGTGGTTTTGTTAATAAATAGGTCAACCTGGTCAAATACAATATCAGATATTTTATCTGCCGACTCAGCTCCTACATAGATTCCATTTTCGCTTACCCCTTTAATGTTATTAAAATAAATCCTGCTTACCTTCCCTACACTTCCTTCGGTTTTTCCTTTCGGGAAGCGCCAGTTAGCATCTTTATGATTGCCAGTTGCCCTGCGAAATGCAGTTACATAAATAGGTTCGGCCTTGCCCCACCATACATCAGAAAATAAATGAGAATCGATAACGATATCTGAAAATATCACGTCGCTAACCGTGCCTTCGTCGCGATTTTGAATGCCAATGCCTCGGTTGCTCTTTTTTATAATGCAGTTATTAATTACAACGTGACTTATACGGTCCATGTTTTCTGAGCCGATTTTGATAGCGCAAGAGCGCGATGTCATGGTACAATTGCTAACTGTGATGTTTTCACAAGGGCCAAACTCCTCGAACTCACGGCGATTTTTCAAGCAGATACAGTCGTCTCCAGACTCAATGTAGGAGTTACTTATACGTACATTTTTGCTATGATCGAGATCGATACCGTCACTGTTTCTCACTTTTAGGCTGTTTAACAGAGTTATATTATCAATAGCTACATCATCGCACCCAATCAGGTGAACCGTCCAATAGGCGGAATTCCGAACCGTTAAATCACGGATGCGAATGTTTTTTCCGCCAATAATTGTAAGCAGGTGCGGACGCGGGTCTACTACATTAAATGGTTTCAGCACGTAAGAATCTTCCAGCTCTGCACCCATGAAAGAAATGCCGTTTCCATCGAGGAATCCAGATCCAGAAAGGGTTACGTTTTCCAGTTTCTCTCCGCCAATCCAGATAGTGCCCTCTCCTTTGTTATCTCTGAAAGCGCTTGTTTTATATACACTTTCATCTGGATTTGCAAGCACTCCTGCGTTCACTTCCACTACAAACTCAATATTTGATTTAAGGTCGAATGGGCCGCTCATAAACACCTGTCCAGCAGGCACAATAACTCGTCCGCCTCCAGAAGAGGAACAAGCATTAATCGCTTTTTGGATAGCTAAGGCATTGTCTTTTTTTATATCGGCAACCGCCCCATAATCGGTAATCAAAAAATCTCGAGTTTTTACTGGCTTTTTCTGTGCGAGCGCACCCCCTGCGCAAATCAGGAACAGAAGAATACAAGTGGGGAATGTTTTAAATGACATATCTTATTTTGTTAAAGAATCAGGTTGTTCAATCTCCTTTGTTGCCCATGTTTTAGAAGGCTTATCTGTCAGCGATATCTCCAGCAACCCTCCATTAACAATCATGGCATGGCTCAGATAGTTTTTAAGATAAGGCTTTCCATTAAACTTTACTGATGAAATATATGCAGAAGTATCCGACTGCTTGTGTGTAAGCACTTTGAATTTTTTGCCGTTCGCCAAGGCGATGGTGTAGCTTTTAAATAGAGGAGCAGTTAACAGGTATTGGCCAGAGACAGGATTAAGTGGATAAAAGCCAAGAGAAGCAAATACATACCATGCCGACATTTGCCCTGCATCATCGTTACCGCTTAGTCCCCCTGGACCGTCGCTGTACTCGTCTTCCAGAATCTGTTTTACCCTTAATTGTGTTTTCCATGGCGACGGCGTGTAGTTGTACATGAATGGAATCTGATGGCCGGGCTCATTGCCGTGCCAGTATTCGCCGCCATCAAAAAGTTTATCTAGCGAAGTTTGGAGTTGTACCTTTCCTCCCATTAAAGAAGCCAGTCCTTTTACATCGTGCGGAACGTAAAAGGTGTATTGTTGCGGCGTCCCTTCTGTAATATAAGGTTCTTTAGAAGTAGGATTAAATGGCTTATACCAGCTCTTGTCGATGTACCTTCCGCGTGCCATTTTAACTGAAGGATCAAATACGTTTTTATAATTTAAGCTTCTATTAATCAGGATTGTATAGTCTTTATATTTACCCAAGCCTTGTGCCACTTTAGCCAGTGCAAAATCATCAAAAGCGTATTCCAGCGTACGGCTTACCTGTTCTTTTTTATGAAAGGCTTCCGGCACGGAGTCTTCCATTGGAATGTAACCGTATTTTATATATGAATCGAGTGCCCGCCTTCCCTTTCCATCTTTATAGTCTTGGGGAGACGATTGGTTAAAAGCATTTTGCCTCATCAGCCGGTAGGCTTCTGTTACATCATAATTGCGTATGCCTTTTACATAAGCTGAAGCAATAAAGGCAGTTACATGGTCGCCTATCATGGCTGCGGTATAACTGTTCCAACATGGGAAAATTGGAAGCCATCCACCCTGTTGCCCTTTCAGTATCATAGAGCGCACACTGCTGTTGATCAATTCTGGCTGAAGTATTTCAAATAGCGGCAAGTGCGCACGGTAGATATCCCACATAGAGAAATCATCGTAGTAATTGCCAGATGCCATTTTATTGAGCTTATAGTTTCCCGCAAACTCCGGATAGGTGCCGTCAACATCATTAAACAATCGCGGATGCTGCATGCTGTGGTACATAGAGGTGTAGAAAATTCGTTTAGCTTTTACGTCAGCAGTTTCTACGTTAACCTGACTTAAAGCTCTTTGCCAAACTTTTTCATTTTGAGCAACCAGGCTTTCAAAGTCCCAGCCCTTTATTTCTACCTGCAGATTCTTCAATGCTCCTTCAAGGCTGCTAAACGAAGTTCCAACCCGGATGCGGAGCTTCTCTCCTTTATTTAATTTAAGTCCTATGTAGGCTCCAATATCCTTCCCGTTACGGATGCTATCAAGGCTAAAAACCTCGCTGCCGCGAAAAGTTCCTGAGCTTGTAAATTTTCTTTCTACTTGTATAGCGAAATATCCGCTAAAACCGGCTGGCTTACCCCAACCTTGATAAATACGATGTGCAGGGTTATAGCCCCATATCAGGCCTTTTTCAACATCGGCCTTTACAAAGCCCTTTCCCTGATCACTGTTAGGAGTAATCAGGAGATAGAGGCTGTCTGCCTTCTGTGCTGTAAACTGTAGCATGCCGCAACGAAGCGTGGCTGTCATTTCGGCAATCAGGTTGTAAGAAGGCAATTCTACACGATAGTAATGTGGTGCGGTAGTTTCTTGTTGGTGTGAAAATGGTGTGCTGTAGTTCTGTGCGGAGGTTTTAAGTGAACCACTGATGGGCATAATGGTAAAGCTGCCGTAATCCTGTGTACAAGACCCGCTAAGCCAGTGCGTTGCCCTGAAACCGCTAAGCTGCGAGTCTTTATAAAAATAAGGTGGAAGGCATTTAGTTTCCGATTGGCGTGTTTGTGGCGTCCATTGGGTCATGGCAAATGGCAAGCCTACAGCCGGAATAGTATTGGCATTCAACTCAGTTCCGGCACCATGCTTTAAAGCTGCTTTTGTGGTTGAAGGCGCGGTTCCTGCCAATGGTTGCACATAGGAAACAAGGTTCTGAGCCTGCATTTTACTGCAGGCCAGAACGCTTAACCAAATTATTACGAGAAAGATATTATGCCTCACTTTATTTATGTTAGAATACTTGGCCATTTTTAAGCGGCAGTTTATTTATGTTAATACTGAATTAATCAGGTTGTTGGAATAATGAATGCTTTCAACGTTTAAACATCTGGCCGACTCTATAGCTTCGCTGATTTAATAACTCCTAGTTAACTCTATTTTTATAAAAGGTTTTAACTACCTATAAATTTGTCAAAAACGTAGATGTATTCAAGCCGTTTTGATGGCAATAAGTACCATTTAAAAGAGGGCTTACATCATGTTTTTACTGGCTTGTTTATAATTGCATTGCTAAGATATTGAGAAAAACCTGGCAAGGATTGTAGAGGGAGGTATTTATTTACGAAACCGATTTCGTAATTGCGAAGACTAAAATGTGTTTTTATTGGGAATTTTGATTTAATAAGAAGATTCTCAAATAGCGCTAAGGCCAATTCTTCAATTGGCCCAGCGGTAGAAATATTATGGGCATCTTTTTTGTAGTATACTCCAATCTTACAGGGACAGACTTGTAAGATTTCCAGCCAGTCCCCTGAGAAATCAGGGGCATTTTTCATATATCCTTATATTAGCGCCAAAACTTTTTCTGCCAATAAATTAAACGAAGGGTAATATTCGGGTTAGAAAACAGTTATTAGTATACACAAGGCAGGCTGACCGTACGTATCTATTCTGAACAAACAATACAGAAGCCTGCTGATCGGCTAACCGTTCTTTGTTGAATAGTTAGCCGATTCTTTGTGCGCTTCCCCGTCGTAAAACATCCCCAAATTGCCGTAATTCCCCCCTATTATTATCTGCATTTACCATCATATTTGTAAAGTCAATTGACAGGAATATGAGGCAGTGGAGCAGCTACCACCCAAAAAACGGGCGAACCGAAAAGCCAGACGAGTAGGAATCAACCTAAAAAGATCTGTTATGTCAGACAACAAAGTTTCATTACACAGAGTGATTAAGGCTTCACCTGAGAAAGTATACCGGGCCTTCACTGATGCGCTTGCGATTGCCGCGTGGCTACCGCCTTATGGTTTTCTTTGCACGGTTCACAACATGGACGTACAAGTTGGCGGAACCTTCAGAATGTCATTTCTCAATTTCAGCACGGGCAACGGACACTCCTTCGGAGGTGAATATGTAGAAATAAAACCCGCCGAATTCCTCAAATACACAGACAAATTTGACGATCCGAACCTGCCGGGAGTAATGACAACTTCTGTATGGTTTCAAAAAACATCTGTAGGAACGGAGCTGAAAGTATTGCAGGAAGGAATACCCGCTGTGATACCTGTCGAGATGTGTTACCTCGGCTGGCAAGAATCGTTGGAAAAACTAATTAAACTAGTGGAACCTGTAATACCTGATGCCTAAGCCACCAGGCGCCCTTGAAGGAGAAAGTTCCTTCTATTCCCCCCGTTCCCCAATGTCGTAAGTTTTAAACTCAAAGTGTCAGACACCTACTGCCAAGTTGCATATAGGTGTCTGACACTTTGAGAACCGTACTATGAGCGCTTGTGGCCAAACAAGCCTGAAAGGCTTGACTCCGCGGATAACCTCGGGTGCAACCCGTTGTTATAGGCACCATGCATCTACTAAAACCTCCACTTCATAAACGCCTCTATTGCTGCATATTCTGCTAATCCAAGCTGATTATAAGCGGCAGCGGTTTCGCGGGTCCTATCCTCTGCCCTAACCCAAAACTCGCGGGCATCATCACCTGGAAAAACAGGGCGGTCTTTCTGCGACTGGTGCTTAAAGATGGCAAGTCGTTTCCGCTCAATCTCCTGAGGCGAAAGAGGAACCGCCATTTCGATTTCGTGGATAGCAAACTCATGCCATGCTCCACGATAAAGCCATAACCAACAGTCCTTAATCCAATCCTCGGTTTGCTTCAGTCGTTTAAGGGCATTTAAAACGATATCAAAACATACTTTGTGAGTTCCATGAGGGTCTGCAAAATCCCCTGCTGCAAATACTTGATGGGGTTTTATTTTATTTAGAAGCTCCATGGTTTGGACAATATCATCTTCAAAATTCGTCACCTTAGTAATCTTGCCGCGGTTATAGAAAGGAAGGTCCATAAAATGAATATTAGGGTCGGGCAAACCAACAAATCGGGCTCCAGCTATTGCTTCACCTTTTCTGATAAATCCTTTAATGTCCCGAATTTCCGGAATGTCGGCCTGGTTAGGCTGCTTGGTTTCCAGGAAGTCCTTCATTTTCTGATACAGTTCTTGCTGGCGGCTGGTATCAAGGCCTTGGTTCTTGCCAAAATCCATAGAGAACTCAACAAAGCGAAGCACATCATCGTCCCAAACGGCCGTATTTCCAGAAGTCTGGTAAGCCACATGCACCTCGTGCCCCTGGTCGGCAAGGCGAATAAATGTTCCGCCCATGGATATCACATCATCATCCGGGTGAGGCGAAAACAGAACCACTCGCTTACTTGCCGGCAAAGCCCGTTCTGGCCTTCTGGAATCATCGGCATTGGGCTTGCCACCAGGCCATCCTGTAATTGTTTGCTGTATTTTATTGAAAATATCAATGTTCAGGTCGTAAACCGGCCCGCGTTCGGTTGCCAGCTGTGCCATTCCGTTGTTATTGTAATCATCAACCGTTAACTTCAAAATGGGCTTGTTCACCTTTTCCGAAAGCCATACAACAGCTTTTTTTATTAAAGTGATATCCCACTGGCAATCTTTAACCAGCCAAGGTATGTCAAATCGTGTAAGTTCAGATGCGGCGTCTTTGTCTAGTATAAATTCTACATTATCAGAAAGTTGCAGGTAGGTAGCTGGAACATCAGAAGAGATGTCTCCTTCCACTGCTTTTTTTATGATGCTGGCTTTTTTAGAGTTCCAGGCCATCAAAATAATTTCCCTCGCTTTGAAAATAGTACCTATCCCCATGGTGATGGCCTTTGTGGGTACATTTTCTTTGCCACCAAAATCCCGCGCAGCATCACGGCGTGTTAAGTCGTTAAGCGTAACTAACCGCGTTCCGGAATTGGGCGCCGAACCTGGCTCATTGAAACCGATGTGCCCAGTCCGCCCTATCCCCAATAATTGCAGGTCCAGCCCCCCGAAGCCACTTATCTTTTGCTCATAATTGAGGCAGAATGCTTCAACTTCTTCCCTTTTTAGTGTTCCGTCGGGTATGTGAATATTCGCTTTGTCAATGTCAATATGATTGAACAGATTTTCGTTCATAAAAGTGACGTAGCTTTGCTCGGCGTCAGGTTTCATTGGATAGTACTCGTCGAGGTTAAAAGTGACTACATTTTTAAAACTAAGCCCTTCCTCTTTATGCAGGCGTACCAGCTCCGAATAAACCTTTATAGGCGTAACTCCCGTTGCCAGGCCCAGTATAGCCAATTCATTCTTCTCCTGCTTTGTACGAATCACCTGAGCAATCCGATTAGCAACAACTTTACTAGCTTCAAGGTCGTTCTCAAAAACCTTTACTGGCAATTTTTCAAACCGGGTTTCTTCTAATAAATTAAGTCTTAACATTATCGTTAATTAGTATTCCCTAAAATATGTAAAACGTATGTAAATGATGTAGGCTTCGATGTAACCGTATACTCCGGCATTGGTTTGGGCCCGCAAGAATTTGACCCCACACCCAAAGTTTTATAGCCAATACAAACTGCAGTTAAATCACTCTGTGGCAAATCGATACGATACTCTACCGGAGCTAACTGTTCATCAGTATAAGGCAAAGCAGATATCTGGAGCGGAGAGCCTTCTGAGAGTACTTTTAATTCTCCATTATTCGAAGAAAGAATTGCCCAACGAACATCTTCATGATTGCCACATTCCATTGGTTTCTCATACGGCGTTAGCTGTTCAGCTACGGTACTTTTATAGATCCCTACATCCGAGCCACTTTTGCGGTCGGAATAGTTTTCGAAAGGCCCTCTGCCGAAATAACTAAACTGATCGTATTTTTTATCGAGCAATAGCCTCACTCCCATCCGTGCCAGCACCAGGGTTGAATCGCTGCATTTTACATCATTTTCAACCTTAATGGTACCATCGCCATTAATAATATAATTCACCTTATGATTGATGCTAAACATGTTTTTTCCTTCGCCTTTAAGCTCCGCTGAAATTTTAACCGAGCTAGAAGAAATTTTCTTCACAGCGACTGATACTGGCTTCCAAATAAGGTTCTTTATGCCAAACTCATCCCATCGTTTATCTGCATACAGATCATCTTGTTGATGTGGAGCTCTCCATAAGTGTAAGGCAGGCCCACCATTGGTTTTCAATAAGTTATCTTCGCCGGATGACAATTCGCTAATCATTCCGGTAGCTTTATTCAATACAACTTTAAAACCCGTCCCGCTTACAGTGATCAAATCCTTTTTATTACTTAGTGAAAGTGATGGCAATGCTGCACTTGCCATTTTAGCCGAGCCGGCCACAGGTAGTTCAAACTGTTGCCAAGCTAACTCGTAGCCTTTCTTTGCCCAGGCTTCGTCATGGTTGAGTTTAAAAGACAGCCGCAAATGATAAACAGCTCCAGCTTCCAAATCGGAAGAATTAAAAGGGATGGTAAATTGTTTTTGTGTGAGTGGAGCAATGCCTTTTAGGTCGATAGTCCCGGATTTTTCTTTTACGCCGTTTTTAGAAAGCTCCCAGCTAGCATCAAAGCCCTCGAGGTTGATGAACTGGTATTTGTTACGAACAGAAACGACTCCCTTGTTAAGGTCAATAGCATTAACTTCTATCCATTGGAAAACATGTTTCATTTCCGGGTAGTGAGGCTTTGGCTCCCGCTCTGAGTTTACCACACCTTTATGGATGAAATAATGGTCGTTGGGAAATTCACCGAAGCCGCCACCGTAGGCAAGTATGGGATGGTTCGGATTTCGCCTGTTATAAATTCCCTGATCCTGAAATTCCCAGATAGCTCCGCCTAAAATGCTCGGATACTTATCAAATAACTCTCCATATTCTTTTAAGGATCCCATGGAATTGAACATGGCATGAGCAAACTCGCAGAGGTAAAATGGCTTTTTCAAACTGGTATCAGCAGCAATAATTTCTACCGAAGCCAGCAATTTCTGTTTCCAGCTAGGATTTTCGTAAGGGATTATCGGCGAATACATTTTACTGTCGATGTCTGCCGGATTAGTTTTATCTCGAGAGAAACCTTCGTAATGAGTGGGGCGCGTGTTATCGAGTTTTTTAACGACATCCAAAGCAGCCCTAAAATTGCCACCTCCGGTTCCGCATTCGTTGCCCAAGGACCAGATGATGATAGATGGATGATTTTTGAAGCTTTCTACATTAGCCACATTGCGGTCAATAATGGCAGCTTTCATTAAAGGTTCGTCGTTGAAACGGTCCATCAAACCGTGGCATTCTGCGTTTGCTTCAGACACCAAATACAAACCGTATTCATCGCAGAGTTCATACCAACGCGGATCATTTGGATAGTGGCTGGTACGTACATGGTTGCAATTTCCTTGCTTAATCACCTCAATATCCCTAATCATTTGCGCTTCAGTGATTGCATGCCCTACTTCAGGCCAGTTTTCGTGGCGATTGACTCCTTTCAGTTTGATAGGCACCCCGTTTACCATAAATATCCTGCCTTTAATCTCAATCTCACGGAAGCCAATGCGTTGCGAAAGAATTTCAGTCGTGCCCTTTGCGCTTCTTAGCTGAAGAACACAGGTATAAAGATTAGGAGTTTCGGCAGTCCATTTACGAGGATTGGTTACAGGAATATTGAGGTTTAAGGTTTGTTCCTGATTTGCTTTTAAATCTTTAACATTTACTTGAGCCGAAGCAATTATTGTGTTCCCATCATAAATACTCGCTACCAACTGCTGACTACCAGATTTATTTGCGTAATTGATGATGCTGGCGGAAATCTGAGTTGTTGCATTCTTGTAATTTTCATCCAGATCTGTTTTGATAAAGAAATCGCGAATGTGCTGCTCAGGCGCCCTCCAGAGAGTAACGTTCCTGAAAATACCACTTAAACGCCACATGTCCTGATCCTCAAGGTAACTTCCTGAAGTATATTGGTACACTTCAACAGCTGCCATGTTTTCGCCCGGCTTTACAAATGACGTTACGTCAAATTCGGCTGCATTGCGACTATTTACACTATAGCCAACCTTCTTTCCGTTTATCCACAAAAAGAAACCAGCATCAACCCCATCGAAAGTTAAAAAGATGCGCCCACCCTTCCAATCCGCCGGCAGTGTAAAGTTTCGGCGATAGCTACCAACTGGATTTCTCTCTTTGTGAGCTGTATAATTTTTTGGCGGTGCGCTCATCACTTTTGGGAAATCTTTCTGAAAGGTATAACCAATGTTACGGTAGAAAGGCGTTCCATAACCTTTTATCTGCCAATTAGAAGGTACTTCAATGTCCTTCCAGCCAGAAACATCGAAATTGGTTTTATAAAAATTCTCGGGCCGATCCTGTGGCCAGGCTACCCAATTGAATTTCCAGGTGCCATTCAGGCTGCGGGCATAGGTTGATGAATGACGTTTACCTGCAAGCGCCTCTTCTAAATTGGCATAAGGCATAAGGGTAGCATGGGCCGGAAGCTTATTAATGCCGAGAAGCTCCGGATTTTCTATTTCTGCCGGAACTGACGCTTTGCCGAGGCTATCGATTCCGATTCCCTTAGCTTTTGTATTAATCGTTAAGCTGCTTGCCGCCGCTAGAATAAGGATATATAGTTTTGAAATTGGCATATTTTTTTAATTTTTTAAAATGGCGAAGCGTAGAGATAACAGCTCGCTATATATTATAGATTAACCGGCTTTGTTCATTTCGACTAAGGAGAGATCCTAGAAAGCTTGCTAATAAAACGCTTTAAGATTTCTCCTATCGTCGAAATGACAAGCGTGTTAACGTACATGGCGCTAGATGTAATCCCCATATTTTAAACTGGGAATGACAAAGCCGGCTAACCGCTATTGCTCAAGTCTTATTGTATCTTCACCGCTTTTGCCTTATCAACTGGCAAATTCAGCTTCGTAACTACCGGATCTTTTACTTTATTCATAATAATAACAGGCAGTTGCTGATAATTAGGAATGGAAAGGTTATCTAGAACCAATCCCTCTGCATCATCAAATACACAAGCTGAACGTGCATCGTTGTTCTTTACTTTCAGGCTTACGTTTTTCAACTCCAGGCCTTTTACATGGCGTACATACAGGCCCCATGCAGGCAATTCTCCAAACATCGAAAATTCGGGATACGAATTCGGCACTTCTGGAACTTCCTTGAGTGATGGCCCGGAATACTTTGACATTTCCTTCGCGGGATAACCTTCGTAGATGATCTCAATATTCTCGAGCTTTACATTTTCTACATAATGCCCCGGTAAACCCACAATAGAGGAAGGGAATATGTGATGAGGAATTAACGCAGAAGTTGTATCAAAAGAATACGTATGCCAAGGGGCTTTTCCTGAGTACTGAATTGTAGTGTCGGCTTTCAGCGTAGAAGGATACCTGAGTTCTGGGCCTTCCATTGGATAACCTTTATCTGGCTTTGCTGTAGGCACTTGCACCTTTATATCGCCGATGTACACATTTCGCAGCTGACTATAAACCTCGTCATTGTTGCGATGCCCCAGACGGATAAAGATTGCATTTCCGGTATTAACTGCGTTGATATTCCTCACATCAATATTTTCGATGATGCCACCATCTACAGCTTCAATCGCAATTGCAGAACGAAAAGTATCGTAAACCGTAATGTTTTTAATGATAATATTTTTAAAGCCGCCCCTTGAAGCTGTGCCAAGCTTAATGGCGCTTGCACTCGAGCGTACTTTGCAATCTGCAATGTAGATATCCTCGCAGCGGCTATTTCTGTCGTGCGATTTTAAACAGATGCCGTCATCAGCTGCATTCACAAAACAATTAGTAATTCTAGCTTTGCGGCAATCCACGAGGTCGATGCCATCATTGTTTAAAAAGGTATTGCTGAAAACCTGTATGCTATCTATCACAATATTGCTGCAATTTCTGTAATTCTGTACCCAAGCAGTGGCATTCTGCATGCGCACATTTTTAATGGTTACCCCATCACAATTACTAAGCTCCACCATGCGCGGGCGGTTGTTTTCGCTCGGCCTGCGTTGGTGCCAGGGATTGTATTCTTTCCATTCATCGTCATACAGCTCGCCAGAGATCAACTTTTTATAGATATCGTCAATCAATAAATCGCATTGGCCATCAATTAAGCCTCTCCCTGTTATAGCGACGTTTTTTTCATTATCGGCAACAATAAATGCCGAAGCTTTGAGGCTTGGGCCATAATCTGCCCGGTTGGTACTGGCTAATAGAACCGCCTCTTCATGGATGTTCAGCTCCACATTTGTGCGCAAACGAATAACTCCGCTTAAAAATCTTCCTCTCGGGATAATTACCTTACCACCGCCAGCGCTTGTGGCTGCATCAATTGCCCGCTGAATTGCAGCTACGTTATTTGATATTCCATCGGGCTTTGCTCCGTAGTTTGTTATGACAAATTCCTTTTGCTGCGAATATGCAGCAAGGAAGATCATCTGTAAATGAAAAATAAAAAAAGCTTTTCTAAGCATAGTGTTTAATGTTCAGATATTACTTACTGACTTGCGGCCGGTATTTCTGGTAAAGCTTTTTGGCTTCTTCTACTGAATTACCTCTGGGATTTACCGGGTAATCTTTTCTGGTGTTTACCCACTTCCACTCCCAATCTTTAATTTCTTTGGTAAATGCATTCATGTCCAGCTCTTTACCAGCCTCCATAGAAGAAATCGCTTTAGCAAAATAGCGTTCCCAGCGAGGCTTGTAAAAGTCGTTTAGCAAACCGCTCCACTGGCGACAAGCATATTCGTTTAGCGGACAATCTTTATCTCCCCAAAGGGTAATCAGGTCTTTAGCATTCATCTCGTACAGAGCCTTTTCTGCGTCATTGGTACCCCAGCGCCTTGCGTCAGCTACCCAAGGGCCTAACATGAAGTCTTTGCGGCTTGCCAATAGAGCATCCATGTCCTGAATCAGTTCTATAAATTGCTTGCTGTACTTTTTAAATGAAGCGATGTCTTTTTGCTGATGTGCCAGCACAAATTTTCGTTGAAGTGGCGAAGCGTAATTAGCTAATACTTGCCTGGTTAAATCAACTATATCGTACTGGAATCCATCGCTGTTTTTTAATTCGCCGGAGGCTTTTATCATGGCATCCCAAGCTGGCAGTATATCCTGCGGATTATAGTTTAACTTGGTTTTTGCCCATCTGCTGGAACTATCAGCTGTCGGCCTTGCTTGAATGATTGACTCGGCACCGTCGCGAATGTACTTATCAGCAGGAACTGTGAATACGGTTTTCCGAAGAATTTCCCAAGCTTTCTGTGCTTCTGCATTTCTCTTTCCGTAACGGTTCAACACAAATTTTGGTAGCCATTGGTCAAGATTGATTGCATCCTTTCGCCAGGTGTTATCCATCATCAATTCATACAGAACCGGATTCTGTTCGATACCTTCCATCGTTAAGCCGATGCCTTTCAGGTTCCCGCTTTTTGGATCGTTAAGAGCCTTTGATGGTTCTTGAGCCACAGTTTCCATTCGCCCAAAAAGATTGGTATTCCCGCCAAAATTGTGTAACATATTCCAAATCCATGGCTTGCCGTAAAAGGCGCTGGTGCGTTTCCATACAGGCTCGATTTCGGTAGCGAGGTCAAGCAAAATCATTTTATCGTTTGGAACTGCTTTGAGCAAAGCCTCCGTTTGAGGTTCCTTCCAGAATTTGCGGTCGCTGTAAAACAACCAGCCCTGCATCACCCAAACTGCTGCAGTATCTGCCTGGCGCATGCCTTCATACACACGGGCGCTCAATTTGCTTAAAAACTCAGGTTCGTCTGAAGGTGGCTCATTTTCATTAAAAGTATCGGCTGAGTACAAATGATCGGTGCCTAACAAGCTGGTTTGCTTCTCTAAAAAGAGCTTACCTATACGGGCAAACATCGGGTCTTCCGAATCCAGAATATAGGTATCGGCAAATCCGTTTGTCCAGTTAGTTGCTTTCAGTTTTGCTTGTGGGAATTTCGTTTTAAAGGAAGCCGGAACATGTCCAGTAAAGGCTGGCAATACAGGTTTCATACCAAGTGCGCGTTCTCTTTGCAGGATTTTCTTTTGCAGCTCGAAATGGCTTTTCATCCAGCTTAGAGGCAAAGGCCCTCCCCATCCATCGATATTTCCCATCCAAAACCATGAAAAATATGAAGGGCCGGTAAAGAAACCTTTCAGGTCATCATCACTAAAGCCTAACTCCTTATAAACCAAATACCATGTATATTCCTCGCCGGTTATCGCCAATGGCATATTTATACCGTGCAGAGCCATCCAGTCAATTTCCTTCTCCCAGCGAGCCCAGTCCCACCAGCTCATGCTATAGTTGAAAGTGCAGTAGTTCAGATAGTACCGATATTCATACGGCGTTTCTTTATGCACCTTCCCGGCTACCTTTGGCAAAACCGCAGGTAAGTTCAGATTGGTTCCATTCCATGTTATCTGGCAATGGCAATATTCTGTTAAGTAGTAGTAGAGTGCAGAAGCAACGGCAACGCCATTATTTCCTCTCAGTACAATCTTGTTATTTCGGCTTTCAATCTCAAAAACATCCAGATTTTTCACTGCCGGAATCGTTTCAACTACAAAGGCTGTGGAACGCCCGGGCAGTATCCTTTTTACGATATCCGCATATGCTGGAGATTGCGCTTGTACCCGCCCGGCAAAAGTTGCCAGTAGAGCAAAAACGCTTAAATAATGCTTTAATTTCATAATATAGATTACCAGTATACAGTATATAAGGCGGTTAAAATTCCGGTTATTAAAACAGATCCTAAGGCAAAGCCCGGGTTAATGCGAAACATGGAAGTGTCTACACTAATCGTTTCTATTTCTGATTCTTCTTGCTTTTTAGCCAGGCTAATACCAACCATTACAAGAACAATTACCACAAAATCAATGGTCATTCTATCCAGGAAGGCATAATCCGGGAAAGCGCCGTTGGTCCAAACCGGCAAGAATTTTAACACGGTTGAAAGCGGAATGGTAAGCAATGCTCCGGCCATAGCTGCAGCAGCTGTAGTGCGTTTCCAGTAAAATCCTAAAAGGAAAATAGCCAGTACTCCCGGAGAAACAAAGCCCACATACTCCTGAATAAATTGATAAGCCTGATCCAGTGATTTTAGGGCTGGAGTAACCACAGCCGCAATAGCCATAGAAACTACCACTGCCCAGCGGCCAACTACAACCATCTTTTTATCAGTGGCTTCTTTATCGAAGTATTTTTTATAAATATCAAGCGAGAAGATTGTTGAAATACTGTTGGCTTTTCCGGCAAGGGATGCTACAATGGCTGCTGTAAGAGCGGCAAAGGCAATTCCCTTTAATCCCGGAGGAAGCAAATTCATAAGGGTTGGATAAGCATGGTCGGGTTTAACTACTCCCCCTTCGGTCATCTCTGCCTGAAACATTCCTTTGCTATGCAAAACATACATCACAATGCCGGGCAATACCGCAATTACCGGAACCAATAACTTTAGAAATGCTGCAAATAATATCCCCTGACGTGCAGTTTTCAAATCGGCACCTAAAGCTCTTTGTACGATATATTGATTACAGCCCCAGTAAGCCAGGTTGTTAATCAACATGCCGCCAATAATTACCGAAGTACCGGGCAGTTCTTTATAGTATTTATTTGATGAATCGAAGATCATGTGGAAATGCGTTGGTGCTTCTTTGCGAAGAACCGCAAGCCCCTGGAAAATATCCTTTCCGAAACCAAATTTCTCAGACAATAGGGTTAATGCCAGGTAAGTTGTAATCAATCCTCCAATAATCAATACCAGTACCTGCACTACATCTGTATAGCCTATTACCTTCATCCCTCCAAGGGTTACAATCATGGAGAAGATGCACAATCCCGCAATACACACCTCAAAGCTTACAGATGATATGGATGATATTGCCAGCGCTCCCAGGTAAATGATAGAGGTAAGATTTACAAAAACATATACCAACAACCAGAATACCGCCATAACTGTACTCACATTGTCGTTATACCGTTTGGAAAGGAATTGCGGCATGGTGTAAATTTTGTTTTTCAGGTACACCGGGATGATAAAAACCGCTACAATAATTAAGGTCGCTGCAGCCATCCATTCGTAGGATGCTATGGCAAGCCCCAACGCGAAGCCTGAACCCGACATGCCAATGAAATGTTCGGCTGAGATATTAGATGCTATAAGCGATGCACCGATTGCCCACCAGGTAAGTGAACCTTCGGCAAGGAAGAAATCTTTTGAGCTTAGTTCTGTCGACTTCTTTTTATGATAGACATAATAACCGTAAATGGCTATCGCAACAAAATAAACGAAAAAGACGATATAGTCTGCGGTTTGTAGTTGTTTCATCGGAATAAAATTGGTTAGTTTTTTAGTTTATGTTGCTTAATATAAATAATTATAAATCATATTTTTAAGAATATTTTCTTTTGAAAAAGGAAACGTAATAATAGCAGCTGAATAAATAGTACCCCAGTCCAGATCCATACGTGCTGCCAGGCTTCCGAGGCATTGGCTACTAAGCCCCCGAATAAAAATTGCGAGGTCGATTCAAAATTGATCAAGCCATGTGCAGCCATATAAATCAGTATAGAATTTGTGCCGACCCAAATTAAAGGCTGGCACCATTTATTATATCCGGCAACGTCAATAATGCAGTAAAAAATGGCGAATAAAAACAAGCTCCAACCGCCGGCATAAAGTACAAAAGAGCTTGTCCACATATTTTTGTTTATAGGGAAAACGGTATCCCAGGCCAGCCCTAACAAAATAAGCAGTAAAGAAGCGCCCAGCAGGACAGCCATTTTTTGAAAAGGCTTCCATTGCTGCATGGTTTCCCATCTCAAAAACTGTCCGGTGAATATGCCTAGTAG
>Ga0307408_100000483_pt1 | contig 34845 bp, 42 predicted proteins | sample 322Cmetagenome_FD_202116 | JGI IMG/M metagenome (GOLD analysis project Ga0307408, IMG submission 202116) | Maize rhizosphere microbial communities from greenhouse at UC Davis, California, United States - 322HYB-C-3 | ecosystem: Host-associated > Plants > Roots > Rhizosphere > Soil | place...
TGCTGAAAGCCTACCCTGACCATGCCATCTTCGCCGAAGAATCCGGCATCACCGGCACCGTAAATGACGAGAGCGAATATGTGTGGATCATCGATCCACTGGACGGCACCACCAACTTCATGCATGGCTTCCCACAGTACTGCATCTCCATCGCCCTGCAGCAAAAAGGCGTGGTGACCCAGGCCGTGGTCTACGATCCGGTGCACAACGACCTGTTCACCGCCACCAAAGGCGCCGGCGCCTACCTCAACGAAAAGCGCATCCGCGTCAACAAGCTCGACCGCATCAGCGGCGCCCTGCTCGCTTCCGGCTACAAGCCAGGCAGCCCGGCCGCCATTGCTGAATTCGCGAAAATGTTCACCATCATGGCCGAGCGCTCGCACGGCATCCGCCGCGCCGGCTCCGCTGCCCTGGACCTGGCCTACGTCGCTTGCGGCCGCCTGGACGGCTATTACGAGAAGAACCTGAAGCCCTGGGATATCGCGGCCGGCGCCCTGCTGGTGACCGAAGCCGGCGGCATCGCTGGCGAGTTCAACGGCGAATCCAACTATATGAATACCGGCCACATCATCGCGGCCTCGCCAAAAGTGTTCGGCCAGATGGTTGGCCTCTTGGCAGAGTTTGCATAAAGATAAGCCCAAAATCGCCACAAAAGAGGCCCTGCGGGGCCTCTTTTGTTATTGCTGTGCGTCAACGAAACTGAGTTACTGTTATACTCCGCACAGGGCCGACGTTTCCGTATGGCAATAATTTCCACATAATTTCTATAATAACCACACTATGTCTTTCTCCGATCTCGGCTTGTCAGATGCCATCGTGCGTGCGGTAGCCGAAACCGGCTATACAGCCCCTACTCCGATTCAAAGCCAGGCCATTCCTGCCGTATTGAATGGCGGCGACCTGCTGGCAGGCGCCCAGACTGGCACCGGCAAGACCGCCGGCTTCACGCTGCCGGTGCTGCACCGCCTGTCCACCGACGCCTTCGGCAGCAAACTGGCGAACAATACTTCGCCGCGCCCGATCCGCGCCCTGATCCTGACCCCGACCCGCGAACTGGCGGCCCAGGTGGAAGAAAGCGTCAAGACTTACGGGAAATACACCAAGCTGAATTCGGCCGTGATCTTTGGCGGCGTCAGCATCAACCCGCAGATCAAGCTGCTCAAGCACGGCGTCGATATCCTGGTCGCCACGCCGGGCCGCCTGCTGGACCACATGGGCCAGGGCACCGTCAACCTCGACAAGATCGAAATCCTGATCCTGGACGAAGCCGACCGCATGCTGGACATGGGCTTCATCCGCGACATCCGCAAAGTGCTGGCCGCGCTGCCGCCAAAACGCCAGAACCTGCTGTTCTCGGCCACCTTCTCCGACGAGATCAAGGCACTGGCCGACGGCCTGCTGGATAACCCGAAAACCATCGAAGTGGCGCGCCGCAATTCGACGGTGGAAATCATTTCGCAGAAAATCCACCCGGTCGACCGCGACAAGAAACACCCGATGCTGTCGCACCTGATCCGCACCCATGCCTGGACCCAGGTGCTGGTCTTCACGCGTACCAAGCACGGCGCCAACAAGCTGGTCGAACAACTGGGCCGCGATGGCGTGAAAGCCATGGCCATCCACGGCAACAAGAGCCAGACCGCGCGTACCCGTGCGCTGGCCGAGTTCAAGGATGGCACGCTGCAATGCCTGGTGGCCACCGATATCGCCGCGCGCGGCATCGACATCGACCAGCTGCCGCACGTGGTCAACTACGACCTGCCGAACGTGCCGGAAGACTATGTGCACCGTATCGGCCGTACCGGCCGCGCAGGCGCCAAGGGCGAAGCGGTATCGCTGGTCTGCGTCGATGAGCACACCATGCTGCGCGACATCGAGCGCCTGATCAAGCAAACCCTGCCACGCGAAGTGATCGCCGGTTTCGAGCCCGACCCGAACGCCAAGGCGCAGCCGATCCAGTTGCGCAGCGGCGTTGGGCGCCACCAGAACCGTCCACCACGCCAGGGTGGCGGCGGCAACGGCAATGGCGGCGGCAACCGCAGCCAGAATAGCCAGGGCAAGCCACGCGTGGCTGCCAGCGGCAATGGCAGCGCGCCACGCGGTGCTGCTCCAGCCGGCATCCGCCGCGACGCCCGCCCAGGCGGCAGCCCAAGCGGCTCACGCCCATCCAACGCCCCACGCAACCGCCCTCCACGCTGAACGAGGCCAAGCCCGCTATAATCGCGGGCATGCCAAAATTCGCAGCCAACCTGTCCATGCTGTTCACCGAAGCGCCGTTCATCGAGCGCTTTGGGCTAGCGCATGCGGCAGGTTTTAAAGGCGTGGAATTCCTCTTCCCTTACGCCTTCGATTCCGACGATATCAAGGAACTTCTGCAGCGCCACCAGTTGCAACTGGTACTGCACAACCTGCCTCCGGGCGACTGGCAAGCTGGCGAACGCGGCATGGCTTGCGACCCGCGCCGCTTCGAGGAATTCCAGGCCAGCGTCGGCCTCGGGCTGAAATACGCCTTGGAGTTAGGCACGCCGCGCGTGCACTGCATGGCCGGCATCCTGCCTGGCGGGCTGGCGCCGGAACGTGCGCGCGAAGCCTATGTCCGCGCCTTGCAATACGCGGCCGACCAGTTCGCGCCGCACGGCATCGAGGTGCTAGTCGAGCCTATCAACCGTTTCGATATTCCCGGCTACTTCCTGAACCATAGCAAGCAGGCGCTCGATATCATTTCCGAGGCAGCGCGCCCCAACCTGTTCCTGCAGTACGACATCTACCACATGCAGCGCATGGAAGGCGAACTGGCCAACACCATCCGCGCCTGCCTGCCGAATATCCGCCACATGCAGCTGGCCGATACGCCGGGCCGCCACGAACCGGGCACGGGCGAGATCAACTACCCGTACCTGTTCCGCCTGCTCGATGAACTGGGCTACCAGGGCTGGATCGGCTGCGAGTACCTGCCGAGCGCGCGCACCGAAAACAGCCTGGCCTGGGTCGAGCCTTACTTACGCAACTGAGCTTCGCGCCTGACCTTTGCGCTGGCGCAAACGCGCCGCCTGCGCCGAGGAGCAAGATGGTCTCTGCCGCCCGAGGAGACCCATCATGAAACGCTACCTGAGCATCCTGTTGTGCCTGCTGCTGGCCGCCTGCGCCAGCAATCCGCGCCTGCAAGAAGTGCGCGCCCTCGCCGGCGACGCCCCCAAACTGGCGGGATTCAGCGACCTCAGCCAACGCTTCCGCGATACTTACCTGCGCGAGCAACCCTACCTGAACGCCGAAGCAGCCCAGCGTGAAGAGGCGATCGACCGCAAGCGCCGCGATGCCTATCCGGATTTCGTCGCCCTGCACAGTGCCGCCACCACCTACCTGCGCGCACTCGGCGACCTGGCCGGCGGCGCCACGTTCAATTACGGCGACCAGGTCAAGCAAATGGCCGAAGGCATCAAGGCCTGGCCCGATACCGGCCTGACCGACCGCCACGTCAATGCCTACGCCGGCCTGGTGCGGGTGCTGCTGCGCGCCGCCACCTCCCGCGAGCAGGATAAGGCGGTGCAAGCCATGCTGCGCGAGGGGTACGAGCCGCTGCAAGGCACGCTCGATGCGATGGTCACGCTGCTGCGCTACTTCAATAAGAACCACGATAACGAGCAGCGCATCGTGCTCGGCATGCTGGAAGTGGAAATTCCTTACGCCGATGCACCGCGCGACCGCCTGCTGGCCGCGCTGGCTCGCTCGCACCAGCAGGAAAAACTGCGCGAGTACCGCCTGCTGGGCCTGCGCCACACGCTGGCCGCGCAACATATCGACGCCCTGCGCGAACGCCATGCAGCCCTGTACCGCGGCCTGGACCCGCTGCCGGCGACGGACGCCGCCAACGCCTTGCCGCCCGCCACGCTGCCTGCCACGCCGCCCGACGCCCAACCTGCCATCGCCAAAGGAGCCCAGCCATGAGCCTGACCGCCGCCCTGCCGCACGACCTGGAAACGCTGGCCGACAGCCTGTCCGCCAGCGCCGACGAACTGCACGAACGCATCATGCGCGGCATCCGCCAGCAGCAGCGGCTGGAGGGCAGCAACGGCAAAGGCGGCGCCGCGCCGCTGACACATGGCGCCGCCCAAGCCTTGTTCGAGAACGAAGTGGCGCTGCGCCAGCAGGCCAACAGCCTGTATGTCGACGCCGCCAGCCACTCGCTGGAAGGCATGGGCGTCACCCTGCCCGAGCTGCTGCGCCTGGCCGCCGAGGCGCGCGAGACCATCCGCCGCATCGACCGCGTGAAAGAACTGGCCGGCATCAGCGCCGACCTGCTTGCGGTGGCCGCAGCGATTGCCGCGGCCAGGCCGGAACACCTGGCAGCGCCGCTGGAGAGCCTGAAAAAACAGCTGGCCGCACGACATGCACGCGAGAGTGCGTAAATAACGCAGCAGGCATACAATGGTCTTCCGAACAACGAATTCGTGGAGACCGCCATGGGCCTGTCGCCGGATCAGCTTGCATCATTGCAAGCCGCGCTGGAGCAACGCAAGCTAGCACTTTTGCAGCAGCTTGCCGGCCGCATGGACGGCGAGCTGGCGCGCGTCCCGGCAGTCGAGGAAATCGAAACCTCGCCGGCCGACAGCGCCAGCAACCGCACCCTGAACCAGCTTGAAATGGAAGCCGACGAGCACAAGCAGGCTCAGCTCAGCAGTATCCGCCATGCGCTGGCCAAGATCGACGAAGGCAGCTATGGCCTGTGCGACAACTGCGGCAATGAGATCCCCTTCTCGCGCCTGAATGCGCGGCCCGAAGCGCCGCTCTGCATCGCCTGCCAGACGCGGCTGGAGAAAGCGACGGCGGCCCTGCGCTGAGACCACGCCATGGCCTATAAGACTATCCTGGTACACGTCGATGAAGCGCCCCATAGTGCGGCGCGCATCCTGCTGGCGGGGGAACTCGCGCTGCAGGAAGGCGCCCATGTCATCGGCGTCGCCACCACCGGCATTTCGCGCTTCCTGTACCAGAACGAAACGGTGGACGACAACGATCCCAACCTGGCGCGCCACCTCGACATCCTGCGCGAGCGCGCCAGCCATGCGCTGGCCGAATTCGCGCCGCGCCTGCAAGCGCTGGGCGTGCAATCGTTCGCACAGCGCGTCCTCGACGACGAACCGGCGGCCGGCCTGAGCCTGATGGCGCGCCACGCCGACCTGGTGATCGTCGGCCAGCTTGCCCCGAACGGGCGCGGCCCCGACGTGCCGGCCGAAGTCCTGGCCGGCAGCGGCAAGCCCGTGCTGGTGATGCCCTTTGCCGCGCGCACCTCGGCCGCCATTGCCGTCAGCAGCGATGGCGTGGCCAGCCCCGGCGGCCCGGCCCCTGCGCGCCACATCCTGGTCGGCTGGAACGCCAGCCGCGAAGCCGGCCGCGCGCTGCAGGATGCGCTGCCGCTGCTGCGCCGCGCCGACAGCGTGACGGTAGCCATTTATGATGCCGAGGCGCGCCCCGGGGTGTTCGGCGACCCGCCCGGCAGCGACGTGCTGGCCTGGCTGGAACGGCATGGCGTGATGGCGAAACTGGTGCTGGGACAAAGCGAGCGCCTGGGCATCCTGAAACGCCCCGGCAATGTGGGCGAACAATTGCTGGCCCTGGCCGGCGAACGCGATTGCGATTTACTGGTGATGGGAGCGTACGGCCATTCGCGCTTCCGCGAAACGCTGCTGGGCGGCGTCACGCGCAGCGTGCTCGATGCCATGACGCTGCCGCTGCTGATGTCGCACTGAGCGGCCTGGCTCAATCCTCCGACTGCCAGGCCTGGCTGCGGATCTTGGAAACCTGGCGCAGCGCCAGCCACTTCCAGATTTGCAGCGCATCTTCCTGCTTGCAGCTCATGTGGCGCGGCGTGGCAAGGGCAAGCTCGCAATCGCGGTCCGACCACTCCTCGTAGCGCACCGCGCCGTCCTGGCCGACTTCGACCTGGTACATCAGGCCGTCGTCATAACCGAACTTCAGGGTGGCGCTGCCGGGAATGCCGTCGGGGCCGTGGATCTTGCCGCCATACACGTCCGACAGTGCCGCCACCAGTTGGGCTTCGGTCGGCGCCGAAACATCGCGGCGGTCCGGCCGCGAAAGTACTACCCATGCCTGTGTCATTGGCCCTCTCCCCCTCAGAACAAAGCGATAGCTCTTGTGGCAGATGATGTACTGGACGGCACAGCGTGGTCATGATCCACGTCTAGTTCGCTGCTTTTATTGTAGCAACTATCATACCGAAAATTACTTTTCGCACAGGGGGCGTTTGCATTCCGCAACAGGCCGCTCACACAAATTGCGGGACTGACAAGGGATCGAAATCCTTCCAGTCGCCGTTCTCGATAATGCCCTCGGCACGCTCGACTTTTTCCGCCCCTTGCCGGCGCATCAACTCGATCGCATGCGCCTCCTGTTCGCCATCGACGGCCACGGCAACCATCATGCCCGAGTGCCGTGGCGGCGGGCCCGATTCGCCTTTTTCCTTCATCTCTGAAAAACTGTAGAGCGAGCCGACGTGTGCCCCGACCAGGCCGCCCAGCACCGGTCCCAGCGGCCCGGTCAGCGGGATGGTCGCCGCCCCCGCTGCTGCACCGATGGCCGCGCCGGTCACCTCCCCCTTGGCTACTGCCTCGGGCGTCTGCTTGGCCCCTGGCGACTCGGCGCGGTCGCCGCCGGTCGGGATCACATTATGCTGCCCCGGCGGATTGTTGAAGAAGGTGGTCACGCGGCCGGCGTCGAAACCGGCCGCCTTGAATGCTTCGCACACCTCGAGCGCGGTGTCCTGCAGCTGGAAATGTCCTGCAATGATGGTAGCCATGGCAATTCCTCCAAAAGCCCTAGCGTGCCTAAGCAACGCCTTTATGACTGTTAGCTATCGCACGCGCACCTTTTCTATTTCCCGCCGTATAATCAGATCGTCCACACCAGATGCAACTTTGACATGAGTAGCTTCCACGTCGAAAGGTCTGTCGAGCATGCACTGTCCGAACTGCTGGACGGGCACCCCGTTGCGACCTTTGTCATCGATACCGACCACGTCATCACCCACTGGAACAAGGCCTGCGAACACTTGCTGGGCTGGGGCACGCATGAAATGGTGGGCACGCGCCAGCACTGGCAAGCCTTCTACACCAAGCCGCGCCCCCTGCTGGCCGACCTGATCGTCGATAACATCGATCCCGCCACCGACCGTAATTTTCGCGACAAGTACAAGCCCTCCTCGCTGATCGACGGCGCCTACGAGGAAGAAGACTTCTTTCCCAACCTCGGTGCGGCCGGCCATTGGCTGCAATCGACCGCCGCGCCGCTGCGCGGGCACGATGGCAAGCTGGTTGGCGCCATCCAGAGCCTGCGCGACGTGACCGAGCGGCGGGTCGCGGAAAACGCCCTGCGCCGTGCGCACGACAACCTGGAGCAGACCGTGCGCCAGCGCACCGCCCAGCTGGCGGAAGACATCCGCCAGCGCCAGAGCGCCGAAGAAGAACTGCGGCGCCGCAATATCGAACTGACGGAGCTGAACGAAACCCTGAGCCGCACGCAGCAGCAACTGGTGCAGTCCGACAAGCTGGCCTCGATCGGCCAGCTGGCCGCCGGGGTGGCGCACGAAATCAATAACCCGATCGGCTACATCTTTTCCAATTTCGGCACCCTGCAAAGCTACCTGGACAGCCTGTTCTCGATGCTGGACGCCTACCAGGAAGCCGAGGCGGCGATCGTCGATCCGGTCGTGGCAGCCCGCCTGCGCGCCATGCGCGACCAGGTGGAGCTGGGCTTCCTGCGCACCGACATCCCGACCCTGATGCAGGAATCGAAAGAAGGCATCGTGCGCGTGCGCCACATCGTGCAAGACCTGAAGGACTTTTCGCGCGTCGACAACCAGCAGGAATGGGTCTGGGCCGACCTGCGCCAGGGCATCGATTCCACCCTCAACATCGTCAGCAACGAAATCAAGTACAAGGCCGACGTGGTGCGCGAGTATGGCGAGATCCCTGACATCGAATGCCTGCCGCTGCAGATCAACCAGGTGGTCATGAACCTGCTGGTCAACGCCGCCCACGCCATTGGCTCGATGCGCGGCCGCATCGAGATCCGTACCGGCTGCGACGGCGAGGACGTGTGGTTCAGCGTGAGCGACAACGGCAGCGGCATCGCGCCGGAAAACCTGGGCCGCATCTTCGATCCCTTCTTCACCACCAAGGAAGTCGGCAAAGGCACCGGCCTGGGCCTGTCCCTGTCCTATGGCATCGTGCAAAAGCACCACGGCCGGATCGACGTTGATTCGACCCTGGGCCGGGGCACCACGTTCCGCGTCACCCTCCCCAAGAAGCGTCCTCCCAACGAGCAGAAGGAAGCCACCCTATGATGACCATCCTGTGTGTCGACGACGAGCCGAACATCCTCTCCTCGCTGCGCCGCCTGTTCCGCGGCAAAGGCTACGAGGTGCTGACGGCCATCAGCGGCGCACAGGGGCTGGAACTGCTGGCGCAGCAGCCGGTCGACCTGGTGATTTCCGACATGCGCATGCCGGAAATGGACGGTGCCCGCTTCCTGGCCCAGGTGCGCGAACGCTGGCCCAATACGGTGCGCCTGCTGCTGACCGGCTATTCCGACGTGCAGTCGATCCAGGACGCCATCAATTGCGGCGAGATTTACCGCTACATCACCAAGCCCTGGGACGACAACGACATCCTGCTGATCGTGCGCCACGCGCTGGAACGCCACCAGCTCGAACTGGAAAAGCAGCGCCTGGAAGCGCTGACCCTGAAGCAGAACGAGGAGCTGAAATCGCTCAACGCCGGCCTGGAACAGAAGGTCGAAGAGCGCACGCGCCAGCTCAAGGCCAACTTCCTCACCACCATCAAGATCCTGTCCAGCATCGCCGAGGCGCGCGGCACCGGCCAAACCGGCCAGACGCGCCAGGTGGCCGACCTGGCGCGCAAAATGGCGACCCAGCTCAAGCTCGACATGAACGAGGTGCAGGATATCTTCATCGCCGCCCTGCTGCACGACCTGGGCCGCATCGGCTTTTCCGACGACATGCTGCGTACCCCGATGACCATGCTGCAGGGCGCCGACCTGGCGCTGTTCCGCAAGCACCCGGTGTCGGGCGCCCAGCTGCTGATGCCGCTGACCGACATGGCCGGCGTGGCCGCCATCGTGCGCCACCAGATGGAGCGCTTCGACGGCCAGGGCTTCCCGGACCGGCTGGCGGGCTTTGCGATCCCGATCGGCTCGCGCATCCTGACGCTGGCCATCGACTACTACAACCTGCAGCAGGGCGCGCTGGTGCAGCGCCACCTGAAGCCGGAAGAAGCCAAGTCACTGGTCATGGACGGCAGCGGCAAGCGCTACGACCCGCAGGTGGTGCAAGCCTTCCGCCAGGTGGTCGACGGCGGCGTGCGCGGCGTGGCGGAAACCACCGACGTCGAATTGCTGTCCGGCGAACTGGTGCCGGGCATGGTGCTGTCGCGCGACGTGGTCAGCCGCGATGGCCTGATGCTGCTCGCCTCCGACCACGTGCTCAACGAGCGCATGATCCAGCAGCTGCAGGATTTCGAGAAAAAGAGCGGCCACCGCCTGCCTATCTGGGTTCAGCGGAGCGCAGTGGCAGGACCACGGTAAACGCCGAGCCTTTGCCAGGCTCGGAAATGACGTTGATGCGCCCACCGTGCTTGCTGACGGTGCCGTAGGCCAGGTAGAGCCCCAGCCCGGTGCCGCTGCCCACCGGCTTGGTGGTGAAGAAGGGGTCGAAAATGCGGCCCAGGTTTTCGGGCGGGATGCCGACGCCATTGTCCTGGATGCGCACCTGCAGCGCTTCGCGGTCGGCGCTGGTGACTATGCGGATAATGCCCTGGCCCGGGATCGCCTGGATCGCGTTCAGCAGGATGTTGCGGAACACCTGGTTCAATTGCCCCGGCAGGCCGCGTATCGGCGGCAGCTTGCCATAATGCCGGTCGACCTGGGCCTTGAAGCGCAGCTCGTTGGCCAGCGCATTCAGCGTGCTTTCCAGGCCTTCATGCAAGTCTGTGGGCTGCCATTGGCTGTCGCCCGACTCCGAAAAGTCTTTCAGCGCCTGCACGATGTCGCGCACGCGGCGCAAGCCATCCATCGATTCGCGCAGCAGGGCCGCGGTATCTTCCTTCATGAAGTCGAAATCGGCCTGCTTGCGCTGCTCCGCCGTGGCGCTGCGCTCGACCAGCTCGAACAGGGTGTCGGCATAGCTTTTCAAGGTGCCGATGTTGGAGGTGACGAAGCCCACCGGATTGTTGATCTCGTGCGCCACGCCGGCGGCAAGCTGGCCGATCGACGCCATGTTCTGCGCCTGCAGCAGGCTCTCTTCCATTTGCTTGCGGTCGGTAATGTCGCTCAGCGAACCGATCACCTCCACTGGCGCGCCCTGCTCGTCACGGATCAGGCGCAGATGGTCGTGCATCCACAGGTAGCGGCCATCGGCGGTGCGAAAGCGGTATTCGTATGCCTTCTCGCCTTCGGTAAAAATCTGCGCCAGGCTGGAAAAGATGTTCGGCGCGTCATCGGGGTGGATGTGGTCGAACCAGAAATTCGGATCGGCCACCATGTCTTGCGGCCGGTAGCCCAGCACATTCAGCGCGTTGGCGCTGACGAAGGTCATCTTGAAGTCGCCGCTCGGCACCGTGCTGTAGATGATGGCCGGGGTGTTGTCGACCAGGTATTTCAGGCGCTGCAGCGGATCGGCCGGCTCGCTGGCGCGGGCCGGCGCTTCGCTGGTGATGAAATCGAAGTCTTCGAATTCCATGGGCGCCTTTGCAGTCTCCTTACCAGTCGGCCCAGGCGAACGACCGCACAGGCATTGGCATCGAGAGGAAGGATGGTTCCGGCACCGGTGGCGGCGGCGCCGCCAGCCAGTCGCGCGGATCGACCCGGTAATACTTTTGCAGCTCGCCGTACAAGGCCGCATGGCGCTCGGCCAATTGCCACGGCCGCGTAAAGAAGGTTTCCGTCACCACGGCAAAGAATTCGGCCGGGCTGGTGGCGCCGTAATGATCGAGCACGCCATCTTGCCGGCCCAGCCAGGCTTCGTGGCGCAGGTTGGCGTAATCGCGCGACAGCACTTCCGACCAGCTGCGGTAGCTGTCCGGGCTGCCAAGGTATGGGGCGCCGTTATTGCTGCCCGATTCGCTATCGAGCTGGTGGGCAAACTCGTGCAGCACGACGTTGTTGCCGCCCTGCCAGTCCAGCGTGCCGCGCGCGACGTCTTCCCACGACAGCACGATGCGGCCGTCGCTCCACGATTCGCCCAGCATCTGCCGGCGCGATGGCGTAATGACGCCGCCCGCCTCCACTTCATCGCGCTTGGCAATGAAGGCGCCGGGGTAGACCAGGATGGTGTGCAGCGCGCGGTAGACCTTGCTTGGCTTGTTCAGCAGCAGCAGGCAAGCCTGGGCGGCGATCGTGATGCGCATTTCATCGCTCACCTCGAGACCGGCGCAACCGACGAATTTTTTCTGGTGCAGGAATTGCACCACCATGCGCTGCAGCTGGCGCTGTAATTCCGGCGCCAGTTTGCCGTAGAAAGGAATGCTGCGTTCGAGCGTGGCCTGCTCGGCGGCAGCCAGCGGCCGGGCCAGCGCCCGCCGCAAGGTCCAGCGTGGATACACGATCGGCGCTGCGATACCCAGCGCCGTCAAGATAAGCAAAACCCAAGCGTCCATGATGCCGTCCATAACAGAACTCGTTCCGCCACAGATGGGGCTGGTCAATGGCATTTCAACATGCCATTAATGGAAGCTTATCACTGTTCCGGCTTAAGGCATGGCCTTTTGCATCGAGCTCGGGGCGCCGAACAGGGCTGCCACCAGCGGGTCGCGCTGGACCGGGCCGCGGTTGACGCGAATCGCATAATGGGTGTCATCTGCCAGGATATGGAAGTGACGGCCATTGCCGGCCATGCTCTGCTCGCGCAGGCTTGGGCGTTCCTTGCGCGGCGGCGCGCCTTCGCGCTTGGGCTGGGCGATCGCGGCCAGGAAGGCTTGCACGCGTTCGGCGTCCGGGGTCAGCTGGTAGACAGCCTTGCCCAGGTAAGTCGCCGTGCCTTCTATATAGCGAGCCAGTTCGATCACGCCCGCTTCGCGCAGGTCGCGGATGTATTTACGGGCGCCAGATGGCGAGAACTTCAGGAACCAGGCGATTTCGTCCGCCAGCATTTCGTGGTTTTGTAATTCCGCCACCAGTTTCTGCATATTTTCGATGCGGCGCAGGGTCGCCGAGGTGGATCGGACGCGCTCGATCGGGGCTAACGACAGGGCTTTGCGCTCCGTGACGGGGCCGGGACGCTCGACGAGCGCCAGGCGTGGACGGGACGGCACAGCCGGCAATGGTGCCGGCAGCTCCAGGGTAGCTTCGATTTCGAGGCCATGGGACGATTCTCTGATTGCGTGCATTTGAACACTCCTTGTAGATGCCAGGGTGGATTCGCAGGCTCCAGAGTGCCCGCCTGCGACTCATCGGTCTGTGCGGCAACGAACATACAAACGCACAAACATTGGCTATTTGCCAATCTCAGGTGCGTCGAGGCTTGGACATGGCTTTTCTGTGTGTGTTCCCGAACAGAGAGCAAACCCGACAGGGACCTATGCTGGTTCCGGCATCAACCAACCAGAGAGGAACGACCATGAAATATCCAGTCCTGCTCGCAGCCCTGGCCCTGGTGGGCCTGACCGCCTGCGAAAAGACCGTCACCAACAATCCACCACCGGTCGTGGAGCCGGCACCGCCGCCAGCCGTCGTGCCGGGGCCGCCGGGGCCATCCGGCCCGCAGGGTGAACCGGGCGCGCCTGGCCCACAGGGTGAGCCGGGCAAGCCCGGCGGCGACACCGTGATCGTGCAGCCGCAGACCCCGCCACCGGAACCTGAAAAGAAATAGTCAGTGTGTCAACCAACCGCCACCTATCCCCGTTTAGGTGGCGGCTTGGAGAAAATTTCAATAGTGAATTTAGTTACATGTTGCAGAAATGCTACATACTTGCTATACTTCAAAGCAAAATGTGCGGTAACGCACTGATACTGGCAGTCAACACCGCCTAAACTTGACCCACAGCATTGCAATAAAAGCTGGGCAAGGGAGCCACGTAACTTTTTTTTGTGGCTTTTCTACTCAATCAACGGGAGTTTTCTAGTGAATAAGATTAAAAACATCGCCATCGCCGCCGCACTGTTGTCGGCTTCGTTCGCCGCTTCGGCACAGGACACCCTGCTCAATCAAAACTGGTACGTCGGCGCTGGCGCTGGCGTGATCCGCCCTGACGGCGTTTGGGGCATCGACAAGGACGACGCCGCTTTCGGCCTGAAACTGGGCAAGGCCCTGAACCAGCAGTGGGACCTGCAGTTCAACGCCACCGAAGGTGCTGTTAAGAAAAATGGCGCACGTTATGGCCAGAAGACCCTGGGCGTTGATGCCCTGTACATGTTCTCCCGCAAATCGGTGCGCCCGTTCCTGCTGGTAGGCGCCGGTGCAGAACGCGACGTCTTCACCGCGGCCAACAGCCTGGCCGAGCCAAAGCGCAATTCCCCATTCGTCTCCGTTGGCCTGGGCCTGCAGTCGAACATCACCGAACGCCTGTTCCTGCAAGCTGACCTGCGCAACGTGCACGGCTTCATCCGCGGCAACGAGTTCAACCACTCGAAAGCAGACAACCAGTACCTGATGTTCTCGCTGAACTACCTGCTGGGCCCAGCTCCTCAGCCTGCTCCAGCACCGGTAGCTCCAGTTGCTCCGGTAGTGGCGCCAGAGCCAACCCCAGCACCAGTCGTGGCTCCAGTGGCTCCTCCGCCACCAGCACCGAAGTTCGAAAAAGTGACCATGTCGGCTCAGGAACTGTTCGGTTTCGACAGCGCCAACCTGGCTCCGGACCAGCCTAAGCTGGACGACATGGCCAAGCTGCTGAACGAAGACAAGTCGGTCAACAACGTGGTCATCACCGGCCATACCGACCGCCTGGGTTCCGACAAGTACAACCAGAAGCTGTCCGAGCGCCGTGCCGAAGCTGTCAAGACCTACCTGGTCAGCAAAGGTGTTGATTCTTCCCGCCTGACCGCGCAAGGCAAGGGCAAGTCCCAGCCAGTGGTCCAGTGCAACGACAAGAAGATGAAGCGCGCTGACCTGATCAAGTGCCTGGAACCAAACCGTCGCGTTGAAATCGACAACGTGACCGCGGAACGCCGCGTGAAGTAATCACTGCCAGCGCAGTCTGAAAGGGGCCTTCGGGCTCCTTTTTTATTTGTGCCCCGGCGCACCGTCAGCCTGGCCGCGCCGGACGTAAGCTTGTCCCATGAGCTGGAGACGCTTTCCCCACATCGCCAAGAAACTGCCTGCCGTTGGCTGGTGCGCCATCACCGAGTGGCTGGAGCACCGCGCCAGCAGCAAGGGGGCCGCGCTCGCCTTCTACACCCTGTTTTCGCTGGCGCCAATCCTGGTGCTGGTGATCGCAATTGCCGGCCTGTTCTACGGCAAGGAGGCAGCGCAGGGCGAGCTGTTCTTCCAGTTGCGCGGCCTGGTAGGCAGCCAGGGTGCGGAAGCGATCCAGCTGATCCTGTCCGGTGCCGCCAATGAAAAGCAAGGCATGATCGCCACCATCGCCGCCGGCGCCCTGCTGCTGTTTGGCGCCACCAGCGTGTTTGCCGAACTCAAAGCCAGCCTCGACGAAATCTGGCAATTGCCGCCGTCCGCCGCCAGCGGCATCTGGGATACCGTACGCACGCGGCTGCTGTCTTTCGGCATGGTGCTGGTGCTGGGCTTCCTGCTGCTGGTATCGCTGGTGGTCAGCGCCGCCCTTTCCTTCGTCGAGAAGAAAATGGGCGCCTATTGGCAGGACGCTGCGCTGCTGCTGACCATCCTCAACCAGGTGGTCAGCTTCTTCGTGATATCAGCCCTGTTCGGGGTGATCTACAAGATGCTGCCGCGCGTGAAACTATCCTGGCGTGACGTCGTCATCGGCGCCTTTGGCACTGCGGCCCTGTTCACGCTTGGCAAATATGGCATCGGCGTCTACATCGGCAACAGCGGCGTGACCGACAGTTTCGGCGCCGCCGGCTCCCTGATCGCGGTACTGCTGTGGGTCTATTACTCGGCCCAGGTGTTCTTCCTCGGCGCCGAATTCGCGCGCCAGTATGCGCTCCAGCTTGGCAGCTTGCGGCACCAGAAGTGAGCTCACTCGCCAAGCAGTTCGGCAACCACCTCCATGCCTTCGACCTTTTCGGCGACCACCTTGACGATCACCACCACCGGCACGCCAAGCAGCAAGCCCCACACGCCCCACAGCCAGCCCCAGAACAGCAGGCTGACAAACACCGCGGCGGCATTCATGCGCGCGATGCGGCCGGTCATCCAGGTGGCGATGACGGTGCCGACCAGGGTCGCGATGGCAACCGCGGCGAGTGCCACCAGGGCCACCATTTGCAGCGACTCCGATTGCAGGTAGGAGGCGACACTGAGCGCGCACACGATCAGCAGCGGGCCGAAATACGGCATCAGGTGCAGCAGGCCGGCCACGATGGCCCAGGCGCCGGCGTTCTCCAGGCCGATGAAATGCAGGGCCAGCCACATCAGCAGCGCCAGCAGCACATTGGTCACCAGCAGCATGAACATATAGCCCTGGATCGAGCTGTTGATTTCGTCGAGGATTTGCAGCGTGACCTTCTTGCGCGTCAGCGAAGGCCCGGCCAGCTTGACCAGCTTGCGCTTGAAGGTGTCTCCTGACAGCAGCAGGAAGAACACCAGGAACACCACCATGGTGGCCTGGCTCAAGAAAGACAGCAGGCCGCGCGAACCGGCCCAGACCCAGTCGATCACCTTGATATGGCCGCCCTCCTGCGTCACCACGGCCACCGATTTGCGCGGCGGCGTGGCGGGCTTGCCCGCCGTGGCTTGTTCGATCTGGGTGGCGACGTCCTGGATGCGTTTCAGCGTGCTGTCCTTGCCGCTGGTGGTCGAGGCCACCAGGCGCGACAGCTTGCGGCCCGCATCAGGCAACTCTTCGATGATGTTGGAAAATTCGACGTGCACCTGCTCCGCAGTCATTGCGCCACCGACCAGGATGGCGCATGTGACCAGCGTGGTGCCAAGCGCACGCCGTACGCGCACGCGTTCCAGCCAGGCTACCAGCGGATTGAGCGTGTAGGCCAGCAGGATGCCGAGCAGCAGGGGCACGAGGAAACCCCGGCCCCACTGCAAGGCGTACAGGAAGGCGACGGTGGCAAGGATGGTCTGCGCCAGGCGCATGAGCCATGCCACCCGCGTTTATTTGACGCGGATGTCGTTCTTGACTTCTTTGACACCTTTCACGCCGCGTGCGATTTCGCCAGCGCGGGTGATGTCGGCAGGCTGGGCCACGAAGCCGCTCAGCTGCACGGTGCCTTTGAAGGTTTCGACATTGATTTCAGTCGCCTTCAGCGATGGCTCGTTGAAGATGCTGGCCTTGACCTTGGTGGTCAGTGCGGCGTCGTCAACATATTCGCCGACGCTTTCCTGGGTTGGGGTCGAGGCGCAGCCAGCCAGGCCGAGGGTGGATGCGATGAACACGGCAGTAGCGAATTTCCGGGTGAATTTCATGACGCTTCTCCTATGTGTGGTGGGTGTTCCGGCCACTAGTGTCCAGCTAACAAGCCCCGCTTTCTGTTCGCTGCCGAACATTGTGCGGAATCGCACAGACGAGCACGACCCCGGCTCCCTATCCTGACACCAATCCCACCCACAGGAGGAGACGTTATGAAACCGACTGTATCGCTCGCAGCAATGATGGTGGCGGTTGCCGCCCTATCCGCAGGCTGCGCAAGTAATTCCACCTATCCGCAAGCGACCGACTATTCTTCGCAAGCCGATATCTCTACGTACGGCACGGTGGACTCGATCCGCGTCGTGCGCGTTGACCCAGCCACCAGCGGGGCCGGCGCAGTCGCCGGCGGCTTGCTGGGCGCACTGGCCGGCAGCCAGATCGGCTCCGGCTCCGGCCGTACTGCGGCAACTGCCGCCGGTGCGATTGGCGGCGCCGTGATCGGCAACCGCGTTGAAGAAAACCGCAACATGCCGCGCGATGTGTACCAGATCAGCGTGCGGCTGGATAACGGCGACTACCGAACCGTCAACCAGGACAGCGCCTACGACCTGCGGGTCGGCACGCGCGTGCGCGTGGTCGATGGACGGGTGTATCGTTACTAATGGGAGGTCGCCATGGCCACCATCCTGCTGATTGTGCTGGTGCTGCTCGTCATTGGCGCCTTGCCGACCTGGCCCCATAGCCGCAACTGGGGCTACGCCCCAAGCGGCATTGCCGGCCTGATTGTTGTCGTCCTGCTGATCCTGCTGCTGACGGGCAGGCTGTAGCGAAGGAGCACATCATGAAAATGCTGATTGGAATTGCCGCGCTGGCCCTGTGCGGGCTGGCCAGCGCCCAGGTCACACCACCTGAAGTTGCAAGGCAGCAACAGCAAGAACTCAAGCGTGGTGACCCGCCGCGCTGGAGCGTGCCGGACCGTACCGAAGCGGCCCAGCTTGCCACGCTGCGCAAGGAAATCAATGCCGCCCTGCGCGAAGCCCTGGAAGCCTGCAAGCAGCAAGGGGCTGGCGCCAACAGTGACTGCGTGAAGCAAGCGCGCCAGACCGCCCAGGCGGATTTGGCCAACGCACGCCAGATCCACCTGGCCACGCGCGACATGTCGCGTACTTACGAGACTAGTGGTAAATAAGCAAGCAAACAACCACCAGTTATGGCCGCATCATAAAAAGTCATCCTGACCTTTGCCCGGGTCAGGTATGATGCGAGCATGCCACATGCATACCAATTACAAAGAGAGCAACACCGGGCAACAACCGTCCAACGGTTGGGCATTGGCATTGAGCTCTACGATCGCTACACCGAACTGAGTGCCCCGCACGTGACGCCGGTCCACGTGCGCAAGGGCACCACGCTGCAGGAGGCTGGCACGCGCGCCACCCACTACTGCTGGATTGCCAGCGGCGTGGCCCGGCGCGGCCACTTCTCGGTGGCCGGCGAAGACCTGACCCTGGGCTTCATCACCGAAGGCGAAAACACCGGCTCGCACAGCGATATGATGGGCGGCCTGCAGGGTGAGCCGGCACGCGAGTTTTTCGTTGCCGAGACGGCCGTCGAAGCCTGGCGCATCGACTGGATGGCCATGCAGCGCCACAAGGCCGAGCATAGCTTCGTGCACGAGTATTACCTGAAGATTATCGAATGCAGCATCCGCCGTTATGCGGCCAACCTGCAGATCCGCAGCCACAATACGGCGGAAGCGCGGCTGGAAGCGTTCCGCAGCCAGTTTCCCGGCCTGGAACAGCGCATCACCCAGCGCGCGCTGGCCTCTTACCTCGGCATCACGACGCAGTACATGTCGCGCCTGCGCAAGGCGCCCTAAGTCTCGGGCTTGCGGCGCAGCAGCCACCAGGCGCCGGCTGCCGCCAGCACCCCGGCTGCCGCGGCCGGCTTCCACAAGCGCTTGCGGGCAATCCACGAACCCAGCGTCACCGCATACGGCAGCACGGTCTTGAAGTTGATGGCGGACAGTCCGCCGCCCTGGCCAATGAAGGCGCCAAGGCGCGACTGCAGCGTGCCGATGGCCTGGTCGACGGCCCCGTGCAGCAAGGCTTGCGGCTGCAAGGCGTTGAGCACTTCATGCTTGGAGCGCAGCGCGCTGAGGCGGTACAACTCCCCTTCCCGCACCAGCCTTTCCTTGGCTACGGCGAGCGCCTGTAATTCCTGTCTGGACGCCATGGTCTCCCTTTCAAAGCAGCATGTCGCGGTCGGACTTGAGTTCCGCCATCGTCGCCGACAAGCCGAGTTTGCCTTGCCGCACCAGGCTGCGTCCCCACAGCACCAGGCCGATCGCCAATACCGCAAAGGCAAGCGCCAGCACCAGCAGGATTTTCCAGCCCATCGCTTCCCAACACAGGTAAATCAGGGTCGCCGTGCCGAACGCGATAGCGAACCAGGCAGCCAGCAAGGCCACGGCAAACACGATGGACAATTGCAGCACGGTGTCGCGCACCTCGGTCAGCTCGAGGGCTGCCAGTTCCAGGCGCGACAGTAAAAGGTGCAGGCAGTTTTTGGCAAGCCCGGCCATTGAGGCGATCAGGCCGGGCGGTGGTGGTGGTACCTGGTTCTCGGCGGACATCGCTTATTTGCGGCCGAGGATAACGCCGACCAGCAGGCCCACGCCAGCAGCCACGGCGATCGAACGCCATGGATTTTCCTTGACGTAGGCATCGGTCGAAGCGGCTGCCTGCTTGGCGCCGGCAATCGCGCTGGCCTGGGCTTCATGGGCCTTGGCCAGCGCGCTATCGAGCGCTTTCATGCCGCGGCCGCGCAACTCGTCCGCTTTTTCACCGGTCAACGCAGTGGCGGCAGTAAACAGCGCTTGCGCATCCTTGACCAGCGTCTTTACATCATTGTTGACGGTACTGATGTTCTGTTCCAGCATGATAGGACTCCTCTTTCGTAAGTGATTTACGCCAATAGGTCTCGCATATCGTCGGCGTGTTCTTCTTCCGCCGCCATGATTTGCGTCAAGAGTTGCTTGGTCGTCGGGTCGCTGTCACCAATCAGTTCGATCATCTGGCGATAGCTTTCGATAGCCACCCGTTCTGCCACCAGGTTGGCCCGCACCATCGCTTGCACCTCCCTTGAGTCATCATACTCGGCATGGCTCCTGTCGAGCAACGTTGCTGGATTGAAATCGGGTTCGCCATTGAGCTGGATGATGCGCTCGGCCAGCCAGTCGGCATGCTGCTGCTCCTCGGTCGCATGCTGCAGGAACTCGGCCTTGACGGTGGCGTGGGCCAGCCCGGTCACCGTGTAATAGTGGCGCTTGTAGCGCGCGATACAGACCAGTTCGGTGGCCAGCGCTTCATTCAGCAATTGCAGCACCTGCGCGCGGTTGCCCCGATAGCCTTCGGTCACGGGACCGTCGGCCATATTGCGGGCTGCCGCGCGGATCGCATTTTTATCGATCATGGAAGCTCCTCGTCAGCGGCGCTGGGTCACCGGGCGGCCCGCTTCGGACAGCACGATTTCCACCCGCCGGTTCATCTGGCGCTCGCCAGCCGTGGCATTGCTGGCCACTGGATACGCTTCGCCATAGCCGCGCGTTTCGATGCGCGAACGTTCGATGCCCATCTGGCCCAGGGCGCTGCGCACGGCTTCGGCGCGGCGCTGCGACAGCTGCAGGTTGTAGGCATCGCTGCCGGTGCTGTCGGTGAAGCCTTCGATCAGCACGGTGCGGTCGGGATTGTCGCGCAGCACATCGGCCAGGCGCTGGGCAGTGGCCATGCCTTGCGACGTCAGCACCGCCTGGTCGACATTGAACAGCACGTCGCCGAAGGTGATGACGATGCCGCGCTCGGTCTGCTTGGCCTGCAGGTCGGCCAGCTGCGCCGCCAGCGCGGCGGCCCGGGCTTGCGCATCGCTCTTCGCGGCTTCCGCGCTGGCGGCCTGGTTCTGGGCGTTCTCGGCATCCATGCGGGCCTGGTCGGCACGGCGCTTGGCCGCTTCGGCTTCCGCGGTGCGCGCTTGCAGGCGCACCTGGTCACGCTGGGAGGCAGCGTCCTTCAACTGGTCCTCGGCCGATTTGGCACGGGCGATTTCCTCGGCGCTGGCAACTTTCTGTTTGGCGATATAAGCCAGCTTGTCGATCGTTTGCAGGCTTTCATTGCGCGCTGCGGCAGTATTGGCCTGGTCCAGCGCGCGGGTGGCCGCGGCCAGTTCGGCGCTGGCGTACTTGGCGACCATCGGGTTGCCTTGCGCCTGCGCATAATTGGCGCGCGCAGTTTCCAGTTCGCCGGTAGTGGTCGGAGTGGTGCTGCAGGCCGACAGGGCCAGGGCCGCTGCCAGTGCAACAGGTTTCAGGAATGGCTTGAACATGGTGGCTCCTTTCTCAGCGCGTCATGGTGCTGTTGGCGCGGTCCAGCTCTTCGCGCAGGACCCGGATGTCTTCTTGCAGCTTGTTGGCGGCTTCGGTCGCCTTGGCGCTGCTGGCCTTGCTTTGCGCCAGCTTGGCGTCTGCCTGTGCCTGCTGCGCCAGGTCCTGGGCCGTGCGGTAATCCTTGGCTGCCAGCGCCTGGTTGGCGCGCAGCATCTTGTCGCGAGCTGCCGCCATCTCGGCCGGAGCCAGTTCCGGTGCACCGGTCGAAGCAGCAGCCTCGACTGCCGTGCGCGACGATGCAACTTCGGCCGTGGCCGGGGTCTTCATGCTGCTGCAACCGGCCAACGCAATCACGCACGCTGCGCAGGCGGTAGTCAACAGCGGAAGGCGATTCAGCGTATCCATTGTTGTTCTCCTCAAAGCGATTGGGGTATGGCAGTTATATAAGCTGTCCCCGCTGGGTTCAGTACGGTGCCGCACATTGAAGTCCGCCTGCCGGGTGTAGCCTGTCGCCATGGCACATACAATTTCTCGCCGCGCAAAGATAAGCCTTGCTGTGCTGGGCTTGTTATTGGCCATTCCGGCGGTGGCCCTGGTGATCCTGTTGAACTATGACTGGAACCGCGCCCGCCCCTGGCTGGGTGCGCGTGCCAGCGAAGCGCTGGAAAGGCCTGTGCAATTGCGCGGGCCGTTGTCGCTGACCTGGCAGAAGCAGCCATTGCCGCCACAGGCGCGCAGTTGGCGCGACCATATTCCCTGGCCCCACCTGGTGGCGCAGGATGTGCACGTCGGTAACCCTGCCGGCCTGCCGCCGGGCGACGCTGCCGCAGCGCAAACACTGGCATTTTCGCTGAGCCCGTTTGCCCTGCTGGGCCGCAAGATCGCCATCCCTGAACTGCGCTTCGACCAGCCGCAGCTCGACTTGCTGCGCCAGGCCGACGGCAAGAACAACTGGACCTTGCCCAAGCGCCCGCCATCCCAGTGGCGCATGGAGCTGGACCGCGTAGTGTTCACGCGCGGCACCATCAAGCTCGACGATGCGCAGCAGAAGATCGCCGCCACCGCCCACGTCGACACCCTCGATAACGACCCGCGCTACGGCGTGCAATGGACGCTGGCCGGCAAGTGGAACAAGCAGGACATCAGTGGCCAAGGCAAGACTGGCGCCGTGCTGGCCCTGCGCGACACCAGCCTGCCCTTCCCGATCCAGGCCGATGCCAAGGTCGGCCTGGTCAGCGTGGCAGCGGAAGGCACGCTGACCAATCCGGCCCAGCTTGCCGCCATCGACTTGCAGCTCAAGGTCGCCGGCGCTTCGGCTGCGCGCCTGTATGCGCTGACCGGGCTGCTGCTGCCGGAAACCCCGCCCTTCACCACTGCCGGGCGCCTGAGCGGCCACCTGGCCGAGGGCGCCAGCCAGTGGACTTACGAAAAGTTCACCGGCCGCGTCGGCGACAGCGATATCGCCGGCACCCTGTCCTTCCAGCAGCGCCAGCCGCGCGGCCTGCTGACCGGTGCGGTGCATTCGCGCCTGCTGCAATTTGCCGACCTGGGTCCACTGATCGGCGCTGACTCCAACGCCAGGAAGGAAGAACGCGGCGTGGCTGCGGTGCAGCCGGCCGGCAAGCTGCTGCCGGTGGAAACCTTCAAGACCGAACGCTGGACCGCCATCGACGCCGACGTCGGCTTCCGCGCCGAGCGCATCGTGCGCACCAAGGAACTGCCGCTGAGCAAGCTGGAAACGGAATTCCACCTGAAAGATGGCGTGCTGCGCCTGACGCCGCTCAACTTCGACTTCGCCGGCGGCCGGGTCGCCTCCAAGGCGACGCTGGACGGCAGCAGCGGCGAAGCCGTCGCCGCCACGCTCGACGCCACCGCCCGGCATGTCAAGCTCAGGCAATTGCTGCCCAGGCTGCCCGAACTCAAGCAAGCCACCATCGGCGAAATCAATGCCGACGCCAAGCTGACCGCAAAAGGCAATTCGGTGGCCACCCTGCTGGCCCATGCGAATGGCGAGCTGAAGACCCTGGTCAACGACGGCACGGTCAGCAAGCTGCTGCTGGAGCAGATGGGCCTGAACATCGGCAATATTGTGCTGACCAAACTGTTCGGCGACAAGCCGGTGCACCTGAACTGCCTGGCCGGCGATTTCGGCGTGCGCGACGGGCTGGCGCAGACGCGCTACTTCATTGCCGACACGGAAGATGCGACCGTGCGCATCAACGGCTCGGTCAACCTGGCCAGCGAGAAAATCGACCTGACGCTGAAGCCGGAGAGCAAGGGCTTGCGCATCATCTCGCTGCGCGCACCGATCTATGTGCGCGGCTCGCTCAAGCAGCCCGACGTCGACATCGATAAAGGGGTGATTGCGATGCGTGCCGGCGGCGCGCTGGCGCTCGGCGCCATTGCCGCCCCGGTGGCCGCCCTGGCGCCGCTGATCAGTGCCGGCGGCGAAGGCGATAACCAGTGTGCTGCCTTGCTGGCCGCCGCCCGCGAAAAGCCCAAGGCGCCGCCGCCGGGCAAGACGCAAAGGTAACAAACCGTTACACCGTGAAATAGCGAACAGATCACATTCGCCCTCGCTCGTAAGCTGGAAGCAGCATTCCAAGTTACGGAGGAAACATCATGAAAACCAAACAGATCGCAGCCCGCCTCGCTATCGCTACCGCCATGCTGGGCCTGGGTGCATGCTCCTCGATGTCGCAACAGGATAAGAACACGGCCATTGGCGCCGGTGTCGGCGCAGTTGCCGGTTCCGTGCTGACGGGCGGCTCCACCACCGGTACGGTGGGCGGCGCCGTGGTTGGCGGCGTGATCGGTAACCAGGTCGACAAGCCACGCCGTTAAGACGGCATGCGCACCTGCTGGTAGCAATGGCAGGACACCGCTTCCAGACCAGCCGGGTCCAATATTTCGATATTGCCCCGGCTGTAGCTGATCAAGCCTTGCCCCTGCAATGCGCTAGCCGCCTTGGTCACGCCGACACGGCGCACGCCCAGCGCATGGGCCAGGAATTCATGGGTCATGTGGAAGCGGTCCGATTGCAGCCGGTCGCGCGTCACCAGCAGCGAGCGCGCCAGGCGTGCCTCCAGCACATGGAAGCGGCTGCAGACGGCAATCTGGATCGCTTGCGCCAGCAGGCTGTCGGTATAGCGATGCAGCACGTGCTGCAGCGAATCCATTTCCGCAAACTCGGCGATGAAATCTTCCGCTTCCATCCGCAGCGCATGGCCGCTGCGCTGGACCACGGCACGCACCTGGGCAAAACGCTGGCCCAGCGCCACCGAAGCGCCGACCATGCCTTCGCGCCCGGCCGAACCGACCTCGAGCGTCATGCGGCCTTCGGCCACGGCCAGCAGCGAGACCAGGGTGTCGAGCGGGAAGTAGATGTAGTCGATGGGTTGGCCGGCTTCGAACAGGATGTCGCCGGCCGCGAGGTCCACCAGTTCGCACAAGCCCTCGAGATGTTCGAGGTCGTCTTCCGGCAGGGTTGCCAGCAGGCGGTTGCCAATGCGGGGTGGTGGCGATTCACTGCTTGGAACGGTATGAAGATTCAGGGTCATTGCCGTCAGCCTGGTGGAGTTTAGGCGGAGCGTAGCGGCAATTAAAAAGGCTGTATGTACGCTGACGCACGGAAGCAGGCCAGCCCGGCCGCCACAATGCGTCTATCCAATAGGAAAGGAATTTCAGCATGGAACGAGAAACCAAGGTCATGAGTTATACCACCCACCCGATGCTGTTGATCGCAGCCATCGCCGTGGTGCTGTTTTGCGGCGTCGGCATTGCCGCGGTCATGGGCTGGCTGCCGCAATCGGGCGCGAAGATGGGACCGCCGGTTGCCGAAGCGCCGGTGCAGGTAGACACGCGTGACATGGGTCCGCCTCCGGCGCCGGCTGGCTATGCGCCGGTCAATCGCGCCGCCGATATGTCCGGCTACTCGGGCGCTGGCGGCGGTACCGGCAGTGGCGCGGGCAGCTATGGCGGTGCGGCCGCAGCCGAACGCAATGGCCCGGACGCGCGCTACGCCGAAGCGCCACCGCCGCCACAGCATGCCGCTGCACAGATGGCGTCGCCCGCGCCGGCAGTCTGCCATAGCTGCGGCGTGGTGGAATCGGTGAAAGCGATAAGCCATCGCGGCGAAGGCAGCGGCCTCGGCGCAGCGGGCGGTGCCATTGTCGGCGGCCTGCTGGGCAACCAGATCGGCGGCGGCTCGGGCCGCAAGATCGCCACCGTCGCCGGCGCAGTCGGCGGCGCCGTGGTCGGCAACCAGGTGGAAGGCAATATGAAGTCGACCACGACCTACCAGGTGCGCGTCCGCATGGACGACGGCAAGGTGCGCACCATCGGCAGCAGCTCGGCCAACTGGCAGGCCGGCGACCATGTAAAAGTCGTCAAGGGACACCTGCAACGACGCTGATAGTTCGACAACGTACAGAGGACGCGGTTGGACGCAGCAATAATGTATCCAGGATTACGGAATATGAGAGGAAAACATCATGCTCTATACCATCGCTGTCGTACTCATCATCTTGTGGCTGCTCGGCCTGGTGACCTCCTACACTGTGGGCGGGTTCATCCATATTTTGCTGGTCGTGGCCGTCATCATGATCCTGCTGCGCCTGATCAGCGGGCGCGGCATTTAGTTAAGCCGGCCATGCCGGCGTACACTAGCGGGGCGGGGACTGCGGCGCAGGCCCCGTCCCGCTTTTTTTCGAGCATTTTTAACGAAGGAGAAGCTCATGCCAAATAAAACCCTTGCTGCCCTGCTGATTGCCGTGCTCGCCACGACCGGCTGTGCGGATATGAGCGCGACCCAGCGCGGCACTGCCACTGGCGCCGGCGTCGGCGCAGGCATTGGCGCCGTGCTTGGCGCTGCGACCGGGCCTGGCGGCGGCAAACGGGCTGCCGGCGGCGCCGCGATTGGCGCTGCGGTCGGCGCCGTGGTCGGCAACGTCTGGTCCAAGCGCATGGAAGCCCAGAAGCAGCAGATGGAACAGGCCACCCGAGGCACTGGCGTGCAAGTCTCGCAAACCGGCGACAACCGCCTGAAGCTGGAGATCCCGAGCGATATCTCGTTCGATACCGGCCGCTCCGACATCAAGCCGGACTTCCGCCCTATCCTCGACCGCTTTGCCAATACGCTCAATGAGAACCCGGCGACGACCGTAAGCATTGTCGGCCACACCGACAGCACCGGCAGCCCGAGCGTCAACCAGCCGCTGTCGGTCGACCGCGCTGCGCATACGCGCGACTACCTGGCGACGCGCGGCGTATCGCCGACCCGTATCGTGATCGAAGGCCGCGGCGAGCAGGAGCCGATCGCCTCGAACGACGAGGCAGCCGGCCGCGCGCGCAACCGCCGCGTGGAGATTTACGTGGCCGAGCCACGCCCGCCGCAAGGCTAAGCTATCATGCACGGCCCGTCGCATGGCGCGGCGGGCCGTTAATTGCCTTTCCCAGGAGTCCCAATGAAAATCAAATCCTTCTTCCTGCTGTGCCTGGCCGCCGCGCCGGCGCTGGCGCAGACTTTGAAACCAGGACTGTGGGAGCTGGATAACCGCATTGCCTCTGCCAGCCCGGAGATGATGGCGGTCATGGCGGCCGCCCAGCAACAGATGGCGAACATGGCGCCGGAACAGCGCAAGGCAATGGAGCAGATGATGGCGCGCCACGGCGTCAACCTGGGCCTGGGCGATAACGGTGGCGTCAAGCTCACTTATTGCCTGACCAAAGACATGGCCGAGAAGCAGGATTTGCCGGCAGGCCAGCCCGGCCAATGCACCACCACGCGCACGCCTGTGCCAGGCGGCTTGAACGTGACCTTCAATTGCAGCCGCCCGCCATCGAGCGGGAACGGCCAGGTCATTTTCAACGGCGATACCGCCTACAGCATGCGCATGAACGTGAACAGTTCAGCGCAAGGCAAGCCGCAAAACATGGTAGTGGAAGGCAGCGGCCGCTGGCTCAGCGCAAACTGCGGCAGCGTGGCGCCAGCAGCACCGGCCGCACCGCCCAGCAAGCCAGGGCCGGATTTGCAGGCGCCTACTCGCCGCGCTCAATAAAGGCCCAGTACAGCGCGCGGGCCTTGGCAGCGATCGGGCCGGCCGGCAGTTCGCGGCCGTTATAGCGCACGCAAGGCATGACCTTGCCGAAGTTCCCGGTGTTGAAGATCTCGCTGGCGCGCTCCAGTTCTTCCGGCTTGACGGTTCGCTGTTCGACTTCAATGCCAGCCTCGGCCAGCAGCTTGATCACGCGGGCACGGGTAATGCCGGCCAGGAAAGTGCCGTTCAGCGCCGGCGTCACGACCTCGCCTTCCTGCGTAACGAAGAACAGGTTGGCGGTCGCAAATTCCGCCACATTGCCCTGGCTGTCGCACACCACCGCGTTGTCGCAGCCGCGTTCTTTCGCCTCGCGCAGCACGCGGGTTGAATTGGCGTACAGGGCGGAAGCCTTGGCGTCGGTCGGCGCCATGTCGGGATCCGGACGGCGCATTGCCGACAGGCAGGCCGAGAAGCCGGTAAATGGCGGCACCGGCGCGTCGAACAGGGTCAGCGCAAAGGCGGACTTCGCGGCGACCGGAATCAGCAAGCCTTCGGTGGCGAAGACCAGCGGGCGGATGTACAGCTCGGCGTCGGCCGGGAAGCGCGCCACGCCCTCTTTCACCAGCTTTTCCATTTCATCCACGCTGAGCGGACATTCCAGACCTAGGCTGCGTGCCGAGCGAATGACACGCTCGAGGTGTGGGCGCAGGTCCGGCAGCTTGCCACGCATGGCGCGCGCGCCATCGAAGACGGACGAGCCGAGCCAGACGCTGTGGTCCATTGCACCGAACAGTGGTGCATTGCCCTCCGCCCAGTTTCCATTGAAGTAAGTCAGATACATAGTGTTCCCCGCTGAAAGTTCCAGCTAGGGAATGTAGCACATCAGAAAGCGTGGCGCAGGCCGAAGGTAATGGCGCGGCGGCCCTTGCCGCTTTCGGTCGCGGTGCCGGCCGTATAGGGCGCGCCGTTGCGGTTGCGGATGTGGGCGAAGGACGCATGCAGCGCCGTGCGTTTCGACAGGGAGTACAGCACGCCGAGGGCGGCCTGGTCGGCATCCTGGTTGGGCGGGCTGCGGTCATCCTTGTGGATGAAGGAGGCCATATAGGTGGTGCGCCCGCTGGTGTAGGAGATGCCGGCCAGCATGTCGTGGCTGTAGAGCGAAGGCGTGGTCAGCGTCAGGGCGCCATACGGATTTGCCGGGTCCCACGGCGAGCTGCCGAGGCCTCGGTTAATGCCATAAGCAGCAAACACGGTGGCGGCGCCGAAATTGAAGTTGGCCGCCACCAGCGTGTTGCGTGCCGACAGGTCGACCGGTTGCGTGGTGCCGACCGCCTCGATCGGATTGCGCTTGCGCTGGTGGGCGATGCGGATATTGAACATGCCGTTGGCAAAGCCCAGCGTCGCACCGTAAGCGCGGTTGCGCGAGGTGCTGAACTCCGATTCGCCGAAACTGTAAATGGCGCCGGCACTCCACTGGTGTCCGGACGGCGTACGGTATTTGACGGCATTGTCGTAGCGCTTGGTGGTAAAGCCCATCAGGTTGGTAGCGGTACCGGCGAGTCCGCCGTGGAAAGGATCGGCCACCTCGGCCAGCGTTTCATATTGCAGGTTGTACTGGCGCCCGAGCGTCAACATGCCCCACGGCCCATCGAGACCGACCCAGGCCTGGCGGCCCAGCAGGCGGCCTTCTTCGGAGCGTCCCGTATCGTTCTCGACCCCGCCTTCCAGCGTAAAAACGGCGGAAGTGCCGTTGCTGCCCAGCGCTTCGCGTCCCGTGATGCCAATGCGCGAGCCCTCCGATATACCGGAAGAAACCTTGCTTCTTGCGCAGTCCTGCTTGCAGCCGCGCTCCAGCACGACGCCAGCGTCCACCACGCCGTAGGGCTGGACGCCTTGTGCCGCCGGTGGCTCCCTGGTCTGCGCCAGCGCCAATGCGGGCATTGTGAGCAGGATGGCAAGAGCTTTCATACTTGTCAGCTTAGGGTAAGCACCGTCATGCAATCTGTGCGGACACAAACAAAACTATTCCGGAGACCGCGTATGTCCAGCAAGCGTTGCAGCGCCGCCGACGCCATCCGCCTCGTGCGTGATGGCGACATGATCATTGTTCCTACCGGCGCTGGCGAGCCGCCTACCCTGCTGCATGAGCTGTCGGCGCAGCGCAGGAACTTCAAAGGCGTGCAGGTGGCGCAAATCCTGGCCATGCGCAAGTACGACTACTTCGACCAGGAAACGGCGCACCATGTGCGCCATTGCGCCCTGTTCTTCGGCGGCGCCTCGCGGCCAGCGGGACAGGCGGGCTGGGCGGATTTCATCCCGGCGTATTTCTCGGAAATCCCTTCCTTGATCGAACACGGGCAGATGCCGGCCGACGTGGTGTTTGCACTGGCTTCGGAGATCGATGCGCACGGTAATTTCGCGCTCAGCCTGGGGGCCGACTACACCATGGCCGCGCTGAAGAAAGCACGCGTGATCGTGCTCGAAACCAATCCCAACGTGCCGTTCGCGCATGGGCAATGCCACATCCATATTTCGCAGGTCACCGCCGTGGTGGAAAGCAATGAGCCGGTGATCGAAGTCGGGCTGCCGAAGATCGGTCCGGTGCAGGAGGCGATTGCCGCCCACGTGGCGCCGATGATCGACGATGGTTCGACCTTGCAGATCGGCTACGGCGGCATTCCCGACGCGGTGGTGATGCAGCTCACCGGCAAGCAAGACCTGGGCATCCATACCGAAATGATCGGCGATGGCATCCTCAAGCTGGTGGAGTGCGGCGCCGTGACCAACCGCCGCAAATCCTTCATGCCGGGACGCATGGTGGCGACCTTCGCGCTGGGTTCGCGCAAGCTGTACGACTTCATGCACCACAACCCGATGCTCGAAATGCATCCGGTCAGCTTTACCAACGATCCCTATATCGCGGGACAGAACGACAAGCTGGTGTCCATCAATGCCAGCCTGCAAATTGACCTGCTGGGGCAATGCGGTTCGGAAAGCCTGGCGCACCTGCCCTATTCCGGCACCGGCGGCCAGGTCGACTTCGTGCGCGCGGCGAATCGTTCACGCGGCGGCAAGTCCTTTATCGTGCTGCCTTCGACTGCCAAGGAAGGGAGCATCTCGCGCATCGTGCCGACGCTATGCGCCGGGACACATGTGACCACCAGCAAGAACGACATCAATTACGTAGTGACGGAGTATGGCGTGGCACAACTGCGCGGCAAATCGGCCAGGCAGCGCGCCGAAGCGCTTATTGCCATTGCGCATCCCGATTTCCGCGGTGAATTGCGGCGTGAGGCAGCCCGGCTGAACTACAGCTGATAGTGTTCGGTAGCGAACAATCAAACGTTCGCTACCGTCTTAGACTTGCCGTGGGAGGTTACCCATGAGGGCAAGTCGCTGTATGGCTTTTTTCCTCGCAGGCTGGACGCTACTGGCTTGCGCGCAGTTGCCCGAGGTCGATTCGGACCAGGCCAGGTCGCGCGCCAGCGCCGCGCCGGAAGTCGTAACTGCCAAGGGCAAGCTGCCGCGCCAGACCACCGAGCAGTTGCTGAAGAAGCGCTGGGCCAAGTCCTCCCTTGACATGAAGGCCCAGGCGTCGCTGGAGGAAGCGGCGACAGGTGTGCCGCTTATCGCCGGCAACAAGGTGCAGCTGCTGTTCGATGGCCCGCAGACCATGTCGGAAATGATGAAGGCCATTGCGGCGGCCAAAGACCATATCAATTTCGAGACCTATATCTTCGACCAGGACGAACTGGGCATGAAGTTCGCCGACCTGCTGATCCAGAAGCAGCGCGAAGGCGTGGTGGTGAACGTGATCTACGACAGCGTCGGCACCATAGGCGTGCCGCAGGAATTCTTTGACCGCATGAAGGAAGGCGGCATCAAGCTGCTGGCCTTCAATCCCGTCAATCCGGCCAAGGCGCGCGGCAATGGATGGAAGCTGAATGCCCGCGACCACCGCAAGATGCTGATCGTGGATGGCAAGGTAGGCTTTACCGGCGGGATCAATATCAGCGATACGTATTCCAAAAGCTCGCCGTTCCGCGGCGGTTCCGGCCGCGCAGGCTCAGGATCGGGTTCCGGCGCTGGTTCCAGCCCCGGCCGTGAAAAAGGCGAGAGTGACGTTGGCTGGCGCGACACCCATGTGCGGATCGAAGGACCGGCAGTGCAGGCCATGCAATGGCTGTTCGTGCAGGCCTGGATCGAGCAGGATGCCGACGACCTGCGCGACGCCAAATATTTCGTGCAGGTTCCGCCCGCAGGTGACAAGGTAGTTCGCGTGCTGGGTTCACGTCCCGAAGGGCGCTTTGAGATTTACAAAGCCCTGCTGCTGGCGATGCAGGAAGCGAAGAAGTCGATCCACATCACTTGCGCCTATTTCGTGCCGGACGACCAGACCATGGAGGCGCTGACCGATGCGGCGCGGCGCGGCGTCGACGTGCAGCTTGTGCTGCCAAGCGTGTCGGACAGCGGTCTGGTGTTCCACGCCGGACGGGCGTTCTACCAGCCTTTGCTGGAAGCCGGCGTGAAAATCTATGAGCTCAAGCTGTCGGTGTTGCATGCGAAAACGGTGGTGATCGATGGCGTGTGGTCTACTGTCGGCTCGACCAACCTCGACCGCCGCAGTTTCCTCCATAACAGCGAGGTCAACGTGATCGTCATGGGCGATGTGTTCGGGCTTGAAATGGAGAAGGCATTCAAGGAAGACCTGCACAATTCCAAGGAAGTCACGCTGGTGGAGTGGAACAAGCGCCCTCTTTCCAACCGCCTGAAAGAATGGCTTGCCCGTGTGTGGGACTACTGGCTCTGACGTTTGACATTCCTCAAATCGCACCACTTCTTTCAGCCTAGGCTGGAAGAATCATGAACGACCGCAAGCCGCCCAACTAGCTTGACAAGCCTCCGCCTGGCGACGACCATGCAGATATCCCCACGCGCGTAACCAGGCTGGAGGTGATGGTGGAAGAAGTAATTCTGCGGCTCGACAAGCTCGATCACAAAGTCGACAAGCTGGATACGAAGATCGACAGCGGGCTTGAGAAGCTCAACAACAAGATCGACACTGGGCTGGAAAAACTCAACGACAAGATCGATACCGGACTGGAAAAGCTCAACGACAAGATCGATGCCGGACTGGAAAAGCTCAACGACAAGATCGATGCCGGACTGGAAAAGCTCAACGACAAGATCGATGCCGGACTGGAAAAGCTCAACGACAAGATCGATGCCAATCAAGAAGAGTGGCATAACCGCTTCTACAAACTCTATTACATGCTCCTTGTGCTCCTGATGACGCTGGTTGGCAGCCTGCTCGCCCTGCTTGCCAAGGCGCTTGGCGTCTTTTAGGACACCGGGTGCCAGATGTCACCCTGGCGGCGGAAGATGTCGGTGGCGGCGAGGGTAAAACCTGTGCCTTCGATCCAGCCATAGCGTTCGACCTGGATTTCATCGTGCGTCACGCGCAGTACATTGAATGAATTCGTTTCACCGCGGCTGCGCGTGGAGGTAGCGGTGCCGGCCTGGACCACCAGCGCGGCATAGCCATCTATCTCGTAGCGATCCGAAGTGTTGTGGCTGTGGCTGGTATGCAGGTGCCCTGCCAGCAGCAGATCCACGCCACAGCGCGCAAATGCTTCCATTGCCATTGGCGCCCGGTCCACGATATCGTCGTTGTCCTTATGCGGCGGCAGGTCAAAGGGGTGGTGGGTCACCACAACCCGCGTGACGCTGCGCGGCAGGCGCGAAAACCGTTGGCGCAGGTATTCGACCTGGCGTCGGTTGACCCGCCCATCCTTGAAGGTCAGCGAACGCGCCGTGTTCAGGCCCAGCACGGCAATTTCATCATCCACGAATTCCGGCGCCAGGTCGCGCGTGATATAGCGGCGATACTTGACCAGCGGCTGGAAGAAGCGCGCTGCCACGTTGTACAAAGGGATGTCGTGATTGCCCGGCACGACAATTTGCGGCTTGGGCAAGGTATCGAGGTAATGCCGAGCCTGGCGAAATTGCGCGCTGCGGGCGCGCTGGGTCAGGTCACCCGATGCCACCACGACGTCAGGCCGCAGGTCGCCGATCAGCTCGCGCAAAGGCGCCAGCAGCGCATTATCAACGCGGCCGAAATGCAGATCGGAGATATGGACCAGGGTTCGCATCAATCCTCCAAAGGGCGCGGCACGATCACCGGCAAGGCGGCCGGGCGTATCCGGTAGCGCAATGGCGGCGCCATGACGGACACCTCGCCATCGGTTGCCACCCGCAGGCGGCGGTGGCGCGTTTCGATCACCATTTCGCCGGCCTGGAATACATGGAACTCGCGCGACTGGCGCAGCCGTCCGAACAGTGCGCGCAAGGCCAGTTTGAGCAAGCCAAAACGCGTCGGCCGCTGTGCCACATAGACGCTCAGCGTGCCGCCATCAATACGCGCCCTCTCGCCGATGTTGAAACCTTGCATCTGGTATTCATTATTACCGATGAAAACGAAGGGCGTGCGCCGCGCATGGCCCTGCTCGCCGAGCGTCAGCCGCACGCTAAGGAAAGGATAACGCTTCAGCGCGGCAAGTGTCGCCCAGCCGAACGCAGTCCACTTGCCGCGCCCGAGACGGCGCTGCTGCCGCTGGCGGTCGCGCACGATGTCCGGGTATAGCCCAAGACTGGAGTTGTTCAGGAAGACACGGCCATTGACCTCCCCTACGTCAACCAGCGCCACATGCCCGGCAGCCAGGTTGGCAATGGCTGCGTCGAGTTGGGACGGGATGCGCAGGTCGCGCGCAAAGTGGTTCAGCGTTCCCATTGGCAGGACGCCGAATACGGCACCGCTATCGAGGACTACCGAAGCCACGGCATTGACCGTACCGTCACCGCCGCCCGCCACCACCACAGGAGCGCCAGCGGCAAGGGCCGCGCGTGCGGCCTCCATCAGGTGATTGACGTCGGCCGCGAGCGTGACTTCGGCATCCAGTCCATGGCTGGCAAAACGCGCGGCAAGCGAATCGCGCCAGGGCAAGCCGTATCCCAGGCCGGCCCCTGCGTTGACGATGACGGCCATCCGGTTCACAGGCGCTCCCGGTGCCGGCGCAGGCTGGACACTGCTGTCACGCAGATCGCCAGCCAGCCCAGGCCTTCGGCCACGGCCGCCAGCACGTCGGTCAGGTAATGCACCCCAAGATAGACGCGGCTGAAGGCCACCAGCGCCACCATCAGCAGCGCGCCGACGACAAGCGCCGCCCGCTGGCCGGCGCTGCGGGCCAGCGTCCAAAGATAGCAGGCCAGCACACCGTAGAAAACAGTCGCAGCCAAGGTGTGTCCGCTGGGGAAGCTGAAGGTCGGTAAAGTCAGAAGGGGTTCGGCGAAACTGGGCCGCACGCGCTGGTAGCTGTGCTTGAGCAATACGTTCAGCACCATGCCCGGCGGAACGGACAAAAACACGGTCAGCAACCAGTAATGCGCCTGCCGCCGCCAGAGCTGCCAGGCAAACAGCAGGGTCAGGAAGGCAATGCCGGCCACGCTATGCAGGTGGCTGACTGCCAGCATCAGTGTAGTCCACGGCTCGCTGGCGCGGGCGTGCAGCCATTGCGACACACTGATATCCAGTGCAGCCAAACGGGCGCCCGGCCCCACCGCAGCGCCCGCGATGGCGTTGAAAACAGCCGCCGCGACAATCAGCAGGACCAAACCGGCCACAAGGTGCAAAGGAAGGCGGATCGTATCTCTCATACAACGCTTAATAAAAAAACCTGATTTTTCATCCAGTACTGTTGATTCATACAGTATTTGTGTTATTCTAATCACTCGTTAAACACACATCACAGCAAAAGGAATTCGTCATGACCACTATGCACAGCACCTTCGGCTCCCGCTTTGGCCTGGAATATGCCCCTATGTCTTTCCTGGTTCGCTTCGG
>Ga0307408_100000484_pt1 | contig 34826 bp, 26 predicted proteins | sample 322Cmetagenome_FD_202116 | JGI IMG/M metagenome (GOLD analysis project Ga0307408, IMG submission 202116) | Maize rhizosphere microbial communities from greenhouse at UC Davis, California, United States - 322HYB-C-3 | ecosystem: Host-associated > Plants > Roots > Rhizosphere > Soil | place...
CCAGCCGCATCCTGTTCGACGGGATCGACGTGCTGGCGCTGGACCCGGCCGCGCGGCGCGCGCTGTGCGGCAAGGAGATTGCGATGATATTCCAGGAACCGATGTCGTCACTCAATCCCGTGCTGACGGCCGGCTACCAGATTGGCGAAGTGCTGGCGCGGCACCTGGGCTTGAAAGGGCGGGCGGCGCGTGAACGCACGCTGGCGCTGCTGGAGGAAGTCGGCATTCCCGAGCCGGCACGCCGCATCGACGACTACCCGCACCAGTTGTCCGGCGGCCAGCAGCAGCGCGTGATGATCGCGATGGCGATCGCGTGCGCGCCGCGCCTGCTGATCGCCGATGAACCGACCACCGCGCTCGACGTCACCGTGCAAAAGCAAATCATGGCGTTGATCGCGCGCCTGCAAAAAACGCATGGCATGGCGGTGCTGTTCATCACGCACGACCTGGCGCTGGTGGGCGAGATTGCCGATGACATCATCGTCATGCGCGACGGCGTCGTGCGCGAAGCGGGGCCGGCGCGCGAGGTGCTGGCGCGACCGCGCGATCCCTATACGCGGGCGCTGCTGCAATGCCGGCCGCCGGCCGAGGGACGCCCGTGGCGCCTGCCGGTGATTGCCGACTTGATGGATGACGGCGAGGCGATGTCGGCCCGGCGCCGGCTGACCGGGAGCATGGGCGATGCCGCGCTGGTGCGCAGCGAGCTTGCCGCGCCGCCCCGGGCGCCGGGCCAGCCGCAGCGCCCGGCGCGTCCACAGCACGGTGACGTGGTGCTGGCAGTCGAACAGCTCAGCAAACACTTCGAGGTACGCCAGGGCTGGTTCGGCAGGCGTGCTTTCCCCGCCGTCCACAACGTGTCGTTTACGCTGGCGCGCGGCACCACCCTGGGCGTGGTGGGGGAGTCCGGCAGCGGCAAGAGTACGCTGGGGCTGACGTTGCTGCGGCTGCACCAGGCCAGTGGCGGCCGCGTGCTGGTGGACGGCTGCGATGTGCTGGGGTTGTCCGCGCAGGCGTTCCAGGCCTACCGCCGGCGCATGCAGATCGTGTTCCAGAATCCATACGCTTCGCTCAACCCTCGCTTCACGGTCGGCCAGATTTTGCTGGAACCCATGCAATTGCACGGTATCGGCGCCGATGACGCGCAGCGCACCCGCATGGCGCTTGATCTGCTGGACAAGGTGGGCTTGCCGCGCACGGCGCTGCAGCGCTGGCCGCATGAGTTTTCCGGCGGCCAGCGGCAGCGCATCGCCATCGCGCGCTGCCTGGCGCTGCGGCCGGAGATCCTGGTGTGCGACGAATCCGTGTCGGCGCTCGATGTGTCGGTGCAGGCCCAGGTGCTGAATTTGCTGCTGGACTTGCAGCAGGAATACGGGCTGTCATACATCTTCATTTCGCACGACTTGTCCGTAGTGCGCCACATGGCGGACCAGGTGCTGGTGATGCGGCAGGGCGAGGTGGTGGAGCAGGGCGACGTCGAGGCGCTGTACCGCAACCCGCAACACCCTTACACGCAGGCGCTGCTGGCTGCGGCGCCCCGGGTGCCTGCCTGAATGCGGGTTTTCGGATAACATGGCGGAATCATGGCGAGCTTACTGACACTGCTACAGGAATATGGCGTATGGATCGTGTTCGCCGTGGTCCTCATCGAACAGATGGGATTGCCGATCCCCGCGTTTCCCCTGTTGATCGTGGCCGGCGCGCTGGCCGTTGGCGGCGAACTGCACTGGGCCGCCGTGCTGGCGGCCGCCTTGCTGGCCTGTTCCATCAGCGACTTTTTCTGGTTCCGCGCCGGCCGCCGCTATGGCAAGCGCATCCTCAAGCTGCTGTGCCGTATTTCCCTGTCGCCTGATTATTGCGTCAGCCAGACCGAAGACAATTTCCGCCGCTGGGGCCCGAAATCGCTGCTGGTCGCCAAGTTCATCCCCGGTTTCAATACCATCGCGCCGCCGATGTCCGGCGCGATGGGCACCAGTTATCCGCGCTTCCTCGGCTTTTCCGTGCCGGGCGGCTTGCTGTGGAGCGGCAGCGGCATCGCCATCGGCGCGTATTTCAGCGCCAGTATCGACCAGGTGCTCGATACCCTGTCGACCATGGGCAGCACGGCGCTGGGCATGCTGGGCGCCTTGCTGGCGCTGTTTGTGCTGTACAAATATGTCGAACGCAAGCGTTTCCAGCAGGCCGTGCAAATGCAGCGCATCACGGTCGACGAATTGAAGCAATTGCTGCTCGACGGCCACGAACCGATCCTGGTCGATGCCCGCAGCGCGACCGCGCAATCGCTGGAACCGGCCGTGCCGGGCGCCTTGCTGGTCAATGGCGACTTGTCCAGCGTGCTGCGGTCGCTGCCGAAAGACCGCCACATCATCGTGTATTGCAGCTGCCCCAATGACGTCACGGCAGCACATGTGGCCAAGCAAATGTTTGCCCAAGGGTATGAATATGCGCGGCCCCTGCATGGCGGCCTCGATGCGTGGAACACCGCCTTTGCCCACGAATTGCGCCGCCCCCGCGACGGCGAAACCACCCCGCACACCCCGGCCCCCTTGCCCCACGGCTGATCCCGGCCGCCGTCCCGCTCCCTTTGTTGCCGTCCGTCTTGCATGCGCTGGGCGGCGCGGCTGCGCCGCGTCCTGTCTATACCAATCACCCCAAAAATCAGTAGTCATACTACGTGTTGAATATTGCAAAACGTAACTTTTTTCACAGTTAGCCTCTAAAATTGTACTAAAACTACAAAGAATGCTTGCGCGCGAAGTAAGAAAACCTTAAGCTTGGCCTTCACCTTTTTTCAGCACGATCATGACTTCCGAGCCTACCTCCTCCTTGCATGTTCCATTTCCGGGTGGTCCGCGCCTGCTGGCGGATGTCGGCGGTACGAATGCGCGCTTCGCGCTGGAAACGGCGGCCGGTGAGATCGGCCATATCCATGTGCTGGCCTGCGCCGCCCATGCGACCCTGGCCGATGCGCTGCGCGCCTACCTGGCGTTGCCCGATGTGGCTCGGGTGGTCGCGGCGGTGCCCGGCGGAGGGATCCGCCATGGCGCGATTGCCATCGCCAATCCCATCAATGGCGACCTGGTGCGCATGACCAATCACCACTGGCAATTCTCGATCTCTGCGCTGCGCACCGAATGCGCCTTTGACGTGCTGGAAGTGGTCAATGATTTCACCGCGCTGGCCAGTTCGCTGCCGTTCCTGTCGGACGCGCAAAAGCGCCAGGTCGGCGGCGGGGTGGCGCAGGCGGGGGCGCCGATCGGCTTGATTGGCGCGGGTACCGGCCTCGGCGTGTCGGGCCTGATTCCCGGCAAGGATGGGCGCTGGACCGCGCTGCTCAGCGAAGGCGGCCATGTCAGTTTTTCGCCGGTCACTCCCCAGGAAGTGGCGATCCTTGAACATGCGTGGACCGAATTCGAGCACGTGTCGGCCGAGCGGTTCATGTCCGGCGTCGGCATTGAACTGATTTACCGTGGCGTGTGCAAGTTCCGTGGCGTGCAGGCGGAAGCCATCGCGGTGCCGGAAATTGTCGGCCGCGCGCTGGCGGACGAATGCGCGCTGTGCGTGGAAACCGTGGAAGCCTTTTGCCGCATGCTGGGCACCGTGGCCGGCAACCTGGGCGTGACCCTGGGCGCGCTGGGCGGCATCTATATAGGTGGCGGTATCGTGCCGCGCCTCGGTGCGCGCTTCGACGGTTCCGGTTTCCGCGCCCGTTTCGAGCAAAAAGGACGCTTCTCCGCTTACCTGTCGCAGATCCCCACGTATGTGATTACCGCCGAGTATCCCGCCTTCGTCGGCGTCTCCGCCATTCTGGCGGAAAAACTTGCCACGAAGTAAATTCGTCACGGGAGTGTCGCCCGTGAGCCGTTTTATCAGGTACAATTGTGACTGTTGGATGAAACGGCTTCACCAGACACGCATAATCAGTCGCGGTAATATCTGCCGGTTTTCGCCCGAAAACAAACATCTCCACTTGTAGTGCTCCTGCCCAGCGCGCTTCGGCCCGGGCTTTCTTCATTGCATTTGCTGCAACCAAATATGGAAATAGCTGAGGCGAAGCAAGTCCTCGAAACCGCTTTGCTATGCGCGCAAGAGCCATTGTCGGTGCATAGCCTGAAAAAGCTCTTTGTCGCACTGGACGATCAGGAGCGGCCACAGAATGACGGTATCAGCTCGGAGCAAATCAAGAGCATGCTGGCGGAGTTGCAGCAGGAGTGGGCAGGCCGGGGCGTTGTGCTGGTGAGCCTGTCGAGCGGGTGGCGGTTCCAGAGTCGCCCGGAAATGAAGCAGTACCTGGATCGTCTGAATCCGGAAAAACCGCCGAAATATACGCGCGCCACCCTGGAAACACTGGCGATCATCGTGTACCGGCAGCCCGTCACCCGCGGTGATATCGAAGAAATCCGCGGCGTGACCGTGAATTCGCAGACGATCAAGATGCTGGAAGACCGTGGCTGGATCGATGTGGTCGGCCACCGCGATGTGGTGGGGCGCCCGGCGTTGCTGGGCACGACGAAGCAGTTTCTCGACGACCTGGGGTTGAATACGCTGTCCCAGCTGCCTCCGTTGCAGCAAATTAGTGAACCGCAGGGTGGCCCGCCGGATATGGCGGCGCTGGAAGCAGCCCTGCAACAGAATTTTGAGAAGGCGGCGCAGGCCGCTTCACATGCTGGTACTGGCAGTGCAATGGCTGATGAAACGGTGGCGACACCGGCAGGCCAGGACGACAGCCAGGTTGTTCGCCTCGATGAGGCGCCGGCTCGCGCCGCAATGCTGGAAGCACCGGTTGACGCTGAGCCCAACCAAGAAATGAATAATGAACAACACTGATACCCAAGAGACTGTCGCCGGCACTCCCGCCGCCGACGTGGCCGCCAAACCGAAGCGCCGCACCAAAGCTCAAATCGAAGCTGATAACGCTGCCGCGCTGGCGGCGGGCGAGCAGCCTAAACCTAAACGCAAGAGCAAGGCGGCAGCAAGCGCTGAAGCCGGCGAAGCCGCCGCGCCGGTTGCCGATGCGGCAAGCGACGCCGCGCCGGCGAAAAAACCGCGCGCCCGGGCAGTGAAGAAAACCGCCGACGCGGAAGCTCCCGTGCAGGAAGCCGCCGCCCCGGCCGCGGAAGCTGCGCCGAAAGCGCCGCGCAGCCGCAAAGCCAAGCCGGCTGTCGAGGCAGTGGCGGCGGTGGCTGATGCGGCCGTTCCGGCCGTGGCTCCTAAGCTGATGCAGGCGGAAGCGCCGGTGCCCGCCGTGGCGGCTGACGCGGCCGCCGATGGCAAGCCGGCCGGCGATGGCCAGCGCCAAGGCGGGAGCCGCCCACGCGGCCCGCGCCAGATGCGCGAACAGCGCGCCGGCCGCGATGCCTTGCACCCGAAGCCGATCGCCGTGGCCGCCGCCGCGGTGGCCGAAGGCGTCACCAGCCTGCCGCCGGAGGGCGAGGCGGTGGTGGAAGGCCAGGAGCGTGCCCAGGGCCAGCGCAACAACAAGCGCGGCAAGGGTAAAGGCAAGGGCGCCAACGTCAGCAACGCCGGTAAGCCACAAGGCACGCCGGGCGCGTTCGGCAACAAGATGAAGCGCAAGGCGAATGACGCCGATGCCGTGTTTTCGTACGTGACGTCGGATGCCTTCGACAGCGACGAGGCGGGCAAAGGCCGCCAGCAACCGAAAGCCGTGCGCCGCGACCTGACGGCCGACGACGATGCGCCGAAGCTGCACAAGGTGCTGGCGGAAGCCGGCCTGGGTTCGCGCCGCGACATGGAAGAACTGATCATTGCGGGCCGCGTGTCCGTCAATGGCGAGCCGGCTCACATCGGCCAGCGCATCCTGCCGACCGACGCGGTGCGCATCAATGGCAAGCTGATCCAGCGTAAAGTCAGCAAGCGCCCGCCGCGCGTGCTGGTGTACCACAAGCCGGCCGGTGAAATCGTCAGCCACGACGACCCGGATGGCCGTCCATCGGTATTCGACCGCCTGCCGACCATGAAGGCCGGCAAATGGCTGGCCATCGGCCGCCTGGACTTCAATACCGAAGGCTTGCTGCTGTTTACCACGTCCGGTGACCTGGCCAACCGCCTGATGCACCCGCGTTACGGTATCGACCGCGAATACGCGGTGCGTACGCTGGGCACGCTGGAAGAAGGCATGCGCCAGAAATTGCTGGCCGGTGTCGAGCTGGAAGACGGCGTGGCGCAGTTCTCGAAAATCGCCGATGGCGGTGGCGAAGGCATCAACAAGTGGTACCGCGTGGTGATCGGCGAAGGCCGTAACCGCGAAGTGCGCCGCATGTTTGAAGCGATCGGCCTGACCGTGTCGCGCCTGATCCGTACCCGTTACGGCGCCATGACCCTGCCGAGCGACTTGAAGCGCGGCCGCTGGGAAGAGCTGGAGGAAAACCAGGTGCGCGACTTGATGGCCGTGTATGGCGTCGAGAAAAAGCAGGGCGCCGCCGAAGGCCAGCAAAAACGCCCGGCCGGCCAGGGCGGTCAGCCTGGGCAGCAGGCGCAGCCGGGTCAGCCGCAGGGCCGTGGCCAAGGCCAGGGGCAGCGCCGCGAGCGTGACCGCGACCGTGAGCGCGAACCGAACGGCAACCGCATGGACGTCAGCAACAAGAATGCCGATCCGTTCCCGCAGCAGCCGCGCGGCCAGCGCCGCGGCGGTGGCCAGCAGGGCGCCTACCTGGGCGCCGGCGGCTTGCCGGAGTTCGGCCGTCCAAGCGGCCGCCCCCAAGGCGGCGGCCAGGGTGGTGGCCAAGGCGGCCAGGGTGGCCAGGGGCAAGGTAAAGGCAAGGGCAGCCGTCCGCGCCAGCCGGACCCGCTGCAAACCACGTTCGGTTTTGCCGGCGCTGGTGCTGGCGGACAACGCCGTGGCGGCCAGCCGCGCGGTGGCGCCATGGACCATGGCATGCCGCGCCGCCGTAAGGGCTGACGCGGTAAAGGCTGGATTGGTACGGGTGCTAAGCCCGTACAACAGCCCGTATTTCGCGCCTTCGTGACCGTATTCGATGTGTTGTAAGCCCCGCCATTCCGCGATGCGGCATTGCAGCGAAATCAAGTTGCGGTTATAATGGCCATCCAATGGAAAAGTTATTCGCAGGACGCGCACTGGCTGTGCGGTTGCTGAGGCTGCTTTCATCTGGGTAGGAAATACAAAAGATGGGCAATAGCCCATTTTTTTTTTGGTGAACGTTTTTAGCGGTCCAACGCACAGTCGAATTGGGCTGCGATCTGGAGAATTTCATTGCAACTGCCGGAGTTAATTGAAACGACCGTCACTGGTCTGGGCTATGAGCTGGTTGATTTTGAACGGGCCGAGCGTGGATTGCTGCGCGTGTATATCGATTTCACGGCGGAAGACGCAGCGGAAAAAGGTCCGATTACCGTGGAAGATTGCGCGAAGGTCAGCCATCAGCTGAGCCACGTGCTGACCGTGGAAAACGTCAACTACGAACGGCTTGAAATTTCCTCGCCGGGCCTGGACCGGCCACTGCGCAAACTGTCCGACTTCGTCCGTTTCGCAGGCTGCGAAGCGATCGTCAAGTTGAAGATTGCCATGCCGGGCACTTCCAACCGGAAGTCGTACCAGGGCATTTTGCATGAGCCGAACGGCGATACGCTGGCGTTGGAATTTGAAGGTAAAGAAGGGCCGGCGTTATTGGAATTTACGCTGGCCGATATGGACAAGGCACGCTTGGTGCCGCAGGTGGATTTTAGGAGTCGCAAAGCATGAGTCGCGAAGTTTTGTTATTGGTTGACGCGCTTGCGCGTGAAAAGAACGTCGATAAAGACGTGGTCTTTGGCGCGCTGGAATTCGCGCTGGCGCAAGCCACGAAGAAGCGCTACGAGGGCGAAGTCGATATCCGCGTCTCGATCGATCGCGATAGTGGCGAATTCGAATCCTTCCGCCGCTGGCACGTGGTGCCGGACGAAGCCGGCCTGCAGCTGCCTGACCAGGAAGTGCTGCTGTTCGAAGCCAGGGAACAGATCCCCGACATCGAAGTCGACGAATACATCGAAGAGCCGATCGAATCCGTGGAATTCGGCCGCCGCTTCGCGCAAGACACCAAGCAAGTGGTGTTGCAGCGCGTGCGTGACGCCGAGCGCGAACAGATCCTGGCCGACTTCCTGGAGCGCGGCGACGCGCTGGTGACCGGCACCATCAAGCGCATGGAGCGCGGTGACGCCATCGTTGAATCGGGCAAGATCGAAGCGCGCCTGCCGCGCGACCAGATGATCCCGAAGGAAAACCTGCGTATCGGCGACCGTGTACGCGCCTTCATCCTGCGTGTGGACCGCAATATGCGTGGCCCGCAGGTGATCCTGTCGCGCACCGCGCCGGACTTCATCATGAAGCTGTTCGAACTGGAAGTGCCGGAAATCGAACAGGGCATGCTGGAAATTAAATCGGCCGCACGCGACGCCGGCGTCCGCGCCAAGATCGCCGTGCACACCAGCGACAAGCGCATCGACCCGATCGGCACCTGCGTCGGCATGCGCGGTTCGCGCGTCCAGGCCGTGACCGGTGAACTGGGCGGCGAGCGCGTGGACATCGTGCTGTGGTCCGAAGACCCGGCCCAGTTCGTGATTGGCGCCCTGGCGCCGGCGAACGTTTCGTCGATCATGGTCGACGAGGAAAAGCACGCGATGGACGTGGTGGTCGACGAGGAAAACCTGGCAATCGCGATCGGCCGTTCCGGCCAGAACGTGCGCCTCGCTTCCGAGCTGACCGGCTGGAAAATTAACATCATGACGGCCGAGGAATCGGCCGACAAAGCTGCCCAGGAAACCGCCGCGACCCGCGCGCTGTTCATGGAAAAGCTGGATGTCGACCAGGAAGTGGCCGACATCCTGGTGGACGAAGGCTTTGCCAGCCTGGAAGAAATCGCCTACGTGCCGATTTCCGAAATGCTGGAGATCGAAGCGTTCGACGAAGACACCGTCAACGAACTGCGTACCCGCGCCCGCGACGCGCTGGTAACGGAAGCCATTGCTTCGGAAGAAGGCCTGGAAGGCATGGAAGAAGCGCTGGTTGGACTGGAAGGCATGGACCGCATCACTGCGGGCAAAATGGGCCTGGCCGGTATCAAGACGGTTGAAGCATTTGCCGCACTGGCTTACGACGAATTTGGCGCCATCCTGGCCCTGCCGTCCGACCGTGCCCGTGCATTGATAGCCAATGAATTTGAAGATGTGACCGACGACGAGATGAAGTTGGTTGACTCGAAGTACGACGACCGCGCCAAAGGCTTGCAAGCCAAGGCATGGGCGTTGGCCGAATCCGTAAAGGCTTAATTTGAGTATCTTTATCATCTCCGCGACACATAGAAAAGAGGACTGAATGGCGAGTAACAACGTAGCCCAATTTGCCACCGAACTGAAGATGCCTGCAGATTTGCTGCTGACGCAGCTGCGTTCTGCTGGCGTCGAAAAGAGTTCGACGTCAGATCCATTGTCGAAAGATGATAAGGACAAGTTGCTGGAACACCTGCGCCGCACCCACGGCGCAGCGGCTGACACCGAAAAGAAGAAGATCACGCTGACCCGCAAGGAAACCACCGAGATCAAGCAAGCCGATTCTTCCGGCAAATCCCGCACCATCCAGGTCGCGGTGAAAAAAGTACGCACCTTCGTGCAGCGCGATGATCCGGCGCCAGCGCCGGCGCCCGCCGCCGCCGCGCCGGTGATCGACGCCGCCGAACAGGCGCGCCGTGAAGAGGACATCCGCCGCCAGCAAGAGCTGATGGCGCGCCAGGAAGCGGAACTGAAAGAAAAGCAGGAACGCCTGGCCAAGCTGGAGTCGGAAAAAGCTGCGCAAGCCGAAGCCGCCGCGAAAGCGGAAGCCAAGCGCATCGCCGACGAGCAAGCCAAGCAAGCCGCGGAAGCCAAGGCCGCCGCTGAAAAGCAGACCGCTGTGGCTGACAAGGCTGCCGAGAAGCAGACGGACGCCGCTGCTGTCGCCAAGAAAGCCGCCGCCGATGCCGCCGCCGAAGCCAAGAAAGCCGCCGCCGACGCAGAAGCCAAGAAAGCTGCCGAGCTGGCGAGCAAGGAAGCCGCTGAACGCGCTGCCGCCACCGAGCGCGCACGCCAGGCCGTGGCCGATGAGGTAGCACAGATCAAGGCCATGATGAGCCAGCCGCGCCGCGTGATCAAGGCGCCTGAGCCAACCCCGGCGCCTATGGCGGCCAAGCCGAAGCTGGCTGAAGGCACGCTGCACAAGCCAGCGGACAAGAAACCGGCGGCGCCAGGCACGGCTGCGCCGGCAGCGGGCGACAAGGACAAAAAAGGCGGCGACAAGAAATCCATCAAGTCGGCCAATGTGTCGTCGACCTGGCAGGATGACGCCAAGAAGCGCGGTGCACCGAGCGGCCAGAAAGGCCGTGGCGGCGCCAACGCCAATGCCGGCGGCCGTGATGGCTGGCGCAGCGGTGGCCGTGGCGGCCGTCGTGGCAACTCGCACTCGGATGACCGCGAATCGAACTTCCAGGCGCCGACCGAAGCCATCGTCAAGGAAGTGCACGTGCCGGAAACCATTACGGTAGCCGAGCTGGCGCACAAGATGTCGGTCAAGGCATCGGAAGTCATTAAACAGCTGATGAAGCTGGGCCAGATGTGCACCATTAACCAGGTGCTGGACCAGGAAACCGCGATGATCGTGGTGGAAGAGATGGGCCACAAAGCCTTCCCGGCCGCTGTCGATGATCCGGAAGCACTGCTGGCCGACCAGGGCGAGCACGCCCACTTCGAATCGACCCCGCGCGCACCGGTGGTGACCGTGATGGGTCACGTCGACCACGGTAAAACGTCGCTGCTGGACTACATCCGCCGCGCCAAAGTGGCATCGGGCGAAGCCGGTGGCATTACGCAGCACATCGGCGCGTACCACGTCGAAACGCCGCGCGGCATCATTACCTTCCTGGATACCCCGGGCCACGAGGCGTTCACGGCAATGCGTGCACGCGGTGCGAAAGCCACCGACATCGTGATCCTGGTGGTGGCGGCCGACGACGGCGTGATGCCGCAGACCAAGGAAGCAATTGCGCACGCCAAAGCAGCCGGCGTACCGCTGGTGGTGGCGATCAACAAGATCGACAAACCGGGCGGCAACCTGGAGCGCGTGACGCAGGAACTGATCGCCGAAGGCGTGGTGCCTGAGGAATACGGTGGCGATTCGCCATTCGTGCCAGTGTCGGCAAAAACCGGCCAGGGCATCGACTCGCTGCTGGAAAACGTCCTGCTGCAAGCCGAAGTGCTGGAACTGAAGGCACCGGTCGAAGCGCCTGCGCGCGGCCTGGTGGTGGAAGCCCGCCTGGACAAAGGCCGTGGTCCGGTGGCCACCATCCTGGTGCAGTCCGGTACCCTGAAGCGCGGCGACGTCGTGCTGGCCGGTTCGTCGTATGGCCGTGTCCGCGCCATGCTGGATGAAAACGGCAAGGCGATCTCGGAAGCCGGCCCATCGATCCCGGTGGAAATCCAGGGCCTGACCGAAGTGCCGGCCGCCGGTGAAGAAGTCATGGTGATGGCGGACGAGCGCAAGGCGCGTGAAATCGGCCTGTTCCGTCAAGGTAAGTTCCGCGACGTGAAGCTGGCAAAACAGCAAGCGGCGAAACTGGAAAACATGTTCGACCAGATGGCCGAAGGCGAAGTGAAGAACCTGCCGCTGATCGTCAAGACCGACGTGCAGGGTTCGCAGGAAGCGCTGGTCAGCTCGTTGCAGAAACTGTCGACCTCCGAAGTGCGCGTACAAGTGGTTCACGCGGCCGTCGGCGGCATCACGGAATCGGACGTCAACCTGGCCACCGCTTCGAAGGCCGTCATTATCGGCTTCAACGCCCGTGCCGATGCACAGGCGCGCAAAGTGGCCGAGACCAACGGCGTGGACATTCGCTACTACAACATCATCTACGACGCGATCGAAGAGGTGAAAGCGGCACTGTCCGGCATGCTGGCGCCAGAGAAGCGCGAACACGTCACCGGCCAGGTGGAAGTACGCCAGGTGATCCTGGTGTCGAAAGTCGGCGCGATTGCCGGCTGCCTGGTCACCGATGGTGTGGTCAAGCGTGTTTCGTCGGTCCGCCTGCTGCGCAACAACATCGTGGTGTGGACTGGCGAAATCGACTCGCTCAAGCGCTTCAAGGACGACGCGAAAGAAGTCCGCGCCGGTCTGGAATGCGGTCTGTCGCTGAAGAACTACAACGACATCCAGGTTGGCGACACCCTGGAAGTGTTCGAAGTGCAGGAAATCGCCCGTACGCTGTAATAGCGGAAGGCAGCATGGCGGCGGGTGCTTCCGCCTCGCGCAATGCGCGGGGCCGAGGCACCCGTTTTTTTGTTGGCGTATGCTCCGTAGGGCGGCTTTTACAAAGCCGCCTGCATGCGTCAACGTGGCGCGTGCATGGCGGCTTCCGCAATGCGGAAACCGCCCTACGGAATATTTAGGTAACGAATCATGGCTAAACATAGCAAAAACATTCCACAGCGCGGCGTGCGCGTGGCGGACCAGATCCAGAAGGATTTGTCCGAACTGATCGCCTTCGAATTGAAAGACCCGCGCGTGGGCATGATCACGCTGTCGGAAGTCCAGCTGACGCCGGACTACGCGCATGCGAAGATTTTCTTCACGACCCTGAAGGACGACAAGGACGCCATCAAGAACACGCTGGCCGGCCTGTCCGCCGCCGCCGGCTACCTGCGCAACCAGCTCGGCAAGCGCCTGCATATCCACACCCTGCCGCAACTGCACTTCGTGCACGACACCTCGACCATGCGCGGCATGGAAATGTCGGCGCTGATCGACAAGGCCAACGCCACCCGCGCCGCCGACTACGAAGGCGATGACGAGGGTGGCAAAGGCAGCGAAGGCAAGGAATGAACCAGGCGAAGGTAAAGCGCGTCCGCGACATCGTCGACGGCGTGCTGCTGCTGGACAAGCCGGTGGGTTTGTCCAGCAATGACGCGCTGATCAAGGCCAAGCGCGTGCTCAACGCAAAGAAGGCGGGCCATACCGGCACGCTGGACCCGTTTGCCACGGGCCTGCTGCCGCTGTGCTTTGGCGAAGCCACCAAGTTTTCGCAGGATTTGCTGGAGTCGGACAAGACTTACCTGACCACCGTGCACCTCGGCCAGCGCACCGATACCGGCGATACCGAAGGGCAGGTCATCGAGACGCGTGACGTCAATGTCACCGTCGAACAGATCGAGTCCGTGCTGGCGACATTCCGCGGCCCGATCAAGCAGGTGCCGCCGATGTATTCAGCCTTGAAACGCGACGGCAAGCCGCTGTATGAATATGCGCGCGAAGGCATCACGCTGGAGCGCGAGGCGCGCGACGTGACGATTCATCAACTGGAATTTGTGTCGTATGAAGCGCCGTTCCTCAAGCTGTCGGTCACCTGCAGCAAGGGCACGTATATCCGCGTGCTGGGCGAAGACATCGGCGCGGCGCTCGGTTGCGGCGCGCACTTGAACGCGCTGCGCCGCATCCAGGTCGGCGACCTGGTGATGCGCGATGTCGTGACGCTGGAAGAACTGGCGGCGCATGCCGCACCGCTGTCGCTGCTGGCGCCGGTCGATGCGCTGCTGTCGTCGTTCCCGCCGGTTCAGTTGACGGCGGAACTGGCCAGGCGCTTCCTGCAAGGGCAGCGTTTGCCGCTGGGGAAAGAACCGGAAGCGGTGGTGCCGGCCGAATATATCGGCAGGGTGCGCGTGTACCACGAGACCAAACTGCTGGGCACCGCGTTGCTGCAAAAGTTCGCGATCCTGGCACCGGAACGCTTGATCGCCACTGCGCAACCGTAGTCCGTAGCGCGGGTCCGGTAGGGCGGCTGTTACAAAGCCGCCATGCGTGCGCCGCGTTGCCGCATGCATGGCGGGATTGACTCGGCGTCCCCATAAATCCCGCCCTACGCAGACGCCGCAACACCATGTCGAGCGTCCCGGGGCTGTGGGAATTACATCTTCCCTTTGTATCCCACAAACACCCCACCCGGCAACAGCTGCACCGACCACGGCCCGCGCTGGTGTTCCAGGTAACCGGCCGCCACGCCAAGCGCCGCCCCCGCCAGCACATCGCTTTGCCAGTGATTGCGCGTCTTCACGCGCGACACCATCTGGTAAGCGGGCAGCGCGGCCAGCAGCCACACGGCCGGCTGTTCGCGTCCGTATTCCATGATCAATGGCGTCACCAGCGCCGCCGTGCCCGCCGCGTGGCGGCTGGGGAAGCTGTCGCCGCCCTTGCGCCAGCGGTCCGGGTCTGCCGTTTCCGAAGGGCGCTGGCGTCCCGCCGCGCTTTTCAGCAAGGTCGATGCGGCGTATGACAGCACAAACGCTTCGCCCCCTTGCCACAGCGCGCGCCCGGTGCGGTCTTCACTGCCGAGGTACAGGGCGCCGCCGGCGGTGGCGGCCAGCGCGGCGATAGCGGTGCTGTCGGCATGGCGCCAGAAGCCGCCCGCATCCGGGCTTGAACGATGATCGAAGCCGGCCGCATGGGCGGGCAGGGCGAGGAAGCCGCTCAATGCGAGGGCAAGAGTAGGAGTGCGCATGGGAGAGTTGTTGTATAAACCAGCCGCAACTATAGGGTAAAATCCCGCATTCCGGCGTTTTCACCGCCAATCTTGTTCCCAACGTTCAGAATGTTGCCCACCCTGTGCTATACTAGTGGGTTCCAGTCTCGCACATCCTGTGCGCACCGCAGTTTCTCTGTACTTACAACGACTATGTCTAATACTAAACGCGCTATCCGCAATATCGCCATCATCGCCCACGTTGACCACGGCAAGACCACCCTGGTCGACCAGCTGCTGCGTCAGTCCGGCACCTTCCGTGAAAACCAGCAAGTCGACACCCGCGTGATGGACTCGAATGACCTCGAGAAAGAGCGCGGCATTACGATTCTGTCGAAGAACTGCGCGGTGGAATACGAAGGCACCCACATCAACATCGTTGACACTCCGGGCCACGCCGACTTCGGCGGCGAAGTGGAACGCGTGCTGTCGATGGTGGACTCGGTGCTGCTGCTGATCGATGCGCAGGAAGGCCCGATGCCACAGACCCGTTTCGTGACCCGCAAGGCGCTGGCCCTGGGCCTGAAGCCGATCGTGGTGGTGAACAAGATCGACCGTCCGGGCGCGCGCGCCGACTGGGCCATCAACCAGACGTTCGAACTGTTCGACAAGCTGGGCGCCACCGATGAGCAGCTGGACTTCCCGATCGTGTACGCGTCGGGCCTGAACGGCTATGCCGGCCTGGACGAATCCGTGCGCGATGGCGACATGAAGCCCCTGTTCGAAGCCATCCTGCAACACGTTCCAGTGCGTGACGACAACGTCGATGGTCCGCTGCAGATGCAAATCACGTCGCTGGACTACTCGTCCTACGTCGGCAAGATCGGTATCGGCCGCGTGTCGCGTGGCCGCGTCAAGGCTGGCCAGGACGTGGTGTTCCTGAACGGTCCTGATTCGACCCCGCAAAAAGGCCGCATCAACCAGGTGCTGAACTTCAAGGGCCTGGAGCGCGTGCTGGTCGATGAAGCCGTTGCCGGCGACATTATCCTGATCAACGGTATCGAAGAAATCGGCATCGGTTCGACCGTGTGCGCACCGGAAGCGCCGGAAGCGCTGCCGATGCTGACCGTCGACGAGCCAACCCTGACCATGAACTTCATGGTCAACAACTCGCCACTGGCCGGCCGCGAAGGCAAGTTCGTGACCTCGCGCCAGCTGCGCGATCGCCTGGACAAGGAACTGAAAGCCAACGTGGCGCTGCGCGTGGCACCGACCGACGACGACACCGTGTTCGAAGTATCAGGCCGTGGCGAACTGCACCTGACCATCCTGATCGAAAACATGCGCCGCGAAGGTTTCGAGCTGGCCGTGTCGCGTCCACGCGTTGTGTTCAAGATGGTCGATGGCGTGCGCCACGAGCCGTACGAGCAACTGAGCGTTGACGTGGAAGAAGTCAACCAGGGTGGTGTGATGGAAGAACTGGGCCGCCGCCGTGGCGACCTGCAAAACATGGAATCGGACGGCAAAGGCCGTGTGCGCCTGGAATACCGTATTCCTGCGCGTGGCCTGATCGGCTTCCAGGGCGAATTCATGACCCTGACCCGCGGCACCGGCCTGATGAGCCACGTGTTCGATGCCTACGCACCGGTCGACAACTCGAAAGGCGAACTGGGCGGCCGTCGCAACGGCGTGCTGATTTCGCAGGACGACGGCGCCGCTGTTGCCTACGCGATCTGGAAACTGCAGGATCGCGGCCGCATGTTCGTGGTCCACAACGACCCGGTGTACGAAGGCATGATCATCGGTATCCACTCGCGCGACAACGACCTGGTGGTTAACCCGATCAAGGGCAAGCAGCTGACCAACGTGCGCTCGTCGGGTACCGACGAAGCCGTGCGCCTGGTACCGCCGATCCAGATGTCGCTGGAATACGCGGTCGAATTCATCGACGACGACGAACTGGTGGAAATCACCCCGAAATCGATCCGCCTGCGCAAGCGCTTCCTGAAAGAACACGAGCGCAAGAAAGCCCAGCGCGAAGGCGCGTAATGGTTAGCCAGGCCCGGCCGTGCAATACGGTGATGGCCTGGAATCCGTAGGGCGGTTGCCGCCTTGGCGGAAGCCGCCATGCATGCGCAGCCTCTGGCGCATCCGCCAACGCCCTGCACGCATGGCGGCTCGCCAGCGAACCGCCCTACACATTCAAAGCCCACAACCTTGAAAAGGTGGTGGGCTTTTTTCATGTCTCGGCGCCCATGCGCAACGTAATTGTGGTCTACTTAGCGGAGCCCCCCACTACCGGAGATCGCAATGAGCAACCCGGCGTTTGGCTTGTTTGGACAAGCCGTGGAATACTGGACCGATGCCTGGCAGCGGTCCATTTTGATGATGGACGTGCTGTACCAGCGCGGCAATGAGCGCAATGCGCGTGAACACGAAACCGCGCCCCATGTCCTCACCTTCGAATTCGATACCCTGATCGATGGCCGCACCCTCGAGCGGCCCTGCAATTACAGCCTGATGCGCATCGTGCCGCCGCCCGGCGTGGTGATCGATGAGACCAAGCGTCCCTTCATCGTGTTCGATCCGCGCGCCGGCCATGGCCCCGGCATCGCGGGCATGAAACAGGACAGTGAAATTGGTGTCGTGCTGAAGGCCGGCAATCCGTGCTACTTCGTCGGCTTCCTGCCCGACCCGGAACCGGGCCAGACCATCGAAGACGTGTGCCGCGCCGAAGCGCGTTTTATCGAGCACGTGGCCACGCTGCATCCGCAGGCCGAAGGCAAGCCGGCGCTGATCGCCAATTGCCAGGCCGGCTGGCAAATCATGATGACCGCCGCGCTGCGTCCCGGCATCACCGGGCCGCTGATGCTGGCCGGGGCGCCGCTGTCGTACTGGGCCGGTGTGCGCGGCAAGAACCCGCTGCGTTACCTGGGCGGCTTGTATGGCGGCACCTGGCTGACCTCGCTGGCTGGCGACCTGGGCAATGGCCATTTTGATGGCGCCCACCTGGTGTCGAATTTCGAAAGCATGAACCCGGCCAATACCTACTGGAAGAAGGCGTACAACGTGTACGCCAATGTCGATACCGAGGCGGAGCGCTTCCTGGAATTCGAGCGCTGGTGGGGCAACCCGGTGCTGCTCAACGCGCACGAAATGCAATTCATTGCCGACAACCTGTTCGTCGGCAACCGCCTGTCGAACGGCACCATCCATGACAGCGATGGCCGCCGCATTGACTTGCGCAACATCAGTGCCCCGATCATCGTGTTTTGCTCGTGGGGTGACGACATCACGCCGCCACAGCAGGCGCTGGGCTGGCTGCTGGACCTGTACGAGGACGACGCCGCGCTGGTGGCGGCGGGACAGACCGTGATCTATTCGACGCACCAGTCGATCGGCCACCTCGGCATCTTCGTGTCGGCCTCGGTGGCCAACAAGGAGCATGAGGAATTCACGCGTTCGATGGATTTGATCGACGTGCTGCCGCCCGGCCTGTATGAGGCCGTGTTCGTGGAAAAGAGCGACGACATGGCCAATCCCGACCTGGCCGATGGCCGCTACGTGATGCGCTTCGAGCGGCGCGACGTGCGTTCGCTGGCGGCCATGGGCGGCAATGATGATGAAGATGAACGCCGTTTTGCCACCGTGGCGCGGCTGTCGGAAGTCACGCAAGGCTTGTACCGCACCTATGCCAGCCCGGTGGTCAAATCCATGACCAGCGAACCGGTGGCGGAATGGCTGCGGTTCATGCATCCCTACCGGTTGCGCTATGAAACCTTCTCCGACAAAAATCCGTTCATGAACGGCATCCCGGCGCTGGCGGAAAAAGTACGGGCGGAACGCCAGCCGGTGTCGGACGACAATCCCTTCGTCAAAATGCAGGAACAGGTATCGAACGGCATCGTCGCGATGCTGGACCAGTACCAGCATGCGCGCGACCAGTGGGTGGAAAACTTCTTCGTGAATGTGTATGGCCAGCCGCTGCTGCAAACCCTGGTGGGCTTGCGGGCCGATTCCGGCAGCGTGCGCCGCCGCATCGGCCGCGACATCGCCCGTGAATCCGTGCTGGCCGCGCGCCGCACGGAGCTGGCCGGGCAAATGTCGGCCGGCGGCGAACCCCACGGCGTGATCCGTTGCCTGCTGTATGTGGCGCGCAGCCCGGAAATGCGGGCCGCCGACGAACGGGCCTTTGCCGCCTTGCGCGAAGTGCGCCAGCGCATCCCGGCCAGCCGCCGCGTGTCGCTGGCCCGCTTCAAGGAAATCGTCCACGAGCAAAACATGATCCTGCAGCTCGATGAAGTGCGTGCGATGACGGAAATGCCGCACCTGATGCCGGCCGAGCCGGCCGAGCGCCAGCGCGTGTGGAACAGCATCCAGTCCATCATGACGGCGGCGGGGGCGCTGAAAGGCGAGGCGGCGCGCCGGCTGGCGTATGTCGGTGAGTTGCTGAACAGCCCGGCGCCGGAGCGCGCCATCGCGCCGCCGCCCGCGCCCGACGCGGCGCTGCCGCACGTGACCCTGGAACTGAAGGCCGAACCGCTGGGCGCCATCCCGACCTCGGCCGCCGGCGTCAGCACGGCCGACGAGCCGGCCGGCCCGGGCCAGCCGCCCGTGTTTGTGCCGCCGCAAGCGGCGTCCAGGGCGTCAGGCAGGGTGAAGGGTCGCGGCAAATCCCCCAAATAGCAGACGTCAATCCCGTAGGGTGGTTTTACCGAAGGCAAAACCACCCTACAGTCGCATCCGCCAATACCAGCACCAACACCAGCGCTAACACCAGGCTCACGCAAGCGCCGGGCAGGCGGGGGATCTGCCTGTATAATATGCAGCCCTGTTTTCGCCTCAGCATAGCTTGCCATCATGACCATCCTGTCCGACATCGCCACCGCCGTTCCCGCCGCTACCAACGTGAACGGCCGCCGCCTGTCCGTGGCGCCCATGATGGACTGGACCGACCGCCACTGCCGCGTGTTCCACCGTGAAATCACCAGGCACACGTGGCTGTACACGGAAATGGTCACCACCGGCGCGCTGGTCTACGGCGACGTGGAACGCCACCTGCGCTTCAATGAGGAAGAACACCCGGTTGCCCTGCAACTGGGCGGCAGCGATCCGGCCGACCTGGCCATCAGCGCCAAATTGGGGCAGCAGTGGGGCTACGATGAAATCAACCTCAATTGCGGCTGTCCGTCCGAACGCGTGCAAAAAGGCGCATTCGGCGCCTGCCTGATGGCGGAACCGCAACTGGTGGCCGATTGCGTCAAAGCCATGCGCGACACCGTCACCATCGACGTCACCGTCAAGCACCGCATCGGCATCGATAAAACCGAAAGTTACGACTTCGTGCGTGACTTCGTCGGCACGGTGGCCGACGCCGGTTGCCGTACTTTTATCGTGCACGCCCGTAATGCGATCCTGAAAGGCTTGTCGCCGAAGGAAAACCGGGAAATCCCGCCGTTGAAATATGACTTCGCATACAAACTGAAACAGGACTTTCCCGACTTTGAAATCCTGATTAATGGCGGCATTAAAACCGAAGCGGAAATCGACGAGCATTTAAAGTATGTCGATGGCGTGATGCTGGGCCGCGAGGCTTATCACAATCCGTATATGATGGCGCGTTTCGACCAGCGCTATTACGGTTCCGATGCCCCGGTGAAGACCCGCGCCGACGTGCTGGCCGCGATGGTGCCGTATATCCAGGCCCAGCTGGCGAAGGAGGGCGCGCGCGGGCTCAAGATGAACAGCATCACGCGCCACATGCTGGGCCTGATGCAAGGCTTGCCGGGCGCCAAGCAGTTCCGCCAGACCCTGTCCGACTCGAAAAAGCTGGCCAGCGGCGACGCCCGGCTGTTGCTGGAAGCCGCCGCGCGGTTACACGGCTTTGCATAATATCTAACACATCCCACTTTCTATCCGGCAATATATCGGCGCAATTGGCTCACGGCCCGCGCCGATATCGCTTCATTAATTAACCGCATTTTTAGCCGTTAAAAGATGAAATTCCCATGCAATGTTTGCGTTATCTTGCTTTCTCCGCAGAAAGTTGGGATGCGTAAAATTGAGGCAGTTTTTGCTTGCCCCTAGGAAAATTTTGCCACTATAATTTCGAATATACACACATAGTCACACTCGCCTCCGTGCACCCGCTGTGTACCCGCTGTGTACCGGTATTGCGCTGAAAAACCACACATTGTCACAACCGGAAGCGCAAGTTTTGCATTCGCAGTCATTGTTTGTTACTGTCTTTACTTGCGCGGCAGCAACGGGACTTGGCGGATGTCAATCATGCAAGATGAATGCATTCCTGGGTATTTCTTATCAATAGTGTCACTTACAAAGAAGCCGAAATGAATTTTGCAAAAATGAAAGTGGGGACGCGCCTGGGCCTCGGGTTTGCGTTGGTGCTGGTATTCCTGATCGCGGTGACGCTGGTCGGGATTATTCGCATGGCACAGATTCAGGACCGTCTGGACCACGTCGTCAGCTTTAACAGTGTAGTGACACGGCAGGTGATCGACATGCGCAACTACGTCATCAGTCGTAGTGACCGCCTGCGCGCACTGACCCTGATGAGCGACTCCGGTGACATGGAACCGGAAATGAAGAAAGTCAAGGAAACAGGCGAAAAATACGCTGCCGCGCAGAAGAAGCTGCAAGAACTGTTTGCCAAGGAAGGCACCAAGGAAGAGCGGGCTCTGCTGGCGCAAATCGTTGAATTTGAAGGCATCGCCATGCCGGCCATCGCCAAGGCATCGGACCTGTGGATGAATGACCAGGCCGAAGCCGCCACCAAGGTCATGATCAAGGAAATCCGCCCGGTGCAGACGAAATGGATCGAGGCGCTGGACCAGTTGTCTGCGCTGGAAGACAAGCTCAATGAACAAGTCAAGAAAGATGCGGCGGAAGGCTTCTCCGGCGCGCGTACCTTCATGATCATCCTGGGCGGCCTGGCCACCGCGATGGGCATTGCTGCCGCTTATATCATTACCCGCGGCCTGCTCAAGCAGCTGGGCGGCGAACCGGATTACACCGCGGCCATCGCCGGCCGTATCGCCGACGGCGACCTGTCCGTGGCGATCGACACCAACAGCACCGACAAGGACAGCCTGCTGGTGGAAATGAAAGACATGCGTAACAGCCTGGTGGGCATCGTTGGCCAGGTGCGCAACGGCACCGAAACCATCGGTACCGCCTCGCGTGAAATCGCCGCCGGTAATACCGACCTGTCGTCGCGTACGGAAATGCAGGCATCGGCGCTGGAAAAAACCGCGTCGGCCATGGAAGAGCTGACCTCGACCGTGAAACAAAACGCCGACAACGCCCGCCAAGCCAACCAGCTGGCAGCCAATGCATCGGACGTGGCGCGCAAGGGCGGCGAGGTAGTGTCGCAAGTTGTAGACACCATGAGCTCGATTAACGAGTCGGCCAACAAGATTGTGGATATCATCGGCGTTATCGACGGTATCGCGTTCCAGACCAACATCCTGGCGCTCAATGCCGCGGTCGAAGCGGCCCGTGCCGGTGAGCAGGGCCGCGGCTTCGCGGTGGTGGCATCGGAAGTGCGTTCGCTGGCCCAGCGTTCCGCCGCCGCGGCCAAAGAGATCAAGACGCTGATCGGCGACTCGGTGGAGAAAGTCGAGCGCGGTTCGAAACTGGTCGGCCAGGCCGGCGTGACGATGGATGAAGTGGTCGATTCGGTGCGCCGCGTGACCGACATCATGGGCGAGATCGCCAGCGCAAGCCAGGAGCAGAGCGCCGGGATCGAGCAGGTGAACCAGTCGATCATCGAGATGGACAGCATGACCCAGCAAAATGCCGCACTGGTGGAAGAAGCCGCCGCTGCCGCGCAAAGCTTGCAAGACCAGGCGTCCGAACTGGCCCGCGTGGTCAGCATCTTCAAGCTGACCGAAGGCGAAGAGCGCAAGCGGGCAGTGCCGGTCTCGACCGCAGTCGTGGCCAAGGCCAAGGCCAAGCCAACGGTGGCGCGTCCGCCAGTGAAGAAAGTTGCCGCACCGGCTGCCAGCAAGCCGGCTGCAAAAAAAGTCGCAGCCGCCACGACGGCTGCCGATGAATGGGAAGAGTTTTAAATAGCAGTGCGGATGGCCGCGAAGGGAGCCGCCATCCATTCAAACCAAGAGAGAATTATTGAACATGAGTAAGTATTCGATCAGTTTTATCGCAGCAGCCGTTTTAAGCACGTCCGTTTTTGCAGCAGAAGTACCCGCCGTTTTCGATGCAAAGAACTGCAAGGCTGAATACCCCAAGGCCTCGCTGTTGAATGAAGAGCAGGGCGCAGTATCGATGTCGTTCCTGGTGTCCCCTTCCGGCGAAGTGCTGGATTCGAAAGTCGACAAATCGAGTGGCTTCAAGAACCTGGACAAGGCAGCAGTGAAAGCGATCAGTGCTTGCAAATTCAAGCCCGGCACCAAGGATGGCGCCGTGGCGCAAACCTGGACCAAAGTCGACTACGTCTGGAAGCTGTAATCCGGCGTCTTTCAACTCCAGCAGATCACACACGGGGAAATCAGATGTTAACGAATAAGCGTTGGTTGAGTGTTATCGCTGCAGTGCTCGTTTCGGGCGCAGCGTTTGCCGCAGAAGTTCCCGCCAGCTTTGATGCAAAGAATTGCAAGGCTGAATATCCGAAGGCTTCGCTGATGAACGAAGAGCAGGGTACCGTCACCATGTCGTTCCAGGTATCGGCCTCGGGCGATGTGCTGGAGTCCAAAGTTGACAAATCCAGCGGTTTCAAAAACCTGGACAAGGCCGCCATCAAGGCCATCAGTGCGTGCAAGTTCAAGCCGGGCACCAAGGACGGCAAACCGGACACCACCTGGACCAAGGTGGACTACGCCTGGAAACTGGATTGATTTATTGCAACCGGCGTGCCTGCGCCGCTGCAACCGAACCGGCCCTCGTGGCCGGTTTTTTTTCGTGTTTTTTCATGTAACAGCCGGTAAGAAATGCGGAAAGGCGTTCCGGAATTTCCTATAGTGATAGATCAAACTGGAGTCTGTTCATGAACATTTCGATCCCATCCTTCGGCGTCCTGGCCGCCGTCACCGCCGCCACGGTCTTGTCTGGTTGCGCCGTGCCGGCGCAGCAGCGCTATGCGCGCGCCCAGCCGGCCAATCCTTATGAATGGCACACGGTGTCCGTCACGCCGGTCGCCCCGGGCAGCCGCGTCATCGCGCGCGATACCCGGCCAACGGAATATACGACGGAAGAGTTCAGGCCGGCGCCCGCGCCGGCGCGGGTCGAATATGTGACGGAGCCGGCTTATCCCGTGTACACACCGGCGCCGGTCTATGCGCCGGCGCCTGCTTATTACTATCCGCCGGTGACGATCGGGCTGGACTTCGTGTTCGGCAACTGGGGCCACCGCCACCATCGCGGCCGCCGCCGTTGAAGTCCGGGGTTTAATGGACGAAGAAGAACGAGGCGTTGTGCAGTACTTCAGCCGAGCACAGCAGCCAAGTGGAGAGGCCGGCCAGTCCGACCAGCAACGATCCGAAGGTGATGGGGCATAAGCGGTTCATGGTGCGCTCCTGCAATTCGATGACGATATGACGTCATCTTAGTTGCGCACCCTGCGGAAGGGGATCAGCGAAAAGTCCTAAGCCGTGTAGGACTTTGCCTCGTTAAAACTTATCTTTCTTCCACGTTATGTGGTCGGACGCCGGCGCGGTATCCATCGCGTTCGACACCGTCAGCCAGTGCACCAGTTTTTCCGGGTGCTTGACGTTGATGCCGTTGCCTTCGATCAGGCCGACCAGTTCCAGCTGCTTGGCGTCCAGCTTGCCCTTCGATACGGTCGGCGCCCGCATCACCATGCGGTCGTACGCCTTGCGCACCTTGTTTTCCCATTTGTGCAGGCTGGTTTCATCGAAGCGGTTGCCTTCGAAATACACCGTCAGCGTCCCGTCGGGATTGCCGAAGCCGACAATGCCGGACCCCATGCGGATGCTGGTGTTGGCGGCAAAATTGAATTCCGCGGAAGGAACGAAAATACCGGCGCGGCCATCGACATCGGGGTGGCCGATGGGGGTGTCTTTGCTGTAAGTGGACAGCTGGGCCAGGATCTTCTCTTCGGCCGTCAAGGTTTTGTCTTCGGACATGGTCAGCTCGAAAAAGTGGGACGTGATGATGGCATTGTACCGTCTATTCAATGCCTTCGGGCAACGCAAGACTGCGCAGTCACCATAATATCCGGTTAAAAAAAATGCCGTCCATGGGACGGCATTCCGTGCGTTGCACTTATTGGGATGCGGCTGTTGTTAGCAGCGCCCGGTAAAGCCATCGTAGTCCCTGCAGGCCACGTGGCAAGGCTCCCTGCTAGGAGCGTTATTCGGTGCTTGGTATTAAAAAAATGCAACTAAAATTTCTTCTTGGTATGTAAAAATCATACCACCAGCGCGCGCGGATGGCAGTAAAAAACCATGCAAACCGCGCATTCATGCGCCCTTCGTTGTATTTCCGCACGTTGGATGCCAGCGTGGAAGGCATGCGCATATGCAATCTTTTCTGTATCTGATTTGGCAAGTCCGTGTATCATTCGGGGGAATGTATTTATGGCAACACCCTGATGAGCAACGATCTATCCCAACCCCAGGCTGCGCCCCGCCTGGCCTTCCTGGAAGGCGGCGGCGAGTGCGGCGAACGGCTGCGCGCCTGTGACTGGCGCGCTTCCCGCATGGGGCCGCCGGAGCATTGGCCGCTCAGCCTGCAAATGGCGCTGCGCACCATCCTTGCGTCCAAATTCCCCATGGCGATCCATTGGGGCAGGGATTTGCTGACTTTTTATAACGACGCCTTTGCCCACGTGCTGGGCAGCAAGCACCCGGGCCACCTGGGCCGCCCGGTGCTTGAACTGTGGCGGGAAATGTGGGACCAGCTCGGGCCCATCTTTGAGCATGTGTTCACGGGCGAAACCTATTACGTGGAAAACGCCAGCTATGCGCCGGAGCGGGGCCATACCCAGCGCGAAACGTATTTCACGCATTGCCACAGCCCGATCTGGGGCGACAGCGGCCAGGTCGAAGGCGTGTTGCTGGTGCTGACCGAATCGACCCGCGAAGTGCTGGCCGAACGCGCGTTTGTCGCGCTGAACCGGCGCCAGGCGTTCCAGCTCGACATGGCCGACCGGCTGCGCGCGCTGGGATCGGCGGCGGAAATCACGGCGGTATCGACGGAATTGCTGGGCAAGTACTTGCGGGTATCGCGCGTGTATTACTCGGAAATCCATGCCGCCAGCCACACGGCCTTCCTGCAAGGCTTGTGGACCGCGGCCGAGTGCGGCGCCTTGCCGCCGCTGCCGTCGAGCGTCAAGCTCGATGAGCTGGGGCCGGAAATCATGGCCATCCTGGAAGATGGCAAACCGTTCGTGGTCGACGACATCCATCTCGACCGCCGCACGGCGCCCCACGCGCGCCGGTACCAGGCGCTGGGCATTGCCGCCATCGTGGTGATGCCGCTGATGCAGCAGGGGCGGGTGACGTGCGCGCTGAACCTGACGATGGCCACGCCGCGCCAGTGGACCCGCGACGATATCTCGATGACACAGGACGTGGTGCAGCGCACCTGGGAAGCGGCGGAGCGGGTGCGCGCGGTGGCGGCTTTGCACGCCGAACACGACGCCAGCAAGCGCGCCCAGGCCGCGCTGCGCGATGCGGACAGCCGCAAGGATGAATTCCTCGCGATGCTGGCGCATGAGTTGCGCAATCCACTGGCGCCGATCGGGACGGCGGCGGAATTGCTGCGCCGGTTCCAGTTCGATGAGGCCACGGTCAAGCGCACCAGTGAAGTGATTTCGCGCCAGGTGCGCCACATGACGGGGCTGATCGATGATCTGCTCGATGTGTCGCGCGTGACGCGCGGCATGGTGGCGCTGAAAAAGGAAACGCTGGACTTCCGCACCGTGGTGTCGCACGCGGTGGAGCAGGTGCGGCCGCTGATGGAGGCGCGCCGCCACCGCTTCAATGTGCACCTGCCGCAGGAAGCGGTATTGGTCCAGGGGGACAATAAACGCCTGGTGCAAGTGCTGGCCAACCTGCTCAACAATGCCGCCAAGTACACGCCGGAAGATGGCTTTGTTGAATTGCGCGTCAGTGTGCGTGGCGAAAACATCACCGTGACGGTGCGTGACAACGGCGTCGGCATGCGCCCGGAATTGCTGGCGCGCGCCTTTGACTTGTTTGCGCAGGACGAGCGCACCCTGGACCGTTCCCAGGGCGGCATGGGCCTGGGCCTGGCGCTGGTGCAGCGGCTGGCGGAGGCGCACCAGGGCAGTGTGGCCGCGCACAGCGAAGGCATTGGCAAGGGCAGCACCTTTATCCTGCGCCTGCCGATGGCGCAGCCGGGCGCGGACAAGACCGTGCATGCCGACAGTGGCGGCGCCGAACCGCCGGCCCGCAAGCTGAAATTACTGGTGGTCGATGACAACCTGGACGCCGCCAGCACGCTGGGCATGGTGCTGGCCGATGCGGGCCATACGGTGCGGGTGGAAAACCATCCGCGTGCCGGGATGGATGCGGCCCGCGCCTTGCGGCCGGACGTGTGCCTGCTCGACATCGGCTTGCCGGACATCGATGGCAATGAGTTGGCGCGCCGCTTGCGTGCCCGGCCGGAAACCGCCAATGCGGTGCTGGTGGCGATTACCGGCTATGGGCAGGAGCGCGACCGGCAGGAAGCGTATTCGGCCGGTTTCGATTATCACTTCGTCAAGCCCGTCGATATGACGCGGCTGTTTGCGCTGCTGGCGCGGGTCGAGCCCTGAAAAAAAATCGCTGCAGCGGTTTGCACCGGTGCAGCGAGCAGCCCCATCAACTTGGCTTAAAACAATGGGTTCATTGTAGGCAATTCGAGCGGCCTCGACTCCGATTCGCTCAATCTTTTTCATGTTGCGTGTTACTCTGGAGACAAATTGCATAAAGGGAGTTAGTCGTGTCCTGGACGACGTGTCGGATAGTCATGGCGCTGGCGGCCATTTCGGCCATGGCGCCGGGGTGGGCGGGTAACGAACCGCCGGCGGCGCCCGCGCCCGCGCGGTTCCGCCTGTGTTCCATGGATGTCGACTATCCGCCCTATGCGCGGGTCGATGGCACCGGCCACCTGCAATACCTGATGCAGCAAGCCGCGCGCGGCATGGGGGTCGAGCTGGAGCGCCGCATCGCACCGCGCCGCCGCTGCGTGGAAGAGTTAAAAACCGGCCTGGTCGATGGCATGGTTGGCGCGTATTCCGCCGAGCGGGCCGAATACGCGGTGTTTCCCACGGCGGGCAACGGGCTCGATGAGAGAAAAGCCATGGCCGTGCCGCGTTACTTCCTGTACCGCCGCAAGGGCGCGCCGCTGGAATGGGATGGTCAGCGCCTGGTCGGGCTGGGGGAGGGCCGCATCGGCGTGGAATCCGGGTTTGTGTTCATCATTGAGCGCCTGCGGCAACTGGGCGTCGCCTACGACGATGGCAGCAAGGCGCTGGAGCCGAATGTCGCCAAGCTGGTGGCCGGGCGGCTCGATGGCGTGATTGCGATGGAGCTGGAAGCCGAGCAATTGGTGGCGGCGCGCTATGAAGGCAAGATCGAGCGGGCTGGCAAACCGTTTGAGCAAACGCCGCTGTACCTGATGGTGTCGCGCCAGTTCCATGCCCGGCATGCCCGCTTCGCCGACCAATACTGGCAGGCGCTGGCCGAGTACCGCTCGACCGCCGATTACCGCCAGTACCAGCAGGCGCACCCGTAACCGGTGCTTATTTCCAGTCCCATACGATCACCTGCCACGGCGATCCTTGATTGATTTCCTTGAAACCGACACCGGCGTGCGCGTTCATTGAGCGCAGGTTCTTGCGCGACACATCGGTGGCCACGAAATCAAAGTGCGCCTGCATTTCCTCGCGCAGCTTGTGGTACAGCCCGCGGAACACCCCCTGTCCCCGGTAGCCGTCGGCCACGCAGACCTGGCCCATGACGAAGTAGCGCGCATCCGCCGCACGCCACGCATCGACCGCTTCAAACAGGTTGCCAATCTCGGGAAAGTATTCCTTCGCCTCCGGCAGCAGCACCAGCGTATAGCCCACCACCTGGCCGCCATCTTTCGCGATCACATGGCGGTACGGGCCGCACACGGATTCCAGCAGCGGCACGGTGTATTGCAGCGTCACGAAGCCCTGCTCATCCTGTTTCGGCGCGGCGCCGGGCAGATTGCCCTGCTGCAGGGCCAGGATTTGCTCGAGGTCGGCGCGGGACAGTGCGGTGGTGTAGGTTGGCATGGGGTAGGCTTAGTTCCGCTTTAGCGCGTTAATCACGCTGGCCACCTTGGTGGTGATCACGTCCACCGCCGGCCCGTTGGCGCCGTGCGGCAAGATCACGTCGGCATGGCGCCGGGTCGGCTCGATGAACTGCTTGTACATCGGGCGCACGGTTTCCATGTATTGCCCGATCACGCTTTCCATGCTGCGGCCGCGTTCGGAAATGTCGCGCTGCAAGCGGCGGATAAAGCGCACGTCCGACGCCGTGTCGACGAAGATCTTCAGCGACATCTGCTCGCGCAAGTCGGGATCGAACAGGGCGAACAAGCCCTCGATGACGATCACCGGCGCCGGTTTCACGTGGATGGTCCGGGTCGAACGGTTATCGATCGTGAAGTCGTATTCCGGCATCTCGATCGCTTCGCCGCGGCGCAGCGCCTGCACCTGCTGGATCAGCAGCGGCCAGTCGAAGGCGTCCGGGTGGTCGTAATTGGCCTTGCGGCGCACGTCGGGGGCGAGGTGGGTCTGGTCGCAATAGTAATCGTCCTGCATGACGACCGACACCACGTCGGCGCCAAACGCGGCCAGTACTTGCTGGGTCACCGTGGATTTGCCACTGCCGCTGCCACCAGCGACACCGATCACAAACGGCAGGGAGGAAGTTGTATTCATTATTCGCGGGACGCGGGACGCGTCGTGACGGTCGCATTAGCGCTAGCTTGCGCCAAACGTTACCAAATGAAAAGCCCAGCGCGAGGCTGGGCTTTGAAATTTTGGGGTGACTGATGGGGCTCGAACCCACGACAACAGGAATCACAATCCTGGACTCTACCAACTGAGCTACAGCCACCGCTGTTTTACTGCTTTACTACTGTTGCCTTTGCTGTGTTCTGCAAGACAGGACCGAATTATATAGGCGGATCCGGAACTTGCAAAGGGTAATCCCCACTTTTTTTGAAAATTCGTTGTTGCTTGATTATTTTGCTTAAATTTTCAGCGACTCCACCGCGACATCGAGCTGCAGCAGCGCACGGAACGCGGGCGCCAGCGCATCGACGCCGCCGGTGGTGACGCCGTGCAACCGGGGCGGGTGGCCGACGCTGCCCGGGCGCTGCAAGCCGCCGGCTTCCAGCAGCCGTGCCAGCTGGCGCGCCACCGCGTCGCCGGTGTCGATCAGGCTCACGTCCCGCCCGCCGCCCGCCAGCACCGCCCGTTCAATCGCCGGCAGCACAAACGGATAGTGGGTGCAGCCCAGCACCAGCGTATCGGCGCCCTGCGCCAGCAGCGGGGCGATGAACCCGGTCAGCAGCGCATCGGTGGCGGGGCTGTCGAGTTCTCCCTGTTCGATCAGATCCACCAGTCCGGGGCAGGGCTGCAGCAGGAATTGCGCGCCGGTGGCGGCTGCAATCTGGTCGCGCAGCTGCAACAGCTTTTCCCCTTGCAGGGTGCGCACGGTGGCCAGCACGCCGACCTTGCCATTGCGCGTGGCCGCGGCGCCCGGCTTCAAGCCCGGCTCCACGCCGACCACCGGCAAGTCAGGGTAGTGCGCGCGCACCGCCTTGATGGCCGCCACGGTGGCGGTATTGCAGGCCACCACCAGCGCCTTGACGCCTTGCCCGGTCAGGTAAGCGGCAATCGCCAGCGCGCGTTCCACCACGAACGCCTCGCTCTTGCCGCCATACGGCGCGTGGCCGGAATCGGCCAGGTAAATCAAGTGCTCCTGCGGCAGCTGGGCGCGGATATGGCGCAGCACGGACAAGCCGCCGACGCCGGAATCAAAGACGCCGATCGGGGCGTCAGCCGGGGTAGGGAAGGGAGGGTGTGAAGTCATTGTTGCAGTATATACGGCCCAAATAAATAAGGCGGATCACGCAGATCCGCCTTGGAGGTTGTTACGCCGGTGTCGCTTACTTGGTGACGACCGCCACGTTCAACTGCTCGATCCTGGCTTGCCATTCTTTCGGACCGGTGTTGTGCACCGAGGTGCCTTGCGAATCCACCGCCACGGTCACCGGCATGTCGACCACGTCGAACTCGTAGATCGCTTCCATGCCCAGGTCTTCGAAGCCCACCACCTTGGCGTGCTTGATCGCCTTCGACACCAGGTAAGCCGAGCCGCCCACCGCCATCAGGTATGCCGACTTGTGCTTCTTGATCGATTCGATCGCCGCCGGGCCGCGTTCCGCTTTGCCGATCATGGAAATCAGGCCGGTTTTTTCCAGCATCATGTCGGTGAACTTGTCCATGCGGGTGGCGGTGGTCGGGCCGGCCGGGCCCACCACTTCGTCGCGCACCGGATCGACCGGGCCGACGTAGTAGATCACGCGGTTGGTGAAGTCCACCGGCAGCGATTCACCCTTGGCCAGCATGTCCTGGATGCGCTTGTGCGCGGCGTCGCGGCCGGTCAGCATTTTGCCGTTCAGCAGCAGGGTCTGGCCCGGCGCCCACGATGCGACTTCTTCTTTCGTCAGGGTGTTGAGGTCGACGCGCTTGGATTTCTCGGTATCCGGCGCCCACGACACGTCCGGCCAGTCCGACAGCTTCGGTGGTTCGATGTAGGCCGGGCCGGAGCCGTCCAGCACGAAGTGCGCGTGGCGGGTGGCCGCGCAGTTCGGGATCATGGCGACCGGCTTCGATGCGGCGTGGGTCGGGTACATGTTGATTTTCACGTCCAGCACGGTCGTCAGGCCGCCCAGGCCCTGCGCGCCGATGCCCAGCGCATTGATCTTGTCGCACAGTTCGATCCGCAGTTCCTCGGTCTTGTTGCGGGGACCGCGCTGCTTCAGTTCGTACATGTCGATGTCTTCCATCAGCGACTCTTTCGCCATCAGCATGGCTTTCTCGGCCGAGCCGCCGATACCGATCCCCAGCATGCCGGGCGGGCACCAGCCGGCGCCCATCAGCGGGACGGTTTTCAGGACCCAGTCCACCAGCGAGTCGGACGGGTTCAGCATGACGAACTTGGTCTTGTTTTCGGAGCCGCCGCCCTTGGCCGCCACGCTCACGTCCACCGTGTCGCCTTCCACCAGTTCCATGTGCACCACGGCCGGGGTGTTGTCCTTGGTGTTCTTGCGGTCGAAGTGCGGGTCGGCCACGATCGAGGCGCGCAGCTTGTTGTCCGCGAAGTTGTACGCGCGGCGCACGCCTTCGTTGATCGCGTCCGTCACGGTGCCGGTGAAGCCTTCAAAGCGCACACCCATGCCGATCTTCAGGAAGACGTTGACGATACCGGTGTCCTGGCAAATCGGGCGCTTGCCTTCGGCGCACATGCGCGAGTTGGTCAGGATCTGGGCGATCGCATCTTTTGCAGCCGGGCTTTGCTCTACTTCATAAGCGCGCGCCAGGTGCTGGATGTAGTCGGCCGGATGGTAATAGCTGATGTATTGCAGCGCGGCGGCTACGGATTCGATCAGATCGTCTTGCTTTATGATGGTCATGGTGAACTCGCTAGAGATGAAAATAAATACGCGGTCAGTGGTGCTTTGTTGTCATTGCCTGGGTTTTGGTCATCAGGTGATCCGTGTACGCGATCGCGATCGTGGACAGCAGGAATACGCAGTGAATGCCGGTTTGCGCAATGAGGACTTTCGGCTCATACGAATTGGCATTGATAAACGTCTTGAGCAGGTGGATCGACGAAATGCCGACGATCGCCATGGCCAGCTTGGTCTTCAGCACGGACGCGTTCACGTGCGACAGCCATTCCGGCTGGTCCGGGTGGCCTTCCAGGTGCATGCGCGAGACGAAGGTTTCATAGCCGCCCACGATCACCATGATCAACAGGTTGGAAATCATGACCACGTCGATCAGGCCCAAGACCACCAGCATGATGGTGGTCTCATTGAGTTTGGTGGGCACCGGCGCACCCGACACGGCCACCGCATGGAAGATGTGTTCCAGCGACGCGGCGTTGCCCAGGGCGGCGCCAATCAAGTCTTTCAGCTCAACCCAGAAGTGGAAAACGTAGACGCACTGCGCAAGGATCAGGCCCAGATAGAGCGGCAACTGCAGCCAGCGCGACATGAAGATGAACGCCGGCAGCGGCGACATTTTGAACGGTTGTTGATTCAGATCACGGTCCGCCATTGAAAACTGACTCCTCTACTGCAGAAAATTAATGCCGACATTCTACATGTGATTCTCCTGCTGCACCGCAATGCGCCGACTTGCCGTAAAATTGCAGAAATGCTCATTAACATACCAATCGCATACCACTTGACTGTGGCTGGATGCGACTAGTAAGGCATCAGTAAGCGACTACATTTATGGTGTAGTCAAAATGATTACCACACGGAGACTTCAGCATGACATCGCAGACCACGGAACAACAAGGCCCACAAGAATCCCGCCTCTTCAATCCACCGGCATCGTTTGTGGCGAACGCCACCGTGTCCGGCATGGACACCTACAACGCGCTGTGCGCCGAGGCGGCGCAAGACTATGAAGGTTTCTGGGCCCGTCTGGCCCGCGAAAACGTCGAATGGAAGGTGCCGTTCACGCGCACGCTGAACGAAGACAACGCGCCGTTCTACAAATGGTTCGAAGACGGCAAGCTCAATGTGTCGTACAACTGCCTGGACCGCAACCTGCAAAACGGTAACGCCGACAAGGTTGCCATCATCTTCGAAGCGGACGACGGCGCCGTCACCAAGGTGACCTACCAGCAATTGCACGAAAAAGTCTGCAAATTCGCCAACGGTTTAAAACAGCGCGGCATCAAGAAGGGCGACCGCGTGATCATCTACATGTCGATGTCGGTGGAAGGCGTGGCGGCGATGCAGGCCTGTGCCCGGATCGGCGCGACCCACTCGGTGGTGTTTGGCGGCTTTTCCGCCAAGTCGCTGCAGGAGCGCATCATCGACGCGGGCGCCGTGGCCGTCATCACCGGCGACGAGCAGCAGCGCGGCGGCAAGTTCCTGCCCCTGAAAGCCATCGTCGACGAAGCGCTGGCGCTGGGCGGCTGCGACAGCATCAAGGATGTCATCGTTTATAAGCGCACCGGCAACCCGATCGCCTTCACCGAGGGGCGTGATATTTGGCTGCACGACCTGGTGGCCAACCAGCCGCTTGACTGCGAACCGGAATGGGTGGAAGCGGAACATCCGCTGTTCATCCTGTACACCTCCGGTTCCACCGGCACCCCGAAAGGCGTGCAGCACTCGACCGGCGGCTACCTGCTGTGGGCCAACCTGACGATGAAGTGGACCTTCGACATCAAGCCGACCGACGTGTTCTGGTGCACCGCCGATATCGGCTGGGTCACCGGCCACACCTACATCGCGTACGGCCCGACGTCCGTCGGCGCGACCCAGATCGTGTTCGAGGGTATTCCAACCTTCCCGCACGCGGGCCGCTTCTGGGAAACCATCGCCAAGCACAAGGTGTCGATCTTCTACACGGCGCCGACCGCGATCCGTTCGCTGATCAAGGCATCCGACGCCGACGCGAAAGTGCATCCAAAGAGTTTTGATGTCTCGTCGCTGCGTTTGCTGGGTTCGGTCGGCGAGCCGATCAATCCGGAAGCGTGGATGTGGTATTACAAGAACGTCGGCGGCGAAAAGTGTCCGATCGTCGACACCTTCTGGCAGACCGAAACCGGCGGCCACATGATCACGCCGCTGCCGGGCGCGACGCCGATGACGCCGGGTTCCTGTACCCTGCCGCTGCCGGGCATCATGACGGCCATCGTCGATGAGGCCGGCCATGACGTGCCGAACGGCCAGGGCGGCATCCTGGTGGTGAAACGTCCGTGGCCATCGATGATCCGCACCATCTGGGGCAATCCGGACCGCTTCAAGACCAGCTACTTCCCGGAAGAATTCGGCGGCAAATACTACCTGGCCGGCGACGGCGCGATCCGCCACAAGGACACCGGCTACTTCACCATCACCGGCCGCATCGACGACGTGCTGAACGTGTCGGGCCACCGCATGGGCACGATGGAAATCGAATCGGCGCTGGTGGCCAATCCGCTGGTGGCGGAAGCGGCCGTGGTCGGCAAGCCGGATGAAACCACCGGCGAATCGATTTGCGCCTTCGTGGTGCTGAAGCAGGCCCGCCCGACCGGCGAGGACGCGAAAAAGCTGGCGCTGGAG
>Ga0307408_100000485_pt1 | contig 34745 bp, 34 predicted proteins | sample 322Cmetagenome_FD_202116 | JGI IMG/M metagenome (GOLD analysis project Ga0307408, IMG submission 202116) | Maize rhizosphere microbial communities from greenhouse at UC Davis, California, United States - 322HYB-C-3 | ecosystem: Host-associated > Plants > Roots > Rhizosphere > Soil | place...
ATCGGAATCAAAGGTGCCGAAATAGGCTTGGAAGCTGGTATCAAAACTACCCAGGGCGGCCGTCAGGTAGTAGTCGATGCCGTCCACACTATTAAACGGCAAGTAATACACTTCGTTGGGCGCACTAATCCAGGGATAGGAATAGCCTACATCCAGAAAGTCTGAGTACATGTACAACGGAGTACGCAAACGACCGGCGCGCACCTTGCCATTGTCGGACGCCTGCCAGGTGAGGTAAGCCCATTCGGCATCCACCTGATAGTCATTTTCACTACGCGCGAGCAACTGGGCAGTTGCGGTAATTCGTTCACTCACCTTACCGGTCACTTGCAAACCCAACAGGTTGCGATCAAAGGTTAAATCCTCTTCGCTGTAACCATCGTAGCTAACGCTGGTTTCATCATCGACCATGCCGCCACCCACAGACAAAAAGCCTGAGATGTTCACATCAGCCGCTTGCGCAAGAGGCGCACACATCACGCTCGCCATGGCAAGCGCAATGCCATGTTTTTTGTGTATTTTGTTAATTAAACTCATCAATAACCTCTCCTAAAGTTAGCCACAATTTTCCACAACACATTTCAAACAACATCAATCAGCCAATCAAAAATAAATCGCTATTCAAGATCCGCTTATGAATTTCCATGCAATCGTTTTTCTATCAAACCTTCACTTCACTCTCACTATTTTTTAGCTGCGCGCATTTCATCGAGCATTTTTTTTGCTTTGGTGTTGCCTTGGGCAACCGCTTTTTGTAACCACTCTTCTGCCACGGCGGGATCTTTTTTTGCCCCTTTTCCGGTGAAATACATGTAGCCAACAATTAATTGGGCTTCGTCGTAGCCTTGGTTAGCCGCTTTTAAATACCACTCGAATGCCGATGAAATATTTTTATCAACACCCATGCCCTGGTCATACATGTAACCCAACATGTATTGCGCATTGCGATTGCCCGTTTGGGCGACCTCATTAAACAGGGAAAAAGAGAGGGGATAATTCTGCGCCAATATTTGGCCATTCAGATAAAAGTACGCGAGGGTATATTTAGCATCGAGATGACCCGAATCAGCTGCTTTGCGATACCAACTTAAAGCGGCATCAATGTCCTGTGGAACGTCATCACCTTTGTACAAAATATTGGCGAGTTCATATTGCGCATCAAGATTGCCGTTAGCAGCGGCGGCCTCAAACCATTCAACAGCGTTGGTGATGTCTTTTTCGTGCAGCTTGCCCTGGTAATACACGAGCGCCAATTCATATTGCGCTGCCACTGAATCCTGTTCAGCTGCTTTGCTCAACCACTCGATGGCAGTTTCTGTATCCTGCTCGACGCCCTCGCCCGCAAGGTACATCTTGCCAATCTGATAACTCGAATCGATGTAGCCCTGGCTGGCAGACTTTTTAAACCAGGCCATTGCGCGGCCGGCATCCTTGGGCATTCCCAAACCATCCTTTTGCATAAGCCCCAGATAGTATCTCGCCTCGGCATTTCCCACCGATGCCAACTGGCGGAACTCTGCCAGCGCGATATCGTATTTTTGTTTGTTAAACGCTTTAATGCCGTCAGTTAAGGTGGCGGAAGCGGCCATGCTAAATACACAACCAACGAAGATCAGAAACCTTTTCATGTTCAAACATCCAGAGTGCTGTAGTGGTTTTACAGGGTGCAACTGCGTGCAGCCTCTTTTTCAAGGTACAAATAGTTTCCACGCAAATTCATCCACAGCGAGGTTCATAGCGCGGCGATGAAGGCATGGAGGATTGAAGTTATTATTAAAATGGGGAAAAGCGCAGGCGTTAACTATTTGGCCGACTTTGATAGAGCCTTGTCGCATATATCATATTTTCATATGCAATCTAAATTGTCTCACAACGGGTTCTCGCATGCATATTTCAGTGCCAAAAATGTGTTTGGGTATACATTTTAGCGACCTGACAAGACCCCGATTCGCGCGGAGCCTTGTTAACCTCTGGTCGCTATCATAATTATCAACAGGCATCCTAAAGGTGCAGATCAAGGTATTTTGTATACCACCTTCACAGTGGCATCCACTGCGCTGGCATCGACGTAGCCAATCATATTGGGATTGGCGGCAATCAAGGCTTTCACTGCCCCGTCATCACCGGCATCTTTGGGTGGAGTGCCTTTACCGGTAAATACCAGTTGCGACCAATAGGCTTTGTACTGACTGGCGTTTTTCTTACAGACAGCTTCATTGAATTTATCGCGCGCGGCTGAACCTTCATTTTGGTTGATCGGTACCGCCTGCGCTCCAGCAGGGAAGCTTTTACTTTTACCGAGGAACAAACGCGCGACATCGTCTTCCGTGAGCGAATCAAAACCGGCCGACGGATGCACAATCACCGCAACTTCAGCCCAGACAAAACTGGCCATACCGAGTGTTAAGGTTGCTGCCAACAAACGAATACATTTTTTCATGATGGCATCCCCCTAAAACACAGTCTGCAAGGCGACGGAGAAAACCTTCTGATCACCTGTCGTTTTGTTATCAACGTCATCGACCTGAAACTTGAGTGCGGTACTGGATGCAACATCCCAACGAACGCCCAGTGATAACACATCGCGCTCGGTGACCTGCGATTGTGCGATGGCCTGCAGTGTGCCAATCAACACATTGGTGCTGCCAAAGACGGGCATCGCCTGATTTGCGGGAATGCCCGCTTCAGGGTGGGTCGCTTCATCTTTCGCCTGCGAGCCAGTCACATGAACCAGCCAACTGCCTGCGCGCACACCCGCCATCACATATTGGCGAATATTTTTGGAGAGCACCGCATCGCCCGGATCAAACTCTACATACTCTGCCGCTGCAACAAATCGACCTGTATCAATATTGAGGCCAAATTCAGTGAACACAGCATCATCTTCTTCCACTAACAAACGCGCGGCATTGTCGGGGTAGCCAAGTGCCGTTAGCGTAGTCGCAAACCCACCCATAGTAGTTGTGGGGCTAATGGGAATGTTGCCCACATCAACGGTTAATTCCGCTTGATGATACGCAGCGCGTAATGTCCACCAATCTTTACCCAGGGTTCCCGCCACCCCCATCTGATTGCGTGTTTTGGCTTCAGAAAGTGCACCGCCCAATGTCAGCTCATCATCAAAACCACCAAAGTAGGCCTGCAAACTGGTATCAAATATTCCCACGGTTTGGGTCACATAAAAATCAACACCATCCACATTGTTAAAGGGTAAGTAATACACTTCACGCGGAGGAGTGATCCAGGAGTAGGCATAACCTACGTCGAGAAAATCAGAGTACATGTAAAACGGTGTGCGCAACCGACCTGCGCGCACCTTAACGGAATCAGATGCCTGCCAGGTCAAATAAGCCCATTCAGCATTCACTTCATAATCCGTTTCACTGCGCGCAATCAGCTGTGCAGTCGCAGTAATTTTTTCATTGACTTGCCCGGTCACCTGCAAGCCTAAAAGATTTTTATCAAACGTTAGGTCCTCTTCATCATAACCACCATAACCGGGGCTATCTTCATCATCGATCATCCCGCCACCGACCGATAAAAATCCCGATAAATTGAGATCGCCCGCCAGGGTGAGTGGCGCAGCCATACAAAGTGCGACAACTAAAGCAAGACTGTGTTTTTTACGTATCGAATTCATTTTTTTCATGTGCGTGTCACTCCTAATGTTTAGCACTGCCTGTGCCTGAACTCCCTGAAAAAATGCATCTCTGTGCCCCACGGCTATACGCGGAATTGGCTCGCGATTTTGCGTAGCTCCTGACTGATGTGGCCAATATCGTGGCTGATTTCATTCAGCTCATTGGTGCTGCTGGTGACCAATTGTGTACTGTTATAAATACCGTTCACGTGTTCAGACACATGCGAAAATGTCACCGTTTGTTCATGTGTGGCAGCGGCGATGCGCTCGTTAATACTGCTAATCGTTTCCACATTATTTAAAATAGAATTGAGCACTTCGCCCGAGGCGACCGTTGCTTCCACTCCGCGATTTGCACGCTCAACACTGCCCTGCATTGCAGTCACTGCACTCGCAGATACCGAGCGCAATTCGCTAATCACTTTATGAATTTCTTCTGTAGCTTGGCGGGTGCGCACTGCAAGGCCGCGCACTTCATCGGCCACTACCGCAAAACCGCGCCCATGCTCGCCTGCACGCGCGGCTTCGATCGCTGCGTTAAGCGCAAGTAAATTGGTTTGCTCGGCAACGTTTTGAATAGTGTTAAGCAATTGCCCCACATCGGATGAAAATTCTTCGAAGCGATTCACTACACCTGCCGCGCTGCGCACTTCTTCTGCAAGCGTACTGATAGTGGATACGTTGGCTGCCAGCGTTTCTTTGCCGCGCGCGGCAGCACTGCTGGCATCCTGCGCTTGGTGTGATGCATTGCCTGCAAACTCAGCAATTTCACTCACCATTTTCATCAAATCTTCAATCGATGTGCGCATACTGGAAATCGCGGTAGCCTGCTCATTAATGCGCCCTAAATTCTGGCTACTGGAATTGGTCAGGCGCGCGGCCACCTTGGTGAGACCGCCAACATCCTGGCTAACATTGGCAAAAGAGCCGTGCAACTTCTCAACAAACGCATTGAAATATTTCACCAGATAACGAATTTCATCGTGCCCTGGATAATGAATTCGCTTGGTTAAATCGCCCGCACCGGAAGCCATTTCTTTTAACGACTCAGTCACTTCATTGATACTGGAAGTAATTGAGCGGCTGATAATTGTGCTCACCACCAACAATGCCACTACCGCACAGATGGAAATAATTAAAATAATGCGCGCAGCACTTTTGGATGAATCAACCGTTTCACTGATCGATTCATTAAATCGCTTGGCGGTTTCTGTTTTCATGCTGGATAAGGATTTGCGCAAAGCTTTTAATTTATCGGCATTGGCTGCTGCCTCGGCACCGACTTGGTTAAAATCCACCGTACCTGCAATAAAACTTTTTGCAATGCGAATTGCAGTGGTGTACCAATCTTGCAATTGCGTATCTATGTCTTTTACTTGAACGGAAAGATCACTGCTGAGGCTGGATAATTTTTCTAAATTCTGGCGAATTTCTTGATAATGTTTATCAGCCTCTGCGAGCACTTGTTCATCGCCAGTGGTGACCGAACTATTAATTTGCTGCTCCATCAGCAAGAGTGAACCTAAATTGATCGTGGTTAATTCCAGGGTTGGATAAATACGCTGCTCAACATCTGCCAATCGCCCGCTGTTAGCGCGCTCGACCCACATGGAATAACCTTGGCTAATCACAAATCCCAGGAGCGCAATGGTTACTAACAACATTAATTTTTTAGCGATGGTCAAGCGGAGCATTAGCCTTGCCTCAATGAACCCGGGGTTTTAATAGTCATTTTGGTATAGCAGCCGCTCACAGAATGCGCAAACGCGATAAGGGGTTTAGCGCCATAAAGACCTGAGTGAAATTACTTATCAGTACTTAAGACGCTTAAAAAAAATCGCCTAATTACCAATGGCAATTAGGCGATTTTTTTGTGCAGAAATTTTGCTGTTACAGATATCGGTATGTAATACCGCTAGAACAGGGATTTTTGTTTGAGGATCAATAGCACCGGTGCGATGAACAGGAGCGCGGCCATAACCACCGCGAGCATCACCAGGCTGTGCATATCCAATGTAAGCACCCAAGCATAGGCGGGCTGGATCAGCTCGCGTACGGAGAATTGGCGCAACACCAACACTGCAATCAGGGTGACAGGAAGCAGCACAATCAGTTTTTCCAACCAGGGATTCAAGCGTTTTTGCGCGGGCAAGCTTGCAAGCACACGGGCGCTAAAATCGCCATCATCAAGGTAAGGGCTGGAGCCCTGCAGCTGCAGCCGCAGGAAATCATCAAAATTCTTGTCGTTCATAGAGCGACCTCGCTTAACCAGCTGTTCATTCAGGTAGGGCATCCTGCCAGGATGCCAATAAAGTTTGCAGCTTTTGTTTGCCGCGCGCTATGTGTGTTTTCACAGTGCCGAGCGGAATACCCATAATCGTTGCCGCTTCCTCGTGGGAGAAGCCGTCTTCAAAGCATAGCCGAATCGCCAGCTGCTGGCCTGCACTCAGGGTTTGCATAGCGGCCTCTACATCTTTTTGCGCATGATATTGCGTTACGCTGCACTGCTCTGCTTCGATCTCTTCATTCTCGTCGAGTTCACACCACTCGATTTTTTTCGCGCGCCAGCGGTTAGCGGCGATATTGAAGGCAATGCGATACAGCCAGGTGGAAAACTTGGCTTCTGCGCGAAACGCGCCCAGCGCAGCATAGGCCTTCATAAAAGCCTCCTGCGCCAGATCGTCCGCGAGGTGCGTGTCACCGTTGCAAAGGCGCCTTGCCCAGATACGCAACGGCGACTGGTAGCGCAAGACCAGCTGCGCGAAGGCGTGCTGATCCTTGCGGCTAACCACCCGCGCAATCAATTCCTGATCGGAAAGGGACATTGCTGGTTAGTCCTGCTGCCCAGCCTGTTCACTCGCATTAGGTCGGTTCAGATACCAGATAACCACTTGGGATGCCCCCAACGCAATCCAGATAAACCCGGCTGAACCTATATCAAAACCCACCATGATGGTGAGGAAAACCAACCAGCCGGTGCCGAGGAAGATATTGCGGATACCTTTATCGCGGCTGCCGACAGGTTCATCGCTTTTGGGGTCATCACCGCGCAGTAATTCCACGGGAATATCGCGCCCGGCAGCGAGCAATTTGTCGATATTCATATTGATATCTTGCTGGCGACGGCGCTTGGCGCCAAAGAAAAACACCAGGATCAGGATTAATAAAAGAATGGGGCCGCCAAAAATAAACAGGATGGCAAACAGGGGAATCAATAGCGCTGGGTGAAAATCTCCATCATCTTCGTGGTTGCCACCAAACGCCTGACTCAGGTTTTTTTCCCAATCGCGCTCCCAATTCTGCTTGTCGTGCACCCAGCGTTCGTTGTCTTGTTTCCAGCGCTCGTTATCCTGTTTCCAACGCTCGTGATCTTCGGCACTGGGGGGCTGGGGGGGTTGTTCAGGTGCTACTGCATCCGGGCTGGCCGGAGCGTCTGCCGGCTGGGGCGCTTCTACTTGAACTTGGACTGGCACAGAGCCATCGACCGTTACCACCGTGCCCTCCAGTTCTGCCGCAGAGGCGGCCAAGCTATAGGCAACAGGGAAAGTGCAGACCAGCGCGAGACCGAAGGCACTCATCAAGCGACGCGGCAAGCTTAGGAATAATGTCATGGGAAAAGCCTCTCAGGAAAAATCCGGGCAGGATTACATCAATATTGCCCCCAACTCACAAGCTAAGACACAGTCTAGTGAGCTTCAGATTCAGCTGAGTGGTTTATTTTTGCGGTGCGCAGAAAGCCGGCCAGTGCACCGGCTCGCGCAGATCAGTTCACCAGCTTCTGCCAGAGGTTCTTGATCGGGTTTTTGCCGGCAATATTGCAATCCGCCGATTCGAGCGGGCGGAACTCGTCGCGCAGGGGCAGCCAGACAGAGCCTTCACAGGTCTCGGCACCGAGCTTGCCGGTTTTGTCATCGATCCAATCAAAACTGACACCGGCGGGCGGCTCCTGCTCCAGGCTGCGGGTCGGCAACTGTTTCATAAAATCAGTCCAGACTTGTAAAGCGCCACCGGCACCGCTGAGGGGAGTCGCGCTATTGTCATCGCGCCCGAGCCACACAATCGCCAAGTGCTCACCGCTGAAACCAGCGAACCAGCTATCGCGCTGGTCGTTAGTAGTGCCGGTTTTACCAGCCAGGTCGATATGCGAGGGGATCTGGTTGTAGGCACTGCGCCCGGTACCTTCGCGCAGGGTGCGCTGCATAGCGTATTGCAACTGGAAAGTCGATTCGTTGGAGAAGCGCTGCTCCAGTTCGAGCGGATAGCGCTTGAGCGGTTTACCGTCGGCGGTGAGTACGTCGCGGATCGCATGCAGCGGTGTGTACACCCCTTCCGCAGCGATGGTGTGGTACATGCCCGCCACTTCCAGCGGCGACATATCGATGGATCCCAGCAACATCGCAGGCAGTTCCGGTACATCACCCGCATAACCTGCGCGCTTCACCGTTTTGGCGACCGCGCCCAAGCCGAGCGTCATACCCAGGCGTGCAGTGGATTGGTTATAGGAATAGGCGAGACCTTTGTAGAGCGGGATATCGCCGTGGTCTTTTTTGTCGGCATTTTGCGGTGCCCACCATTTGCCTCCGGATTTATAACTCACCGGGGCATCGCTGATGATGGTACCCAGGTTGTATTTCTGCGGAATTTCCAGCGCGGTTAAATACACAAAGGGTTTCAACAGCGAACCCACAGGACGTTTGGCATCCAGCGCGCGGTTAAAACCGGTGAAGCGCGGATCGCGGTCGCCGAGCAGCGCGAGAATTTCACCGCCGCCCACGGAGGTGACCACCATACTGCCCTGCACGTTTTTAGTCTTGAATTGCTTCTCCAACTGCTCGACACGGAACTTCATGGATTTTTCCGCCTGGCGCTGCACCATGGGCGAGAGCGTGGTGAAAATGCGCAGGCCTTCGCTGCGCAGATCGTCTTCGTCGTAATCCTGCTTCAACTGGCGCTTTACCAAATCCATAAAGGCCGGATAAGTTGTTGAGCGGGATTCACCCTCAGCCACTATGCCGAGCGGTGCCGCCTGCGCGCGCTTGAGCTGTTGTTCATCAATCAAACCTTCTTCTTTCATCACCCCCAAGACCACATTGCGCCGCTCTTTCGCGCGCTCGGGATTGCGCCAAGGGTTGTAATAAGAGGCACCTTTCACCAAACCCACCAACAAAGCTAACTCGTGGGTCTCTAATTCGCGCAAGGGTTGACGGAAATAATGTTGCGCGCCCAGCGCAAAACCATTGATCGAACGCGAGCCGCTCTGGCCTAAAAACACTTCATTGATGTAGGTTTCCAGAATTTCCGATTTGCTGTAATGCACTTCCAGCAACACCGCCATAATCGCTTCCGGAATTTTGCGGCGCAAAATACTCTGCTCGTTGGTGAGATAAAAATTCTTCACCAACTGCTGCGTAATCGTACTACCGCCCTGTTTTACGCCGCCGCTGCTGGCATTCACCCAGGCCGCGCGCAAAATCGCCAGCGGCGATACGCCGTGGTGATCGAGAAAATGTTTATCTTCTACGGCAAGCAAAGTTTCGCCGAGCAGCGGCGGCAAATCAGCGAGGCGCACCAGCAGGCGATCTTCTTTATCGGCCGGATAAAAACCGCCGATCTCCTCTGGCTCCAAACGCACCAGCGGTAAATCGGCGCCGGCCAAATCGATCAAGCCCTGCACGCTGCCATTGTTAACACGCAGCATAAATTTGCGCGCGACTTCCTTCTTATCCCAAAAATCAAAACCGCGGCTGTGGATGTGGTACACAACTTCATTGGAACCCGCGCTGACTTTTTTTAACACCTGGCCGGGTGTATTCGCATTGCCTTCAAACCGATAACCCAGTGCACGCAGTTCCTGCTCAAACAGCGCTGGTGTGAGCGATTGCCCCTGATACAACTCCAACGGCCGCGCATAAACACGCGCAGGCAGCGACCATTTTTTGCCCTCAAATTTGCTGCGTACTACTGAATCCAGATACAGCGTCCAGATGCCCAACAACGCCACCACCAACAGCAGACCATAAAAAATCCAGATACGCGCCAGCACCCACCCGCGACGGGGGGCAGAACCGGATGATTTAGTGCGACGGGTAGTAGAGCGGCGTTTAGTCATAGGCAATCTTATGAAGAAATGAGGTACAAAAATTCGGGCGCCAGTTTAACCGCCGCACCCGGTGAATGCGAGGCAAAATCCGTGGGATTGGAGATGAAACCTGTAGTTCTGCTTTATCAGGCGAGGCGAATTTTGCATAATGCCGCGCGAGTTCACACTCCCCCCGTCATCCGACTACCACCCCAATCAAAGGCATACCGGCTTATGAGCAAGCAATATCACATATATGGCATAGGCGCGGCCTTGGTCGATACCGAAATCACCCTCACCGATACCGACCTCACCACCATGGCCGTTGCCAAAGGTGTGATGACCTTAGTGGATGAAGAGCGCCAAAACGCATTGATCGATTACCTGCAAAACCATCTGGTTGCCTCGCATCGCGCAAGCGGTGGCTCGGCAGCGAACAGCATCATCGCCGCCAGTTATTTTGGCTGTAATAATTTCTATTCCTGCAAAGTCGCCAACGACGAAAACGGCGCATTTTATTTGAATGATATTCACGCCGCTGGTGTTGCAACACCCACCCATATCACTCCGCCCGCCGGTATTACCGGCAAATGCTTGGTGATGATCACGCCCGACGCCGAACGCACCATGAACACCTTCCTCGGTATCAGCGAAACGCTTTCCGTCAATGAGCTGGATATTGCGGCAATTGCACAATCGCATTACGTGTATATCGAAGGCTACTTAGTCACCTCCCCGACTGGCCGCGCTGCAGCAATTGAATTGCGCAAACAAGCCGAAGCGAACAACACCAAAACCGCATTGAGTTTATCTGACCCGGCGATGGTGCAATTTTTCCGCGACGGTTTAGTCGAAATGATTGGCGAGGGTGTGGATTTAATTTTCTGCAACCGCGACGAAGCGATTGGTTTTACCCAAACCCATTCCATTGAGGAAGCTGTTGAGGCACTGAAAAAATATTGCACGCAGTTTGCGATCACCTGTGGCGGCGATGGCGCATTGGTATTTGATGGCGAACAATTAACACAAGTGGCCGCACAACCGATCAAACCAATCGACACCAACGGTGCAGGTGATATGTTTGCCGGTGCATTTTTGTATGCCATCAGCCAAGGCAAAGATTTTAAAACGGCCGCAGAATTTGCCAATCTCGCTGCTGCAAAAGTCGTATCGCAATTTGGCCCACGTTTAAAAGCAGAACAGCATGAGGAATTGAAGAAAGGATTTTTTAACTAAGCAGATTGCAAGAGTAGGATGGGTGGAGCCTAAGCGATACCCATCACCTAAAAGCACATGGCGGGTATCGCTTGCACTCCACCCACCCTACCAAAAGCTGGCCTAAAAAGCTGGCCTACTTGGGGCCAAACAAAAACCACAAAATAAAACCCACCAGCGGGAGTAGTAACAAGACTACAATCCAAATCACTTTGGTGCCTGTACTTGCGCCGCTTTGTACAGTTTTGACAATAGCGTAGATAACGCAAATCAACAATATAAGACCTAAGAGTCCGCCTACTTCAACATTCATATTCTGTTCCTTTTCAGTAAGTTTATGGTGCGACAACCACCGTGAATCTACCTAACACCCACATAAGCCATTTACCATCCAGAATCAACCAATCAAACCACAATAATTGATGGGCAATAACGATCAACCAAAACATAAACTGAAAGGAGAGTTTTTTGGTTTTATGGCGAAACTGCTGCTGTGCGATAAAAGCACCCGGCCACCCGCCAACCAAAGACCAGAAATGTAAATTCGCCTCTGGTACCCGCCATTCGCTGACCTTGGCACGACGTTTATCATCCCAATAAAAATAATAGGTGATAAAGCTAGCAACAATATAAGCACCGAGAATCCAGAAGGTACCATAATCTCTAACCAGACTCAGTGCGCCGACTAACGGAAGAGTTACTAACAGAAACAACTTTATCCAAGGAACAGTATGCTCGCGAAGACGGAGTTTATTGCCGGGCCGGACTGGTTTTCGCGATGGCGAGCTATCTTTTTTGGATTCAATGATGCGCGGTTTTATTCTAATTTTTGCACTATCTAACGCGAGCTTACTATGCCGGACATGCGAGGCACTTAATCGACCTTGCTCACCCCGCCCTAAGAGGAAATGAACATCTTCTCCAACCTGAGGGCGCTGAGCGCCCCGCATGCTGGATATATGAAAAAATACCTTTCTACCATCATCAGCAAATATAAATCCATATCCCTTTTGATCGTCCCAATGATCAATTCGCCCAGTGATTTCCTGCATTACACCTCCACAATCAACTGATGTGAATTACGCCCTGTGCGATCTCTGTTCCAGTCAGCCGCTTACACTTGTACAAACATTAATGCCCTGCTTTGTTAGCAGAACTCACGCGCTGCATTAATAAATCGGTGTAAGCAATACCAATCGCGGAGGCAATAAACGCCATATGGATAATGGTCTGCCACATCACGCCCTCTTCCGTAAATTTCGCACCAGGCAAACCAATATTGCCAGCTTCAATAAAGGTCTTTAACAGATGGATTGAAGAGATGCCGATAATTGCCATCGCCAGTTTAACTTTCAACACGGTGGCATTAACGTGGCTGAGCCACTCTGGTTGATCCGGATGGCCATCCAAACGTAAACGGGATACAAACGTTTCGTAACCGCCGACGATCACCATCACCAATAAGTTGGAGATCATCACCACATCGATCAATCCCAACACGATCAACATAATTTGTTGTTCGCCCAACTTATGAACATCAGTTACCAGATGCACTAACTCACTCAAAAATAGAAATACATAAGCGCACTGGGCAATAATCAGCCCGAGATACAGAGGCAGCTGTAACCAGCGCGAACCAAAAATCAGTGTCGGAAAAAAACCTGTTTTGTATGCGGGAGGAATTTCGTTCATTGTTACACCCTTAGTTCAATAGAAAGTTGGAAAAAATTTGTTAGCGCCAATATAAAGACGCAATGATAAAAAACAAGCCCTTTACGTGGAAACAGGTGAGCTGCATACCGGACAATTGTGGTCTTTAGGTAATTTCAACTCACGCCATTGGCTGTGGCGTGCATCCAACAGCAGCAAGCGCCCAGCGAGATTGGTGCCGAAACTGCAAATTAATTTAATCGTTTCCAGCGCTTGCATCGATCCTATAATACCGACCAGCGGCGCCAGCACACCATTGGCAGCGCAGGTTAAATCATCGCTGTCCTCTTCGTATAAGCAGCGATAGCAAGGGCTATTGGTATCGCGTGAATCAAATACCGCAATCTGCCCTTCCAGACGAATTGCTGCACCCGATACCAGCGGAACTTTTGCGGGAACGCAGGCTGCATTGATGGCAAAACGGGTTTGGAAATTATCGGTGCAATCGACAACCACAGTTGCGAACTTTACTTGTTCGATCAATTCATCTGCATTCAATAATGTTTCGATGCACGTAATCGCAACCTCAGGATTTAATTCACGCAAGCTTTGCGCCGCTGATGCCGCTTTATTTTCACCAATACGCGCGCTGGTGTGTGCAATTTGCCGCTGCAGATTACTGAGGTCAACTGCATCAAAATCCGCCAGCGTTAAATGCCCGACACCTGCCGCGGCTAAATACATAGCGACGGGCGAGCCTAAGCCGCCGAGGCCAATAATGAGTACGCGCGCCGCCAATAATTTTTCCTGCCCATCGATATCAACATCTGGCAGCATTATTTGGCGCGAATAGCGCAGTAGTTGTTCGTCGTTCACGATAAATCGCCTTTTCTGCCGAGGGATACCCGCTCATTACCGCCTAAATCGCGCCGCGTCTCTATCTGCACAAAACCGCGCGAGTTCAACAGGTCGCGCACCGCCTCACCCTGATCATAACCGTGCTCCAACAACAACCAACCTTGGGGGCATAAATAATCCCAACTCTGTTGAATGATTAATTCAATATCTGCCAAGCCTTTGTTATCGGCAATCAATGCCGAGCGCGGCTCAAAACGCACATCGCCCTGATCCAGATGTGGATCTTGCGGATCAATGTAAGGCGGGTTGCTGACAATAACATCAAATTGTTGCGCGGTGATGGCAGAGAACCAATCGCTCTGTTTAATCTCTACGTGACCGAAATTTAATTGGGCCCGATTTTGTTGGGCGAGGGCGACCGCATCAGCAGACTTATCCACCCCCATTAATTGCCAAGCCGGTTCTTCGCTGGCGATGGCCAATACAATCGCCCCGGTTCCGGTTCCCAAATCGAGGCAATTGCGTTTTTGTTGCGCTGAATCTGCAAATAATTTCAATACTAATTCGACGAGCAGTTCGGTATCCGGTCGTGGGATCAAGGTGGAATTATTTACCAATAGTGGCAGCGACCAGAATTCGCGCTGTCCGAGAATATGCGCGATTGGCTCGCCAGATTTGCGGCGATTAAAAAATTGCAAAAATTGCTCAGCCTGCGCTGGCGATAAAATTTTATCTGGCCAAGTAAAAAGATAGGTGCGATTTTTTTGCAGGACATGGCAGAGCAGTAATTCGATATCCAGACGAGCAGAATCACTCACAGATTCAAGTTCGTACGCAAGCTGCAGGCATTGTGCAATGGAAAGTCGATTCATGGATGCGCTCTGCCGGAGGGTGCGAGCCACCAAGGTAATCCTCGCGAGACACGCCGTGAATACATCCATGTAGGCTCGACTTCGGCATCCTTGCCTCAGACGGTCTCGCAAGAATTACCTTGATGGCTTTGCGAGTATCGAATAATTAATAAGAACAAAAAAGAAAAAACAAAACCAAAAAAATTAATCTGCAATCGCGGCTAATTGGTCGGCTTGATATTCATTCGCCAGCGGTTGCACAACCGGATTCAAATCGCCCTGCATAATCGCATCCAAGGAATAAAGCGTGAGGTTGATGCGATGGTCGGTCACGCGCCCCTGCGGATAATTGTAGGTGCGGATGCGCTCGGAGCGGTCACCGGAACCAACCAAACTGCGGCGCTCATCAGACAGCGACTTATGTGCGGCATCTTCCTGCGCCTGTTTTAACTTTGTGGCGAGCAAACTCATCGCGCGCGCGCGGTTTTTGTGTTGCGAGCGCTCGTCCTGACATTCAATGACCAGACCGGTGGGTAAATGCACAATACGAACGGCCGAATCGGTTTTGTTAACGTGCTGACCGCCCGCGCCAGATGCGCGAAAGGTATCGATACGCAAATCAGCTTTATTGATATTGATCTCTTCCATTTCATCCGCTTCAGGCATCACCGCTACCGTGCACGCGGAAGTGTGGATGCGCCCTTGCGCTTCGGTTTCCGGTACGCGCTGCACACGGTGGGCGCCCGATTCAAATTTCAACTTGGAATAAACGCCTTGCCCACTGACCAAACTGATAATTTCTTTAAAGCCGCCGTGCTCGCCTTCGTTCTGACTTAAAATTTCGACTCGCCAGCCCTGATTCTCGGCGTAACGGGAATACATGCGGAATAAATCGCCAGAAAAAATTGCCGCTTCATCGCCACCGGTACCCGCGCGAATTTCGAGGTAGCAGTTTTTCTCGTCGTTAGGATCTTTTGGCAGCAAAAGCTTTTGCAATTCCAACTGCATAGGTTCGAGTTGTGCTTCGCAGTCTTTCAACTCTTCTTCGGCCATTTCTTTCATATCGGCATCGCCATCCACCAGCAGGTGTTTGACCTCTTCGATATTGGCGAGCAGGTTCAGATAGTTTTGGTAGCCCTGCACCACCGGCTCCAATTCGGCGTACTCTTTGGAGAGGTCGCGGAATTTGTTTTGGTTGTTGATGGTGTCCGCTTCCGACAGCATCGCGCTCACTTCTTCGTAGCGCTCTTTAAGGCGATCCAGCTTTTCTAAAATAGACGCTTTCATTATTGCTCACTTGCATCACTGCCAGAATCAGCAGCAGGGTTAACAGATAGGTCAAATAATTCTTGCGCCACTTGAATAACATGGTGGCGCGAACTTGCACTCGCCTCTTTTAAAACAGTAGTCGGCGAATGAATTAATTTGTTAGTGAGGTTGCGTGCAAACTGCTGCAATACTTGTTCGGGATTAGTGCCCGATTGCAAGCTGCGCAGGGCTTTTTGCAATTCCAGATCACGCATTTGCTCCGCTTTGTGGCGATAGGCTTTTACGGTTTCGACCGCACTGAGCGCGCGCTGGTGACGTAAAAATAATTCGACACCTTCGTTAATAATTTCTTCAGCTTGATCGGCGGCGGCAACGCGGGATTTTTTATTTTCATCAATCACCGCGTGCAAATCATCAACGGTGTAGAGATACACATCGTCCAGCTCCCCCACTTGCTCTTCAATATCGCGCGGTACAGCGATATCGAGCATAAACATGGGTTTGTGTTTGCGTTTTTTCAGCGCCGACTCGACTGCACCTTTACCCAGCAATGGCAACTGGCTGGCGGTGGAGGAAATCACCAGATCAGCACGATGCAACTGCTCGGGAATATCGGCGAGCAAAATGGCCTCGCCGTTAAATTCCCGCGCCAGCCGTTGCGCGCGGTCAAGCGTGCGGTTGGCCACAATAATGTGCTTGATGCCCTGCTCTACCAAATGGCGCGCAACCAGTTCGATGGTTTCACCTGCACCAATCAGGAGCGCGGTGTCTTGTTTGAGATTGGAAAAAATTTGTTGCGCGAGACTCACTGCCGCGTATGCCACTGAGACCGGGTTCTCACCAATCGCTGTTTCCGTACGCACACGCTTGGCGATATTAAAAACCTGCTGGAAAGTTGCGTGCAATTCCGCACCTAAAGTGCCCGCCTCTTTGGCAACAGCAAAGGCTGACTTCATTTGGCCTAGAATTTGCGGTTCACCCAGCACGAGTGAATCCAGGCCGCCGGCAACCTTCATCATATGGCGCACGGCTTCATGATCCTGATAGCAGTAATAGCTATTGGCCAGATCTGCCGCTTCAATCGCGGTGTGGTCTACCAGCCACTGCTGGATCGCGGTCGCATCACTTTCACTCGCCGCATAAATTTCAGTGCGGTTGCAGGTCGAGAGGATGGCAACTTCGGTCAACCCCGCCTGGGCACAGGCCTCTTGCATCGCGCCTTGCAGATTCTCCGGCGCGAACGCAACCCGCTCGCGCAGGGCGAGAGGGGCGGTGGTGTGGTTGATGCCAAAGGCTAACAGGGTCATGGATCAGGCTAGTCGTTATAAAGGCCGGTATTGTCCGGTCACAGAGGGGGCGTGACAAGAGGCAAGTTCTTAATCCTGCCATAAACAGGTGCTATTACGCCGATTCATCGCCCAGTGACATCTGCATCTATACTCAACCACAGCCGCAGCCAAGGAATTTTTATGCGCCGATTGCCCAACCCGACCATTATCGATATCGAAGCCTCTGGTTTTGGATCACGCAGCTACCCGATTGAGATCGGTGTGGTCAAAACCAACGGGGAGCGCTATTGCGCACTGATCGAACCGCAACCTGAATGGGACCACTGGAGCGAGAGCGCGCAAGCCGTGCATGGCATCACCCGTAAGCTGATTGAAAACCGCGGGCGCAAGCCGCGCGACATCTGCCTGGAACTCAACGAATTTTTGGGTGAGATCACCGCCTACAGTGATGCCTGGATTCACGACAGCCCCTGGCTCAACCGATTGTTTTTTGCCGCGCGCATCAATCCCCGCTTTCACTTGAGTCCGATTGAAATGATTGCCACCGAAGCCCAGTTGCTGCTGTGGGATAAAACCAAAAAACGGCTGGAAAAGCACCTCGATATCAAACGCCGCCGGGCGAGTGGCGATGCCTACCTGATCCAGCAAACCTTCCTCGAAACCCGCCGCCTCATCGATACCCAGCCTGCCCTGGCGCGGCTTACCGGGCTTTAACCAGCGGGCGCGGACGGGATCTTTTCACATCGGTATCAGAACGCCCTTTTTATCATCCTCCTTCACGTTTATGATGTCTGGCCGCGCAGCTTGGTTTGCGCCCATCTTTCCGTTCCCTTACCGGTCGCGCATGATCAAACACCGCCCTATTATCCTGTCGAGCATAACCCTTTACTGGGTATTGAGTGGTTGCAGCTTGCAATCGGCGCGCACGGTGGCGGCGCCTGAACCCCAGCCGGAAATCCTTATCCAGACTCAGGCAAAACCCTTTCCGACCGAGACCCTCTATTCACTGCTCACCGCTGAAATCGCCGGTAGCCGCGCGCAATATGACCTGGCGTTGAGCAATTATGTACAGCAGGCGCGCGAGACGCGCGACCCGCAGATCGCCGAGCGCGCCACTATGATCGCGCGCTATCTGGGCAATAATACGGTGGCGCTGGAAATGGTCCAGATCTGGGTCAAGGCCGCGCCGCACAACAAAGAGGCGCTGGCCAACACCTCCATGGCCTATATGCAAGCTGGCCAGTTGCGCGAGGCCTTTGAGTTTTCACGCCGTTTACTGGATGAGGGGGGTGAACCGCTATTCCAGAATATTGCCGCCAATGCCGCGAGCCTGGACGATATCCCGCGCGCCCTGCTCCTGAACGATTTCGTCACCCAATTGCAAAGCCATCCCGATGATGAGCAGCTCATGGTCGGTACCGGCATACTGCTCCAGCAGCAGGGTAAATACGATGAGGCCATGAACCTCACCCATCAGGCGCTGAAAGTGCATCCGCGCAGCATTCCCGCCGCCATACTGGAAGCCAATCTATTGCACCAGTTAAAACGCGACCAGGAGGCTATCGCCAAAATGGCCGCGCTACTGGAGTTTTATCCGGACAATACCAGCCTGCGCCAGCAGTACGCGCGCATCCTCACCCATCACGATATGGAGTTAGCGCAGGAGCAATTTACGATCCTCGCCAAGCAGTTGCCGGGCAATGGCGATATGTTGCTGTCGCTGGGGATTATCGCGCTGGAACGCAAAGATACCGAGACAGCGCAAAAAGCCTTTGAAGAGTTACTGGACCGCGACCTGCACATCTCCACTGCCCACTACTATTTGGGGCGCATGGCGGATGCGCGCAGCGACTTGCCCGAAGCCATCATCCATTACCTACAAGTGGAAAGTGGCAACGATTTTCTCTCGGCCACCATCAACCTGCTAGACATATTCGTACGCCAGGAGGATTTCCTCAGCGCCCAGCAACATATGAACCGCCTGCGCCTGCGCTTCCCCGACCAGAGCGAAGCCCTTTATGTGCTACACGGCCAGACGCTGGTAAAACACAACTATTTACTAGAAGCGGATGTCGTATTCAGCGAAGGACTGGCCAGCTTCGCCACCAGCACCCGCCTGCTCTTTGCACGCGCCATGCTCAACAACCAGCGCAAACGTATCGCCGCTGCCGAGCGCGACCTGCGCCAGATACTAAAACAGCAGCCGGACAATATCGCCGCGCTCAATTCGCTTGGCTATATCCTGGCCGACCGCACGCAACGTTTTGATGAGGCGCGGGCATTGCTGGAAAAAGCCATCAAACTCAACCCTGAAGACGCAGCCATCATGGACTCCATGGGCTGGCTGCACTATCGCACCGGCAAATACCCTGAGGCACTGGAGCTGTTGCAAAGGGCATTTGCCGCCGGTCCAAATGCCGAAATCAGCGCCCATCTGGGTGAAATTTTTTGGATGCTGGGCAACAAGGAAGAGGCGCGCCGAGTGTGGCAAGAAGGTATAAAACTCACGCCTAACGACCCGGTAATCCAGGAAACCCTCAACCGCCTCAAGGCCGATTTATGATGCTTCGCTTTTCCCTGCTCTTGCTATCCATGCTGCTGGCAAGCGGCTGCGCACACCGCTCACTGACCCCACCGCAGGATGTGCTGGAACACCAGCGGCAGTTACAGGCGATCGGCGATTGGCAACTGACCGGCAAACTGGGCATCCGCACCCTTGGCGACAGCGGCAGCGCGAGCGTCAAATGGGCGCAGCAACCCGCAGGTTACCAGATCAACCTCAGTGGCCCGCTGGGGCAAAAAAGCATGATTATTACCGGCACCCCCGATAAGGTGCGCCTCGAACAAACCGGTGAACCAGCGCTAGAGGCCAAAACTGCCGAGGCACTGATCAAAAAAACTGCTGGCTGGACGCTGCCCGTCGCCCAGCTTGCCTACTGGGTGCGCGGCGTACCTGCCCCCAAACTGCGCATCACCCAATTACAACAAAATGAAACCGGGTTAATTGCCCAACTGATCCAGGGTGGCTGGAGCATTAGCTACAGCAATTATCGCGACCAAACCTTCAACGGCATTAATTTACCGCTACCGGGAAAAATCACCGCCGAATATAAGGATGTGCGCCTGACGCTGGTGATCCGGGATTGGCGTTTGGGAGCAGTGCAATGACCAGCCTGACACTCTTATCGCCCGCCAAACTCAACCTGTTTTTGCACATCACTGGCCGCCGCGCCGATGGTTACCACAACCTGCAAACCCTGTTTCAGCTGCTCGACTACGGCGACACCTTATCGTTTAGCACCCGCAGCGATGGCGCAATCACTCTCGCCCCGGAATTACCCGGCGTCGCCTTTGAGCACAACCTGATTATCAAAGCCGCACGCGCGCTGGACGCCTACAAACCGGCCACTGCCGGAGTTGATATCCAACTGCAAAAACGCCTGCCGATGGGCGGTGGTATCGGTGGTGGCAGCAGCAATGCCGCCACCACTCTGGTCGCACTCAACCATTTATGGGGCTGCGGCCTGGATAAAAACCAACTGCAAACAATAGGCCTGCAACTCGGCGCCGATGTCCCGGTGTTTATCAATGCCCAAACTGCTTGGGCGGAAGGTGTGGGGGAAGAGCTGCAGGCTATCGAAATGCAGCCAAAATGGTTTCTGGTTATACAACCTGATTGCCATGTATCCACTGCTGAAATTTTTTCTCACAAAGATTTGACAAGAGATACTTCGGCCATTAAAGTGGCGGCCTTCCTTGAGCAGGGTGGTCAAAACGACTGCGAAGCCTTGGTGAGAAAGCTCTATCCGCAAGTCGATAACGCACTCATCTGGCTCCAAAATTTTGATCGCAATGCGCGAATGACGGGAACCGGAGCCTGCGTTTTTGCAAGCTTTGAGTCGGCAGAAATAGCACTTAATGTGCAGGCAAAATTGCCCAAACATCTGCCCGGTTTTGTAGCCCAAGGTGTAAACCAATCACCGCTCTACAAGCTGCTTCCGTCACGCTAATCAAGTACTGTGTTTCTGACACACGTGTTTTTTGCACAATAGGGGCGTCGCCAAGTGGTAAGGCAGCGGGTTTTGATCCCGCCATTCGTAGGTTCGAGTCCTTCCGCCCCTGCCATCTATTTTTAAGTCATTGTTTCAGGTGTGTTCACAATTTAAATCGCACCACTAACACGAATCCTAAACAATGGCTATTCTGATTAATCTCCTTTTAATGCTTCCGAATTTGCGTTACCCGCAGGAATTTCCTAGGGTAAAAAACGCTGCTTTGCGCAGACAGGTTTTGCGCAAACAGAAAGTATCGGCTCTGGCATTTAACCACCAGCAATCACCCCAGCCATCACCAAAAGGTATCTGACGTGACTGACTTAATGGTCTTTACCGGCAACGCAAACCCGGATCTCGCTAAAAAGATTGTTGATCATTTGGGTATGCCACTCGGCAATGTTTCTGTTTCGCAATTTTCTGATGGTGAAATTGCTGTCGAGCTGCACGATAACGTGCGCGGCCGCGATGTGTTTGTGGTCCAGTCAACTTGCGCACCGACTAACGACAACCTGATGGAACTGATTGTAATGGTGGACGCCTTGCGTCGCGCATCAGCCGGCCGCATCACCGCCGTAGTGCCCTACTTCGGTTACGCCCGCCAGGATCGCCGCGTGCGCTCAGCGCGTGTACCCATCACCGCCAAAGTAGTAGCAGACATGATGGTAGGCGTAGGCGTTGACCGCGTACTCACCGTTGACTTGCACGCCGAACAGATCCAGGGCTTCTTCGACGTACCGGTAGATAACGTCTATGGTTCGCCAGTCCTGCTGGAAGATATAGAAGCACAAAAATTCGAAGACCTGATCGTAGTGTCGCCCGATATCGGCGGTGTAGTACGCGCCCGTGCAGTGGCCAAACAATTGGGCATAGACCTGGCGATTATCGATAAACGCCGCCCGCGCGCCAATGTTGCAGAAGTGATGCACATTATCGGTGAAATTGAAGGCCGCACCTGCCTGCTGGTCGATGACATCATCGACACCGCCGGTACCCTGTGCAGCGCCGCCAAAGCACTTAAAGCGCAAGGCGCCAAGAAAGTCGTCGCCTACTGTACCCACCCGGTATTGTCGGGCAAGGCGATTGAAAACCTGAACAACTCCGAGCTGGATCAGCTGGTCGTCGCCGACTCAATCCCGCTCAGCGAAGCGGCGAAAAACTGCACGCGCATTCGCAGTCTCACACTGTCCAAAATGCTCGCTGAAGCCATGCGCCGCCTGAGCAATGAAGAATCCCTGAGTGCAATGTTCCGTTAGGAACAAGCCTCTGGTAAACCACCGCAGTACATCCTGTGCTGCGGTTACTGAAACCCATCAGGTTCTGGTCGCGGATCTGAATGGAAAATTGAGGACGATAAAATGTCTGAAGACTTTAAATTAGATGCAACAGCCCGTAACGATTTAGGGAAAGGTGCGAGCCGCCGCCTACGTCGTTTGGCAGCGCAAGTTCCTGCGGTAATTTACGGCGGTACTGTAGCTCCCGTTAGCGTTTCTGTTTCTGCTAACGAATTGATGAAACACTTGGAACACGAAGCGTTCTACTCGCACATCATCAGCTTGAATGTTGACGGTGCTGCTCAGGACGTGATCCTGAAAGACGTACAACGTCACCCATCCAAGCCAGTGGTTTTGCACTTGGATTTCCTGCGCGTTGACAAGTCAACCAAGGTACACACCCATGTACCTCTGCACTTCATCAACGAAGCAACGTCTAAAGGCGTAAAAATCCAGGGCGGAAAAGTCGTTCACAACCTGACCCAATTGGACATCATCTGCTTGCCGCACAGCCTGCCAGAGTTCATTGAAGTAGACTTGGCCGATGCAGAAGTGGGCACCATCATCCACATTTCTGACCTGAAGCTGCCAGGCGGCGTTGTTTCTGCTGACTTGCAAAAAGGCGCAGACCACAACCTGGCTGTTGCTACTGTTGTTAAGCCGAAAGGCGGTGCTGACGATAGCGCAGAAGCGTAATTGCTTCTTGCTCGTTGAGGAAAGGGCTGACTCTTCGGAGCCAGCCCTTTTTTTATGGCGATGATCAAAGGACAATTCACCAGCTCAATTCCCAAGTACAATGGGCGCCGCAATAACCACCACCTATTCGAGCATGAGATAGATTCATGGCCAGTACTGAAATCCAATTGATCGTCGGGCTGGGCAACCCCGGCAGCGAATACGAGCGCACTCGCCACAACGCCGGCGCTGACTTTGTCGAAGAATTCGCCCGCTCACTCGGCGTGTCGCTAGTGAATGACAACAAATATTCCGGTCTCACCGCACGAGTCAGCTATCAAGGGCGCGATTTGCGCCTGCTAATCCCCACCACCTATATGAACCGCAGCGGCCAGTCCGTCGGCGCCATGGCGAATTTTTTCAAGATAGAACCTGCGGCTATCCTAGTAGCCCACGACGAGCTGGATCTCGCCCCCGGTATCGCCCGCTTTAAACAGGGTGGCGGCCACGGCGGCCACAATGGTCTGCGCGATATCATCGCCGCGCTCGGCAACAATCCCAATTTTCCGCGCCTGCGCTTGGGGATCGGCCATCCGGGTGTCGCCGCGATGGTCGCCAACTTTGTCCTTAAACGCGCACCAGCGAGCGAGCAGGAATTAATTGATGATGCCATCGCCCGCGCGATTAAATGCATGCCTGACGCCTTAAAAGGCGACTGGAATACGGCGATGAAAAACCTGCACACCGATCCCAAAAAGTAGCTACAAGGGAAGGCAGCGCAAACTTCGTTTAATGGGCGCCGAGCATGTATAATCGCGCCCTCTCGATTTTCACCCCTTTTTTCATACATCTCATTAGCGGAATAGCATCATGGGTTTCAATTGCGGTATCGTCGGCCTGCCCAACGTCGGCAAATCAACACTGTTTAACGCCCTGACCAACGCGGGTATCAGCGCCGAAAACTTCCCCTTCTGCACCATTGAACCCAATGCCGGTATCGTGACCGTACCCGATCCACGCCAGGACAAACTTGCCGAAATCGTAAAACCCGAGCGCGTTGTGGCCACCACCATGGAATTTATCGATATCGCCGGTATTGTTGCCGGTGCATCGCGCGGTGAAGGCCTGGGCAATAAATTCCTCGCCAATATCCGCGAGACTGACGCCATCGCCCACGTCGTGCGTTGCTTTGATGACGACAACGTGATCCACGTTGCCAACGGCGTAAATCCCGCAGCCGATATAGAAGTGATCAACACCGAACTCGCACTCGCCGATCTGGAAGCCGTAGACAAAGCCATCAACCGCTACGCCAAATCTGCCAAAGGCGGCGATAAACACGCGGTAGCGATCAAAGCACTGCTGGAAAAAATCCAACCGCATTTGAACGAAGCCAAACCGCTGCGCTCTTTTGGTTTGGATAAAAACGAAGTGGCCATGTTGAAAGAAATCAACTTGCTCACGCTCAAACCGACCATGTACATCGCCAACGTGGCAGAAGACGGTTTTGAAAATAATCCACACTTGGATGTCGTGCGCAAAATCGCTGAAGAAGAAAAATCCATCGTAGTGCCGATTTGCAACAAACTCGAAGCCGACATCGCCGAACTCGAAGGCGATGACAAAAAAGAATTCCTCGCCGAAATGGGCATGGAAGAACCAGGCTTGAACCGCGTAATTCGCGCGGGTTACCAATTGCTTGGCCTACAAACCTATTTCACCGCCGGTGTAAAAGAAGTACGCGCCTGGACAATCCCTGTTGGCGCAACTGCACCGCAAGCTGCCGGTGTTATCCACACCGATTTTGAAAAAGGTTTTATCCGCGCGGAAACCATCGCTTATGAAGACTTTGTGCAGTACAACGGTGAACAAGGCGCAAAAAATGCCGGAAAATCACGCAAAGAAGGGAAAGAGTACATAGTAAAAGATGGTGATGTAATGCACTTTTTGTTTAACGTGTAACAGCAATATCTCCCCGCAAAATAATCTGCGCGCGAATAATGCGCGCAGATTATCCAGCAAACAATCAGCGCCGCGCGCGCGCCAAGCGCTCCACCACCGACACCAACAAATCAATCTCTTCGCAAGTGTTATAGAAGGCAAAACTTGGTCGCACGGTAGTTTCCAAACCAAAGCGACGCAAAATCGGTTGCGCGCAGTGATGACCAGAACGTACCGCAATACCTTCGCGATTCAATTCAGTGCCCACCTCTTCGGTTTTATAACCCGCCAACACAAACGATAAAACACTGGCTTTATTCGCGGCAGTACCAATCAATCGCACACCGGGAATTGGCTGCAAACGTTGGGTGCCGTAAGCGAGCAAATCGTGTTCATAGCGCGCAATACGGTCCATGCCGATGCGCTCGACATAATCAATCGCCGCCCCCAAACCAACCGCATCGGCGATATTGCCGGTGCCCGCTTCAAAACGGTTCGGTGGATCTTGAAAAATGATGCGATCAAACGTCACATCGGCAATCATATTGCCACCGCCCTGCCAGGGCGTCATTTTTTGCAAGTGTTCGGCCTTGCCGTAAACCACACCGATACCGGTAGGGCCAAATACTTTGTGGCCGGAGAATACAAAAAAATCCGCATCCAGCGCCTGCACATTCACGCGCATATGGGAGACCGACTGCGCACCGTCCACGACTACCGGTACACCATTGGCGTGGGCGATATCGATAATGTCTTTAATGGGCGTCACTGTGCCGAGCGCATTGGACACTTGCGTTACCGATACCAATTTAGTGCGGCTGTTAATTAATTTACTGAACTCTTCCAACAAAATCTGGCCAGTGTCATCAACGGGAATTACGCGCAGTGTAGCGCCCACACGTTTTGCCAGCATATGCCAAGGCACTATGTTCGCGTGATGTTCCAGTTGCGACACGATAATTTCATCGCCCTCGCCCACTTGTTGTTGGCCGAAGGTGTTCGCCAATAAATTAATGCCTTCAGTTGCACCACGCACAAAAATAATTTCATCGGGCGATTTTGCACCGAGGAATTTTGCCACTTTATTGCGTGCACCTTCGTAAGCATCAGTCGCGCGCGCGGCTAATTCGTGTGCAGCGCGGTGGATATTGGAATTTTCATGCTCGTAAAAATAACTGACGCGATCAATAACACTTTGTGGCTTTTGTGTAGTGGCCGCGTTATCAAACCACACCAGCGGCTTACCGTTGACACGCTCGGATAAAATCGGAAAATCGCGACGAATCGCATGCACATCAAAACCGGAATTTTCCGCAGCAAACTGCCCGGTTTTTGGCGAATTGCCAAATACCGGTTGCGCACCGGAATCGATAAAATAAAAACGCGAATCCGGGGCGGGTGATGCTGATGAAGCGGGAGCATCGAATTTGGTAAAACGAAATTCAGCTGCAAGTAATTGTTGGATATCCGGCTCACCCGGCAAATGCGCAGCACTAGGTGATACCCGATCCGACCCTGCCTGCGGCTGGTGATAATTGCCCGCATTGGATTCCAGATTATGCGGCACTTTTAATTCCTGACTCACTGGTGCTGCCACCGGTGCTTTGGTCACAAAGCGATTATCTGCCAATAAATCGCGCAGATCACTTTCGTCGGGCAAACCAAATGCGTGCGGTGAAACCTGGGTCGCCAACTGGTCGATTTGCAAATTCGCGAGCGGATAATTGCTGGCGTTATCCGCAAAATAATAGGTCGGTGCAGGAACAGCGGCGGCGTGTTGATCAATCGTTGGGGAGGTAAACGACGGCGCTTCACTGGTGCGCCCAAGTTGTGGGCGCTGTTGGCCATTCGCAAAACCTGCCGCCGGGATGCTGGGCTGCAAACCAGACACAATCGGCAACGCTGCAGTGGGCAGCGACTGGAATATCTCGTTAGCCATAGCGGCGAGAGATTGGAGGTCGGGCAAACCTGGATGCTCGGACATATCAGCACTCTTTAGAATGTTTGCAAATCCGCTGCGAGTTTATCTCGCAGCGGATTACTGTCGATTGTTAAACCAGTAAGTAAGATTATTTTCAAAACCTATTACTGTTTGTAAGTATCCGGATAGTCGTGATACTTGCCCACCTCAACATCATCCAATACCGCAACAGCATCTTCTGTGAGGATAGCGAGCGAACAGTAAAGCGAAATCAAATAAGAGGCGATGGCATTGCGACCAATACCCATAAAACGCACTGACAAACCAGGGCTTTGTTGGCCCGCCAAACCGGGTTGGTAAAGGCCGACAACACCCTGGCGTTTTTCGCCCACGCGGATCAATAAAATTTTGGTTTTGCCATCTTCATCAATGGGCAATTTATCTGATGGGATCAGCGGCACACCGCGCCAGGTAATAAATTGTGAACCAAACAAACTCACAGTGGGTGGCGGTACACCGCGGCGGGTACATTCGCGGCCAAAAGCGGCAATCGCCAATGGATGCGCAAGAAAAAAGCCCGGCTCTTTCCACACTTTCACCAACAGCTCATCCATATCGTCTGGCGTAGGTGCGCCAGTGAGGGTAGAAATGCGTTGGGTTTCATCTACGTTTGCCAACAGACCGTATTCAGGGTTGTTGATAAGCTCGCTCTCTTGGCGCTCTTTGATAGTTTCAATCGTAAGGCGCAGTTGTTCTTTAATTTGATCGTGCGGACTGTTGTAAAGGTCGGACACGCGCGTGTGCACATCAACCACACTGGTCACTGCATTTAAAAAATATTCACGCGGTTTATCTTCGTAATCTACAAAAGTCGGTTTGATTTCCGATTCATCGCGCTGTGAGCAAGTCACGGTTACCTGGCGCGGGTTTTTTACGCGGTTCAAACGAAAGATACCTGCCTCAACCGGAACCCATTGTAAAAAATGTACTAACCAACGCGGTGAAATAGTCGATAACTGCGGTGTGGTTTTGGTGGCATTGGCAAGCTGGCGGGCAGCATTATCACCCAGCGCTAATTGGACTTCATTTTCGGTAGACATCCCGAGGCTCCTTTATAAATTCGTGTCGGCAGGATAAAAAAGAAAAACAATAGAAGAAAAATTCATATGAGAAAAAATACTAAGCTAAGATCGCATCGATCTAAGAAGCACTCAACCGGCTATAGCCACCAAAGCATTTGGTTGCAAAAAGCGAAAAAAAATACCAATGGAAATAGGGCGACAACTGTTGATTAAACAACAGCTGCTTGTAAGGACTTTTCGTGCGGGGTGATATGCAGATGCTGCTGCCGCTCACTACGGGCAATCAGTTCTGATGCAGAAATATTTAATGCGTTGGCAATTTTGGCAATAGTCACTAGCGATGGCACAGCAACACCGCGCTCCACTTCCCCGAGATAAGTGCGGTTGAGGCTGGCGCGATCAGCAAGCGCTTCTTGTGAATAGCGATGTTCTTCACGCAGTTGTTTTACCACGCGCCCGAAATAAACAGCGAGGCTCATACATTCACCTCTTGCGGAACCAAATTGCGTGAACTCGCCTGGGTAATGCTGCTACCCGCTGGCACGCTGCGGGTTAACCACACATTGCCGCCAATAGTCGAGCCTTTGCCAATCGTGATTCGCCCCAGCACAGTGGCGCCGGCATAAATCACCACCTCATCTTCCACAATCGGATGACGCGGCAACCCTTTTTGTAAATGGCCTTTGTCGTCGGTCGGAAATGTTTTTGCACCGAGCGTAACCGCTTGATAAATACGCACCCGCTCGCCGATCACCGCCGTCTCACCAATCACCACACCTGTGCCGTGGTCAATAAAAAATCCGCTGCCAATTTCCGCACCCGGGTGAATATCAATTCCCGTCAGTGAATGCGCAAGTTCTGCCACTATACGGGCGAGCAAGGGCACTTCCAGTTGATAGAGCGTGTGGGCTAAACGGTGATGGATAATAGCGAGCACGCCGGGGTAGCACAGCAAGACTTCATCCACACTGCGCGCAGCGGGATCACCTTGATAGGCAGCCTGAATATCTACATCGAGAATGCGCCGAAGATTGGGTAATGTCGCGGCGAATGAGCGCACAATCGCATTGGCTTGCGCCTTCAAAGCAACATCCTGACCAGCGCTGCCCTGCTGGCGCGCCACATAAAATAATTCCAGTTGTACCTGTTGCAATAATTGATTGAGCGCGGCATCCAATGTGTGGCCAACGTAATAGTCCTCACTCTCCTCGCGCAACTCCTGCGGACCAAGGCGCATCGGGAAAAGTGCCCCGCAAAGATCGCGGATAATTTGCTGCAGCGCATCGCGCGAGGGCAATTCGCGCAAACCTGGCTCGCGGGTTCTACCGCGCAGACTGCGCCAATCGTTGCGTGCATTGCGCAGCTCCTGCACGATTTTGTCCAACTCCCAACTCGCCGCAGAGGCCGAGTGAAATTCAGATTCACTATTGATTTTAATCGTCATTGTTATTCTCTAGGATTGCCATGTAGCCAAAGTGTTTAAATTTCAACAGGTCGATAGGAAATTAATCGCCGTTTATTAATCCTGCACCCAAGGCAAACCTCGCTGGCGCCAACCACCATTCGTGCCACGCTGCTGGCGATCATCCAAATCCCCTTCGAATCCTTCGCGCACATTAAATACATGTTTAAAACCTGCTGCCGTTGCATTGGCAGCCGCAGCCGCTGAGCGTTTTCCGCTTCTGCACAACAACAGGATCACCGCATCTTTAGGCAACTTGTTTTCCAGCTCGCGTAAAAAGCGCGGGTTCTTAATTAGTGCCGGGCCAGTCTGCCAGGCTACATGCAGGGTATTAGGCACATGGCCGACAAACTTGCGCTCTTCCGCTGCGCGCACATCTACTAAATGCGCTTGGCCATTGATAAATAATTTCCATGCATCATCTGGAGCAACAATCCCTGCATAAGGCAATCCTTCTGCCTCGGCCTCTTCTTTTGCAATACGCAATACATCAGGCAAATCCACCGCAGGGCTTGGGACACTGCTTGCGTTCAATTGAATAACTGTCATAGACGTTCCTCGATATCATTAGCTGTTTGTTTTTAAACAGTTAATGTTTGCACTACTTATTTATGAATCGATTTTGCACAACTGTGAAAACCACAGCGTATTGCAGGCAAATATAAAGATGGCTATAGGCAATTGGAAAGAATATATCCGTATATCCTTATAATCGATCAGCGATTCTCCACCCTATTTGGCTGATGTTATAAGCTGAGAATATTTAATTATTTTATAAAAATTTTTCTTATCTCTATGATGCGCTGCATTAACCGTTTACTTTTATCTTATGCAAGGTCGCACCATGCCCCTCACCGAATTGATGAATTATTTTAATGACCAACTGCAGACGCAAGCGCGCACGCGGGCATTACCCAAAACCGGATTCTTTAAAGCTGACAATAGCTATTGGGGGCGCTTTGGCAATTTGATTTTAGGTAGCCGCTTCCAGGCCATCCACACCCTTGCCGACGATGCCTTGATTGGTTACAACAGCGATCTCTTAGTGCGTTCAGCAACGGGAAATTCACTCAACATTGACAGCATTTTTAATTCGTTGGATAGCACCGACCAAATTATTCATCTGGACCGTCTGGTGCGCACCTTGCACTCATTAAATTATTTGCAGCAATTTGATGGCCGCAAAGATTTGTTATCGCTGCAAGTGCAACCGCGCCACATTATTAGTGTAGTGAGCGACCATGGTAAAACGTTTGAAAAAATCCTCAGCGATTGCGGCCTTGGTCCCGAGCGAGTCTTGTTACATACACGCTTGCTGGATACGGCAACGCTGCCCCACTTCCAACAAGCGCTAGTTAGTTATCGCCAACGCGGTTATAAAATTGGTATTCATTTGAGTGAAGAAGGTGATTTGGATTTATTATTAAAGCTTGGCTTAACGCCGGATATCATTTTTGCTGATCACCCTGCGTTAACCACACTACTGGTCGATACTCCATTGCCTCCGGAATTTGATCCAAGTTTGCGTATTCTGGTAGCCTCCAAACCAAATATCGATGCACCCGGGATAGGTGCAAAGACCAGCAGCGTACTGGATGGTTATTTGTTTAATACTGAAGACACGTTTGTATTGCCGCAATCGGCAATTTCCTAGCGATAAGTGAGTGATTGAATCCAGCATGTGCCAACTATTGGGAATGAGTTGCAAAAAACCGACAAGTATTGGCTTTTCGTTTGAAGGTTTTCGTGCACGCGGTGGCTTGACCGACGAACATAAAGACGGCTGGGGTATCGCATTCTTTAACGATAACAGTGTCGATATTTTTGTGGATCATGAGCCTGCAGCCGAATCAAAATTGGCAGAACAGGTACATCGCGCCGATATTAAATCCAAAACCATTATTGCGCACATCCGCAAAGCCACAGTCGGTGAAGTGAAACTCACCAATTGCCATCCATTCCAGCGCAACCTTTGGAATAGTGAATGGGTGTTTTGTCACAACGGCGATTTAAAAAATTTTAAACCGGTACTCAACGGACAATTCCAGCCGCAAGGTGAAACGGATAGCGAACTTGCATTTTGCTATCTGCTGCAACAGCTGGAGCAGCATCTACCGGCAGGAGCAACTGATGCGGCCGAGTTATTTTCAACATTGGATAAACTCAGCCGCGACATTGCAACCTATGGAACCTTTAATATCATCTTGTCCAACGGTGAATGGTTATACACCTACTGCTCAACCAGTTTGGCGTATGTAGAGCGCAAGTATCCGTTTACCACTGTGACCTTGATTGATAAAGATTTATCACTGGATTTAAGCCAGCACACCACTAGTGAAGACAAGGTTATCCTGATTGCCACCAAACCACTGACATTGAATGAAAACTGGACGCTCTATGGTGAGCATGAATCGCGTTTATTTAAAGAGGGTGAGTTGTTATTAGAGCGCAATCAATCCACTATCAATGTGTAATAGTACCCATAAAAAAATAAACAGGTATTAGTAGCCTAAATCCAGGCTGGCTTCCGGTGCGGTTACTATGATCCACGCCAGCAAGGCTGAAATAATCACAATCAACACCAACGCCAACCAAATACGCGATGACTCAATCGCTTTTGCTTCTGCCAAACCTTGTGCCGGCTTCTTGCCGGTAATCATTGCTTTAATTAAATTTTCGCGTTTAACAAACACGTAAAAAAGTACAGCGCCCACATGAATAACTACTGCACCTAAAATCCAATAAAATAATTCTTTGTGTACGGCAGTGAGTTTTAAACTCAATTCATGAGAAATATAGCCATAGAGCGGGCCGATATTAAATATTTCGTCATTGGCGAATAATCCGGTAACGGCCTGTACCAGCAATACCAGCAATAGTGTCAGCACCATCAAGGCACCGAGTGGATTGTGACCGGGATAGGATTTCGCTTTGCCTTTGGTGAGATGAAGTGCGTATTTCACACTCTCGACAGGATGCCGTACAAAATTGATAAACTGCGCATGATGGGTACCGACAATACCCCAGAAAATTCTGAAAACTAACAAAATAACAACAAAATAACCTGCCCATAAATGATAGGCAAAATAACTGACACCTAACCAGTTGGTAACATAGGCGGCAACAAAAGAAATAACCAACAACCAATGAAACACTCGGGTGGGTAGATCCCATATCTTTAGCTGGGAATTAGTCACACGATTATCATCTTCAAGGGCAATAGTGTTTTCAGCAGATTCGACAAGTTGTTCAGTCATAGTCAGGCCTGTCAGGTATTTCAATTAACATCGCAGGTATTCAAAACAAATCGCTCTTGCTGCACAACACAGCAAGAGCGATACGATGAACACTATTCAAACTGGAACTTTTACACGGCTATTACTTTGCTTTGTACGCATCGTGGCAGCCTTTGCAACCTTCAGCGACCGCTTTTGCAGCGGCTTTAAAGGCATCTGATGCGGTTGATTCTTTTGCAGCAATCTCAGCGAGCGCAGCAGCGTTCACCTGGAACTCTTTAATTTGTTTATCAAAGTCTGCTTTTTTCGTCCAAATTTCAGGCTTGGATTTAGTGGTAGGCTCACCCAGATTAGAGGCATCCGGGAAAGTACCATCCAACAACAAGCTGAGGAATGCTACGCGTTCAGCACGCTTAACAATCTCGGCCTGATTGTAGGTTGCCTTGCCTTGCAACACTTCGCCAATAGGTTTGAAGTTATTGGCAATCAGAACGAATGCTGCTTTACGCACAGCAACCGCTTGTTTTGCTGCAGCAGCAGGATCAGCTGCAGGTTGAGCGGCTACATCGGCTACGTACAAACCCGAACTCAAGGTGACCAACAATGTTGCACCCAATACTTTCAACGATTTCGCCACTTTTGATACATGTGTCATTAACGCCTATCTCCTAATCACTATTAAAATTTCAGTACGGCTAGCCGGTTGTGCGAATTTAACGTTACTGTGTAATTAGCAACACAAAAATCGACTTTATTAGATAAAGCAACTTATATGCCTGCACACAAAAACATGGCGGACAAGTTGAGCACGGATTCTACCTAATGGATAACACCTGAACCACCACCAATTACCGCACCACCGCCAAAGCCACCATTATTTTCTGTGCAAATCTGTTCATAGGGTTCCAAAATCAATTCTTTGCCATGGTGTTTGGCTATACCCAATTGATTATTCCAACCATCTTCCGCAAATTTTTCTACGCGGCGCGCAGGGATTTCCAATGTCCAGGGACGAGTAAATACGGTTGGGTCGGTATAAGTCGCCTGATACAAATAGCGCTCGCGATTGTTGTCAAAAATAAACCGCTCGGTAATAGTTGTTTCGGTACCAGAAAATTCCCCGGTGCGTCCAAAACGCGATTTGGAGTTGTTATTGCGCACCTCAACTATCAGGGTATTGCCTTCCCAATAGCCGCGCGAATCACCATTCCAAAGTCTAATTTTTTGGTGCAAGTGCGGTTTTTTCGCCAAGTCTTTTTTGTCGCTCACTTGAATTAAACGTGAGCCAGAATCAAATAAAAACAATACATATCCGGGATACTGGCGAATTTCATAGCCGTGCCACATAAAGGATTTAGAGGGGCCGGCCGGTGCACAGCGCGCCAGCGGTTCAACGTATTCCGGTTTGATCGGGTCACTGAAATTTTTCAGATATTCCTGCTGCAATTCGCGCGCCCAAGGTTGATAGGGAATTTGCCCGTCAACGGGATCAATCACCCGGCTGGGTGCACGTTCACTGCGGGGGCCGAGTGGTGTGCGTGGTTTTTCGCCCGGAGTAGCACCCTGCGGATCAGTAAGATTAGTGTGGTTGGAAATCGTATTAGACCATTGTCCTTGCACATCCGGTTGACCATCCTCCAAGCGCGGGCCATTCCATTTTCCTGCCTCAACTTTGTATACCGTTTTTTCGCGCTCAAATTTAGGAAATTTTTCGCGTTCTGCTGCAAAATCTTGCGCACTACTCGCTGGCAGTGCGATCAATAAACCCAGCAAGCTGCCCGATAGGTATTTTGCTAACGTATTTTTGGGGAGATTCATTATTAGCTCCTACTGCTTAACAGGTGCGGTGGATGGCTGGGTCGCAGCGGGCGCACGCTCGGCGGGATATGGATAATATTGGTCGTAATCGAGAGTAAAGCGGTAATCCTCAACCAATTGGAAATTTTTCTCGCGGTGGCGATGCAACACCACACTGATATCCCACGGACGGCTAAAGACTTTTTCATCGCTGATAGTCGCCTTGTATTCGATGGTATTGGCATCGAGAAATTTCCAGCGCTCAACAACATGCAGTGCATCGCTATGATAATTACCGGAGCGATCCAACCAGGTTTCATCATTAAAATGCTTAACGTCTACTACCAGGGTATCGCCCTCCCATTTTCCGCGTGAATCGCCCAGCCACCAATCATTGGGATCATCCGGATGCTGGGTATTGTTGGTGTGGATGGTGCGCACCGAATGACCAAAC
>Ga0307408_100000486_pt1 | contig 34736 bp, 30 predicted proteins | sample 322Cmetagenome_FD_202116 | JGI IMG/M metagenome (GOLD analysis project Ga0307408, IMG submission 202116) | Maize rhizosphere microbial communities from greenhouse at UC Davis, California, United States - 322HYB-C-3 | ecosystem: Host-associated > Plants > Roots > Rhizosphere > Soil | place...
GGTCAGAGCCCTTGAAACTCAGGTTTCAAGGGCTCTGACCCCTTGATCGCGCCCGGCGGATTCTCAGCACGAGAACGATCGTCGCGAGCGTGATCGGCAAGACCTCGCTCGTTACATGTCGTCCGTGGTCCTTCACGATGTGCGTCCCCGTCCCGCCAAGCATGACGGCGACAATGAGCGCCGCACCGACGATCGCGCTCCGAGGCCAGAGAAGGAGCAGCGCGGCGGTGGTCTCCACGAACCCGATGAGGATCCGGAACCACGTCGGATAGCCCCAGTGGCGGAACGCGATCGCCCAACCACCCGTGTCCGACAGCTTGTTCCACGCCTGCGGGGCGAACACGAAAACGAGAAATAGCGTCGGAATCCAAACGGCGGCGAGCCGAGCGCCGGCCTTGATCCGTGCGACGTTCACCTGAGAGCTCCGGTTGATTGACGAGAGCGCCGTCGTGGCGCACGAGCGCAACCGTAGGTCCGAGGGATCGCGCGACGCATCGTACGAACGGACTAGTCCTTCAGCCGAAGGGTTGCTGGATCCAAGGCATCAACCCACTTTCGCCGCATGCGCGACAAACGGCTCGGGCGAACGCTCGCGATCGGCATCGCGGCACTGGCCGTGTTCAACACCGTGTCGAACCTCTCGATGCCCATCGCGGATCGACGGCCGAGCCTGGGGATGACGCTGGCCGTTGCCGCCGCGCTGGTAGCGCACTGTGCGATCTACTGGTTCGGCGACCGGTTGCGTGAGCGCTTCACCGTCGCAGGCTATCTCGCTGTCCAGGCAACGCTCGTTTTTCTCATCGGTCTGACCGGGACGATCGTTCCTGTCGTCCTGACGCTTTACGTCGCGCTCACTGTCGAAGCCATCGTCGTCGCCGAATCGCAGTGGGGAACGATGGCCATCACGACCGGAGCCATCGTACTGCTCGGCGCGAGCGCAGCACTCGCTTGGGGAGTCTACCGGGCGGCCACGCTCGGCCTTCTCCTCGCCGTAGTCGGAGTGCTGGCTCATGCGGCCGCTGCACTCGTGCGTCGCAACGCGCCAGGCTCGCAGCCTGTGCTGGCCCGCCCCGGCGCGGAGGAGGCCGCGAGCATGAGGCAGATGGCCGCCGCGGCCGACGTGGACTTCGATCGCCGGGATCTCGCCCGACTCACCGCCCGCGAGCGCGAAGTCCTGCGCGCACTGGCGAGCGGCGCGCGCACGAGCGAGATCGCCGAGCAGCTCGACATTGCGGAGCGAACCGTGAAGGCTCACCTGGCGAATATCTACCAAAAGCTCGGCGTCGACTCGCGGACCGCGGCGGTCGCGGTGGCGTTGCAGAGGGAATCGACCGACCCCGCGGTCGGACGGAGTGCCGCCCGCGAAAGGCGCTAGCTAGCGGGCGTTCGCGGCTGCTGCCATTATCCGCCTCGAACGGAAGCCTCTCAGACCATCAGTGAAGTCCTCAGTCGCGGAAGGGAGCGTGCAATCCACAGCATACGACGCCATCGTTGTCGGATCCGGCATCTCTGGAGGCTGGGCCGCGAAGGAGCTCACCGAGAAGGGGCTGCGTGTCCTGTTGCTCGAGCGCGGCAAGAACATCGAGCACATCAAGGACTACGTGAACGCGACGAAGGGGCCGTGGGAATATCCCCATCGCGGTGGTCGCACCCGCGAGATGGAGCGCCACTATCCCGTCCTCAAGCGCGACTATCCGCTCAACGAGAAGAATCTCGATTGGTGGGCAAACGACGAGGAATCGCCGTACACCGAGGTCAAGCGATTCGACTGGTACCGTGGCTATCACGTCGGCGGACGCTCGCTGATGTGGGGTCGCTGCAGTTTCCGATGGAGCGATCTCGACTACGAGGCGAACGTGAAGCAGGGGCTCGGCACCGATTGGCCGATCCGCTACGCCGACATCGAACCCTGGTACAGTCACGTCGAGAAGTTCGCGGGCATCGCCGGCTCGAAGGAGGGACTGCCGCAGCTCCCCGACGGCGAGTTCCAGCCCGTGATGCCGCTCAACTGCGCCGAGCAGCTCGTGGCAGATCGCCTAACGACGAAGTTCGACGGCAAGCGACGACTGATCTCGGCGCGCACGGCGAACCTTTCGCAGCCGCTGCCGGGCCGCAACGCCTGCCAATATCGCGACGCCTGCTGGCTCGGCTGCCCGTACGGCGCGTACTTCAGCACGCAGTCATCGACGCTGCCGGCGGCGATGAAGACGGGCAAGCTCACGCTCAAGCCGTGGGCAATCGTCAACGAGGTGCTGTACGACAAGAACGCAAAACGGGCGACCGGCGTGCGCGTGCTCGACGGGATCACGAACGAGGTTACGGACTACACGGCCAAGGTCGTGTTCCTCTGCGCGTCGACGCTGAACTCGACGTGGATCCTTCTCCGATCGGCGACGGACATCTGGCCGGGTGGGCTGGGGAGCAGCTCCGGAGAGCTGGGCCACAACCTGATGGATCATCACTTCCGCGTCGGCGCGCAGGGCCGGGTCGAAGGCCTGGACGACAAGTACTACGTGGGTCGCCGGCCGAACCCGTCGTACGTGCCGCGCTACCGAAACCTGCTTGGCGAGAAGCGCCCGTATCTGCGCGGGTTCGGGTACGAAGGCGGCGCGGGCCGCGACGGCTGGTCGCGCGCCGTGGCCGAGTTGGGCGTTGGCGGCGCGTTCAAGGACAAGGCCGCCGAGCCAGGCACCTGGACGATCGGCGGCAGCGCGTTCGGTGAGATGCTGCCTAACCATGAGAACAAAGTCACGCTCGACGAGACGACGAAGGACAAGTGGGGACTGCCGGTGCTCAAGATCGACTGCGCCATCGGCGAGAACGAGCGGCTCATGCGGAAGGACATGGCGAACGACATGGCCGAGATGCTCGAGGCGTGCGGCGTGAAGGACGTCGAGACGTACGACGACGAGTATTACCCCGGCATGGGCATTCACGAGATGGGCACGGCTCGGATGGGCACGAGCCGGAAGAACTCCGTGCTCAACAAGCACAATCAGGTGTGGGACGCGCCTAACGTGTTCGTCACGGACGGCTCGTGCATGGCGTCGACGGCGTGTCAGAACCCCTCGCTCAGCTACATGGCGCTCACGGCCCGAGCCGCGGACTTCGCAGTCTCCGAGCTGAATCGCCGGAACCTGTGAGCGCATCCCTGAAAATTGGACTCACCTGCGTGGCAGCGCTCACCATGGGCGCTGCCACGCTCGACGCGCAGCAGCCGATCGTCGGGCTGATCACGAAGACCGAGACGAACCCCTTCTTCGTGAAGATGAAGGAGGGCGCGCAGAATGCCGCGAAGGCGAACGGTCTCAAGCTGATCACCGGCGCCGGCAGGAACGATGGCGACAACGCGGGCCAGGTGACCGCGCTGGAGAACATGATGGCGGCCGGCGCGAAGGTCATCATGATCACCGTGAACGACTCGAAGGCGATCGTCCCCGCTATCAAAAAGGCGCGCGAGAAAGGTGTGGTCGTGATCGCGCTGGACAGCCCGACGGACCCGCTCGACGCCACCGACGCGCTGTACGCGACCGACAACTACCGGGCCGGCACGCTCATCGGCCAGTACGCCAGGGCAGCGTTAGGCAGCAGGGCGCCGAAGATCGCCACCCTGGACCTCCTTCCCGGCCATCCGGTCGGCGCGCAGCGTCACAACGGCTTCCTCCAAGGCTTCGGCCTTGCCGCGCCGGAAAAAGCGAGCAACACGCTAGGCCGGCCGAACGAGGTGGTGTGCATGGCGGACAGCTACGGCGACCAGACGAAGGGGCAGACGGGGATGGAGACCTGTCTGCAGAAAAATCCCGACATCAACGTCGTGTACACGATCAACGAGCCCACGGCGGCCGGCGCGTACAAGGCGCTCAAGTCCGCCGGCAAGGAAAAGGGTGTCGTCCTCGTGTCGGTGGACGGCGGATGTCAGGGGATCAGGGACATCGCTTCCGGCGAGATCGCCGCCACGGCGCAGCAGTACCCGGTGAAGATGGCGGAGCTTGGCGTCGCCGCCGCCGCCGCGTTCATCAAGACGGGCAGGAAACCGAGCGGCTACACCGACACCGGCGTGGCGCTCATCGCGGCCAAGCCGGTCGCGGGAGTGGACAGCAAGGACGTCGCGACGGGCATGTCGTTGTGCTTCGGTAGGAAATAATTGTCGTCCCGAGCTAAGCGAGGGACCGCGCTCGTCCCGAGAGAGGGCTCTCTGCCGGGATGATGGCGATCCCTCGCTTCGCTCGGCATGACAATGGGCTCCTGCACGTCCTTGGCAAAGTCGGGCCGCTCATCGCCCTGCTTGCCGCGTGCGCGTTCTTCGCCACCCGGAGCGATCGCTTCCTCACCGGCGACAACCTCTCGATCGTGCTGCAGCAGGTCATGGTCGTGGGGGTCATCGCGATCGGTCAGACACTCGTGATCCTCACCGCCGGCGTGGACCTCTCCTGCGGCACCGTCATGGCGCTCGGTGCCATCGTCATGACGAAGCTCGCGGCCGAGCTCGGGGTGAGCGTTCCGGTGGCAATCGTGGTCGGTATCGGCGCGACGACGCTCTTTGGCCTCCTCAACGGCCTGCTCGTTACGCGGATCAACCTGCCGCCGTTCATCGTAACGTTAGGCACCCTCAACATCGCGTTCGCCATCACGCAGCTGTACTCGAACGCCCAGACGGTCACCGACCTGCCCGACGCGATGACCGCGCTGGGCGGAACGTTCCAAGTCGGCGAGACGTCGGTCGTCTACGGTGTCGTCGTCATGCTCGCGCTCTACGCGCTCACGGCGTTCGTGCTGCGCGAGACCGCCGCCGGCAGGCACGTGTATGCGGTGGGCAACAACCCGGAGGCGGCGCGCCTCACCGGCATCGCGACGCCCCGCGTGATCCTGGCCGTGTACGTCCTCGCCGGCGTGCTGTACGGCATCGCGGCGCTGCTGTCGGTCGCACGCACGGGGGTCGGCGACCCTAACGCCGGCCAGACCGAAAACCTGGACGCGATCACGGCCGTCGTCCTCGGCGGCACGAGCCTGTTCGGTGGCCGAGGCACGGTGCTCGGGTCGCTCCTGGGCGCGCTGATCGTCGGCGTGTTTCGGAACGGGCTCACGCTCATGGGAGTGTCATCCGTCTACCAGATCCTCATCACGGGAATCCTGGTGATTCTCGCCGTGGCGACGGATCAACTCTCGCGTCGCGGAGCGCGCTGACGTGGCCGCCGGCAGCGCGACCGCGCTCGTCATGGAAGCGCGAGGGCTCGTCAAGCGCTACGGTCACGTCACCGCGCTCGACCACGCCGACTTCGAGCTCCGAGCGGCCGAGATTCTGGCGGTGATCGGCGACAACGGAGCCGGCAAGTCGACGCTGATCAAGGCGCTGTCGGGCGCACTCGTTCCCGATGCGGGCGAGATCCGGCTCGATGGGAGTCCGGTGCACTTCCGCACGCCGATGGATGCGCGACGCGCCGGCATCGAGACCGTCTATCAGGACCTCGCGGTCGCCCCCGCGCTCTCGATCGCCGAGAATCTGTTTCTTGGCCGCGAGCTGCGGCGACCGGGCGTGCTCGGCTCGGTGTTTCGCATGCTGGACAAGAAGCGTATGAGCGAGGACAGCACGGCGCACATGCGCGAGCTGCGCATCGAGATCGGCTCGATGGGCCAGGCCGTGGAGACGCTGTCCGGCGGGCAGCGGCAAGGCGTGGCGGTGGCGCGGAGCGCGGCGTTCGCGCGGCACGTCGTGATCATGGACGAGCCGACTGCGGCGTTAGGCGTCAAGCAGAGCACGATGGTGCTCGACCTCATTCGCCGCGTGCGCGACCGCGGGCTGTCGGTCGTCCTGATCTCGCACGACATGCCACACGTCTTCGAGATCGCCGACCGGATTCACGTCGCGCGACTCGGGAAGCGGATCGCGGTGCTCAATCCACGAAAGATCAGCATGAGTGACACGGTTGCTCTCATGACCGGCGCCCTGACGCCGGACGAGGTGGCGCCGGACGCGCTGGCGTAGCAGTGGCGGCTGGCGACGGGCGACGGGCGACTGCTGCTCTTACCGCCGCGGCGTCCCGGGCGGCGACACGCCTTTTCCGTCGCCAGTCGCCAGCCGCCAGTCGCCAGCCGCCAGCCGCCAGTCGCCCGTTCCCGTCCACTGAAACCCGCAAACACCGCCGCCGTACGATCCCTTCGCCACGACTAGGAGCGACAGCGTGCTCGAGACCTTCGCCCACGATCTCCGCTTTGCCATCCGGATGCTCCGGCGGAGCCCCGTGTTCACCGTGGTCGCGATCGCGATCATTTCGTTAGGCTGCGGTGCCGTCACGACGATCTTCAGCGGCATCAATGCCGTCGTGCTCCGGCCGCTCCCCGGCACCACCGACCCCGATCGGCTGTTCCTCTTCGAGCGACGCAGTCGCGACTTCAGCGAAGGCGTGTCCGGCTCGTACCTCTACTATCGCCATATCGTAGAGAACGCGCGGACCGCCGCCGGCATCGCGGCCTGGAGCAAGGCCGCGCTGTCGATCGCCGTCAACGGCGAGGGCCACGCCGTCTACGGGAACATCGTCAGCGGGAACTACTTCTCCGTGCTCGGCGAGCGTCCGGCGCTCGGCCGATTCTTCGTGCCTGACGAAGATCGCACGCCGCTCGCGAACCCGGTGCTGGTCGTGTCGCACGATTTCTGGGAGCGTAAGCTTGGAGCCGACACGGCCGCGATCGGGCGAACGGTGAACGTGAACGGCCACCCGTACACCGTCATTGGTGTGACGACCGTGGGATTTCGCGGCGTGTTCTCGCCGCTCAAGGTCGACGCGTGGGTACCGCTCATGATGCAGGCGCAGCTGCGACCAGGCCAGGATCTCACGGATGGAACCTGGCTCTGGATGTTTGGTCGTCTGGCACCTGGCGTCACTCGCGACGCCGCACGGCGCGAGCTCACGAGCCTGACCGAGGGATGGGTGAGCGAGACGAAAGAGCCGCCGTCGTACAAGCGGTACGCCAGCATCCGCATCACGGACCTCACCGGCCTGCCGGACGACGCCCGACGCGCGTTTCTGGGCTTCACTGTCCTGCTGTTCGGAGCTGCCGGGCTCGTCCTCGTGATCGCCAGCGTGAACGTCGGCTCGATGCTGTCCGCACGTGCCATCGCGCGCCGGCGCGAGATGGCCCTGCGCACCGCGCTCGGCGCGGGTCGCGCCCGACTCGTCAGGCAGCTCCTCACTGAAAGTCTGCTGCTATTCCTGGCCGGCGCATTCGGTGGAATGGCGGTGGCGTGGTTTGCGACCGGTGCACTCGAGCGCATTCCGATCCCCGGCGATTCGTCGTTGTCGCTCGAGCTCTCGCCGGATCCTCGCGTGTTCATCTTCTCGCTGCTCGTGGCGGTGGCTACCGGCCTCGTGTTCGGCCTGGCGCCGGCGCTTCAGGGCGTCAGTCGCGACATCACCGCCCGTCTGCGCAACGACGCGGCCGCGAGCAGCGCGCGACGCTCGCTGGCCGGGAACGCGATCATCGTGGCGCAGCTGGCGTTATCGCTCGTCCTGCTCGTAGCTGCCGGGCTGTTCACGCGAGCGCTGAACGACGGCGCCCGGACCGACCCGGGCTTCGAGCCGAACGGTGTCGCAACCGCGTACTTCAACGCGGAGTCGTGGGGCTACGATTCCACGAAGGCAGACCGGTTCTTCCGTGCATTGCGCGAGCGTGTTGCCGCGGTGCCGGGCGTGACGGCCACATCGTACACCGACATCCTGCCGCTCACGATGTCGAACAGCGACGATTACATCCGGCCCGAGGGCCCTGGGAGGGATGATGACGGTGTTCCGCGCGTACGCGTCGGAGTGTCCGCCGTCGATCCTGGCTACTTCGACGTCGTGGGGATTCCGATCCAGGTGGGGCGAGCCGTCGTCCACCAGGACGACGCGACGTCGCAGAAGGTGGTCGTCGTGAACGAGACGCTGGCGAATCGCCTGTGGCCGGGTGCGAGCGCGATCGGCCGGACGCTTGGATTCCACGGCGATCGCGTGCTGGTGGTTGGTGTCGCGCGCGACTCGAAGTACGGGACGCTCACCGAGCGAAAGCAGCCGTTTGTCTACCTGCCGCTCGCGCAGTATTCGCGACCCGACCAGCGACTGATCGTCCGCACGGCACTCGACCCGGCGGCGCTGGCGCCGACGATCCGGGACGCCGTACGCGCGTTCGACCCTGCCCTGCCGCCGCCGCTCGTGACCACGCTGAGGCGGGAGACGAGCATCGTGCTGTTCCCGCAGCGCGTGGCAGCGACGGTGACCGGTGTGCTGGGTGGGGTGGGACTGCTGTTGGCGGCCGTCGGGCTGTATGGCCTGATCGCGTTCTCCGTCGGTCGGCGGACGCGTGAGATCGGCGTCCGCGTGGCGTTAGGCGCGCAGCGCGCCGACGTGTTGGGCATGGTGGTGCGCGAGGGCATGCGCCTTGCCGGTACAGGTGTGGTCGTCGGCGTGCTGTTGGCGGCTGCCGTCACTCGGCTCATCGCGGGATTCCTCTTCAACGTGAGTCCGCTGGACGGACTTACGTTCGCCGGGATGTCCGCCCTGTTCGTCGTCGTGGCGCTGGTGGCGAGTTATGTGCCCGCCAGGCGTGCCGCGGCGACGAATCCGCTGACGGCGCTGCGCGATGGGTGAGGTGGTCGACAACGGGTGGAGGCTCGGTGGGGGAGGAGACGGCGGCGGTCGGCTCGAGCGAGGCGACTTCGATACTCTGGCGGCGACTGGATGCCGCCGGCCACGACGCGTGTCGTCTCGTGCACGTGGGCGAGCGATGGCGATTGGAAGGCGTCGCGGCGTTTCGCGATGATGGCACCGTTGCACAGCTCGCCTATCGGGTCACCTGTGACCAATACTGGCGAACCCTCGACGCGCACATCCACGGGTCGTTAGGGTCCGCTGAGGTCGACATCGGCATTCGCCGATCCGCGAGAGGCGTGTGGATCCTGAATGGCGAGGCGGGCCCCGACCTCCCCGGGTGCGTCGACGTCGACCTCGGGTTCACACCGGCGACGAACGCGTTGCAGATCCGGCGCGTTGCGCTGAACGTCGGGCATGCCGCGGACGTGCCGGTCGCGTGGCTCGACGTAGCGACACGGCAGTTGAGCGTGCTGGAACAACGGTACGAACGCCGAACCGAGACGGAGTACTGGTACGAGGCGCCGCGCTTCGACTACGCCGGGATGCTGGTCGTGAACAGCGCGGGCTTCCCAGTGGTGTACCCGAAGCTCTGGGAAGAGGAGCGATAGACGCGCATCACCCGAGTCCGCCACGTTAGGCTGAAATCATCGGGATCACATGTACAGCGAATCCGCTGAGCTCTACGACCTGATCTACGCCAGCTTCAAAAACTACGAAGCGGAGACCGACCGGCTGTTCGACGTGCTGTCGCGGGCGCGGCCGGGGTTGGACACGGTGCTCGACGTCGCGTGCGGGACGGGGGAGCACGCGCGACTGCTCGCCGAACGACACGGCTTGCTGGTGGATGGCGTCGACCTGGACCCGACGTTCGTGCAGATCGCACGCCGCAAGCTGCCTGCGAGCCGATTCGTGCAGGCCGACATGAGCGACTTCGATCTCGGCCGCCGGTACGACGCCGTCATGTGCCTCTTCAGCTCGATCGGCTACGTGCGCACGGTCGATCGCCTGACGCGCGCCATCGGCCGCTTTCGAGAACACCTCGCGCCGGGCGGCGTCATCGTCGTCGAACCGTGGTTTCCACCGGGCGTCATGACGTACGGGTACACGTCGACGGACGTTGGCGAGAGCGGCGGCTTGCGTGTCGTGCGTCGTGCCCGAACGGAAATCGATGATCGACTCTCGCGGCTCCACTTCGACTACGACATCACGCAGAACGGCGAGACGCGGCACGTGAGCGAGATCCACGAGCTCGGGCTGTTCACTCTCGAGGAAATGCATGGCGCGTTCGACGCGAATGGCCTCGTCGTGGAATACGACCCGACAGGCCTGATAGGTCGAGGACTGTACGTGGCGCGGATCAAAGGGGTCAGAGTCGGTTGAATACACCCGCGTTTCAAGGGGTCAGAGCCCTTGAATTCTGACCTCAGTGCCATAGAGATCTCGCATTCAAGGGCTCTGACCCCTTGAAACTCGTCGCCCGTCGCCCGTCGCCCGCCGCCTCCTCCAACCTTGCGAAGGCGTCGCGAGAGATGCTGTTTCTCCGGGCCCGACACTGCCCCGTGAGGACTCCAATGCATCCCATGTCGTTCAGCCTGTTGCCCGTGCTCGCCTTCGCAGCCGCACCGTTGTTCGCCCAGAACAGCATCACGTCAACCCCCGCCGACGCCTCGCTTGCCGCTCTGTCGGAAACCGCCAAACCGAAGGAGCCGCTCGTCGAGTTCGAGATGATGACCTGGCCTGAGGTGAAGGAAGCACTTGCCGCGGGCAAGACCACGGCGCTCTTCTACACCGGCGGCACCGAGCAGCGCGGCCCGCAGAACGTGAACGGTGGCCACACCCTCATGGGCAAGGCCACCGTCAAGGCCATCGCGCTCAAGCTGGGCAACGCCATTGCGATGCCCGTGCTGCCCTACACGCCTAACAATGCGAGCGCAGACCTCCCCGGAACGATCGGGCTCACCCCCGAGATCCTCGCCGCCATCCTCGAGCGCGTGAGCGAGCAGGCCATCACCACGGGCTTCAAGAACATCGTCCTCATGGGCGACCACGGCGGCGGGCAGCCTAACGTCTATCGCGAAGTCGCCAAGAAGCTCGACGACAAGTACGCCCCACAGGGGATTCACGTCTACTACGGCGACGAGGTGTACATCAAGGCAGGAGCCGACTTCGACAAGTGGCTCGCCGACAACAGCTATCCCGCGAGCTCGCACGCCGGGATCCCCGATACGTCGGAGATGCTCTACCTCGGCGGCGACCTGTGGGTGCGGAAGGATCTCATCAAGACCGCCCTCGGCGACCCGATTCGCCAGCCCGGTCAGCCGCGTGACTCCAGCGCGCAGCGCGTCAACAACGGCATCACCGGCGATGCTCGCCGCTCCACCGCCGAGCTGGGGAAGAAGGTGTTCGACATGAAGGTGGATTACGCGGTGAAGCAGATCCGCAGTCTCGTAGGCGGCCAGTGACCGACGACGATGTTCGGCTGCACATCTTCCGCGAGCTGATCGCGGGTGGCTCCGCGCCGCGTGTCGGCGACACCGCCGCGGCGCTCGGCGTGCGCGAGTCCGACGCAGCGGCCGCCTATGACCGGTTGGCAGCGAGTCGGGTGATCGTGCTCCAGCCAGGAACGCGTGACGTGCTCATGACCGCGCCGCTCTCCGCGGTTCCGACACCGCACGTCGTTCGCATGGCCGACGGACGATCGCACTACGGCAACTGCGTGTGGGACGCGTTAGGTGTCATCGCGATGCTCGGAGAGGATGGCGACGTCGAAACCGTGTGCGCGGATTGCGAGGCGCCGCTCACACTCACAATCCGTGGTGGAGCGCTCGAGCCCACCGACGCGGTGGTGCATTTCGCCGTGCCGGCAGCGCGCTGGTGGGAGGACATCGTGTTCACCTGAAGCACGATGCTCCTCTTCCGGTCGGAGGAGCATGTGCGTCGGTGGTGCGAAACGCGCGGCCTGAGTCGGGGGGCGGCGTTCACGCCGGAGCAGCTGTGGTCGATCGCGAAGCCGTGGCATGGGCACCGGCTGGAGCGAGGCTGGCGCCGCTTTACTCTGGAGGAGGCAGAGGGGGTGTTTGCGAGTGCGGGGTTGACGGGCCCGTTCTGGCGGTTCCCTCGCCAATGACCACCGCCGTCCATGACTGATGACTGAAAACCAATGACTAATGACCCATGACTCAAGACTGGCCATGCATCGCGGGATGTCATGGCGAGTCATCGGTCATGGGTCGTGGGTCATTCGTTTTCGGTCATCGGTTTCAAATGCGCTTGAGTCGGGATCTGCGATCCGCCCTTAACGACACGCCGGATCCTTCGACGCGTCCGTAACCCCACGTGGGGTTTGCGGTGCCTTCTCGACCAACCGGCGCAGCTCGGCGATCGGCTCCGGGTTATCGTCCACCTGAAGCCGCAGGACCACGTCGTTATGCAGCCACACGCCCCCGCACTTCTTCACGATCAGCATGGCCGCGCTCTGCTTCCCGCGGGTGTCGCCGCCCGCCGCCTGCCCCGCCTCGAGTGCCGCGACGAGACGCAGGGCGAGCGAGCCCTCCGTGTGGTTGTACGCCGCCAGCATGGAATCCACCACGCCCGGCCCCGCGAGGATGTTGCCCTGCGCAGTGACGTGCGCACCCTGCCGATCTCCCGCCCACGGCGTCGCGCGCGGACCGGTATACGCCGCGACGTTGCCCTTCGCGTCGACCACGGCGAACTGCCGGCCAAGCTTCGACCAGCGCGCGCTGTCCGGATCCGCGTCCCTGCCCCACACGGTCTTCACGACCTCCGACGCCGACTTTCCCTGCCGCAGCAGTGCCAGCGCCTGCGGTCCGTAGCTGACGTCGACAATCGCCTGCGTCGCCGCGATGCCGACGCCGGCCTCTGCCCACAGCACGCCGTTGCCCACCGAGAAGACGCGCGACTGCACCGCGCCTCCGTGTTGACCGGAGGCCGAGTCGTAGGCGATGATCGAGAAGGTGCCCGTCGGAGGCAGATCGCTGTCCCGGTCGACGGGCGTGCACGCGATCAACGCGGCGGCAGGGACGAGAGTTAGAATCTTCATGGATGACCACCGACTCACGGCTTGAAATGGACGAACAACAAACCTGCGGGAAGGGCCTCGCTCAGCACTCGGTGCTCACGGCCAGCCTCGGCGAGCTCGTCGCCTCGACGGCGCGTGTGCTCGAGGTGCACATGAAGGCTCTGGATCTTACCGACGAAAATGCGAAGCGCGAGTACGAAGCCTACCGCGAGCTCGCGAGCGCGCACCGCCGCATCGCCGGGGAGCTGGCCAACACGGCCGAACGCATGGCCGGATATCGAACGCTACCGATGGGGCGTCACGACATGACCGTGATGATGTCCGCTCCGCCGCGGCACGCGTTCGCTGGTTTCGTAAAGCAGGAGGAGGCGCTCCTGACGTTGCTCGAGGCGCGACTCGCACTGGACAAGGCCATGCTCGCCGCGATGGCCGCAGCAGGCGGGTGACCACATCATCCGCCGTATTCGTTAGGCGCGCGATGCCGCACGATGTCGCCGACATCGTCCGCCTCGCGCTCGAGGTCCAGGACGTTCACGTGGCTGGACATCCGGAGCGCTTCAAGCCTGGTGGCGTCGAGCCAGATGCCGAGATCGCCAGTCGCGTGATCACGCCAGGGCAGTTCTACTGGGTTGCGACGCTCGCCGACGACCCGGTGGGATACGCCTACGCGCGCCTTGCGATCGAACCGGAGTCGTTGTGGCGCTATGCCTCACGTCTGCTACTGCTCGACCAGATGGGCGTCGATGCCCGACATCGCTCGCGCGGGATCGGTAAGGCGCTGTGGAACGCCGTGCGCGAGACGGCCGCCGCGGAAGGCGTCGATCGCGTCGTCCTGAATGTCTGGTCGTTCAATCGCCAGGCGCGCCGATTCTACGAGCAGCTCGGGTTCACGCCGTTTCAGGAGCGCATGGCGTTCGAGATCCAGCCGCCGGACCACAGATCCGGTTAGACAATCGGCGCCAGGAGAGTAGAATTCGCGTTTCCTCCCCGAAGGCGGATCATGGCCGGTGCCCATGCCTCCCACGTCGCGGCCCTCGCGAATGCCATCAAGGCCAACGGCGTCGTCGTTCGCCTGGACCCTCCCGAGTGGCTCAAGGTCCTCAAGCGCACGGAGAGCCCGCTGATCGTGATCGCGCGTGGTGGCGTGTTTCGGCGCAGTTATCGATATCTCACCGCGTATCGCGGGCTTGCGTTCTACACGACATCCGAGCAGCCGCTCGTCCTCCCGGGTCGAGCCGAGTTGATCAGCGCGAAGTCGCTTTCCATTCCGGACATCTGAGGTCATATGTCCAACGGTCCCTGCCATCACATCACTGCCATCACGACGGTCCGCCAGCCGAAGCACTACGAGTGCGAGGAGTGCATCAAGACGGGCTCCCGCTGGATGCACCTCCGCACCTGCCAGGAGTGCGGGGTCACGCTCTGCTGCGACAGCTCGCCCAACAAGCACGCGAGCCGCCACGCGCAGTCGAGTGGACACCCCGTCGGCGCGTCCGCCGAGCCGGGTGAGCGGTGGCTGTACTGCTATCAGGACGACTCGTTCGCCGAATACTGACCGAAGTGAACCCTAACACCGCGTCGCTGTACTCACACGCGAAGCCGGTGGACGGGCGACGGGCGACGGGCGACGGGCGACAGGGACCGCGATCGTCCCGTGAGGGGGCCCTCTATCGGTGGGCTCGCGATCCCTCACCTGTCGGCTCGGGATGACTCCGTGTCGCCAGCCGCCAGCCGCCCGTCGCTACGCCGCCCTCAGCACCACCTTCTCACAGTTGTCGAGCTTCCTGTTGAAGATTTCGTACCCGAGTGGCGCGTCGGCGAGCGCCATGCGATGCGTGATCACGAACGTCGGATCGATCTCGCCCTTCTGAATGCGCTCCAGCAGCGGTCGCATGTAGCGGTGACAGTGACACTGCCCCGTCTTGATCGTAAGCGAACGGTTCATCACCGCATTCATCGGGAATTTGTCGATCAGCCCCGTGTAGACGCCGATCACGGACACCGTTCCGCCATTGGCGCACGACAGAATCGCCTCGCGCAACGCGATCGGACGGTCCGTCTGCATCCGCATCATCTGCTTCGCTCGATCGTGCAGGTACTGCACCCCGTGGGTGTGACCCTCCACGCCGACCGCGTCGATGCAGTGATCCGGCCCACGCCCGGCCGTCAGATCCTTGAGCACATCGGGAACGCTGTCGACTTCCTCGTAATTCACCGTCACCGCACCCGCCTTCTCGGACGCCATCTGCAGACGATACGGGAACCGGTCGATCGCGATGACCTTCTCCGCCCCGAGCAGGTAGGCGCTCGCGATCGCAAACTGCCCCACCGGGCCGCAGCCCCAGACGGCGATCGTGTCGCCCGGTTTTATCCCGCACATCTCGGCAGCCATGTAGCCGGTAGGAAGAATGTCGGAGAGAAAGAGCACCTGCTCGTCATTCAGATCCTCCGGCACCTTGAGCGGTCCCACATCGGCGAACGGCACGCGCGCGTACTCCGCCTGCCCGCCGGCGAACCCACCCGTCAGGTGCGAGTACCCGAAGATCCCCGACGGCGAGTGCCCGAGCAGCTTCTCCGCCATCCACGCGTTAGGGTTCGAGTTCTCGCAGAGCGAGTATGCCTTGGCCTTGCAGGCGCCACACGCCCCGCATGCGATAGGGAACGGTACGACGACGCGATCCCCGACGGAGAGGTTCTTCACGTCGGGACCGACCTCGACCACCTCGCCCATGAACTCGTGACCCATGATGTCGCCGGGCTCCATCATGGGGAGAAATCCGTTGTAGAGATGAAGGTCGGAGCCGCAGATCGCCGTCGACGTGACCTTCACGATGCAGTCTCGGCGATTGAGGATCTTCGGGTCCGGCACCTCGCGGACCTCCATCCGCGTCGGCCCCATCCAGCACGTTGCTTTCATCGTTGCTCTCCCGCTCCGTCAGAGCTCTACTGGTTTGTCGTTCGGATGCGCGGGATGTGGTCCACGTCGCTTCGTCGCGTCCGATAGTACGATCTCGCCCGTCTCCATCACCTGCTTGAAGTGGCGGAGATCGTCTGCGACTTGCTGCCCTGGTTCCTCGCGCCAGAGCATCGCCACCTTCGATCCGAACTTTCCAAAGGGCGGATCATACTCGAGTGTGACGCGCAGCTCGGTGCCGCGATCGCCTGGCGCGGGCGAGAACCGGACTTGGCCGGCATTGTAGACCTTCGAGCCGGGGAGCGATCGCCACGCGATGACCTCGTTGATCCGGTCTTCCGTCGTCTCCGCATCCCATTCGACCGTCTTCCCCGCCGGCGCCTTCGCGACCCAGTGCGAGCGGCCATCACCCATTACCTGCACGGACTCGAGATGCCGCATGAAGCGCGGAAGGTTTTGGAAGTCGTGCCAGAATGCATAGACGTCGCTGACAGGACATCCCACCGTGATGCTGCGCTTCGTGCGGATGATGCCCTGATCCACCTGCTCGTTCGCGACGGTTTCCGGCTGTTTCGCGAGCGCCTTCGACGCCATCACGTCGAGTGCCGCGACTGCGAGCACGTTCGCGGTCGCGAAGAGGGTACGGCCTCGGTCGTTCTCGGAATTCGCCAGGGTCGCGCCGAGGAGAGCGAGGTCGAGCGCGTCGCCGGCAACACGCGACATCACGCTCTTCTTTGGCTGCTGGTTCGAGAGAATCGCAACGCCTGAGCTGATCTCCCGCAGCCCCATCAGTCTGAGGAGGTTGCGGTTGCGGTCGTTAGGATGCTTCACCCCGATCAGTCGAGCGACCGCCGTCGGGGCAAGTACCTCGGCCAGCCCGAGCCCGATACTGAAGTAGCCCAGAAAGTCGGAGAGGCTCTCGCCTCCAGTGCCGCGATCCTCGTCGGCCAATCCCTGGTAAGGCGCCGTCGCCTCCCGTCGCGGACGCGCCTTTTGGGCGAGTGCGGTGCCGGCTCCGCGACTGGTGCTGGTGGAGGACTCGATGTCCGTTTCCGTCGATGCGGCCATGCTTTGCTCCTGCTCCCGAGGTGACGCCGAGCGCACGTGTCGCGCGCGCTCGTGATCGAAATTCGATCGTAATGGGAGGAGAGAGCCGCGCAGAGCGTGTGCCGCGCCCGGGCGACGCACTCGGAAATCGACACCGAAGACGCGGCGGCCCCTGCTTCAGATCCTCAGCACGCGCAATGTGGCGTCACAGCTCGAGGTACAACGATGCGGTATCGATGCGTGCCCCGTTGGATCCGAGCGAATAACCCGGAATCACGCCGACCTCTTGATAACCGAGCGGTTTGTAGAAGCGGTCGGCTACGTCGCGGCGCGCGTTGAGCAGCAGGAGCGAGCGGCCGCGTTGGCGCGCGGACTCATGCAGCGCCGTCATCAGCGCGGCGCCGAGGCCACGCCCACGGAGCGTCCGGTCGACAAAAATCTTCTGGACCTCGGCTCTATGCCGAGCGTTAGGCAGCGATGGCAGCCAGAGTTGGCCGGAACCGGCTATCCGCCCGTCACAGAACAGCCCCACGAGCAAACGCGAGCCGGCAGCGAGCTCGGGACTGAGCGCGACCCAGTACTTCCACGCGGTGGCAGGCACGACCGGCGGGAGGAAGCCGAGGGACGCTCCGGCGTCGACGATGTCAATGAGCAGATCGACCAGCGCCGGCACCAATGACGGGAACTCGTCGGGCCTTACCGTGCGAAACTCAATGGCCATGCGCGGCGCGCCTAACGCCCTGTCGACTCGGCGACCTGCAGGGCGATGCGTCGCGCGTCCAGCGGAGGGACTTCCGGCGCCACGTCGAACGAGCCGTCCCACCGGGCGAGCAACACCGACGCGAGGCAGTTGCCGATCACGTTGACGGACGTACGCCCCATATCCATGAACGCATCCACGCCGAGAATGACGGCGACGCCCTCGAGTGGCAGGCCGAACTGCGTCAGGGTACCCGACAGCACCACCAACGAGGCGCGAGGCACCGCAGCCATTCCTTTGCTCGTCAGCATGAGCGTCAGCATCATGAGGATCTGCTGGGATACGGTCAGCTCGATCCCCGCCGCCTGCGCGACGAACATCGACGCCATCGCGAGGTAAAGCGTCGTGCCATCCATGTTGAACGCGTAGCCCGCGGGCAGCACGAACGACGCGATGCGGCGGGGGACACCGAGGCGTTCCATGTTGGCGAGTGCCAGTGGGAGAGCCGCCTCGGATGACGCCGTCGAGAACGCGATGAGCCACGGCTCCTTCGTCGCACGGCAGAATCGCAGCACGGGAACTCGGAAAACAATCGCGATCGGTAACAGCACGAACAGGGCGAACACAATCAGCGCGCCATAGAGCGTGAAAACCAGTGCGCCCAGGTGCCGGAGCACACCGATGCCACTCTTCCCTACGGTCGCCGCGATTGCTCCGCCCACGCCGATCGGCGCGAACCGCATCACGAGCGCGGTGAACTCGAACATCACCTCCGAGAGCGCCTGGCAGAACGTCAGCATCAGCGCCTTCGCCGGCCCCTGCACCTGCGCCAGGGCCACGGCAAACACGATGCTGAAGAAGGTGATCTGCAGCGCGTCGTTGCGCACGGCCGCCTCGACGAAGCTCTGCGGAACGATGTGCTCCAGAACGCTCCCAAAGGCTGGCGTTGTCGCGATTGGCTCCGCGCCAGCCCCTGCGGTCGTTGCGCCGAGTATCACGCCCGACCCCGGCTGCGCCACGTACGCCGCGAGCAGCCCCACGGCGAGCGCCAGAGCGGTAACGACCTCGAAGTAGATGAGGGATCGGACGGCGAGCGTTCCGATGCGTTTCATGTCGTCGCCGTGTCCCGCGATCCCCACCACGAGCGTCCCGAAGAGCAGGGGCGCGACGAGCGACTTGATCATCTGAAGAAACACGTTCGACAGCACCTGCAGGTCGGACGCACGGAATCCTCCCGCACCGGGTCGGTCCGGGAACATCCATCCCACCGATACGCCGACGATCATCGCGATGACCACCCACTGCGGCTGTGAGATGCGGCCGATCCAGCGAAGCCGAGACATCCGATGCGACGTTAGGCGTCCGACGAGTTGCCGTGTCGTTTTGGGGCGTCGAGTCGATCGAGCCAGCCAACGGTGTGTTCTGCCACACTCCCGAGGGCACCGGGTTCCTCGAACGAGCCCCCGGCACGCGGAATCCGCACCAGCACGGAGTTTCCTCGCAACCGGTCGAAGAAGCGGTCCTCATCAGCGCCGACGATGAACAGCGTTGGGGCGGTGATGCCCCGCAGCGCATCCGACGCGAGATCGACTCGCGCATTCCGTACCGCGACGGCGAACGTCCGACCCGGCCGGTAGGCCGCCGTCAAGAGCACGGCAGCGGCACTCGTACCCGCTCCCGCGAGTATGGTGCGATGTGCGCCGGCGACGCCCTCACGCTCCGCCCATTCGGACACACCCGCGAGCCGCGCCGCCGCACGCTGGACATCGGCGTCACGCAGACCATCCAGTCCGTCCATTTGCTGCTCTTCGCGCGTGAACAGGTCGACACGGAGCGTCGCGTATCCGGAAAGACGGAGTCGACCAGCGAGGTACCGCTCGATGTAGCTGTTGCGACTGCCTCCGCTGCCGCTGCCCAGAATCACGAGGCCACGCACTCCACGTGCGCGCTCCGACCGCGTCGCCGGTCGCGTGACGCGCGGTAGTCCGAGCTCGCCGACGACCGTCGCGTCGAAGGCCGGGACACCGATGGTCCGTTCCACCGGACGTTCGTGAGTGTCGGCCCGCGTTAGGGCCGCGTCCAGCCGGTCGCTCATGTCGCGAACGTACGGCGACACGCGCCTGGCGGGCTGGCCTGTCAGTACGAAGACGTCCTCATCGCTCACGGGGCCGTAATTCTCGTACGACGCCGAGATCGTGTTGAAGCGCGCGGGCGTATTCACCACGACCAGCTCGTCGACTTCGGCGTGAACCGCCTCCGCGCTCAGCCGAGCGGCCACTGGAACCGCCGCGACGACGCGCGCGGGACGTCTGTCGCGAACGCTGCGGATCGCCGCGCGCATCGTGGCGCCAGTCGCCAGTCCGTCGTCGACGATGATGACCGTCCGCCCGCGAAGATCGAACAACGGGAGACCGGCTCGATACATCGCCGCACGTCGCTCGAGCTCGACGCGCTCCCGCTCCACCAGCCTGTCCACGATCCGCGACGGCACGCCGAGGTACCACACGATCGAATCGGCGATCACGCGATGGCTTCCCTCCGAGATGGCACCAAGCGCGACCTCCTCGATCCCGGGGACGCCGACCTTGTGCGCGACGACGACGCCGAATGGCGCGCGGAGATGATCCGCGACCTCGCGGGCGACGGGAACGCCCGCACGCGCCAGGCCGAGCACGACGACTCCTGGCTGGCCGCGGTAGGCCCCGAGCAGTCGGGCGAGTGCTCGTCCGGCAGCAGCGCGATCGCGGAACATCGCGCGCGGGGTCACGAGCTCGAGTGGGCGCGGCATCATCGCGTGCTCGCGTGCGCGCATCGTGGGTATCTCCATCGCGGGTCTACCCGAAACACGCAGGCGGCCGGTGAAACCGGCCAGGCGCCAGCGACGCCTAACGACCCTGAACCTGGCGCCTTGTGGCTGACGACTAACGACTAACGACTATCGACTACCGACTACCGACTACCGACTACCGACCGCTTTCGGATGCGGCGATGACCTTCGCGCCGTTCCGCCGGAGACGCCGTAGTGCTGCGCTGGCCTCGCGGACGTACGGCTGCAGCTCCGGGTCGGCGGTGCGCCAGGCTGCCATCACGAAGGCGTAGTTCGCGGCCGCGTCATCGCGCTGCCCGAGCCGATCGAGCACACGCGCGCGCTCCATGGTCCACAGCACGTCATCGACGCCGTTGCTGCACGACGTCGTCCCTGGCCAGCGTCGCTCGAGCCGCTGGGCCGCGTCTCGATAGCGACCCGCGGCAACCAGGAGCCGCACGATCGTCACCCGGTTGTCGGACCAGCACTCCGAGAGCGTATCCTTCGTGCCGGCAAGCACCCGCAGCGCCGTCGCCGAGTCACCCCGCGCCAGGGCGAGGTACCCGCGGCCGGACACGATGTACGCTCGAATCATCGCGTCCTCCGACGGCGTGCGAATCCGATCGCCCTCTGCCCAGAACGAGTCGATGTACGTGCGGATCGCGGCGGTGTCACCGTCAGTGGCCCACCACGAGTACAACCGCGGCATCCGGGTGCGCGGGGCGAGTGCGAGTATGCGCTTGAACTCGGCGCGACTCGTGTCCTTCGGCACGGCGTTGAACCGGGCCAGGTCGTACATGATCAGCGCGCGCATCCCGTGCGAGTCGAACGACGTCAGGCGGTCCGCGTCGCGCAGGTGTCCTCGAAACTCCAGCCCCTTCAAGAGCTGCCCCACCACACAGCCGTGGCGGGTGACCCCCCCGAGCGTGTCGGTCTGCGGCTGCGCGACGTACGCCCGCGCGATGCGAACCACCGTTTCCGCCGAGTCCGGAATGTGCCGGAACAATTCGGCCGCCGCGCATAACGCGTCCGGCGGCAACGTGTCGACGAGGCGAGCGACATCGATCGCGGCGGCACGGGCCGGGTCGAGCAGGTCACCCGCCAACCGGATCAATTGCGACCGCGGACCCGCCGGCGCCAGGGCGAGGTAGGCGTGAATGTAACGTCGTGCGCTGTCCGCCCCGCCAAGATAGGCGGCAAAGCTGATGGGCCTGACATACGCGGGGGCAAACGCCGAATCGAGCGAGATGGCGCGCTCGTACCGCGCAAGCGTGCCCCGGTCATCCACCTCGCCCACGACGACGTCGCGGTCATACTCCGCCTGGGCCTCCGCATGCAGGAACGCGATCTCCGCATCGTTAGGGTAGCGACGCTGCGCCTCCGTGAGCGTGGCGCACAGGCGATCGAAGAGCGCTTTCTCGTTCGAGTACGTCCCATCCATCAGCGCGCGCCGGCGCGCGAAGTACGTCTCGGCCGTCAGTGAATCGATGCTCGCCAGAAGCTGCTCGCGCGGTCCCAGGCCACGCATGTAGTGGCTGGGCAGTCGCATCAGCTCGTAGGCCACGGAGTCCGGCGGATCGTGCGGGTCGCGCCACCGCCTGACGGCGGCGAGCCGGTGATACGCCATCGCGAATGTCGTGTCGAGCGCCAGCGCTTCCTCGAAACGGGCCTGTGCCGAATCCCACGCCGCCGCGCGGTAGTACTGTTCGCCCTGCAGGTACGTCTTGAGCGCCGCCAGCGAGTTCGTCGGCGATGACGTCGCGTGCGCCATGTCGATCCGCCGGGAACGACCGAGCTCGCGAAGCACCCCGAGCGTCAGCGAGTCCGAGAGTCGGTCCATGCGCGCGCTCACATCGCGCCGCTCGAACTCGGACACCGTGCGGCCGGTCCGCACATCGAGCAGGCTGACGGTCGCCCGCACGGAGTCGCCGGCTGCCAGCAGCCCGCCATACACGACGAGCCGCGCGCCGGTCGCCCTGCCTAACGCGCGCGCCGATGCCGAGTCCGCCCGGCCGCGCCAGCGGTACACCACCTCCGACGCCGGGACCGCCCGGATCGCCCCGGCTCCGTCCAGGCTTCGCGACATCACGTCGACGAGCCCCTCCTTCCAGAGGAGCAGGGCGGGCGCCGCGATATCGAACGGAGCGACCGCCACCAGATTCGGGTCGTAGGCCGCGGTCTGCTGCGACTCCCACACCGCGAACGACGCGGCCACGACGGCCACGCCCGCCGCGACCGCCACCCTCGCTCGGCTCCACTTCCGACGCCCTGCCCCTCCCGCCCCAGTGAGCGTGGCGTCGTCCAGCGCCAACGCCAGCTCGCCAGCGGTGCTGTACCGCTCCTCGCGCGACGGTGACATCGCTCGCAAAACCACCGTCGCGAGATGGCGAGACACGTTGCGGCACAATGGCCCGGAGTCCGGACCGCTACTCGTTCCGGCGCCCGCGACGACGTCGTGAACCGTCGTTCTAGCGAATGGCTGGTCGCCGGTGAGCATCTCGAACAGCACGCAGCCGAGCGAGTACACGTCGCTTCGACCGTCGACGTCGGCAAGACCCAGCGCCTGCTCCGGGCTCATGTACGACGGCGTGCCGAGCATCGGCATCGCGGTCTCTCCCGTGTCGGCACGAATGAGGTTATTGCTATCGCCGGCATTCGACATCGCTCTCGCAATACCGAAGTCGGCGATGACCGCGTGCCCCTCGTGCAGCAGGATATTGCCCGGCTTGATGTCGAGGTGCACCACGCCCCGGCGGTGCGCGTAGTCGAGCGCCTGCGCGATCTCCTTGCCGAGTCGTACGGCTTCCTCCGGCGCGAGGCGCGTCTCGCGCAGCAGGCGATCTCTCAGGGACTCGCCTGCCGCGAACGGCGTGATGAAGTAGAGAAACGACGGCTCGCCCTCTCGCTCCGACTTCACCTCGCCCGAATCGTGGAGCGGGAGGATGTGTGGGTGCGACAGGCTCGCGGCGATCTCGATCTCGCGCTCGAACCGCTCGCGGCCGATCAGCTGAGCGACCTCCGCGTGCAGCGCCTTCACCGCCACCTGACGCCCGTGCTTGGCGTCGTTGGCGAGGTAAACCGTACCCATCCCGCCACGACCGATCTCGCGCACGAGGTGGTAGCGTCCACTGATCGGGGACGGTAGCTCCGACGTCATCGCGGCCAGCAATGGCGCGTACGCGACGGCCGCCGGATCCGAGAGAATCGTGTCGCCCTTGTCGCACGCCGCGAGCAGATGGCCGAGCTCCGCATGGAGCTCGGCATCGCCGCGGCACACGTCATCGAGGAACGCCGACCGGCGCTCCGGCTCGAGCTCGAGGGCGTCGTCGAGTAGGGGCTCGAGCAACTTCCAACGTTCGTGCGACAGCGAGCCGAGCGTCATGCGAGGTCGTTTAGTTGGTCTCCGACACTGGATCGTGAGGTGCCTCAGGACCGAGGGCCTGGTACAGCAGTCCTCGAGCCTTGATCCAGTCGCGCCGTACCGTGCGAACGGCGATGTGCAGCGCTTCGGCCGTCTCCTGCTCGGTCATCCCGCCAAAGAATCGGCACTCCACCACCCGAGCGAGTCGCTCATCCAGCTTCGCGAGCTTATCGAGCGCTTCGTGGAGCTCGAGGAGTGACTCGGCCTGCGTGTCCGCCGCCGTCAGCTCGTCGTCGAGCGTGACATGGCGAAGCGGTCCGCCTCGTTTCTCAGCCCTCCGGCGCCGCGCCCGATCCACGAGAATGTGTCTCATGGCAACCGAGGCGACACCGAGGAAGTGGGCGCGATTGCGCCAATCGGTGCGCTCCGCGCGCGAGAACTTCAGATACAGCTCGTGCACGAGCGCGGTCGTCGACATGGAGTCGCTCGGCCGCACGGCGAGCTCGCGACGCGCGGCGCGTCGCAGCTCGTTGTAGACTAGCGGAAGAATCTGATCGAACGCCTCGCGGCGACCCGCCCGAAGATCTCCGAGCAGCTCCGTGATGCTCGTTGTATGCTCGATGGGCACCTGCGAACGATCGATCGCGGCTTCATGATCGAGCATCGCTGGCAAAGACCAGGCATCGGCGCGAGAGGACATCTGGCGCCTGATCGGAGGGTGACTTCCGATCGGCGTCCGAGCCTCCCCGTCGACTTGTTGATCGCGAATGATTAACTGCGGTCGAACACGCCGCAATGTTCCGCGTCTATTCGGTTTCGCGCTCGGGTCCGGCTCGACGACTCCCGGGCGAGAAACGTCCGGATTCAGGCCGGTTTCGACCGCGCGTTTGCGTTGACTGGAAGCGCTCATTGGACGAGGAGGGCTATCGCTGCATCGAACATCGAAGGAGTCGACGTGGCGATACGGGCGTCGCGTCGGCATCAGTCGCCGTCCCGACGGGGCGGCACACGGCTGGCACGGCTAATACGCAGTCCGGGAGCGGAACAGGACACTCCGTCGGCGGAGCGATACAACTGTTTCCGGATCCGGCGTCCGACGTGGATACACCGGAGGAACGCCCGGTGCGGGGAATAGTTCACGCCATGCGCGGTTTCGATGACGTTTGACTCTGACCCGAAGCGCACGTGACGTGGCATCGGTGGTGGTTGTTCGTCGTGACGGAGCTCGTGCTGTGCCTAACGCCCGGACCGGCCGTTCTGTTCGTGATGGCCACCGCGCTCGGACAGGGCGCCCGCCGGTCCATCTGGGCGAATCTCGGCATCCTCTCCGGAAACACGTTCTATTTTGTCCTGTCGGCGGCCGGCCTTGGCGCGGTCCTCGTCGCCTCACACAGCGCGTTCCGTATCGTCAGGTATGCGGGCGCTGCATATCTCGTGTACCTGGGTGTCGCGACCTTCCGTGGCCGCGGAGTCGCGGTTCAGCCGGCCGCCGATCGCTCGAATGAACCGGGCGTCCGCGTGCTCGCCCGCGCGTTCCTGACTCAGGCCGCGAACCCGAAGGCGCTCCTGTTCTTCGCCGCACTGCTGCCGCAGTTCATTTCGCCCACGGGCGCCGTGGGACGACAAATCCTCATCCTCTGCCTAACGTCCGTGATCGTCGAGTTCGCGGTGCTGTTCGCGTACGGGACGCTGGCCTCGAGCGCGGCGCGCCTGCTGCGAACCCCGCGTTTCACGAAGGCGACGAACAGAATGGCCGGTACATTGCTCGTGGGCGCAGGTCTGGGGCTCGGCCTGGCCGATTCGGACTGATGGCCCGGGTCGCCAACTAGCTTTCATGTCATGACACACATTGCATATCTCGGAACAGGCCTCCTCGGGGCCGCTCTCGCTGAAGCCGCCGCCAAGCGCGGCGATCACGTCACCGTCTGGAACCGCTCCGCCGACAAGGCGCACGCGCTCGAGCAGTTCGGCATCCACGTTGCCGCCAGTCCCGCGGACGCCGTTCGCGGCGCGACCTGCATTCACCTTGTACTCAAGGATGACCCGGTCGTCGACGACATCATCGCCGCGTTGCGTCCGGGGCTGGGGCCTGACGCCGTCATCGTCGACCACACCACCACGCAACCGAAGCTCACGGGCGAGCGCGCGAGGCGACTGAACGCGGAAGGGGTGCGCTACATTCATTGCCCGGTCTTCATCGGACCGGCCGCGGCGCGCGCGGGGCAAGGGATCATTCTCGCGTCGGGCCCGAAACCGCTGTTCGACGCCGTCAAGGATGCGCTGTCGCACATGGCCCCCCGCGTGGAGTACTTCGGTGAGCGGCCGGATCTCGCTGCAGTCTACAAGCTGTGTGGAAACGCGATCATCATCGGCCTGTCGGGCATCGTGGCCGATGTGTTCGCGATCGCTGGTGGGTCGGGTGTCGCGCCGGAGGACGCGCTCAGGTTGCTCGACTTCTTCAATCCGGCCGCGATCATCACCGGGCGCGGGCGGAACATGGCGAAGCGAAACTTCGCGCCGGCATTCGGGCTGGCGATGGCGAGAAAGGACGTTAGGCTGATGATGGAATCCGTGAATGGCACGCCGCTCGTCACGCTCCCCGCGATCGCCGCGCGCATGGATGCCTTGATCGCCGAGGGGCTCGGCGGGAGTGATCTGGGCGTGTTGGGGAAGGACTCGGTGATCGAGGCTCATGACTGATCGCCCAGCCGTGAGTCCGGTCGTCTCGAGTATTTAGCTGTGAGCGTCGTACGGCATGACGTTAGGCAGCTAACGACTGACGACTGACGACTCCCGACTGGCACGCTTCGACCAGACGTACAGTGGCAACCCGGCAGCCATCAAGGCGACGCCCGCGAGCGATGGCAACGGCTCGCGGGCGATCGTTGCCTCGAGCATCAGCGCGCTCGCGATCACGAACGCCGCCGGAGCGACCGGGAACCCCCAGACGCGATACCCGCTCCACCGCTGCGTGTCCCGACGGCGGAAGACGAACAACGACGCCACGGCCGCGCCCGCGAACAGCACGACAGCGAACCCCGTGTACGTGACGATCGCGTCGAACGTCCCGGTCAGCACCAGCACACAGCTCCAGATGCTCTGAAGCACGATGGACGTGACCGGAAACCCGTCGCCGTCGCGCACGGCGGCAAAGGCGCGAGGCATGGCGCCATCGCGCGCCATCTGGAGATAGATCCTCGGCCCCGTGATCACCATCGCGCACACACTGCTCGCGAGAGCCAGGAGCACCACCGGGGTCAACCAGTTGCGGTGGGCAGCACCGAGTATGACGGCCGCCGTGCCCTCGCCAGGCGTCGGCGTCGCGGCGATGCCGCCCACGGACAGCGCCCGCAGGTACGTCGCGTTGAGGGCGACGTACAGCACGGTCACGACCGCGGCGCCGAGCGTGAGGGCACGCGGAACGGTCCAACGAGGTGTGTCGAACTCACTGGCCACGTAGGCCGCCGCGTTCCACCCGCTGTAGGTGAACATCACCGGCACGAGCGCAGCCGCGACGCCGGTAAAGCCACCTGGTGTCAATGACGGTGTGGCAGCCGCGGACTGAACACCGGATTGCCCGACGATCCCCCCGACGACGAATGTCACGATGCCAAGGATGAGCAGCACGGCCAACGCGTTGTTCGTGCGGCGCGACGACTCGAGTCCAGCAACCGCGACGGCGGTGAAGAGGAGGATCAGCCCCGCGGCGACAAGCGTGATGGGCGAGATCGTCAGGGTCAGCGGACCTGCGGCGAGCCGCGCGAATGGCGGACCTCCCAAGCCGGGCCAGATTGGCGTCAGGTATCGCCCGAAGCCCACGGCACTCGCGGCGATGGCGCCCGAGAATCCGGCGATGAACGACGTCCATCCGGACAGAAAGCCCGCGACAGGTCCGAAGGCCTCACGCAGGTAGACGTACTCGCCACCAGCCTGCGGGAAGCGGGACGCCAGCTCCGCGTACGAGAGCGCGCCGGCGATCGCGAGCACGCCACCCACGACCCATACCACGATGAAGCCCGAGCCGCTTCCCGTCAGGCTCGCCACGATGCTCGGGACCGTGAAGATGCCAGCCCCGATGACCGTCGACACGACCAGTGCCGCACCGTCGAGCATTCCGAGTTGTCGCCCCTGCTTGCTCATCCGATCCTCGGGCCGTTACACGTAGTGTCATGACCACCCTGCGCACCGCCAGCCCTGCCGACATCCCCGCCATCCGCCGGCTGATCCTCGACTCGGTTCGCGGCCTCAGCGAGTCGGCGTACTCGCCGGCGCAGATCGAAAGCGCACTCACGCACATCTTCGGTGTCGACACCCAACTCGTCGCCGACGGAACGTACTACGTCATCGTCGATGACGACGCGGTGGTGGCGGCGGGTGGGTGGAGCGGCAGACAGACGCTGTTCGGCGGCGACCAGCACAAAGGCGAAGCCGACCGAGCGATCGACCCGGTGACGTCGCCGGCACGCATCCGCGCGTTCTTCGTGCACCCGGCCTGGGCGCGACGCGGGCTTGCGCGCCGGATCTACGCCGCGTGCGAAGCGGCAGCTGCCGCCGCGGGGTTCCGGCAATTCGAGCTCATGGCAACGCTTCCCGGCGTGCCACTCTACCGCGCGCTCGGCTTCGCGGATCTCGAGCCCGTGAGCGTGCCATTGCCGGACGGGCTCACGCTTCCGTGCATTCGCATGCGTCGGCCAATGGGGGTCGTAAGTCGTGAGCCGTGAACGACGTTCGCAACGCGACGTTAGGCAGCGAACGACTCACGTCTAACGACTCGCGTCTCACCAGATGTCGCCGACGGTGAACCCCTCCGGAAAGGGATCGTCGGGATCCACGACGTAGGACGCCATCCCGGTGATCCAGGCCTGCCCGCCTAACGTCGGGACGACGGCGGCATACGGGCCAACGCGGGTTTCCTCGACGAGACACCCGGTGAACACCGTACCGAGCACGCCGGCATGCCGGAAGGCCTGCCCGAGCGGCAGGCGCCCTTTCGCGTGAAGCGTCGCCATCTTCGCGCAGGTGCCGGTCCCGCACGGCGAGCGGTCGATGGCCCCGGTCCACGTGGACGGCCGGCTCCAGTCGAGCGTGCCGGTCGAGACGACCACCGCGTTCTGCCAGTCTGCATCGTCGCGGAGCGGCGCCCCGGACAGCTGCGCGATCGTGACGCCATCGAACCCGGGCTGCTCGGGATGCACGATCGGGCACTGCTCGCGGGCGGCGGCCTTCACCATCTCGCCGATCCGGACGATGTCGCGGCCCTCGTCAGGCGTTAGGCGGAGACCGAACTGCGTCGCATCGGCAATCACGTAGAACATCCCGCCATACGCAACGTCCACCGTCACGGTGCCGAGGTGCGGCACCTCGATCGTGGTGTCGAGGTAGGCAGCAAACGCCGGCACGTTGCGAAACGTCACGCGCTTCACCTTGCCGTTCGCACAGTCCGCCGTGACACGAATGAGCCCCGCCGGCGTTTCCAGCGTGAGCTCGGTGACCGGCTCCCGCATCGAGAGCATCCCGGTCTCGAGCAACACGGTCGTGACGCAGATCGTGTTCGTCCCCGACATGCCAGGGTATTCGACCTGCTCCATGATCACGAACCCGGCATCCGCCTCCGGGTGCGCGGATGGCAGGATGAGATTGCAGTTCGCCGCCGGATATCCACGTGGCTCGCGAAGCATGCGCTTCCGCAAACCATCGGCATGATCTCGCAGGTGACACATCTTGTCGTACATGGTGTCGCCGGGCACGTCGAGCACGCCTCCCACGATCACGCGCCCATGCTCGCCACAGGCGTGTGCATCGACCGCGTGCACGAGGTTCGAGACGCGCATCAGGCGTGGGACTCGAGCTGAGCGTCCTGCGTCGACCAGTGCCGCACCTGCGCGTCGTAGCGCGCCCTCGCCGCATCGACTTCGGCGAGATGCGCGCCCGACCAGTCGATGAGCGCGTGCACGATCTGTCGGAGCGTCGCGCCGAGTGGCGTGAGCGCGTACTCCACTCGCGGTGGCACCTCGGGATACATCGTGCGGCTCACGAGTCCATCGCGCTCGAGCCCGCGGAGCGTCACGGTGAGCATCCGCTGGCTGACGCCATCCACTCGCCGACGCAGCTCGCTGAATCGCAGGGGGCCAGCCTCCGCGAGCACGTGGATGATGTACATGGACCACTTGTCGGCCACACGCACAAGCATCTCGCGCGCGCGGCAGTTGGTCGGCGTCCGCTCCATCTCGGGTGGTGGCGCCGAGTGGATTGCTCCGTTCACTGCCATGGTTACTCCGAGGTCACTGAGGCACGTTCGCGTGCGTTCTTCTCGTGGACACGCGACGTTCTTAGCTTGACGATAGTTACCGACGGTAACCTAGGCAATAAGAGGTACTACCACACCGAGAGGAAGTATGAACGCCGCCTATCCTGCCGACCCGCTCATGTTGGACCTCGGACTGCTGGTCGCCCGGCTGGTGATCGGGCTGCTCATGGCTGCGCACGGCACCCAGAAGCTCCTTGGATGGTTCGGGGGCTACGGGCTCAACACGACTGGCGAGTTCTTCGTGCAGCTCGGGTTCCAGCGTGGGCGGGCGTTCGCCACGCTCGCCTCGGTGGCGGAGGTGACGAGTGGCCTGCTCGTGGCGATCGGGTTCCTCGGCCCGGTGGGCCCGGCGTTGATGATCTCGGTGATGCTGGTCGCGGCGATCAGCGTTCACTGGAAGAACGGGCTGTTCGCGACGCAGAACGGGATCGAGGTCCCCCTGCTGTACGCCACGGGGGCATTCGGCCTCGCGTTGACGGGATTTGGCGATTACGCGGTCGACGCGCTGTTCGGCATTCGCGCGGCGTGGACGCCGGGAATTACCTGGGCGGTGTTGACGGTGGGGATTGTCGGGGGGATAGCGAACCTCGTCCTCCGGCATCCGGCCAAAGCCCGTGCCTAACGTCTTGCATAACGACGCAACAGAACAGGTAACTGGTTATTGGTACAGGTTACAGGTAATCAGAACCCTCGGGATGCTCCGACTCGCGTTAGAGAGACGTCCCGAGGGTTCAAATCACTGATAACCAATTCCAGTAACCAATTACCTGTGTCCTTTGGACCTCAGGTTGCCGAGATGCAGACTGGCGAGTAGTGTGGCGGCTGTTGTTCGCAGCACGACTCACCCGTAGCCTGGTCGCCTGACACGATGATCCAGCTTCTTCCCGCGCGGACGGTCGTCCGCCTCCTCGCCGCCGCCACGGTCGTGGCCGCCTGCAGTCGCTCCGAGCAAGCCGACACCGCCGATTCCGCAGCCGCGGCGGTCGATACGGCCGCGTCGACCACCGCCGCGCCCGCGCCCTCGTCGAATCCCAGCGCCAACACACCGGCATCGCTTACCGCCGATGACATCGACCGTTGGCAGAAGGGCATGGATGCGGAGCTCGAGGCCGTCAAGAAGGCGGGCGCCGATCTCAAGGCGGCGAAAACCAGCAGCGATACCATGTCCGCGATGATGGCCGCGAACGACATGAGCACACGAGCCGCAGGGGCGAAGGCGGCCAGCGTCGATGAGGAGCGCTATCAGCTTATTCGCACGACACTCTCGTCCGTCGTCGGTCAGATGGCGCCGATCGAGCAGGAGATGGACGTGAGCACGCTCCCGGCGGCGTCGGTGGCCGAGTTGAAGAAGGGCCGCGAGGCAGGACTTGCCCAGGCGACAGCCGAGCTCTCGCCGGCGTTGGTCGAGGCCCTCAAGCCGCGCGCCGCGGCCTTGCGGAAGCAGGACCTAACGCTGACCGGCGAGCGGCTCAAGGCGTCAGGGATCGGGAAATAAACAGCGACAGGTAGTTGGTTACTGATTACTGGGATTGATCATCAGTGATTTGAAACCCCCGGGATGTCTCTCATCTCACAGCGAGATGTCCCGGGGGTTCTGATTACCTGTAACCAATCCCGGTAACCAATTACCTGTTCTGTTGCGCCGTTACATGGTTGTCGCCTTCCTGGGAGGCACGTAGACCACCGGCAGCTGCAGCTCGGTCAACAGCTTGTTGATGGCTACCAGGTCCGCGTCCTCGATGGCCTGCAGCTTCTTGAGCTGTTCCCCGACCTTGGCCGAAAAGTCCGCGAACATCTCGCCATGCTGCTTCGTTGGCCCGTAGTCGCCCGTTTGCACCTGCCCGTTGATCGTGATCAGGATGTTGTAGAGCTTCACCGGCTGATCCAGCGTGCACTGGTCGACGTGGCATCCCACCTCGTACAGCTCCGTACGAATCGCCTCGAGCTTCTCGCGCAGCGGCTTCACCGCGTCGGCCACGCGTGAGCCGGAGGCACCAGCCTTACTCTGCGACACGCGCTGATCGAGCTGCGACTGGAGATCCTCGATGCGCGTGGCGCCATCGACGACGTCGTTGATCCGGTCACGGACGTTCGTCGCGAGCGTGAACTGGCGCACGAGCTCCGCGGGCGGCGTCTTCACGCGCGGGTCCGACACGACCGTGAATTGCCTGACGAGTGTGTCGCGGCCTGCGATGAGCCGGACCGAGTAATTGCCCGGCGGTGCGACGGGGCCATCGGTCGAGCCTTCATCGATCACCGTGTTCTTGAGCTGCTTGATCCCGGTATAGCGCAGATTCCACACGAACCGGTTCGTGCCCGCCCGGGCCGACACCACCGAGTCCGCGGGCTCGTAGACAACGCTGTCGCGCATCCCCTCGCGCGCTCGACGCCCAATGGAGTCGGTCGGAGTCTTGAGCGTATCGTTAGGCGTCGAGTCGCTCGTGTAGGTGCGGATCACCTTCCCCGTACCGTCGCGGAACTCGAGCGTCACCTTCGTCGCAGGCGTCGACTTGAACCAGTAGTCGATCGTGGCGCCGCCGCGGGGATTCTGCCCGGCCGTGAGACTCGCGCCGCCGCCGCTCACCCAACGGACGGCCGGCGCGGGCTGGAACACGTGCATGGTCTTGCTCGTTACGGAATCCGCGATCTGACGCAGCACGGAGATGTCGTCGATCACCCAGAAGGCTCGGCCGTGCGTCGCGGCGATCAGGTCGTTTTCATGGACGGCGAGATCGCGGACGCTCGCGCGTGGCAGATTGAGCTGCAGCGGCTCCCATCGCACGCCGTCATCGAATGAGACGTACACGCCGGTCTCCGTGCCTGCGTAGAGCAGTCCGCGCCGAACGCGGTCCTCGCGAATGCTCCGCGTGTAAGCGCCCGTCGGAATGCCGGTGTTGATCGCCGCCCACGTCTGGCCGTAGTCCGTCGTCTTCCAGAGATAGGGCTTGAAATCGTCCTGTTGATAGCGATTGGTCGCGAGATACGCCGTGCCCGCGTCGAAATGCCCGGGCTCGATCACCGCCGTCCGCGTAAACTTTCCAAAGCTTTTGGGCGTGACGTTCGTCCAGTGCGCGCCGCCGTCGCGTGAGACATGAATCAGCCCATCATCACTCCCCGCCCAGAGCACGCCTTGTTTGATCGGCGACTCGGCGAAGGCGTAAATCGTCGCGTACCACTCCGTGCCCGTCATGTCGCCGTGAATCGGGCCACCCGACCTGCCTAACGTCGACGGATCGTGCACGCTGAGATCGGGGGAGATCTGCGTCCAGCTCGCGCCTTCGTCGGTCGACTTGTGCACGTACTGCGACGTGACGTACAGCGTGCTCGGGTCGTGCGGTGAGATGAGCGTCGGGAAGGTCCACTGGAATCGGAACGGCACATCCTTCACTGCCCACCCGTCGTAGTTCGCCATCCACACCGAGATGTCGCGCTGCTGGCCGGTCGCATGGTCCACCCGGCTCAGGAAGCCGGTGTAGCAGCCGCCATACGTGATGTTCGGGTCGCGCGGGTCCACCGAGATCGTCGCGTTCTCGCAGCCAGCGACCGGGTAATAGTCGCGCTCGCCGATTTGACCGTCATCCGACCGGCTCGCGATCGACACCGTCGAGTTGTCCTGCTGCGCCCCATAGATGCGGTAGGGAAACTGGTTGTCGGTCGTGACGTGGTAGAACTGCGCGGTCGGCTGGTTGTAGATGCTCGACCATGTCTCGCCACCGTCGTACGAGATTGTCGCGCCACCGTCGTTGCCGTTGATCAAGCGGCGCGAATCCTTCGGATCGACCCACATGATGTGCGTGTCGCCGTGCGGCACGCGGACGCGCGAGAACGTCTTGCCGCCGTCCACGGAACGCCAGACGCTCAGGTTCATCACGTACACCGTGTTCTCGTCGGTCGGATCCGCGGTGACGGCGGAGTAGTACCAGGCGCGCACCGACCATTTCTGATCGTCGCTGGTGCGCTGCCACGTATCGCCGCCGTCATCCGACCGGAAGATGCCGCCTGACGAGTCGGGCGCTTCAATGCTCGCGTACACGCGACGCGGGTTGGCCGGCGAGATCGCGACGCCAATCTTGCCTAACGGTTTCGCCGGGATGCCGGGGTTGAACGAGATCTCCTTCCACGTCTCGCCCCCATCAGTGGTCTTCCACAGTCCACTGCGCCCGCCGCCGTGGTTCATGCCCCACGGCGTGCGCTGGAACTTCCACATCGACGCGAACAGGATGCGCGGGTTCGACGGGTCGATCGTGAGATCCATCCCGCCGGTGGAATCGTTGAGGAACAGCACCTTCTTCCACGAGCGGCCACCGTCCGTGGTGCGGAAGATGCCGCGGTCCGCGTTCGGCCCGAACGCATGGCCGATCGCGGCGACATAGACTCGATCGGGATCGCGCGGATCGATCACGACGTCACCGATCTGCTGCGTGTCGGTGAGGCCGAGGTGATGCCATGTCTCGCCACCGTCCGTCGAGCGGTAGACGCCGGTGCCGTAGGTCAGGTCCTCGCGCGGCTGCGACTCGCCGGTGCCGACATAGATCACGTTCGGGTCGGACTGCGCCACGGCGACTGCGCCCACCGACGAGATGTCGGACTTACCGTCGGTGACGTTGCGCCACGTCTGCCCCCCGTTGGTTGTTTTCCATACACCGCCGTTCACGGCGCCGAAGTAGAAGACGAGTGGCCTGCTGGGATCGCCGGCGACGGCATCGACGCGTCCCCCTCGGAATGGGCCCACGAGGCGCCAGCGGAGCGCCTTGAATCGTGTCGACGTGGCCCCCGGATTCGAATACAGGCTCGAGTCGTAGGCGGGATTGAGGATGGCCGGCGGTGTCGCGCGCTCAGTGGGTCGAGGGGTTCGCTGCGCGCCTACGGCACCGCCGTGGACAGCCAGCAGTACGACGGCAGCGCGGAGTACGCTCGGTCTCATGCACAGGCTCGGGT
>Ga0307408_100000487_pt1 | contig 34716 bp, 27 predicted proteins | sample 322Cmetagenome_FD_202116 | JGI IMG/M metagenome (GOLD analysis project Ga0307408, IMG submission 202116) | Maize rhizosphere microbial communities from greenhouse at UC Davis, California, United States - 322HYB-C-3 | ecosystem: Host-associated > Plants > Roots > Rhizosphere > Soil | place...
TCATCCCCAGGCAAAAATTGCCGACAACGTAGTTATCGAACCATTTGTTACCATTCATAAAAACGTTGAAATTGGCGAAGGTACATGGATTGGCCCTAATGTTACCATTATGGATGGTGCCCGCATCGGCAAAAATTGCCGTATTTTTCCTGGAGCAGTTATTTCTGCCGCCCCACAGGACTTAAAATATGCGGGGGAAAACACAATAGTTGAAATTGGCGACAATACAACTATCCGTGAATGTGTAACAATAAACCGCGGCACCAGCGATCGTTGGAAAACTGTTATTGGCAAGAACTGCCTGATAATGGCATATTGCCACGTAGCCCACGACTGCCTAATCGGCGATAACTGCATATTTTCTAATAATACAACTATTGCAGGGCATGTTACCGTTGGCGATAACGTGGTATTAGCAGGAATGGTGGCAATTCACCAATTCTGCCAAATCGGATCGCATGCGTTCGTTACCGGGGGTTCTTTAGTCCGCAAAGACGTACCTCCTTATGTAAAAGCGGCCCGCGAGCCACTTTCATATGTTGGAATTAACTCTGTTGGCTTACGCAGAAGAGGGTTTTCTTCTGAGGTTATCAACGAGATTCAGGATATTTACAGAACTTTATTTGTTAAGAAATATAATATCAGCACCGCTTTAGATTTAATTGAAGCAGAGCACCAGCCTACAGAAGTGCGCGATGAAATTTTAGATTTCATTCGTAATTCTAACAGAGGCATCATGAAAGGTTTTACAGGAGCTTAGGTTCCTTAGCCGCAATATATGCAAATTAAACTCGCAGATATCGGGCGGCGCTTTAACCGAGAGTGGATTTTCAGGAACATTAATTACACATTTGAGCAGGGCAAAGCTTATGCAATACTAGGTCATAATGGTTCAGGAAAATCCACTTTATTGCAAATTATAGCCGGTAGCCTTACCCCTTCAGAAGGCACTATCTCTTTTCACAATGGAGGGGCCGAGCTCGAAATAGAAGAAGTCTTTAAAGAGCTAAGTATTGCTGCTCCTTATCTTGAGCTTATTGAAGAGTTTAGCTTAAAGGAACTGATCGATTTCCACTTCAGCTTTAAACACTACAAAGAAGGACTTAACGCTAAGGCGGTAATAGATATCCTGGGTTTTCAGCAATCTAAGAACAAGCTTATAAAATACTTTTCTTCGGGCATGAAGCAACGGACAAAACTCGCTCTTGCTTTTTGTTCTGACACTCCCATATTACTATTGGATGAGCCAACCGCAAACTTTGACAATCAGGGAATAGAGTGGTACAAAGGATTTATTAAGGATTTTTGTACGAACCGGCTTGTTATTGTTTGCTCAAATCAGGAACATGAATACGATTTTTGCCCCTCTCGCTTGAACATAACCGATTATAAATAAACGCAAACCTATTGCGCTATAAACGGACAATCCAAAAACTGTTTTTCTTAATATGTGGCTAAAGTTTATCTTTGCCGCTTCAAAACCTAAGAATATTTTTATGGCTAAGGCTTCAGATATTAAAAATGGCAGCATCCTTCGTTTTAATGGCGAATTGGTAGCAGTAGAAGAATTTATTCACCGCACACCGGGTAACCTTCGCGCCTTTTATCAGGCAAAAATGAGGAACGTAAAATCGGGCAAGTTGGTTGAATATCGTTTCCGCACCGATGAGGAGGTTGAAATTTGCCGCGTAGAAACTAACGATTACCAATATTTATATGCAGACGGTGATTTTTTCGTTGTAATGGATAATAACACTTACGAGCAATTTAATATCCCTAAACAGTTATTTGGAGATGCTGCTAAGTTCTTAAAAGAAGGCATGAACGTTATCATAGCCTTTGAAAGCGAAGAGCCAATTACAGCCCAGGCACCAACCACCGTTGAGCTTGAAATTACTTATACCGAGCCTGCAGTAAAAGGAGACACATCGACCAATGCTACTAAATATGCAACGGTAGAAACGGGTGTTGAAATTCGGGTCCCTCTATTTATCAATCAGGGAGACAAAGTACGTGTTGATACTCGTACTGGAGATTATATCGAGCGAGTAAAATAATAGATCGACATATCTAATAGAAAACGGTTGCAAGAGAATTTTGCAGCCGTTTTCTATTTTTGCCAGGTGGATAAACAAGCTATCAGAAAACTTTATTTGCAGAAGCGCAAAAGCTTAAGCCCCGAGCAGGTTGCAGCCTTATCTGAAAAAATCTTCCAAAACTCTAAAAAACTCTCTTTCGAGGGAGTTAAATACCTACATATTTTTTATCCGATAACAGGAAAACAAGAAATAAACAGCTTGCTCCTTGCCGGGTGGATTCGATCTAACCATCCCGAAATCAAACTCTTGCTTCCCAAAAGCGATCTTCAAAATCACACATTAGAGCATATTGTTTGGGAAGAAGACACGCCCCTGGCGATGAATGAATGGGGTATCACAGAACCCGAAAACGGGGAAGCGATTCAGCCTGGGCTTATTGACATGGTGATTATCCCGCTTTTAGCTTTTGATAAAGCAGGAAACCGGATTGGCTATGGCAAAGGATTTTATGATCGATTTCTGGCTGAATGCAGGCTGGGCATCAAAAAAGTAGGAGTTTCCTATTTCGATGCCGAAAACGTGCTTTTTGATGCCGATGAATATGATATCCCCTTGGATATTTGTGTAACACCAGAGAGGATTTGGGAATTTTAAGACCCGATAGGTTTTGAAAACCTGTCAGGCCTTTTTGCCTTTACATATCCAGTTCCAGCAACACCGGGCAATGGTCAGAATGCACCGCATCACATAAAATCTGCGACCGTTTTAACTTCTCCTGCAAAGGGCTACTTACCATGTTATAATCAATACGCCAGCCCAGGTTTTTCTTACGAGCCCCAGCCCTGAAACTCCACCATGTATAATGGTGTGGGTCCTGATTAAAGTACCTGAAGGAATCTACAAACCCTGAGCTCACAAAATTTTCCATCCATTCCCTTTCTTCTGGCAGAAAGCCGGAAGAATTAGCATTCGACTTTGGATTATGAATATCTATTGGTTTGTGGCAAATGTTGTAATCTCCTGAAATAATCAGATTTGGAAATTCCATCTTCAGCTTATCAATATATTGCTGAAAGTCATCAAGGAAACGGTATTTAAACACTTGTCTCAAATCTCCACTAGAACCAGACGGGAAATAAGTACTCATCACAGAAACACCGTCAAAATCAGCCCGAATCATCCTCCCTTCAAAATCATAATCGCAATGGCCGCAACCATATTCAATCTTTTTAGGTGTAATCTTGGTTAAAATAGCTGTGCCACTATAGCCTTTTTTTTGTGCTGGATACCAGTAGTGCTCATACCCTAAATCTTCTAACAAATGTAAATCTGCTACCTGCTCCGGGTGAGCCTTAATTTCCTGCAAGCAAATCACATCCGGGTTAGAAGCCTGAAGCCAACCGAGCCAGTTTTTGCTTAATGCCGAACGAATCCCATTGACATTATAAGTTACAATCTTCATTAGTGAGATTTCATTATTACATTCTTTCTAAATGCTTCCTGAATCAGTGCCTTTTGCAACCTTTTCACTTCTTTTTTCTTCAGCAAGCTTATTTCAACCGGCACATCAGAATTTGGCCTATTATTATCATCTGTCGGCAAGGCGGCAATAGCATCAACCAATTCAATGCCTTTAACAACCTCACCAAAAACAGTGTAATTCTGGTCAAGAAAAGGAGTTCCTCCTAGCGTTTTATAAATCTGGCGCTGAGGTTCAGGTATTTTTCTTCCATTCAATCTTGACTGCTCAATCATATTCAGTTCTTGGTCTGTATAAGTTTTGCCTTGAACTATATAAAATTGGGTTGAGCTCGACGCCTTTGCAGGGTTGCCGTCGCGGGCAGCCGCCAATGCTCCTTTTTTATGAAAAAGTTCAGGTTTAAATTCGGCTGGAATGGTATAAGAGAGTCCCCCATTACCAAGCAGCTGGCCCGGTTTAGCGTTCTTCGACTCAGGGTCGCCTCCCTGAACCATAAAGCCCTTAATCACCCGGTGAAACAATGTTTTATTATAAAATCCGCTTTTTGCCAGCTTAGCGAAGTTTTCTTTGTGTTTAGGCGTTTCGTTATATAACCTTACAATGCATTCGCCCTGCGCAGTTTTTATCCTGGCATAAATATCTTTAGGCTTTTTTGCCGCAAGCGCAACTGAAGCGGCCAACAGAAATACAAGAATTAGTACGTTTCTCATCTATTGTTTTATATTATCAAAATGGCAGACATTATCCCGCCAGTTCATTTTTTATTAAAGATTATGGATTCTGATAAAGGTTTAGCATACTCAATAATTTTCCTCAAAATAATTGATCAGCAATGATTTCATCAACATCTCCTGCTCAAGTACTGTATATGCAGGAATGGGCTTTACAAGCTTCCAATGTGGCCAGCCATCTTGGTCGAGGCCCATTAACTCGTAAAAACCTAACTCGCTAAACAGCCTGCAATTAGCGATATGCATAAGCTCTTCTTTTTGTCTTTTTGAGAACTTCCGGGGCCCTTTGCCAAGCTCCTGCACGCCGATTAAAAACAGCATTACCTTAATATCTGGCTTTTCGGTATCAAAATCTTTGGCTAACCGCTCCTGAAGCTCAACCCATTTTTTATTTATCTCTGCAGGTGTCATTTAGGCAAAGATAGCCAGCGCTATCGCAAGTATATTAGTATATATGTCAGAAATTTTTTATATTTATAATATCAACATTTGAAAAATCTAGAAAAAATCGAGGATTTATTCACACACAGCACTGCTACAGTATTATTTTTCAGGAGGTTATGATGACAAGGGGTTAAATGTTGATAAAATAAAAATGATAAAAATCCATTTTAAGGTTAATTTAAGGGTAGCAAAAGTTGGCACAGATTTTTCAGGGGTTATTATAACCTAAAGAAACGTTCTTTAAACCTAAGTATTGATGGAAGACGACTTTGAATTTGACTTCACCGAAGATCCGAAATTTTCCGTGGAACGTTATGAAGAAATGATCCGAAATAAGGATCAGTACTTTTTCGATGCACAGGCATTTGAGAATATCATCGATTACTATATCGAGAAAAACGACCCGATAAAGGCTTTGCAAGTGGTTGAATATGCTGTTAACCAGCACCCATTCGCCGCCATTTTTTTCATAAAGCAGGCCCAGCTGTTTGTTGCCACAAATCAATTAGATAGCGCATTCGAGGCACTTAACAAGGCAGAGCTCCTAGAGCCTTCTGAAGCTGACATCTTTTTGATAAGAGGGAATATCTACCAGGTGATGGAAAGGCACGATGAGGCGCTTGAGAATTACGAAAAAGCGCTTGAGCTGGCCGAAAACACAGATGAGATCCTACTTCACATCGCAATGGTTTATCAAAATATCGGCGATTATGAAAATGCAGTAATCAGCTTAAAAAAATGCCTTGAGCTGAATATGGAAAACCAGGATGCTTTGTATGAACTAGCTTTCTGCTATGATGTTTTAGACAAAAAAGAAGAAAGCATCCAGTTCTATAAACAATACATCGACAATGAGCCATACTCATATGCCGCATGGTACAACCTGGGCAATGCCTATCATAAAATGGCAATGTTTGAGATGGCAATTGACGCATATGATTATGCCATTTTAATTAAGGAAAATTTTTCTTCTGCCTATTTTAACAAGGGCAACTCGTTAGTGCATCTTGACAGGTTTTTGGAAGCTATTGAAGTGTACAAGCAAACATTTGAGTACGAGCCGCCCAATGCCGACACATACTGCGCAATAGGCGAATGCTATGAAAAGCTAGAGCAAATGGAAGAAGCCCGCTCCTACTATAAAAAAGCGGTAAAAATGGACTCAAAGCTTGCCGATGCCTGGTTTGGAATTGGCGTAACTCTTGATTTTGAAGAGCGCCACTTTGAATCGCTGCACTTTTATAATAAAGCGCTAGCCATTGATGATAAAAATCCCGACTACTGGTTTGCAATTGCCGATGCTCAATACAAATTGGGGCGGCTTGATGAATCGGAAAAGGCTTACGAAAAGGTTATTGAGCTAAACCCAATAGATATTGAGGCATGGCTTGACTATTCATCTATTTTATATGAACAGAACAAGCTTGTACCCGCAATTGAAACTATAGCCGAAGCAATAAAAAACAATCCGGATGCGGCTGAACTGTATTATAGAATGGTAGCTTATTTATTTGCCGACGGCCAATACAACGAAGCTTTAAATTGTTTAGAAATTGCGTTGAAGATTGACCCATCTAAACATGATATACTTTTCGAATATCTTCCGCAGTTACAGTCAAACAAAATTATAATTGATATAATAAATAAATATTTGCTGTAATTTCAGATTTTTAAGCAAAAAATTACCCAAATCCAATACGTTTCTATCAGAAGTATTGGATTTTTTTTGCAAGATTTGTAACCTTATGATTAATTTCAATTTGAATCAACTTCCTGAACGAACATTAAAGCCCCGTGACAAAGGTATCACCATGGTTATGGACAAAGGCTTAAGCATTAGGGAGATTGAGAATTTTCTTGAAGTTTCTGGCCCTTACGTAGATATAGTGAAGCTCGGCTGGTCAACATCTTTTGTAACCCCCAATTTAAATAAGAAGCTCGACGTTTATAAGAGTGCGGGCATTCCTGTATATTTTGGAGGTACTCTTTTTGAGGCATTTGTAATTCGCAACCAGTTTGACGATTACCGTCGTGTGTTAGACAAATATGGGATGCAATTTGCAGAAGTATCTGACGGCTCTATTGACATTCAGCACGAAGAAAAATGCGAATTTATCAGGACATTAAGCGATCAGGTTACTGTAATATCGGAAGTAGGCTCTAAGGATGCGCAGAAAATTTTTGCTCCATACAAATGGATCAAAATGATGCATGCTGAGCTGCAAGCCGGCTCCTGGAAATTAATAGCAGAGTCGCGGGAAGGCGGAAATGTTGGAATTTACCGTGACTCGGGAGAAGTGAGAGAAGGATTAGTTGATGAAATCCTTACCCAAATACCCGAGGGGACTATTATTTGGGAAGCTCCACAAAAAGACCAACAAGTTTGGTTTATTAAGCTCATCGGCGCGAATGTGAATCTTGGCAATATTGCGCCATCAGAAGTTATCCCACTAGAAACCATCCGATTAGGCCTACGGGGAGACACATTTGACCATTTTCTCAAAACTCTTAGCGTTTAAAGTTATTCTCTTATAATGAAGAAGTTTGGATTAATCGGCTATCCGTTAGGACATTCATTCTCTAAAAAATACTTTACAGAGAAATTCGAACGCGAAGGGCTTACCGATTGCACTTATGAATTATTCCCCCTGCAAAATATCAGCGATGTTGAAGAACTAATAGCCTCTCATCCTGACCTTTGTGGACTTAATGTAACCATCCCACATAAGATTGGCATCATGTATTATCTCGATAGAGTACACCCTGATGCTAAAGCCATTGACGCGGTTAACTGCATTAAAATTATAAAAAACAAACCTGTAGAATCTTTTTTTACCGGCGAGCTATCGCCGTTTAAAGTCAGGTTGGAAGGATTTAATACAGATGCTTTTGGTTTTGAGGCATCACTAAAGCCTCTTCTTCAAAAACACCACCATAAAGCCCTGGTGCTAGGCAGCGGCGGGGCTTCAAGGGCGGTAACCTATATATTGAAAAAGCTAGATATTGATTATCAAATCGTTTCAAGGCGGAAAGCCCGTAAGCAAATAACGTACGCAGAGCTTAACAAAAACTTGATGGAAGACTATCTGGTGATTATTAATACAACTCCGCTAGGAACAGCTCCCGATATACATCAATGCCCCGAAATTCCATACGAGTACCTTACATCAAAACACTTACTTTACGACTTGGTATATAATCCAGCTGAAACCGAGTTTTTAAAGCGCGGCAAGGAAAAAGGAGCCACTATTAAGAACGGGGAAGAAATGCTATACTTACAAGCGGAAAAGGCTTGGGAAATCTGGAATAGCTAATCATGTTATGAAGCAGCATGCAACTTACATAGTTTTGTTTTTCTTTATGCTAAGTTGCATGGCTTGCGGCAATGATTACGCTCCCAAGCCTCGGGGCTATTTCAAAATCGACTTGCCCCAAAAAGCTTATCAAAAATACAGCGGCAATTGCCCTTTTACTTTCGATTTCCCTGTTTATTCAAAAATAAGCCCAGATAACTCGAAGGATGCTCAACCCTGTTGGCTGAATATTGACTTTCCGCAATTCAACGGTAAAATACATCTTAGTTATCAAGCCATCTCTTCAAAAAAGGTTTTTAATGAATTAATTGAAGATGCAAGGACCTTTGCGTTTAAACACACAGTAAAAGCAACGGGCATAAACGAAGCCCGAATTACTTACCCGGAAAGGCATGTTTACGGTATTTATTATACCATAGAAGGGAACACAGCATCATCTATCCAATTCTTTTTGACGGACAGCACTAAAAACTATCTGAGAGGCGCTTTATACTTTAATGAAGTTCCGCGGATTGACTCCATAAAGCCGGTTTTAGATTTTGTAGAAAAAGATATTGACGCTTTTGTTAGATCTTTCCGGTGGAAATAGAAAAGTACATCCCTGCTATACTTCTTCTCCAGCGCCATGTTGAGCCTCCAAACTTTCATCATCCTTTAGTGTATTGTTAGTACATTTGAAACCATGATACAACTGCAGTCTTTTGTAAATAACCCTTATCAGGAAAACACCTATATTTTATTTGATGACAGTAAAGATTGCGTGATTATTGACCCGGGCATGTACTCCGCCAGCGAGCAAAACGCTGTAGTGCGCTTCATTTCTTCGGAAAAGCTGAACCCGGTTTTACTGCTAAATACACATTGCCATATAGACCATGTGTTAGGGAATAAATTTGTATTTGATAACTACGGGTTAAAACCACAATTTCATGAAGGAGAGTTGCCTTTGCTAACAGCTGTACCATCTTACGCGCCGGCACAGGGCTTCAATTACGAAGTATCGCCACTGCCAGAAAAATTTTTACCTGAGTCGGGCACTATTTCATTTGGAAACAGCGAACTGGAACTCATATTTGCCCCAGGGCATTCTCCTGCTCATCTATGCTTTTACAGCAAAGAGGCTAATTTTTTAATCGGCGGAGATGTACTATTTTATGGAAGTATAGGCCGCACAGACTTGCCTGGAGGCAACCACTCCCAGTTGCTTAAAAATATTCGCGAAAAACTATTTACCCTGCCGGACGACTGCGTTGTTTATCCAGGGCACGGCGGCGAAACAAGCATTGGTTTCGAGAAAAAGCATAACCCATTCTTTTAAAACTCCCAGAGAAGCCTGATAATTTTGAGCACTTCATTCTACATAGCAAAACGATACTTGTTTTCTAAGAAATCCTTAAACGCGATTAACTTCATTTCGGGGATATCAATGCTGGGCGTTTTTGTAGGAAGTGCAGCCCTTATTATAATTCTTTCCGTTTTTAACGGATTTGAAAGTGTAATACTGTCGATGTACAACACTTTTACCCCCGAAGTAATGGTGGAGCCCGCGAAGGGAAAAACATTTGATCCTGGCTTGCCCGTATTAAAGGGATTGAGAGACGATAAAAGGATTGCTAACTATACGGAGGTTTTGCAGGAAAAAGCCTTGTTACGATACGAAAACGCGCAGTACATTGCAATGGTCAAGGGTGTCTCATCAGACTTTCTAAAGAGAAAAAAACTTGACAGTACGCTTGTTCAGGGCAGCTTTATTTTGGAAGAAGAGGGTACTCCGTATGCCGTGATAGGCTCCACTGTTCAGTTATATCTCGGTGTTAATGTAAACGATAACTTCCGTGTGCTTCAAATATTTTCGCCTAAGAAAGGTGCCTCCCCATCATCTTTAAGTCCTGCCGAAGATTTTACAATGCGTAATATAAGCCCGGTTGGAGTTTTTCAAATACAGCAGCAATTTGATGAATCGGTAATCATTCCGCTTTCTTTTGCCAGAGAGCTTTTGGGAGAAGAAAAGAAAATAACTGCTATTGAGATTTATCTTAACAATGGCGAATCTGTGGATGATTTTCAGAAGGACCTGTCTAAAAAACTAGGGCCAGGGTTCAAAGTAAAAAACAGGGTTCAGCAAAACGAACTTTTATATAAAATTCTGAATTCTGAAAAATGGGCAATATTTTTTATCCTCACATTTGTGCTGATTATCGCTGTTTTTAATATTATCGGTTCTTTAACAATGCTGGTAATCGATAAAAAGAAAGATATAGCTATACTCAGCAGTATCGGAGCAGATGAAAAACTGATCCGGCAGATCTTTTTTGTTGAGGGGATGCTGATTTCTCTATTTGGCTGCCTGGCCGGTATGCTGGCAGGACTGATATTCTCAATCCTGCAGCAGAAATTTGGCTTTATTAAAATGACGGAGTCGAATTTTATAACAGATGCTTACCCAATTGCTATAAAATGGATTGATTATGTATTGATCTTTTTTACGGTGACCCTGATTTCTACAATAGCCTCGTCTATTTCATCAAGGCTCAGTATTAAAAACCTGGGCAACCTAAGCGACGACTTATAAATAGCGCCCCTCTGCCAAATAATTTTTTACATAATCTTTCACCCCTTCTTCGAGGGTATAAAAGGGTTTATGATAACCAATAGAGGTTAACTTTTCCATTTTTGCTTCGGTAAAATACTGGTATTTATCCCTTATATCCTCCGGAGTTGGAATGAATGTTATGTTTGGTTCTTTGTCCAACGCCTTAAAGGTATTGATAGCAAGGTCGAGAAAAGTACGTGCTACCCCCGAACCTAAATTGTAAATACCAGAGTCTTTACGGTGGTGCATCAGGAAATACAATACCTCGGTTACGTCTTTAACGTACACAAAATCCCGCTGTTGCTCGCCATCTTTAAAGTTTGGATTGTGCGACTGAAACAGCTTCATGGAACCAGTTGCCTGTATTTGCTTAAACGTGTGAAAAATCACAGAAGCCATACGCCCTTTGTGGTATTCATTAGGCCCATATACATTGAAAAACTTCAAGCCAGACCAGTAATACGGCTTTCTATCTTGCGCCAAGGCCCATTTATCAAACTCATTCTTAGAATCGCCATACGGGTTCAGCGGCTTTAACTCATCCAGGCGCAACTCATCGTCATCATAGCCCGCCTCTCCTAAACCGTAAGTTGCGGCAGATGACGCATATACCAAAGGTAACCCGAAATCGACGCAAGTGTTCCAGATATCCTGTGAATACTCAAGGTTTAACTTCTTCAACAATTCATAATCGAATTCGGTGGTATCGGTACGGGCGCCCAAATGGAAAATAAATTGAACGTGCAACTGATTTTCCCTCAACCAGGGAATGAAACTCTCGCGTTCTATTTTGTGCGAGTAGCGTTTACCTTCAAAATTTCTATTCTGTTCCTCGCTGGAGAAATCGTCAACCAATACCAGGTCGTAGAATCCCTCATCGTTTAATTTTTGAACTAAACAACTTCCAATAAAGCCCGCAGCTCCTGTAACAATTATCATATATTAATCCCTTATAGGTATTATGTTAGAAAAACTTCTTCGTTAAATTTTGGAATAATTCCCTTGCCGAGGGCGGTATCAAACAGCGTTTTGATAGCTTCGCGCCCTTCGGTGCCCAAATCTATAGAATATTTATTTACGTAGAGCTCAATATGCTTATACATTACCTCCTCATCCATTGCCTGGGCATGTTGTTTTATAAAATCGATGGCAGATTTTGGATTAGCAAACGCAAACTCAACACTTCTGCGCAACACCCGGTTTACCTTAAACTTAATCTCATCAGACAAATCTCTCTTAATTACAATACCTCCTAAAGGGATCGCACATTGTGTTCCTTTCTCCCAAAGATCCCCAAGGTCGAAAACCTTCTTTAATCCCTTATCCTGGTAAGTAAACCGGTTCTCATGAATTATCAGCCCAAGGTCAATTGTTCCATCTAGTACTGCATCCTCAATTTCAGAGAAAACCATCTCTACCTTGTTTTTTGCATTGGGCAATAACCAGCTCAGCAGGAAATTAGCCGTAGTGTATTTTCCGGGAATCCCAATTTTAAGATCAGATAGGTAGGGCTTAATGTCGTTGACAACCCACGAATCGCCAACTTCATTGCTTGAGCGCATGCCTGCATCGGCAGGAAGCATTTCCTTGAAGCTTTTTTTTCCAATTACAAGGGGACCCACGCCAAATCCCAGAGCGCTTCCAGCATCCAGCAATACATAATCTTTTATCGCGTAAGCAAAAGCATGAAAACTTAGCTTGGTAATGTCTAACTCCTTTCGAAATGCTTTTTGATTAAGTGTTTCAACATCGTCAAAGAACACTTCAAACTCTAAGCCTTCGGTATCTATTTTATGATGAATTAAGGCATCGAAAATGAAGGTATCGTTTGGGCAAGGCGAAAACCCGAGGCTTAATTTCATACCAACTGATTTATAAGTTCTATTACTGTATTGTTTAGATTTTTTATGGCTAAGGGGATATTCCAGCTGTCACGATTTCGACGTTCAACATAGTTGGAAATACTTCTAATTTGCACCGAAGGTAGATTAAATTGATTACAAGCATAAACAAACGCGGCTCCCTCCATGCTCTCAATCTGCGGACTTACTCTTTCGAGAGTTTTTGAGATACTTAATTCATTACCATGAACCTTATTTACTGTAATTGCCGAAACTATCGGCATTTCCGGGAGATTTTGCAGAGGCCGTATAGGGCGTAAAACACTGTCTCCAAAACCTAGCTCATCAATGCTGATGAATCCATCTCCGTCTTCTGCTCCAAGTTCAGCAAAGCGGTCATTGGCAACATGCACAACATCGCCAATTGCCAGGTTTCTATCAAAGGCTCCAGCTACTCCAGCATTTATAGCCAGGCCGAATTGCCTCGAAGCCAGAAGCCTCCCCATTGCAAATGCAGTAGCTACCATCCCAACTCCGGTAATCAGGATCTCAATTTCACGAGATTTGGTGCTCTTAGCTGTCCAAGCTTTGAACGGCTCTATTTCAAAAGGGGTAGCGGCAACGAGCAGCAATTTCATTCGGCGAAGTTACATATTGGCTCAAATTTCGCTACTAATAAACTGTCGGAGCTCTGTAGATTTATTTCATACAATATTCAGATTGATTTACCGTCATAATTTGTATTAGTAAGCCCTGTAAAATCCTAAAGGCAAAATTTTATGTAAGTTTGCGCTTTATTTTGAATTTGAATGATATACATAACCCGCAGAGAACAATTTAATGCAGCGCATAAGTTGTACAGGGCAGAGTGGAGCAACGAACAGAATTCGGAGGTATTTGGAAAATGCTCAAACCCTAACTGGCATGGGCACAATTACGAACTTTTTGTTACTGTTAAAGGTGAGGTTAATCCGGAAACAGGCTTTGTTATAGACCTAAAGTTACTTAAGGACATTATTCGGGTAAATATTACCGATAAACTTGACCATAGAAATATAAACCTCGATGTTGATTTTATGAAAGATAAAATGGCATCGACGGAAGTATTGGCTATAGAAATTTTTAAACAGCTGAAAACACATCTTGACCCTCTGAACGTGATTTTACACTGCGTAAAGCTGGTGGAAACAGAGAATAACTTTGTAGAATACTTCGGAGACTAAATATTCAAATAATGGCAGAACAGCACAACTACATGGCTGAAGAGAATGAATTGGATGGCTATGTTAAAATAGACCGCTATAATCCGCAAAAGATAGAAAGCATTGCCTCTCATTACAGCCAGATTTTAGCCGATTTAGGGGAAGACCCACACCGTGAAGGTTTAGTGAAAACTCCAGAACGGGTTGCTAAAGCATTGCAGTTTTTAACTCACGGATACGACATAAAACCCGAAGAAATTTTGCGGGGGGCAATGTTTAAGGAAGAATACAGCCAAATGGTGGTTGTTAAAGACATCGAAGTATACTCCATGTGCGAGCACCATATGCTGCCGTTTTTAGGAAAAGCCCATGTTGCTTATATACCAAACGGACATATTGTAGGCTTGAGCAAAATCCCTCGTGTGGTAGAGGCTTATGCAAGAAGGCTGCAGGTTCAGGAACGCTTAACTAACGAGATTCGCGATTGTATCCAAAATACGTTACAGCCTTTGGGCGTTGCGGTAGTTATTGAATGTAAGCACCTATGTATGAGCATGCGGGGAATTCAAAAACAAAACTCTGTTACCACGACTTCCGCGTTTACGGGGGCTTTTGTTAACGATAAAACAAGGTCTGAGTTTTTAAGGCTAATAACAGCAAGCCTGGATTAGCCCTATCCCTAAAGGCAATACAAAGAGGTTTGACAACAGGCTTAGCATGTTGAGTAAAATATTTTAATGGACGATTGAGCCCTGATCTAATATCTTACTTCTAGCCTCTTATATCTCACAACTGAACTTATATCTAAAATAATAAATGAAAGCATACGTATTTCCAGGACAAGGTGCCCAGTTTCCGGGCATGGGCAAAGATCTTTATGAAAAGTCTGAAAGAGCCAAAGCTTTGTTTGAAAAGGCTAATGAAATTCTGGGGTTCAGAATAACCGATATCATGTTTGACGGATCTGATGAAGATTTAAAACAAACCAACGTTACCCAACCGGCAATTTTTCTTCACTCTGTTATTCTTGCCGATACTTTAGGTAATGATTTCCAGCCGGAAATGGTTGCAGGGCATTCATTGGGAGAGTTTTCTGCCTTAGTTGCTGCAGGTGCTTTGGGCTTTGAAGATGGGCTTAAACTTGTTGCTGCACGTGCTAATGCAATGCAAAAGGCTTGCGAAATTCAACCATCAACTATGGCTGCGATTTTGGGACTTGATGATTATACAGTTGAAGAAGTTTGCCAACTAGTAAGTGAAGTGGTTGTGCCTGCAAATTACAATTGCCCGGGCCAGTTGGTTATTTCGGGAAGCATTGAAGGTGTGGACAAAGCATGTGCCTTACTAACCGAAAGAGGTGCAAAAAGGGCTCTTAAATTAAATGTTAGCGGTGCCTTCCATTCTCCTTTAATGGAAGCGGCCCGTGCCGAGCTTGAAAGCGCTATTTCTGCTACTCCAATTGTAGCGCCTCGCTGCCCGGTCTATCAAAACATTGACGCTAAGCCATACACGGATCCTGAAAGCATTAAACATAACTTAATTGCGCAGTTAACGGGAGCTGTAAAGTGGACTCAAACTGTGCAAAAAATGCTCGAAGACGGAGCTACATCCTTTACCGAAGTAGGCCCAGGCAACGTTTTACAGGGATTAGTGAAAAAAGTAAACCGCGCCATCCAAACAAGCAGCGCCACTTTGTAGTTTATTTATTTTGTAAATAATAGAAAAAAGACAGATGCGATATTGCACCTGTCTTTTTTCTATTACTTTTACTTAAACCTTTGTTAAGTGAATGCGACTTTCAAAATAAGACTGCTTTTATTTCTGCTTACCATAAGCTTTGCCGCTACCGCATTAACCATACATTTCACTTTTAACAAAGCCGAAATTTTAGAGTTAGATGGAAAAACAGTTGAAAAAAACCTGCAAAAAAAGGAGCGCAGCGCTAAGAGTTTCCTCGCAGATGACAAGAACTTCAACTCGTTAAAAACCATTCATAAAAACCCAGGATCGGCTCTTAATCTGATCAAGGAATTCGCTGACAACCAATCCATCTACCTTTATACTTATTATAATAAACAGCTTCTTTTCTGGGGGTCGAATAAAATTTCGCCCAATACAGATGCCGGACTTAAAGAAGGCAGCAGTTTAATTAAATCAGAAAACGGCTGGTATGAAGCAATTAAACGTAGCTCAGGCAATTTTTCGGCGCTTTGCCTTATCCCCGTTAAACATGAATATAAGTTCCAAAACAGGCACTTAAAAAACACTTTCGCAGTCGATTTAATAAAAGATAACAATATTGAAATCGCTTCATTTAATGATAAGCAGGTTTACAACATCACCTCCAGCGATGGTAAATACTTATTTTCGGTAAAACTCAAATCTGCCATCACCAATACCTTTTACTCCAAGCTCGAACTTTGGATGTGGCTGCTGACATCGCTATTTGCTACCATATTTATTAATTATGTAGCCATTTATATGGCTAACAAAGGCTATGTTAAATGGAGCATCACCCTATTTTTTACTTATTTCTTCGTCCTACGCTTACTTACTCTGGAGTTTAACTGGTTTGATACCTATTTTGATGTGCCGGTTTTCGACTCGAAGTATTACTCGGGCAGTTATTTCTTCCCAACCTTGGGCGATTTTCTGCTAAATGCAATAATGCTTAGCTGGTTTACCTTCTTTATTTACAGTTATCGGTATGAGATTAAGCTTTTTAAAGCTCAATTTACTAAATGGGCAGCTGTAGCCATTTTTATATTGCTGGGGATGATTATATATTTGATTGCCTACCAGCATAATGAAGTTTTTTATAGTCTCGTTACAAGATCAAACATCAATTTTGACCTTACCAACGCAATTTACCTAACCTATCATAGCTGGTTGGGAGTGCTATTAATGTGCATTGCTATTCTCAATCTCTACCTGATAATAGAAATAGTGCTGGCTGTAGGTAGGACGTTGCCATTAACCAATAGAGAACGTTTGATCATATTTTTAAGCGGAATCTCGTTTATCCTTTTCGTGCAGATCCTCTTTAATGCCTTTAGCATATTTGTGTTGTTTTTCGGCATCATTATTTTCTTGCGCGGCTGGGCATTTTATAACAAGAATCACAATTACAAACTTGTGATTTTCCTTTTTACAACCCTCCTTTTTGCTATAATAGCCTCCGTAAAGCTTGCCTCGTTCCAGTTTACGAAGGAAAGAGCACAACGGCAGGAGATCGCCCAAAAACTGGAATCGGCAGATGACCCAAATGCGGTTTTACTTTTTTTCTCGATTGAGCAGGAAATCCTAAAGGATGATTTCATTCTGGAATATTTTGCAGAGCAAAAACAGGATCCGGAAGAATTAGATACCAAGTTGCGCAAGCTATACTTCGATGGCTACCTTTCAAGATACGAACTCGAAGCTTACCCTTATTGGGATGGCTATGGGGTATCAAACGAAACTCAGGCGGGCATAAAGAAACTACGGAACCTTGTAGTTGCAGGCTCGATTAAAGTGTCTGAATACTTTTATCGGGTAAATAATACATTTGGCATCCAAAATTACTTTGCTTTAATTCCAATAAAGCAAGGCGGCCTAGTATTAGGTACTCTTGCGGTCAGGCTACAATCCAAAACATTTAAAGAGCAAGGTTCATTTCCGGAAGTGCTTGCCGATGGGAAAATCAATACGGATGAGCAATTAAACAACTATTCCTTTGCATTCTATAGCAACGGCCGCCTGTTAAATCAAAATGGCGATTACATTTACAACCTTGTTAATAACGATTTTAAGGGGGCAATAGGCAAGTTTGTTTACGTTGAAAAGAACGGCTACAGCCATATTATTTATCAATCTAACGCAAAAAAACTTGTCGTGGTGAGCAAGCCGGTTATAACCTGGGTTATTCAATTGGCCTCAGTATCCTTCCTGTTTCTGGTATTATTAAGCTTTTCTATTATCATCATTGTAATACATCAAACCTGGGTTATTTTCCACGATAATAATTTCAGGCTTAATGGCTATAGCTGGAACTATTTGATTTCGCGTAACAGGATATTGTACAAAACCCGTATCCAGGCATCGCTTGTTGCAGCAATTGTAGTTACCCTTTTGATTGTGGGTGGCATCACTTACTTCAGCATCAGCCAGCAATTTCGCAAGCAGCAGGATCAAGACCTTATCGTTAAAGCCGATCAAATTAAGAATGCGCTTGAAAGCAATAAGCTTTTCAATAACGGATTTGCTAATGCAAGCGAACGTACTCTGCATACCTTCGCGGAAATTAATGCCACAGACCTGAACCTTTATGATGTTAATGGCAAGATAATTTTTTCTACTCAACCCAACATCTACGATTATGGGTTTATAACCCCCTTAATGAATGCGCAGGCCTTTGTATTCTTAAACAAATACCAGCGGTCTGAATTGCTTGGGCACGAAGCTATTGGCAAAATGAGCTATATCTCGGCATACAAGCCTATCCGCAATAAAAACAATGAGACCGTTGCTTACCTGGCATTACCCTACTATTCAAATGAACAAGATTATGACCTTCGGGTTGGCTCGTACCTTAATACTTTGATTAACGTATATGCCCTGGTACTGGTAGTAATTGCCTTGTTTGCCATCTTCCTGGCCAACGAGATTACCTATCCACTTACCCTGGTAGGACAAAGCCTTGGGCAAATACAAATTGGAGTAAAAAATGCGCCAATCCAATGGAAGAGCAATGATGAGATTGGGGGCTTAATTCAAGAGTACAATAACATGATTGCTGCACTTGAAGAAAGTGCTCAGAAACTGGCTCGTTCAGAACGGGAATCGGCATGGAGAGAAATGGCCAAGCAGGTAGCCCATGAAATTAAAAACCCGCTAACGCCATTAAAACTGGGTGTACAGCTTTTAGATAAATCATGGAGAGAGAAAGACCCTAACTTCGATAAGAAATTTGAAAAATTCAGCAAGTCGTTTATTGAGCAGATCGAGAGTCTTGCCCTTATTGCTTCGGAGTTCTCAAACTTCGCGAAGATGCCTGATACACCGTTTGAAAATATTAATATCACAGAGATTATAGATAAATGTATTGATGTATATCGAAACAGTGCCGACTTAAACATTTCTTTCGTTAAACTCACTACTGACGAGGTGATTGTGAAAGGAGGAAAAGACCACTTGTTACGGATATTTAACAACCTGATTAAAAACGCCATTGAAGCGGTGCCTGATTTCCGTAAAGGGAATATTGAAATTATATTAAACACAGCAGGTAAGAGTGTTTATATTGAGGTTAAAGACAACGGCAAAGGTATACCGGAGGATTTGCGCGAGCGGATTTTTAATCCGAATTTTACTACAAAAAGTTCGGGGACCGGCCTTGGATTAGCCTTTGTTAAACAAGCTATTGAGAACATGTTCGGCTCCATACGTTTTGAAACCGAACAAAATAAAGGCACAACATTTTATATTATTCTTCCCCTGGCCTCCTGATGCTTAAAATGTTTACTATATGGGCTGGCTGTTTTTTGCTGCTATGCCCAAAAGTATTCAGCCAGAGCAGCTCTTTTAGGCAAAAAACAATTCCAGTTGTCGACTCTATTCAAGTTGATACGCTAAGCCTCGTGCCTGGCACTGTGTATATTTTAAGCGGGAAAGACACCTTAAGAACGGAGCATTTTTCAGTTGACTTTGCCAAATCGGTTCTAACGTGGGTTAAAAAGCCGGAAACTCAAACTGTTGAAATCTACTACCAGGTTTTCCCTTTTTTATTTACTAAGCGTTATTCCAGCAGGCAAACCGGCCAAATCCAGGTAACAGCTATTGACAATAGTCAGTTCAATAAGAAACCGCGCCATGAAGAATCGGGAAATACCCTGTTTAATGTACAGGGCTTAACCAAAAGTGGAAGCATTTCCAGAAGTGTAGGTGTGGGTAATAATCAGGACCTAGCCCTGAATTCCAACATGGCTTTACAGTTATCAGGAAAAATAACGGAGGATTTAGAAATTACCGCAGCTATTTCGGACGACAATATTCCTATCCAGCCGGAGGGAAACACTCAACAGATTAACGACTTTGACAAAGTTTTTATCCAGTTAAAGCGCAAAAATTCTAGCCTTACCGGCGGTGATTTCGAGCTTAGGCGGCCGGATAGTTATTTCATGAACTTCTATAAACGCACACAAGGTGGATCTTTTTCTACATCCTATTCATCAAAAGGCTGGAACTATAAAAGCAGTCTCTCTGCAGCTGTAGCCAAGGGGCGGTCGACACGGCAACTGTTTAACGGAACCGAAGGCAACCAGGGCCCCTATAGACTCACCGGGAACAACGGCGAACAGTCAATTATTATACTTTCGGGAACTGAGCGCATCTTTCTTGACGGAACGCTGTTAACTCGGGGGCAGGAAAATGATTATGTTATCGATTATAATACTGCCGAAATTACTTTTACGGCAAAGCGATTAATCACCCGGAACAGCCGAATTGTGGCCGAATTTGAATATTCTGACAAAAATTATTCAAGGTCTCTTACCTATTTCAATCAGGAAGCAGCTAACTCCAAAGTGGCTTTTAAATTTAATTTCTACAATGAGCAGGACAACCGCAATCAACCTTTCCTTCAGGATATTACCGAGGCTCAGAAACAGTTTTTAAAAACAATCGGCAACTCTATCAATCTTGCTTACTATCCCAATGTAGACACTGTGCCTTTTAATGAAAATGAAATTTTATACAAGCAGATTGACACGCTTGGACAAGCAGGGGTATACGTTTATAGCACAGATCCAGCACTTGCCAAATACCGGCTAGGCTTTTCATTTGTAGGCGCAAACAATGGTAATTATCAGCTAAGCACTACTTCTGCCGCCAATGGACGTGTCTTCGAATTTATTCCGCCGCTTGCTGGAGTTAAACAAGGAAATTACGAGCCCGTTACTTTAATTATTACTCCGAAAAAGCAACAGCTAATTACCCTTGGCACGGAGATTAAGGCCTTTAAAAACACCTCTGTAAGCTCTGAATTTGCATTTAGCAATAATGATGTAAACCTATTCTCGGACATTGGAAATAAACAAAACCAAGGGCTTGCGTTTAAGCTTTCCGCTAAAAATGAAACCGTTCTGAGCAAGGCCGATTCTGTAAAGACAAGACTAATCACAACAGCCAATTACGAACAAACCTCCTCTAACTTCAAACCTCTGGAAAGATATCGTTCTGTAGAATTTGAGCGCGACTTCAACTTGAATTCACTCTCTGTGGGCAAAGCTGAACATCTTGGGGCATTTGGCTTAAGCCTATTTAAAGATGCAAATAAGAATATAAGCTACTTATTCAGCACCTTTATCAGAGAGGGGGTTTACACCGGCTTCCAGAATAGCATTGATGGCACTTACAGATTCAACTCTTTCCAGTTAAGCTACAACGGAAAAATTTTAAATTCCTCCTCATCGTTAACCAAAGGCACTTTTTTACGCCAAAGAGCCGATATCTCCCGGCAGGTTAAATGGTTTGTGGCGGGGGTGAACTTTGAGCAGGAGCATAACAATACCCGGGCTGGAACCAATTACTTAACAAGCAATAGCTTTGCCTTCGACGCTTATAAGGCATATTTAAAAAGTTCGGGAAGCTCGCCTAACACATTCAAGCTGGAATACAGCAAGCGATATGATAAGCTTCCCTATTTAGATAAGTTACGGGAATCATCAATTGCAGATGTTATTAGCGGTGAGTTGGGACTAAATAAAAACCCGAATTCAATTCTGTCGGTGTCTTCAACATACCGCAATATCAAATATCAAAACGATACTATAAACGATAACGAAAGCACCCTTTTAGGCAGAGTTGACTATACCTTGAACATCCTGAAAGGATTTATAAACACCAATATATTTTATGAATTAGGGCCAGGCCGTGAACCCAAGCGAGATTTCTCCTACCTTGAAGTTATTACAGGACAGGGAGTTTATACCTGGAACGATTACAATAACAATGGCATTAAGGAGCTTAATGAATTTGAAATTGCCCGCTATAAAGACCAGGCACGCTATATTCGGATATTTCAAAATACCAACCAGTTTATTAATACCGATTACACCACAGTAAATTACACCCTCAGATTAACACCCTCTTTGCTCTGGAGAAATAAAAAAGGCTTTTACGCAATACTGTCCCGTTTTTCGACACAATCTGCTTTTAAGACTGAAAGAAAGTCTAGTGGGCTGAACGGGTTTTCTGCTTACAATCCGTTTGCCGGAGTAACTGGAGACAACCTTATCTCCGATAACACTTTCTTTAGAAATACGCTATTCTTTAACCGAAATAACCCAGTTTACGGCATAGACTTTAATTTTCAGCTAGTTGGAAACAAGCTCCTATTGATTAATGGATTTGATACCAGGAACCGCCGTGAAGAGGGCATTCGCTTGAGATGGAATATCAAAAAAACAAGCCTCATACTTGAAACTAAATCGGGCCTTAAGCGGTACCAATCTCAGCTTTTTGAGGAAAAAAATTACCGCATCGCCTTCCTGGGGCTACTTCCTGAAGCCAGCTATCAATTTAACAACAACTTTCGGATTGGGCTTAACGCTTCCTACAGGAAACAAAAAAACAATATTGGAAATAAAGAGGATGCTACAAACTATAAATTAGGCTCTGACTTAAGATATAATATTCTGCGGCGAGGTACTTTAAACGCAGGGCTTAACCTGGTAAAGAACGACTTTAACGGCGATAAAAGCTCTTCCTTGGCGTATGAAATGCTGGAAGGCTTACAATCGGGAAATAACATGATTTGGAACGCAGGACTACAACATACCGTTGCACAAGGCGTTCAAATAAACGTTGGCTATGAAGGGCGCAAATCGTCTGACGTGCAAACTATACATACAGGCTCAATTCAATTCAGAGCATTCTTTTAAAACATAGCTTCACAAAAAAGCCCCCCTGTTAAATGTTAAAACAGAGAGGCTTGAAATCTTTGATAGTCCTTTTTTCTATTTCAGAGCAAAAGACGTTTTACCCATTGTATAACCATCAGCATAAAGCACAACCGTGTAGGTTCCCTTTTGGAAAGCACCAGGGTTGCTCCAATCAATGTTGTAGATTTTATTGGGAGTATTATCGAACTCGATGGCTGTTCTGTAGGTATACTGCAGTTCATCGCCATCGGCCCCAAAAACACTACTATTGTCCGAAACGATCAGGTTGCCGCTTGGGTCTATAATGCGGATGAAAACATCGTGCATTCCCTTTTCCGCCAGGGAATTGTCATTCACATTAAACGTAAGCCGGATTTTTTTTGCGTTGCTTGCCTTGCTTACATCAGTTTCTTTTCCACTGTTTCTTATCCTTAAAGGAGTAACTCCGATTGCATAAGTCTTTAAAGCTGCAGCAACTTTTACTTTACCGCTAAGCTCGGTGTTCTGTTGTTCCAACTGTGTTGCTTTTTCACTTACGCTGCTCACTGTGGTGCGTAGACTATCACGTTCAACCGTTAATTCTGCGTTTTTCTTTTCCAGGTCGGCAATGTCAGCGGTGTACTTGGTTACAAAATAGCGTAGGTTCTTAAGTTCGCCCTGCGCTTTTGCTAATTGGCCCTGAGTTAGTTTTCCTGCCCTTAATTGCTCTCTCAATTCAGCAATTTTTTGACGGGCAAGCTCTTGTTCTTGCTGCATATCTGACGTCAATTGCACGTTAGCATTATTCGCTTTGTCCAGCTCTGCCTCGATCTTATCTATTTCCAGTTCCATCCTCGACTTCTCGTCACTTAGGGTGACTATCCGGTCGTTAGATTTTTTGTCCTGAAAAAACATATAAGCATTAGAGCCTAAAAGAGCAACTATTACTGCTATTAAGAAATAAATTTTGTTAGAGTCTTTTTTGGGAGCTTGTTCTTGATAAGTTTTGTCCATATCGGTGGGTTCTAATTCAACAAAGATTTTTATTAAGGCGTTTATTCAAAATACAATTGAACGGGTTAGTAGTTCTAGTTTGTAATCAGAATATAACTTTATTTAGCTTCAATTATTGCGTTTGTCCAATATCTGCTTCACACAAATATAATATTTTTGGCTTCTGGCACCTGCTTTAAGTCAGATTTGGGCTAAAAAAAATTTACTTAAACAATAAATGGCAGTATCGCTTGTTAGTTAAGTAAGTATCTTTGGCAGCTTTTGATTTGATGATATGTTACGGTTATCGGTATTATTAATTTTCTCTTTAACGCTCTGTAAAACGGGATATACACAAGACATTTCACATCTTTCACCGAAAAGAGAATTTAGAGGTGTATGGATTGCAACCGTTGCTAACATAGATTGGCCCAGCAAGCAGACTCTGGCTTCGCCCCTTCAGCAAGACGAATTAATTAAAATATTAGACGACCACCAGCAAAGCGGGCTAAACGCGATTATGTTACAAATTCGCCCGGCAACAGATGCGCTTTATGCTAAAAGCCGCGAGCCCTGGAGCAAGTTCCTTACTGGCAAACAAGGACAGGCGCCAATACCTTTTTACGACCCGTTGGAGATGGCTATTAACGAGGCTCACAAGCGCGGTATTGAACTACATGCCTGGTTTAATCCTTACCGGGCCGCATTTAGCCTATCGCCTTCTGACATTGCACCAAACCACATTACGCGGCAGCGGCCAGAGTGGTTTTTTACTTATGCAGGCAAAAAACTATTCAATCCTGGCATTCCTGAGGTGAGAAAATACATTATACAGGTTGTTTTAGATGTAGTAAGAAACTATGATGTGGATGGAATCCATTTCGACGACTATTTCTATCCTTATCCTGAAAAGAACCAATTTATTCCAGACGCTAAACAGTATGAATTATATGGCGACGGATTTGAAACTATAGATGACTGGCGCCGCAACAACGTTGATTTGCTGATTAAAGAGCTCGCAGACAGCATCCGCGCAGTAAAACGCCACGTTAAATTCGGAATCAGCCCTTTTGGAATCTGGAGGAACATCAGCCAGGACCCAGAAGGATCTGAAAGCACCGGATTGTCTGGTTATAGTGTATTATATGGCGATGCCCGCAAATGGGTTAAGGAAGGTTGGATTGATTACATTAATCCGCAGATTTATTTCCCTTTTGGATATAAGCCCGCCCCGTACGAAAAGTTGGTTGACTGGTGGAGTAATAATTCTTTTGGCAAGCACTTGTATATAGGGCAAGCTGTATATAGGGCGACAGAACGCCGTGAAGGCTGGTTGGACTGGCAACAGCTGCCTAACCAGATTCGTTATCTAAGAAAAAATCCAAGGGTGCAGGGAAGTGTGTTTTTTAGCTCTAAATCCCTGACTAACAATCTCGCTGGCTTTCAGGATTCGCTACGAACAGATTTATGTCGCTATCCCGCTATACTACCTCAAATGCTGTGGCTTGATGATATTCCGCCTTTTTCTCCACTTAACCTTGAGGTTGTGGTAGCCAATCAACTCGTGGTTTTAAGTTGGCAAGAACCCTTGAGGGCAAGAGATGGTGAGACAGCCTATGGGTACGTGATTTATCGTTTTAATGCGTCTGAACCAGTGAATATCCAAGACCCTTCCAAAATTTTAAAGATCTCTTTTGATGGGAAAACAACCTCATTTACTGATTTCTCGGCTAAACGCGGAGTTCAATACAATTATGTGGTGACTGCATTGGACCGACTGAAAAATGAAAGTACCGAATCTAATATCGCGACCATTACATTGCCATAGCCAACAAGAAATGTAATAAATGCAAAAGCCCGTCACATGTATATTGACGGGCTTTTGCATTCCAGGCCTAAGCAATTACATTTTTGCAACGTCACGGGTATCCCTTACAAGGCTTATACCGGTAAAGAAAAAGATAATTCCCAGGATGGCAAATACGATCAACTCTTTGGCAGATTCTGAATTTTGCACAAATCCTACAGCTGCGTATATTAACCCTACAATACCCAGTATTGTAAGTATGGTTCCAAAAGTCCGCTTTAAATTCATAAGTGTAGATCTTTGATGTAACCAGGTTAGTGCAAATCATTTGCCAATACTAAAATCCTGCATAAATCTCGCTGTAAAACAAATTTGGCTGTCCTTTTATTTGAACAGCCAAATCTTTCTACCAAATCTTAACTCTTTGATTTTCGGAACGATACATTTTATCCCCTGCCTTAACATTAAATGCTTTATAAAATTCGGGCATATTAGAAAGCGGGCCATTTACCCTAAATTCCTCTGGAGAGTGAGGGTCTGCACTGATACGCATCCTTAAACGCTCATCCCTGTTTTTAATACGCCACACCTGCGCATATGATAGAAAGAAGCGCTGATCGGGAGTAAAGCCATCTATCTTTTCGGAGCTCTTGCCTTGATCCGTTAACTTGAATGCTTCGTAAGCTATTGCTACACCTCCAATGTCGGCAATATTCTCGCCCATAGTAAGTTGCCCATTAACCTTTAAATTATCTAATACTGAATATTTTGAGTACTGATCTGACACCACTTTCGCCCTTGCATCAAATTTCTCAGCATCTTGCTTTGTCCACCAGTCGTGCAGGTTTCCATCTTTGTCATACTGGCGGCCCTGGTCATCGAAGCCATGTGTCATCTCGTGCCCTATCACCGCTCCAATTGCGCCATAATTGATAGCATCATCAGCATTGAAATCGAAAAATGGGAATTGTAAAATTCCTGCCGGGAACACAATTTCATTAAACGGCGGATTGTAATAGGCATTTACCGTTGGCGGAGTCATTAACCATTCCTTTTTATCAACCGGTTTGCCTATTTTATTGATCATCTCTTTGTAATTGTGCTTAGCAACCGACTGCAAATTTTCATAGTATGTATCCGGCCTCACATCTACATCATCGTAGTTTTTCCACTTATCAGGATATCCAATTTTTTTAACAAATGTATTTAGCTTTTCCAAGGCACGTTTTTTTGTTTCGGGACTCATCCAATCCAGTTTTTCTATCCTAGAGCGGTATACCTTTTGCAGGTTATCCACCAACTTCAGCATTCTTTCTTTTGCATCTGGTGGGAAATATTTTTCTACATAAAGTTGTCCTAACAATTCGCCGAGGCCTTCATCTGTTTTAGAAACCATTAGCTTCCAGCGCTCTTTTTGTTGCTTCTGCCCGTTTAGAACGGTTCCATAAAAATGGAATCTGGCCTGCCTAAATGGCTTGCTCAAATCGGCAGCCGAGGATGATAAAGCCTCAAACTTTAACTTATCTTTCCAAAGGGAAAGTGGCTGGCTTTTCAATAAGGCGGCAAGCGCAGTGTAATATTTGGGCTGGCCAACCAAAATTGTATCTGTCCTTAATTCAAGCTTCGAAAGCAGATCTTTAATATCAAAACCAGGTACATTCTTCTGAAAATCACTGACAGCGAATTTGTTGTAATTCTTTATTGGGTCCCTAAGCTCTACAGGTGTTGAATGGGCTTTAGCAATCTCTGTTTCTAATTTTAATATATCCTGAGCTTTCTTTGAAGCTGCAAGAGAGTCTTGCCCTGCTAGGGTAAACAGCTTTGCAATGTACTTTACATACTCCTTTCGGATATTCTGGGTAGCAGCATCATTATTGAAATAATAGTCGCGGTTGGGTAAACCGAGCCCTCCCTGCTGAAAGTTAACAGCGTTCTTGGTGCTTATCTTATCATCAGGCCCAACATAGAACTCAAATAAAAAGCCTTCGCCCTCTTTAAAACTGGAAGCTGCAAAATCAACCAGATCATCAGCAGATTTCAGATTGTCAATTTTATCCAGCAAAGGCTTTACCGGCTGGAAGCCTCTTTGGTCCATCGCTGCTGTATCCATCCCACTTTTATAAAAATCGCCAACTTTCTGCTCTACACTGCCCGCAGAAGCCTTCGTTGCCGAAGCTTCATCTAATATCTTGCGCAGGTTCTTCAGGTTTTCATCAAATAAAACATAAAAAGACCCCCATCCGCTTTCTGTGGCTGGGATTTCAGTCTTTTTTAACCATGCTCCGTTTGCATATTGGAAAAAATTAGTTCCCGGACTTACTGTTGTATCCATGCCTGATTTATCAAAAAACGTTGTCCTTACCGGGACTTCGGACGAATGTTTTGGATTTTGGGTGCAGGCAACCGCCAGTAATGACGGCAGAGCGATCATACCAATAGCTTTTAATTTTATCATACAGATTTTATAAGTGAGACATTATATTCGCTTATACAGATTCTTTATTTTCTATCGTTAAACTTATACTTTTTTTATCGATACATTAACACTGTTTAACAGAGAAGTTAAATGCAGATGTTATTTTTTTGAGTTACTTTGACAGATTTAACAACACCTCTTATGAAGTTTAAAAAGGTTATTACCGCATTTTTAATCTGCCTGGTTTTAGTAATTGCCGCCGCAGCACTAACTCCTATTTTATTTAAAGACAAAATTCTTACCGCGGTCAGGTCGTCTGTAAATAAAAATATAAATGCTAAAGTCAATTTTTCAGACGTTGATATTTCTATCTTCCGCTCATTCCCTCGCCTTGGGCTTAAATTACAGCACTTAACAATTATTGGCGTTGACAGTTTTGCTACTGATACACTTGCAAATATTAATGAGCTTAACCTAAACATGGACATTATGAGTGTAATTAAAGGCGAAACCTATAAGATACATTCTGTTGAGTTGATTGAGCCATCCATTTATGCGCGGGTTTTAAAAAGCGGGAAAGCCAACTGGGATATAATGAAGAAGGATTCTTCCGCTCAAAGCACCTCAGATACATCGGCAAGCGCCTTTAAAGCTGCATTACAGCAATATTCAATCAAGGATGGAAAAGTAGTGTATGACGATGCTTCTTTGGGGTTCTACATGGCTCTTGACAGCCTTAACCATAGCGGAAGTGGAGATTTCACCCAGGACTTGTTTACACTTAAAACAGAGTCAGACATCCAGAAGCTAACCGTTAAATATGCGGGTATTCCTTATTTAAACCAGGTAAAACTTAGCGCAGATTTGCCTCTGGAAGTTGACATGAAGCAAATGAAGTTTACGCTGTCTGAAAATAAGATAAATCTTAATGAGCTTCTTTTATCCTTATCCGGGAGCCTGGCGATGCCCAATGATACGGACATGGTGATGGATGTCAAATTTGATGCGAAAGAATCTGACCTGAAAAATTTCTTATCGTTAATTCCGGCAATATATTCTTCGAGTTTTAAGGATATGGAAGCCAGCGGAAAATTTGGTTTTAATGGAACGGCAAAAGGTACATACAATGAAAAGTCGTTGCCTACCTTTGATATTAACTTCCTGATTGATAAGGGAAAGATTAAATACCCGGCACTAACTTCAGCAATTAACAATATCCGGATAGATGCTCATGTCTCTAATCCCGACGGAGTTATAGATCATACTTCCATCAATATTCCAGCATTTCACCTGGAATTTGGTAACATTCCATTGAACGGAAAACTATTGGTTAAAACTCCTGTAAGCGACCCATTTGTTGACCTCCTTTTGAAAGGCAAACTCGACCTAAAGCAGTTAACAGCAATCTTCCCGATGAAGGGCATGACATTAAATGGCATTGTGGATGCAGATGTTAAGGCACTTGGAAACAAGTCGGCGATTGATAAGGGCCTGTATCAAAACTTTAAGGTTTCTGGTTATATGCTTACCAACAACTTTAACTACGCAGGAAGCAGCGTGCCGATGCCGGTTAAAATTTCATCAGCTAAGATTACGTTCAACCCCAAAGACATTACTCTTAACAACCTCTCAGCAAAAATTGGCAAAAGCGATGTGGAGGCCAACGGAACTTTTAATAACTATCTTGAGTATGTATTCAAAAAGAATGTCCCGCTTAAAGGCGAGTTCAACGTTAAATCTGGATTGCTTGATGTAAACGAGTTAATGGGGCCCTCGGCTTCGACAGAAGCTGCTAAAAAAGACACCTCTAAACTTACCGTTTTTGAAGTTCCTCAAAATATCGATTTCAAGCTGGGCGTAAATGCTGGCCGTTTGCTGTATGATAATTACGATATTAAAAATGCCAATGGTGTACTTTTGGTTAAAAACCAAACCATCTATTTTAAAGATGTTTCGTTAAATATGCTCGATGGATCGGTTAAGATGAATGGATCGTATGCCACTACTGATGTTAAAAAACCTAAAGTGGATATTGATTTTGGTATTGAAAAAATGAGTATCCAAAAAGCTTTTGCGGCCTTTAATACGGTAAAACTATTGGCACCCGTAGCTAAATACACCACCGGTGCCTTTTCAACTACATTGAAGTTTAATTCTGACCTCGACCAGCACATGATGCCAGTTTACTCTTCTGTTAATGCTGCAGGATTAACCAATATTATCCAGGCATTGATCCAGGGTTTTGAGCCTTTAAATAAACTGTCGTCTGCTTTAAATACCGAAAAGCTTCAGAAGCTGGAACTTAACAATGTACTTACCAAGTTTAAAATCGAAAACGGGCGATTAAATGTAGCGCCATTCAATATCAAAAAAGGCAATTTCCTGATGAACGTGCAGGGATCTAATGGTTTAGACCAAACTTTAAGCTATCAGCTCGGGATGAACGTTCCCCGCGAGTACCTTGGGACTAAAGCCAACCAAACTACAAATTCCTTAGTAGCACAACTTAACAGCAAAGCGGGCACCTCCGTAAACCTGGGCGAAACCATTAAAGTGAATGCCATAATAAGTGGAAGCGTTCTAAAGCCTACTGTTAAGATCAGTTTTGACGAAACCAAATCTGCCGCCAAGGCCGCCGTTACGCAATTAGTAGCAGATAAAAAGGCAGAACTGCAAGCAAAGGCAAAGGCAGAAGCGGCCGCTTTAGCTCAAAAATCTGCAGCACAAGTTCAACAACGAGCAGATACTGTAAAGAAGCAAGTGGAAAACAAAGCAAAAGAAGAGATTAAAAGCCGGCTAAATAACTTGTTTAAGAAGAAGCAGGCGCCGGCGGCAGATACTACCCATCGATAAGGAAACTTAATCAGAGTAGCGAAGAGTCATTTTCGCTACTCTTTCTTCAATACTCTCCGTTGTTAGTTTCTCTCTCAACCTATCTACCATAATTGGAAATGCAAAAGGCGTTGGTTTATCACTTTGTGTGATGATAACTTTTAATTTCTGAAGCCTTTTCAAAGCCTCCCTTAATCGAAATTCTTCCAGCTGAAATTGTAAGGCTTCATTGTAGGCCTGCCGCACAAGCACATTATCTGGTTCGTATTCGCTAAACACGTCAAACAGCAAGGACGTTGAAGCCTGCAAGTGACGGTTCTTCATTGTTTTGCCTGGAAAGCCAGTAAATACCAACCCGGCAATATGTGCAATATCCCTGAAGCGCCGACGCGCCATCTCATTGGCATTAAGGCTATGCTGAATATCGTCAATCAAATTATTTGTGGAGAACAGGCCCTTTTCTAAAGCCTGCTCAAGCAGGATTTCCTGATCGGATAAAAGCTCGAAACCATAATCATTCATCGCGATAGAAAAACTGGCATTTCGGATTTTCGCAATGCGGAAGGCAAACAAGGAAGCCATTCCCTCGTGTACTAAACGCCCCTCGAAAGGGTAGAAAAACAAGTGATAGCCGTCTTTTGATGTATGTCTTTCTATTAAAAATTCCGTATTTAGGGGTAAATGAGACAATTCTGCCTGCATATCAAACAAAGGGCGCAGGGTCTTCACCTCAATATCTTTTTCTACCCGATGGGCAACCTCATCCAGCTTTAAGCGAAACATCGCCGAAAGCTGCGACGACAAAGGAATGCGCCCTCCCATCCAGCTCGGAATTCTTCCATTCATCTTATTGGATTTTTTTACAAAGGCAGTCATGTCTTTCACCTTAACCAGCTCGAGGCTCCTTCCCGCGAACCAGAAGACATCTCCAATCTTTAGCCTCGCTATAAAGTCTTCTTCTATGGAACCAAGGTAACCGCCAGTAAGAAATTTAATACGCATGCTTACATCACCAACTATAGTCCCCATAGTTAAACGGTGACGCATAGCAACTCTTCGGCTGTTCACTTTAAATACGCCTTTCTCAACCTCTACTTTTAAGTATTCATCATACGCTGACAGGGTTTTTCCTCCTTTGGTGATAAAATCCAGAATCTGTCCGAACTCCTTTTTCCGCAAATCAGCATAAGCATAAGTTGTTTTTACCTCCTTGAAAACTTCATCCGCCCTAAATCCATTAGAAACCGCGAGTGTTACCAGGTACTGAGTAAGCACATCCATTGCTAAAAGCACTGGATCGCGGCTTTCATAGACCTGCCTGTACATGGCTTCTTTGATGGCCGCTCCTTCCAATAGCTCCAATGAATGAGTTGGAACAAACCATGCCCTTGATATTGCCCCCGGGTGATGCCCACTTCTACCTGCCCGTTGCATAAACCTTGCAACCCCTTTCGGGCTGCCAATTTGAATAATCGTGTCCACGGGGCGAAAATCTACACCAAGATCCAGGCTTGAAGTACACACAACCAACTTGAGCATTTCATTGTGAAGCGCTTCTTCCACCCAGCTCCTTAGCTCGTTATCTAAAGAGCCATGGTGCATTGCCATTATTCCGGCATATTCGGGGTATTTATCTAAAATTGCCTGGTACCAGATTTCAGACTGTGAGCGAGTATTTGTGAAAATCAGGGTTGTTTTACTTTGAGCCACGATTTCCATCACTTGAGGCAGGAGCTTTATTCCCAAGTGCCCAGCCCACGAAAACTGTTCTATATTCTCGGGAATAACAGACTCTATAACAATCTTTTTATCAAGATTTGCCCTTACAAGCTTTATCCGTTCTGGAGGAACGTCACTACCCAATAATACATCCGCTGCCTGCGATAAATTGCCAATGGTTGCTGAGATGCCCCATATTTTTAGTGTAGAGTCATTAGCCGAGCTATTTCCCTCCTTTGTTACCGGTAATTCTCCCCCAGTGCTCAAATTCCGCTTAATTCCCTTCAGTCGAGAAAGCCCAAGCTCTAATTGCACGCCTCTTTTTGTGCCTAATAACTCGTGCCATTCGTCGGCAACAACCACTTCCAGGTTTTCAAATATTTGAGAATAGTCTTTCTGGGTGAGCATTAAATGGAGGCTTTCTGGAGTAGTTAGCAATACCTCGGGCATCCGCTTTTTAATCTCGGCTTTTTCTTTTGAGGTAGTATCGCCGGTTCTGCGCCCTACCTGCCAGGGCAAGCCCAAATCATCCACAACACTTTGCATCGCTTTGCGGATGTCATTGGTTAGCGCCCGCAAGGGAGTTATCCAGAGCATCAATAAGCCATTATTTTTTTTAGATTGATAATCAGGATTTTGATTGATATAATTGGCAACAAAGGGCAAAAACAATGCAAAAGTTTTTCCGCTTCCGGTAGGAGCGTTTAGTAAGCCCGAATAGCCTGTCAGATAAGCGGCCTCCATCTCCTTTTGAAAAGGGAATTGCTGCCATCCTTTTGTTTTAAACCATTTAGAAATGATTTGTTCGCCTAATCCAACTTTGTCTTGCTCGCCGATATCAACTCCCGCCTTGCCTTTTGCCATCGAATGTTTAACAAACAACCTAGGTTAAGGATTTACGGGCAAAAGCTTTGTTCCAGCATAGATTTCTGACAAGGGCACAGAAATAGCAAGGCATGGAAAATCTAAATTATCTGAAGCCAGCTTATATTCTTCCAGCTCCCAATGTCCTCTTTCATTAAGCCTGAAGGATTCAATAGCAACCGCTTCTGAATCTACAATAATGAATTCTTTAAGTGTTGGAATATCGCGGTATAATTTAAACTTCCCTCCCCTGTCATAATTCCTTGTTGAGGGCGAAAGTATCTCGATTAAAACCGTTGGTTCAATAGCACCATCCGCATTTTCATCCAGAATATCTTTACAGAAAATGGATATATCAGGATAAGTATATAATGTATTTTGAGGAATATGAACCCGCATGTCACTGCCGTAGGGTTGACATGGCTTACCTTTAAGCGCCACAGCCAGTTCTACAAAAAGATTCTTAAAGATCACGTTATGCCTTGCACTTGCACCGGACATCGCGAAGATCTCTCCCCGAAAGAACTCGTGTTTTTCCTCCTGCTGTTTCTCCCATTCAAGGTATTCATCAACAGTTAGTATCTTTTTGCCATAGGCAGCTAAGGGTTCTCTTACTTCGGAAATCATACGTAAATTATTAATCAGAAAATTAATCAATTAATCAGATATCATCAAGTGCCGAGCAAAGCTCGAAGTACTTCAATCGTATCTGCATCTTCAATTTTTTTATCGTGCCTCCAGCGCAAAATTCGGGGAAAACGCAATGCCACACCTGACTTGTGCCGGGTGGATTTATTAATGCCTTCGAATCCGATTTCAAAAACCAGCTCAGGTTTAACCGTTCGCACCGGGCCAAACTTCTCGAGGGTATTTCGCTTCACAAAATAATCTACCTGCTTTATTTCTTTGTCTGTTAAGCCAGAATAAGCCTTTGCAAACGGGACAAGCTTATCGCCATCCCAAACTGCAAAAGTATAATCGGTGTATAAATCAGCACGTCTGCCGTGCCCTTTCTGGGCATAAATCATTACCGCATCCACAGATAAGGGATCAACTTTCCATTTCCACCAGTCGCCACGCTTTCTGCCAGTTTGATAAATAGAGCTAAGACGCTTGAGCATAAATCCCTCAGCAACATTTTCTCTAGAAGTTAAACGTAAATCATACAACTCTCGCCAGCTATCAAACTGAATTACAGGAGATAACCGAAAAACATCTTTGTAATCGCTAAGTGAGTGTAATTTCTCCAGAACAGAACGGCGATGCATCAGGGGCATCGAACGAATGTCATCTCCTGCAAATTCCAGGCAATCATAGGCTATAAACGCCATCGGATTTTCCGTAAGGATTTTCTTAGTCAAATTCTTTCGCCCAATGCGGGTTTGAAGCGCATTAAAAGGCATTGGCTTACCATCTATAAAACAAATAGCTTCTCCATCTAATACGGTTCCGTCTGGCAGGCCGAAAAGAAAGGGGTGCAGTTCCGGAAACTTATCTGTGGCCAGGTCTTCCCCTCTCGACCATATAAAAATTTTTCCCTT
>Ga0307408_100000488_pt1 | contig 34667 bp, 30 predicted proteins | sample 322Cmetagenome_FD_202116 | JGI IMG/M metagenome (GOLD analysis project Ga0307408, IMG submission 202116) | Maize rhizosphere microbial communities from greenhouse at UC Davis, California, United States - 322HYB-C-3 | ecosystem: Host-associated > Plants > Roots > Rhizosphere > Soil | place...
ACCTGATCACCTTCAGGGGCGGCACCCTGCAGTCGGGCGGCAACCAGTCCTACCAGGGCAGCATGCTGCTCAATGGCACCACCACGGTCAGCAGCGGCGGCACGGTGGACTTCAACGGGCAGCTGAACGGAATCGCCGGCCTGCTGTCGGCGCTGGCCATCAACAACGCCGGCCTGGCCACGCTGGCCAACGGCGGCACAGGAATCGGAGCACTGAGCGTCAGCGGGCCCGTGCTGCTGAAGGGGAGCGTCACCACGATTGGCACCCAATCCTATACCGGCCAGGTGCGGATCGTGGCGCCGGTGGTACTGAGAGGCAGCAGTGTCACACTGAGCGGCGGGGGCGTGGGCAATGGCGGGGTGCTGCCCGCTCCGCTGAATATCCAGGCGCAAAACACGTCGCTGTCGGGAACCTTTGAAGGGTTCCAGCGCGTCAGTACCGGCGGCACGCTGGCCGTGACATCGCTGTCCATGCCTTCGCAGTGGTTCCATAATGGCGCGCTGAGCCTGGCCAGCAGCGGCACGCTCACGGCCAGTGGCGGCGTGTCGCTGACCGGCCCGGTGACTTTGGGCGCGGATGCGGTGCTGACACTGGCCGGCAGTGCCGATGACACCTTCAGTGGCGGCATCGGCGGCGCCGGCGCCATCCTCAAATCCGGCGCCGGCACCACCACCTTCAACAGCGCCAGCACCTACACCGGCGCCACCACCGTCAATGGCGGGACACTGAAGGTGGCGGCGGCCAATGCCCTGGGCGGCGGCAGCCTGGCGATCGGCGCCGGCGGCACGGTCAGCCTCGGTGCCGACGCCGCGATCGGCGGCAAACTGGCCAGTGCCGGCGTGTTGAGTGGCACCGGCACCTTGAGCGCCGCCGGCGGCTACCAGCTCGATGGCGGCACGGTCAGTGCGAACCTCGGCGGCGGCACGCTGACGCAGGCATCGGGCAGTACGCAACTGGCCGGCACCCATGGCGGCGGCGCCGTCACGGTGACCGGCGGCACCCTGACGTTTGGCGCGGCCAACCGCCTGAGCAGCGCCGCCGCGGTCAATGTCGATGCGGCCGGCACGCTCGACACTTCCGGCTTTGCGCAAACCGTCGATACCATCACCAGCGCCGGCACGGTCCGCGCCGCCACGGGAACCCTGACCGCCACCAGCGGCTACACGCTGACGGGCGGGACCCTGTCCGGCCAACTGGCGGGCGGCGGCATGGCGCAGATGGCCGGCGCCGTGACCTTGTCGGGCGCCTACAGCGGCAATGCGATCCGTGTGCTGGGCGGCGCCATGACGATCGCCAGCGGTGGCTTGCAGGCGGGGGCGGCATTGCTGCAAACAGCGTCCGGCACCGAATTGACCATCAATGGCGCATCCGCCACCCTCGACCTGCTCAATAACGGCATCGTGGATTTGTCGGCCACGCTGAACGTGGCCAGCGGCGTGTCGGAAAACGCGGGTGTCATCAATATCAATGGCGCGGGCGGGCAGTTTGCCATGGCCGACGGCACCGCCTTCACCAACGTGGCGGCAGGGACCGTGACGTTGGCGGGCACCCATGCGACACCGCTCAGCGGCCTCGGCACGTTTGTCAATGCGGGCAAGTTCAACAAGACCTCGGCCGGCGTGCAAACCGCCGTGCTGACGTCGAATACGGGCACGCTGACGGCAACCCAGGGCGCGTTGACCCTGTCCGGCCTGGCCGCCAATGCGGGCACCATGGCGATCGGCGGCGGCGCGACGGTGGGCGTGGCGGGCGGCACGCTGGCCAACAACGCCGGGGGCATGCTGACCGGCAGCGGCACGGTGGCCGCCAATGTCGTCAACCAGGGAACCCTGTCGCCGGGCGGCGCCGGCGCCATCGGCACCCTGGCCATCGACGGCACCCTCGACATGTCCACCGGCACGCTCAATGCGGAACTGACCTCCAGCGCCGCCTATGACAAGGTGGCCGCCACCGGCACAGTGACGGTGGGCGCCGGATCGGTCATCAACCGCACCGACCTGGCTGGCGTGTATGACAGTGGCGACACGTTCGATATCGTGCAAAGTACAAAGGCGCCACTGGCGGGCACGCTGCCTGCCGTCAGCGGTTTCGCGGTCGACCGGGCCAGTCCGTCGTACCACGCGCTGCGCCTGACATCGCAGGCGGGTGACAATTTCTGGGTGCGCCAGAGCGGCGGCGCTTACGTGTCCGGGGCGTGGGAAGAGGGGGCGAACTGGCTGCTGGGATTGCCGACCGCCGCGCAAATGGTGCATATCGCGCGACCGGAGCCGCTGACGGTGACCTTGAGCGGCACCGCCGGCCCGGCGGTCATCAAGGGGCTGGACCTGGGCAAGGACAATACGCTGGCGCTGACCGGCAAGGCGACGCTGGCGCTGGGCGAGCGCACCTCCACGCTGGCCGGCGTGATCGACCTCGGCAGCGGCACCGTGCTGTCGCGCGCCGGGGATGTCACGCTGGCCGCCACCGCCGTGCTGGCGGGCAGCGGGATGGTGGATGCGGGCGCGGGCGCCCTGGTCAACCATGGCAAGATCAGTCCCGGCGCCGCCGGAGCGGGCATCGGAACGCTGACGGTGCGGGGCGATTACACGCAGGGGAACGGCGGCGCGCTGGCCATGGATCTTGGCGGCCATGGCGCCGGGCAGTCCGACCTGCTGGCTGTTTCCGGCAAGGCGGCGCTGGACGGCACGCTGTCGGCGGCGCTGGCGCCGGGCTATACGCCGGTGGCCTTCCAGCCGGTTGCCATCGTCACGGCGGGCGGCGCGCGCAGCGGCACCTTCGGCAAGGTCAACCTGCCGGCCGATTATCTGCCGGGCTATGGCTTGGCCAAGGGGGAGGCGGTGCGCGTCAACCTGGTGGCGGACGCGAATTACTTCAGCAACGGCGCCGGCACGCTGGACTGGGATAACCGCGACAACTGGAGCAAGGGCAAGACGCCAGGCAATGCGGATGATGTCGTGATCGACACTGGCCTGGGGCTGGTGGCGGGCGCGGGCAAGCAAGCCGTGTCGAATTTGCGCATCACGTCCGGCGCGGCGCTCGACATTAATGCGGGCCAGTTCGACGTCAAGCGTGGCGCCATCATCGACGGCGCGCTGACGCTCAGCAAGGCGGCGCTGGCGCTGGACAGCTATACGCAGGGCGGCGGCGAAGTGAAGGGCGATATCGCCTCTACCATCACGGTGGCGAACGCGTTCAGCCAGTCGGGCGGGGCGATTTCCGGGATTGGCACGCTCGACATCACGCAGGCGGCCGGCACGCTCACCCTGGGCACCATCTCGGCCGACACGCTCAATGCCAAGGCCACCACGGGCGGCATTGCCCAGCACAGCGGCACGGCGCTGGCGGTGCGGCTGTTGCAGGTGGGCGCGGCGGGTGAGGTGTCGCTGCCGCGGGCGAATACGATTGCCGGTGTGCAGGGCAATGCCGGCGGCGCCTTGTCCATCCAGGGCGTGGCCGCGGTGCAGGGTGAATTGACGGCGGCCGGCGACATCGCCCTGGCGGGTAATGGCCTGGCCATCCATGCCGGGATCACATCGGCCGGTGGCAATGTCACGTTGCAGGCCGACGAGGTGGATGTGTATGGCGGCAGTACGGTGGCGTCGGCGGGCGGCGAGGCCAATTTCGTCAAGGTGCATGCCTTGAGCGCCGCGCAACCGATCAAATTCAGTTCGCTGGGCGGCGAAGACAGCGGGACGGGTTTGCTGCTCAACGCACGCGACATGGCAGCCTTTTCCACGCCGACGCTGGTGCTGGGCGATGCGGGCAATACCGGCGACATCAGCCTGACCGATGGCGGCGACATTGCGGCGCCCAATGTCAGCGGCACGCTGCGCTTTGTCAATAACGGCGCCTTCGGCCGCGGCGGCGCGGAAACCATCACGGCCAATGGACTCGATATCACGGCCGTGGGCGGCATCCTGCTGGGCGGCGTCAACCACGTGAAATCGTTTGCCGCAGCCAATAGCGGCAGCGGCGATATCGTCTTTACCAACCACAGCGGCGCGGCGTCGCTGGTCCTGGGCGCGCTGGCCAATCCTGTCGGCGCGATTACGATCGACAATACCGGCGGCATTGCCGCCAGCGGTCCGGGCGCCATGACCGCACAGGGCAAGGTGACCCTGACGGCGCGCAGTCCGGTGACCATCAATACCGTCATCAGCAGCGGCACGGGCATCGCGTTGACCGCCAGCACCGGCATCAGCCTCGGTGCCGCCGCACGGTTGACCAATACCGCCAGAGGCAATATCGCATTGCTGGCGCAAAACGGCAGCGTGGCGCTCGATGCGGCGGCCCGTATCGACAGCGGCGGCGGCACAACCTCGCTGGAGGCGCGCGGCACCGGCGGCACCGTGGTGGCGCCGGCGGGCACGGTGGCCGGCGGCGTGGTCATCGCATCGACAGAACTGGACAATATCGCGGCGGCGGAAGCGGCCGCACAAGCCGCTGCGGAAGCGGCGGAAAAAGCGGCGGCCGAGGCGGCGGCCAAGGCGGCGGCAGACAAGGCGGCAGCGGAAGCCGCAGCCAAGGCCGCGGCGGACAAGGCGGCAGCGGAAGCCGCAGCCAAGGCCGCGGCAGACAAGGCGGCAGCGGAGGCCGCAGCCAAAGCCGCAGCGGACAAGGCGGCAGCGGAAGCCGCAGCCAAAGCCGCAGCGGACAAGGCGGCAGCGGAGGCCGCCGCCAAAGCCGCAGCGGACAAGGCGGCAGCGGAGGCCGCAGCCAAAGCAGCAGCGGACAAGGAGGCAGCGGAGGCCGCCGCCAAAGCCGCAGCGGACAAGGCAGCGGAGGCCGCAGCCAAAGCGGCAGCGGACAAGGCGGCAGCGGAAGCCGCAGCCAAAGCCGCAGCGGACAAGGCAGCGGCGGAAGCGGCCGCCAAGGCCGCAGCGGAAAAAGCGGCAGCGGAAGCCGCTGCGGAGGCTGCGGCCAAGGCGGCAGCGGAACAAGCTGCTGCGGAAGCGGCGGACAAGGCGGCGGCCGACGCCGCGGCGCAAGCCGCCGCCAAGGCGGCAGCGGAAAAAGCTGCGGCGGAAGCGGCCGCCAACGCGGCCGCAAAAGCCGCCGCCGATGCCGCCGCCAAGGCCGCCGCCGATGAAGCCGCGCGTCAGGCGGCGGAAAACGCCGCCAAAGCCGCCACCAGCAACGCCAAACCACAGCCGCCTGCGCAGGACAGCAAGCCGCAAGACAGCAAGCCGCAGGATGCCAAGCCCCAAGATGGCAAGCCGAACGACCCGGCGCCATCGACCAATGCCGCGGACAGTGATAAATCCGGCAACAGCATCAGCCAGCCGGACGGCTCTTCATCGTCCAGCCCCGCCATGCAATCGTCCTCGCCCGCCTCCGCCGCCCTGGCGCAGGAATTCGAACAGCAAACCATCGGCGGTGGCGCCGACAGCTTTGGCGGCGCCGAGGGGGCGGTGGGGGGCGATCAGAAAGAGGGCAAGGACGGCAAGGAAGGCAAAGGCAAGGACGACAGCCAGGGCGCCGCAGGCGATGGCAAGGACAAGAAAGCCGCGAAAAAAATGGCGGTGTGCCGCTAAGGACGAAGGGGGATTTCAGTCGTCGTCGCCCAGCCACAGGATGCGGCCGTGGCCCGCTTCGGTCAGGCGCGACACCAGCGCCGGCGCGGCGTCCTGCGGTAATGACAATTCAAACAGCACGTCGTCGCGGTGTGCGACGTGCAGCAGCCTGGCTTGCGCCAGTTCCACTTCGCGCCGCACCAGGCCTTCCATCGCGTAGGGCGCCGTGCAGCGCAAGGTTTGCATGCGGATGATGGCGACCTTTTGCGCACCCAGCAGCGCCTGCGCCACGCTGTCCGTGTACGCCCGCACCAGCCCGCCGGCGCCCAGCTTGACACCGCCGAAATAGCGCACCACGGTGGCCTGCACGCCTTCCAGGTCCTGGTGGCGCAACACGTCCAGCATGGGCCGCCCGGCCGTGCCGCTGGGCTCCCCGTCATCGACCGCCGCCGACTGGCCGCCGGCCAGCAGCGCCCAGCACACGTGCGCGGCGCCCGGGTGTTGCGCCCACAATTGCGCCACCACGGCTTGCGCGGAAGCGCGGTCGGCCATGGGCTGGACGCAGGCGATAAAACGGCTTTTCTTGATGATCAGTTCGTGGTGAACCGGGGTGACGATGGTTTGCGGCATGGCGGTATTGTACCTTGCGGCGCTATACTCGCAACCGGATAGAAACCAGTCACGCAGGAACCAGTCATGACCAGTACCCACGAAATTTCCCCTCCGCAGCATGATGATGAAGACGAGCGCCTGTGCGAAGAACTCGGCTTGCCGCAGCGCGGGATCGCCCTGGTGAAAATAGAAGGCCGCGTGTTCCTGCGGTTTTCCGGCGTGGTGGAAGAGGTGGGCCTGCGCGTGCCGTACCAGCTGGTGCCGCCATATGGCGTGCTGGCGAAGCCGTCGAAATGGCGCAAGATGGAGCGCGACACCCGCCTGGCCCTGCTGCGTGAGCGCAGCGGCGAGAAGGCGGTGCGCGACCTGCACGCCTATGTGCTGGAATTCGTGCGCGATATCGCGGTGGAAGCGGACGATTACCGCATGGACCCGATGGCGTTCCTGCATACGCTGTCGGACTTGCAGACCTCGGACCTGGGCAGCGAGGTCTGCGACCGCATCCGCCTGCGGCTGGAACACGCGGTCGAGCGCCAGCGCGAAGAGCGCCATGCGGAGCGTACCCGCCAGAGCATCAGCCTGGGTGAATACCCGGCCTCGTTCACCACCGCGCACCGCATGCCGCGCCGTTTCATTGCCATCCTGGGGCCGACCAATTCCGGCAAGACCCATAAAGCCATGGAAGCGCTGGGCAAGGCGGCCAGCGGTGTGTACCTGGCGCCGCTGCGCCTGCTGGCGCTGGAAAATTATGAGCGCCTGCAAACCGTCACGCGCCACGGCAAGCCGCTGGCGGTCAGCCTGGTGACGGGGGAAGAGCGTCGCATCGAGGAAGGCGCCACGCACGTGGCCAGTACGGTGGAAATGCTCGACACCCGCACACCGGTCGAGGTGGCGGTGATCGATGAAATCCAGATGCTGGCCGACCCGGACCGGGGCGCGGCGTGGACGGCGGCCGTGTGCGGCGCACCGGCGCGCACCGTGTACCTGGTGGGCGCGCCGGAAGCGAAGAAGGCCATTGAGGCGCTGGCGGAGCGGCTCGAGTGCCAGCTGGAAGTGCATATCCTGAAACGCAAGGCGCCGCTGTCGATGGAGCCGTCCGCCGTGCGCAAGCTCAAAGGCGTGCGGCGCGGCGATGCGCTGATCGCGTTTTCCCGCCGCGACGTGCTGATGTGGCGCGACATGGTGACCGACATGGGCTTGTCGGCCGCCACCGTGTACGGCAACCTGTCGCCGGAAGTGCGGCGCGCGCAGGCGCAGCGATTCCGCGATGGCGCGGCCGACGTGGTGGTGGGCACGGATGCGATCGCGATGGGCTTGAACTTGCCGATTTCGCGCATCGTGATGACCACCACCGTCAAATACAATGGCCGCGAAGAAGAGGAAATCCCGGCCGCGCTGGCGCGCCAGATCGCCGGCAGGGCGGGGCGCTACGGCATCCACGAGGAAGGACTGGTGGCCGGTTTCGACGACGATACGCACCAGGTGATGCGCGCGCTGCTCAAGGAAAAGCCGGCGCCGCTGAACGCCACCGGCTTTTCCGTGGCGCCGACCCTGGAACACCTGCACTTGATTTCCTCGGTCACCAGTGAAACCTCGCTGCAGCGCCTGCTCAAGCGCTTCGTCCACAACATCGATGTGCCGGACGGCTTCTTTTATCCCCGCATCACGGAAGACCAGTTCGAGCGGGCCGCGTGGCTCGACGCCTTGCCGCTGTCGGTGGCGGACAAGTTCACGCTGTCGCTGGTGCCGGTGTCGAGCAAGGTGATGTCATTGCAGCACGCGTGGGAACAGTGGGCGCTGGCCCTGTCGCGCGGCAAGGCCAGCCACATCAAGATCGGCGACCAGCCGATGCGCCATGTAAACCTGCAGGACGTGGAAGACCTGTGCCGCCTGTATTCCGCCTATGCGTGGCTCGGTTACCGCTTGCCGGAGTTCTTTCCCGACGTGGACGCCGCGCTGCAACTGTCGCGCCTGGCGTCCGACAAGGTCGATGCCATTTTGCGCGACCAGAATGCGGCGGAGCGCAAGCGGCAACCGAAGCGCTACCGCTGAGCAGCCGAGGGTCAGCTGTTGTAGAGCGCCAGCACGGCCGCCGCGTTCAACGCGCCCCGATAAATGCGGAAGTCGTCGATCTTGCCGTTGAAGTACGGGTCGGCATATTGCGACCGGCCGATCCAGTTCTGGCTGGTGGCGCCCAGGCGGAACGGCGCGTGAAACATATTGGTGTTGCTGCCCACCGACACGCCGTTGACATACAGGGTGCCGGTCTTGCCGGACAGGGTGACCGCCACATGCACCCACTGCCCGGTGGCCAGCGCCGCCGTGTGGTTGATGCCCAGTTCGCCCTTGCCGCCATTGGTGGTGATGGCAAAGCGCATCACGGAGCCGTTCTTGGCCGTCAGGTACATATACTGGCCGGTGCCGTCGCCAAAGTCGAAGATGCGCTGCCAGTTGCTGGCCGTGTTCCAATAGACCCAGGTGGCGATGGTGAAGTCGCCGACGTCGGTCATCAGGTCTGCCGGCAGGCTGACGTAGCCGGTGCTGCCGTTCAGCGACACGGCATTGTTTTTCTTGCCCGCCACCCAGCTGGCGCCGCCCACCAGGGTGCCATTGTGGCCCAGGCCCGTCGCATCGGCGGCGGTGGTGCCGCTGCTGGCGTCGAACGTCAGGTGAGTGTGCAGCGGCGTGCCGGTGATGACGGTGGCTTGGTTCGATACCGCGGTTTCGCCCGATGGCGTCACGGCCGTCACCACGTAATAATTGGTGCCGGTCGGCGCGCTGGTGTCGGTATAGGTCAGCAAGTCCGTGATGCCGGTCTGGATGGTCGTGTACGGGCCGCCCGAAACCGTGGCGCGCTTGACGTTGTAGCTGGTGGCATAGGCGCTGCCCCACCACGACAGCAGCGGCTGGCCGGCGTTGACATGGCCGGTCAGGCCGCTCGGCGCGGCGCCGCTGGCGATCGGATCGAGCGTGCAGGTCAGCGTGCCGAAGCCGAGCTGGTCGTAACCGCCGCTGGTGGAGCCGGTGCCGCCATTTTCAGGCTGCACCACGAGCGCGAACTGTTTCGAATATGGCGCCGCCAGGCCTTTGCGGTTGACATAATGGTTGTACACCAGCGCCCAGCACGGCCGCGCGTTGCCCCGCGCATTGGTGGAGAACACGGTATGGTTGACGTTGTCGACGTTGTTGTAGGTGACGTAGGGCACCGTGTAATAGGTGCTGCCGGACTGGATCAGGTTGGACTTGGCGACGTATTCGGCGCCGGCCAGGAAGCGGTTGTTGTCGTAGCCGTACAGGTCGACGCCCTGGTTCCACGCCATTTCGCAGATGGCGCCGCCCAGCGCGATGCCCAGCGTGGCGTGGCCCTGGTCGCGGCCCGATTCCTGCCACTGGCCGAGATAGCCCGGGTGCAGGTAATACACGGCTTTGTAGATGCGGCCGTTGCCGCCGCCGCTCTTGAAGTAATTGACGGCTTCGTCGAACTTGGCGCCGTCGTCGCACAGCACGCCGATGGCCAGGATGCAGGCGATGGCGCACAAGTCCCAGTTGGCCCAGTAGTGGGTCCACTCGGTATTGTTATGGCGCACCAGGAAGTCGGAGCAGATCGGATAGAAAATACCGCTCATCATGTTCTTGAACGCGGTCTGGTCGGCCGCCGCCCAGCCGCTGTAGCTGCGCATGATCTCGCCCGCGTTGGCGAATTCATAGCCATACAGGCCGGCCGCCAGCAGCGCGTTGGTGTCGCCGCCAATGGCGGTCAGGGTGGCCGCCCACATGTTCATGATTTGCACGGCCTTGTCGGCATGGGCGGTGCTGCCCGAGATTTTCCAGCGCAGTGCGCACTGGTAGGCAGCCGCCACGTCGTACATCAATTTGGAGTAGTTTTCCGCGTGCACGCCGTCGCTGCCGCGATACACCACGGCTTGCGGGTTTGGCGTATAGGTGCTGGACGATTTCGGGTTGGCGACCAGCAAGTTCCAACTGCCGGACCACGGGCTGGTGGTGTACTTTGCCGCCATGCGCGTGAAGTCGGCGTCCGTGTGCAGCAGGCCCGGATGCACGAACGGTGTCGGCGCGCCGGCCGCGCGCGGCGCGGCGCCTGGCGCGGCGGACAGCAGCTCGCCGGCACCGCCGCCACAGGCGGTCAGCGCCAGCGCGCCCAGGCTGTACAGGAAACTGCGGCGCGACACGTGGTCCAGCAGTGCGGCTTCGGCGGATGGGGACGGCAAATCGGTCAGCTGCGTCATCAGGGATCTCCGGGAAAGGGTGGGACGGTTGACAGGGGTGTTCCGACAGCGCGACCATGGTAATACAGTTGGAGATATTTTAGTTATCGATAACTGATATCGATAACGTGAATAAAGGTGCAATCCTGGCATAGGTCGCGCCTTGGGCGCGGTTACGGTTCCGTTACCGCGCGGTTCAGGTAGGCATGGAAACGGTTGCCGGCGAACGCTTCGCTGGCGGCGCGCCGGTAGCGTTCCACCAGCGCCGGCGGGGCGGAGGGCGCGAATGCCGCATACAGCGTGGTGCCCGGCACGGGGAGGTTCAGCAGCTTGAGTTGCATGCCGGTGCGCGCCGCGTGGTAGCGCGCGGTATGGTGGTCGGAAAAATAGGCGCCGCCGATGCGGCCACGTTTCAGCTTGTCGAGGTTGGTGCGTTCCCAGTCGATGGCGCCGGCCAGGTCGAACCGGATACGGGCATCCTGCATGAAAGGCGGCAGCGCGCCGGCCTGCACCCAGCCCACCGTCACGCCGGACAGGTCGGCCGGGGCGGTGATGGCGTGCAGCGGGTGCTCCGGCAGCACGGCGATGACGGGCGTGAAACGGATTTGCGATTCGCCCGTATACTGGATGTGCGCCAGTTCGCGGGCGGCGGTCTTGCTCAGGATGGGAGTGAACAGCACGCGTCCGGCAATCAGGTTTTGTTCCAGCCTGGCCACCGTGACCGGCCGCTCCCACTGGAAGCGCACCCCCATGCGCGGTGCGATTTCCTTGTCAAAGAATTCCACCAGCGCGCCATGCGGGCCGTCGTCGCCGGCCTTGACATAGGGCGCGATCGTGAAGACGCCGACGGTGACGGTTTCGACCGGCGGCAGGGCCTGCGCTTGGGCGCTGCCGGACAGCAGCGACCCAATGGTGGCAATGAATGCGGCAATGGCGTCGGCAACGATGGCGGCAAAGTTCGCGTTGAGAGCTGCAATGGTGCGCAGGTTCACGGCACGGCTCCGGCAGGCGGGGATATGGCCAGCGTAGCACACTGCCGGCGCGCTTCGTCAACCGCCTGTGGCGTGGATCCGACCGCGCTTGACAATGTGGACAAGCGCGTCAGACTGGACGCTTTATTCACTTTGCCGGGAGTTTTCCATGCCGCGTCACGCCGCCCTGACCGCCACTTTCCTGTTTGCCGCGCTGGCGGGGACCTGCGCCCACGCGCAGGAAGCGCCCAAGTTCGATGAAGCGCTGGCCAAGTCCCTCGGCGCCGACCAGCGCGGCATGCGCAGCTACGTGTTCGTGCTGCTCAAGACGGGGCCGAACCAGATCCCTGCCGGTCCGGAGCGCGATGAGATGTTCAAAGGCCACTTCGCCAACATGGAGCGCCTGGCCAAGGACAAGAAACTGGTGGTGGCCGGGCCGTATGACGGGGTCGAAGGCTGGCGCGGCATGTTCATCTTTGCCGTGTCCGACATCGAAGAAGCCAAAAAACTGGTGGCCACCGATCCTGTCATCATCAAGGGCGCGATGGTGGCGGAGTATCACAAGCTGTACAGCACGGCCGGGCTGATGATGGTGAACGAGATTCACGGGAAGTTGAGTAAGCCGTGAGCGGCGAACCGCTCCGGCGGGTCCGCCGCCAGGCGCAGGGCGAAGAAGCCGCCGCGCGACAGGCCCGTGGCGTATACACGGCGCGGATCGATCCGGTAATCCCGTTCCAGCGCGGCGAGCAGCTGGCGCACGAAGCCGACATCGTCGCTGTGAAGAGGATGTGAATCATGCCTTGGGCGCTTGCTGCGGCGGGCCCGCATTCCGTCGGCGCTGCCGTCGATTCATCGCCTTCCGCCCTGGCCGGCCAGGCCGCCGAACTATAATCGCGGGCATGAAGACCAGTTCCCCCTTTGAACTAGCCTGGCGCTCGTTCTGGGTGCTCAAGAAGCACCACCCCGAGCCGCTCTGGGCGCAGCTCGCCGTCGGCGCCGGGCTGGCGCTGCCGATCGGCTTTTGCATGATGTTCGTCAACGGCATGCTCATTGGTCGCATGTTCGACCTGTTCAGTTGCCTGTGTGTCGCCTACAGCATGCTGGCGATCAGGCGTGGTATCGAAATGCTGCTGCCGGAAGCCAGCATTGAAGCCCTGTCCCAGGCCGGCGACTGGCGCGCCGCGCTGGTCATCAATCTCATCGCCATCCTCGGCACCGCGCTTGGCAGCGCGCTCAGCCTGAGCGCCTATTCATGGCTCAGCGGCCGGGACGCCTGGGACTCGTTCCTGACCCATGGCGCGGCGCAGACCGTGTTCCTGGCCTTCGTGATGGTCATCGCGGTCGCCAGCTGGTTCTGGTGGCGCCTGCGCGTCAGGCAGGAAACCCTGTTGCGTCAGACCATGGAAGCGCATTTGCGCTTGCTGCAGGCGCAGATCGAGCCGCACTTCCTGTTCAATACACTGGCCAATGTGCAAAGCCTGATGGACCGCGACACCCCGCGCGCCAAGGAATTGCTGGAAACGTTTACCGATTACCTGCGCGCCAGCCTGGGCCAGCTGCGCAATGCCGACAGCACGCTCGCGACGGAGCTGGCGATGATAGGCAGTTACCTGGGCCTGCTTCAAATCCGCATGGAGGAACGCCTGCGATTCGAGATCGACGCCAGCGATGAGGCGCTCGCGGCGGCCTTGCCCACCTTGATGTTGCAGCCACTGGTTGAAAATGCCATCGTACATGGGCTGGAACCCAAGATCGAAGGCGGCCGGGTGCGCATACGCGCGCGCGTCGCCGACGGCCGGCTTGACATCCGGGTCGATGACGACGGCCTCGGTCTCGACAGCCCGCGCGGCCCGCGACGGCAGGGCTCCGGCATGGCCTTGTCCAACATTCGCGAGCGCTTGCACACCCGCTACGGCGCCAATGCGGTATTGACGCTGGCGCCGCGGGCCGTTGGCATGCGGGCCACGCTGTCGCTTCCCTACAGGCGGCAGGCATGACGCGCGCCCTGATCGGCACTGGCTTGTGGACGGCGGGCCTCGACACGCCGCCCGATGCGCGTCTTGCCGGCGGCCTTCAGTAGTTGACACGCGGGCCGGCGCCTGCGTCCATCTCTTCATGGTGATGTAGGCCGGGCCGTCAATGGCTCACCTTCGTGCTTCCCGTCTGGCGAATTCGGCGCCTGCTTGCGATTCGTCGGCGCTGCTGTCGATTCGTCGCCTGCCGCTCGCCCGCACCGCTCGCCCGTGCGATCGTTGCCGCCACGTGATCGCCGATCACCGCTGGCCGGCTCAGGCTTTCTTTTCCCGGAACACATTCATGAAAAAAAATCTCCTCATCCTGTCGTTGCTCGCCCTGGCAAGCGCGAGCGGCCCATTGGTCGCCGCCACCGGCGCGGTGATCACACCGCCCATGGTCACGATCAAGGGGGGCGAATTTTCGATGGGGAGCACGGCCAATCCCAGGAACCCGAATTATCCCGTTTCGGAGCCGATGCACACCGTCAGGGTCAAGACCTTCAAGCTGTCCAAGTACGAAACAACGGTCCGGCAGTTTCGCCAGTTTGTCGAGGCGACCGGTTACCAGGCCGACGGCGATTGCTGGAAACTGGCGGCGAATGAAAGCGGCCACGAAGTGGGCAAGGTCAGCTGGAACTCGCCCGCCAACGCGCCCGGCGACTATCACCCGGTGATGTGCGTGAGCTGGGACGACGCCCACGCCTACCTGCAGTGGTTGTCCCTGCAAACCGGAAAACGCTACCGCCTGCCAAGCGAGGCGGAATGGGAGTACGCCGCGCGCGCCGGCGGCAACGCCCGCTATCCCTTCGGCGACGATCCCGCTGGCTTATGCAAGCATGCCAATGTCTTCGACCGGAGCGGCAAGACGGGCATCGCGCGCCTGACGGGCAAGACCAGGAATGAAATCGCATGTGATGACCAGGCCGAACTGACCACGGTGGTTGGCATGTATGCGGCGAACGCCTTTGGCCTGCATGACATGCTGGGCAACGTGGGCGAACTGGTCGAAGACTGCCAGCATCTGAGCTATGACGGGGCCCCGGGCGACGGTACCGCCTGGACGACTGCTTGCGCGGCGTTCCATGGCGGGGCGATGGTCATTCACCGTGGCGGCGGCTACAACAGCGGGCCGGCCGGCGCCAGCCCGACCATGCGCGGGCATGCGGGAAAGGACAACCGCAGCAGCCTGGGCGAAGGGTTCCGCATCGCCGAGGATAGCGCGGACGACGCCAATCCAGCGGCCGGTGCCAGTGCGGCGGCGGGCGGGAACGCGTTCGAGGCGGGGTTGGTGGTGGCGCAGACGGCTGAACGGGCGAGGAGGACGCAGGCTGTGGCCAGGTCGAAATAATTGGCGTGACAGACGCAGGCTTACGCGCCAAAGCGGGTAAGCATTTTGTTTGGTCATTATTTTGGCTGTTAATGGACATTTTTGTCTTTAAGGGTCAAAATAATGGCTATTATTAACCTGCCTCTGATGCGAATTTCATGCAAGAGATAAAATAGTGGCCATATCGCTATAAATTTGCAGTCAAAAGACATGATATTGGACTTTGCCTTTGCCACCCATCAGGAAATCTGCGCCGAGCTTGGGCAGCGGCTCAAGCGCCAGCGCCTGGTGCAGGCGCTCACGCAGAAAGACCTCGCCGAGCGTGCCGGCGTTGCTCTTGGGACCGTGAAAAACCTGGAAGGCAAGGGCGTTTCCTCGCTGGAATCGCTGATCCGCATCGTCATGGCGCTGGGTTTGCTTGACGAGCTGGCCTCGCTGTTTACGTTGCAAGCCACGCAGTCGATTGCCCAGATGGAGCGCGCCCAGTTGGCCGAGCGCAAACGTGCGCCCAGCCGCGGCAGGTTGACGACCAGGCATGATTAAGAAAGTCGACGTTTTTTACCCGGATGCGCGGAAAGCCCAGTCCTTCAGGTCGGGGATGAATGGGGGCGCCGAGCCAGCGCGGCGGCCGCAGGCCGCCTTGCTTTTCCGTGCCTAGCTGCTAATGTGTCCTGAAAGTCAACTTGGACGCATCATGTCCGACAACCCAACCGCAACCGGTTCGACGCGTGTCTTGAGGCTGCGCCTCAAGGACAAGCACGCGGCTGTGTTGTCGGCCATGGCACGGGAGGTGAATTTCGTCTGGAACTACGTGAACGAGCTGTCCTTCAAGGTCTGGCAGCGCGAGCGGCGCTTCATAGGCGAGTATGAGATCGACCGCTACACGGCTGGCGCGACGAAGCATGGCTTACAGCTCCATTCGAGCACGGTCCAGTCCATCTCGAAGGAAGTGGTCACGCGGCGCCGCCAGCACAAGAAGGTTAAGCTGCGCTGGCGCAAGTCCGGCGGCGCCCGCCGCAGCCTTGGCTGGATACCGTTCAAGGCCTCGGCGCTGCGCTACCGCAACGGACAGTTGCTGTTCTCAAGCCTGGAAAAGCCGCTTTCGCTGTGGGACAGCTACGGGCTGTCGCAGTACGCGCTGGGCGCCGGCAACATCAGCGAAGACGCCCGCAGACGCTGGTACATCAACATCACCGTCAAGACCAAGCCCGTGGCGCGCTCGGCAAGCCGGAGTGCGATCGGCATCGACCTGGGCCTGAAGGACTTCGCGGCGCTGTCGACGGCCAAGTAATCGAGAGCCAACAGTTCTACCGCGACATGCAGGCGCCGCTGGCTGTGGCGCAGCGCGCCGGCAAGCGCGCGCGGGTGAAATCCATCCACGCGAAAATCGCCAACCGCAGAAAAGACTACTTGCATAAACTCAGCACCAGCCTTGTCGCCGGGCATGGCGCCATCTTCGTCGGCGACGTGAACGCGGCCGGCCTGGCCAAGACACGGATGGCCAAATCCGTGCTCGATGCTGGCTGGTCAACATTCCGAACCATGCTGCAATACAAATGCGCTGACGCGGGCGTGTGGTTCGAGCAAATCAACGAGGCCTATTCAACCCAAACCTGTTCCGCGTGCGGTGCGCGCGGCGGCCCTGGCGGGCTGAAAGGTCTTGGAATAAGAGAATGGACTTGCCCGGATTGTGGCGTGAGGCATCACCGCGACGTCAACTCGGCCCGTATCATTCTTGCGCGCGGACGTGCGCGTCTCGAAGGAGGAATCCTCGTCCTTTAGGACGGGGAGGACGTGACTGTGGCCTGGACATCCCGGTCACGCGGTACTTCGACCTGAGCCCGCAACTGGCCGCCTTCGGCATTGCCCGCTTTGATGTGGCGGGGGCCATGCGCATTCCCACCCACACCTTGGCCGGGCTGTTGCACGCCGATTTTCGCTTGGCCGGTTCGGTCGATTACGCGACCTTGTTGCGCGCCACGCGCTTTCTCACGCGCGACGAGCGCGCAGTGCAAAAGGCCTACCAGCGCACCGTGTACAACGTGCTGTTCAACAACCGCGACGACCACCCGAAAAATTTTTCCTATCTTCTGGGGTAAGACCGCCGCTGGGATTTGTCGCCCGCATATGACCTGACTTTCTGCGCCGGGCCTGCGGGCTATCACCAGATGGATGTCTGCGGCGAGGCGTTGCGCATCGGCCGCGTCCACTTGCTGCAACTGGCTGCGCAATGTGCGATCGACCCACGCTGGGCGGAGCGGGTGATCGAGCGGCAACGCACCGTGGCCGCCACCTTCGCCGCGCAAGCCGCGCACTACGCTATTCGCACCGCCACGCGGCAAAGCGTCGCCGCCGTCATCGCGGGCAACGCCGCACGGCTCGGCACTGCATAAGCGAATTGAGCTGTTTCGCTGCGATGCTTACCGGGGCCGCCCCTCGTCGATCCATGACTGAGTCTGCCTGAGGCCAAGCCGGTAGCGGGCGCAGTTAAAAATTGCCAGTGCGTTCAATTCCTGTTCCAGCAGGCTGACGAACCTCGCCGTATCTGCACTGGGAACAGCAAGGTTGGCCAGCGTGATTGCCATCGGGATGCGGTCGCGGACGATGGCGCCGATCGCCTCGTTCAGCGCTTCGCGATATTGGACCCGGAATGGATCCGGTAACCCCATGGATTCCACGACCACCTGATATTTGGCGTGGGAGCGCCGGTAGGTCCAAGCGAACAGGTCTACCGCCATTGCGACGTCGCGGAACTCATACACGCCCATCATCGCCAGCGCGTAATCGGCCCGTGCCACATCGAGGAAGGACAGGGGCGCCTGGTTATACAACATCAGCGGGATATTGGCGACCAATCGACTGACGCGTTTATTCCCATCTTCGAAGGGTTGTAAATATGCCAGATTCACCCAGAGGAAGAATGCGGATTCGACGGGGTTCTTGATGAACTGGGCTTTGGCGATGATCTGTTCGAACATTTCTTGCAGCACCGACGGGGTCCGCGCTGGCACATACGTGGTACCGGTGATATTAACCACCTTGTTGCGGATGGTGCCCAGCGTCTCGACATCGGCCAGCAAATCCTGCATCAGGATGGCGTGCAAGTTGCGGACGAGGCCCCCATCGAGGCCATAGGCTGGCACCGCATCCACCATGAATTCGATGGCGGTTTTGTGGTTGAGCAGCATGACCGCATCGCTGTCGGTTGCGGCTTTGCCGCTTTTGAACAACTCTTCCGTATCGAGCAGGCTGTAACGGTTGCCTTCGAGATGGGACGACGACCAGGACAAGTCAATCAGCAGTTGCTCGAGGACTTTCCGCACGTAGGTGCCGGCCGGCTGCTGGCCGGGAAGGCGGCCCAACGCCGCCAGTTCTTCCGCCAGCGCATGTGGCAGCAGCGATGTTTCGTTGGGCCTGTAGGCTTCGACAAGTTCGCGCCGGTAAGTTACCGGCTGGCGGGCCGCCAGGGGCATTGACAAGCGCCGCCGCAGTTCCAGGCTCGCCGCGCTCCAGACCGAATGCCCCGACGTTTCACCAGAGGCTGTTTGCGAGGGTGCCGTGGTTTGAATCCGGTAGCGAGTCGCGCGCGCTTTGCCGACCACTTCCACCTTCGACTGTTCCACCAGTTTGGCGAGCATCCGTTTGGCCGTCGGCAGGCTTGTGCCCACAGCCTTGGCAAGCTCCGCGGATGTTGCGGTGGGATGGCCATTTGCCGCAAGGTTGTCCATGGCTTGCAGCATTGCTTCCGGGGACAGGCGGTTATTTTCAGTAGACATGAATCGGCTCACTTTGTGTGAGCTGATTCTAGCTAGTGTGAGCTGATTTTGCAATTTGAGCTGATTGTTGGGGGATCGGCTCATGTTTTGAGCTGATTTGTCCTGGCGCTCAAGGATTCCATGGGACAGTGGCGGGTTTTTAATCTGGATTGACGTGCTGGCCAGAAAGCAAAAAGCCCACGAACGCAAATTCGTGGGCTTGATACTTATTCGTGGTAGGCCGTGCGGGATTCGAACCTGCGACCAACGGATTAAAAGTCCGCTGCTCTACCAGCTGAGCTAACGACCCGAAGGGCCCAAATTATACGGAGCTTGCTTCAATTCCGCAAGCCATCGTCTCGATACGGAATTCAATATCAATTTCACAAGCCTGTCATCTTTGCTCACTACAATCCGCCCGATCTCAACTCGGCAAGGATGGCACCATGAAGCACTTGAAACAGACCGCCGTGGCGGCGGGCATGCTGGCGGCGCTGGCCGGCTGCGGCAGCACGGAAACCCCGCTGCCGACATTGGATGGCAAGGCGCCGATGGTGCTGGCGCACCGTGGCGCCAGCGGTGCGCTGCCGGAACAAACGGTGGAGGCCTATGCGAAAGCCATCGAGCAGGGCGCGGACGCGCTCGAGCCGGATGTGGTCTCCACCAAGGATGGCGTGCTGATCGCCCGCCACGACCCGAACCTGGCGTACAGCACGGACGTGGCGCAGCATCCGGAGTTCGCGTCGCGCAAGCGCACCATGAAGGTCGATGGCGACGTGCAGGAAGGCTGGTTTGCCGGCGACTTCACGCTGGCGGAAATCAAGACGCTGGGTGGCATTTCGACGGACGGTGAGCGCCCGCAGGAATTCAATGGCAAATACAAGATCGCGACGGTCCAGGAAATCATCGACATGATCAAGAAGAGCGGCCGCACCATCACGCTCTATCCGGAGACCAAGAACCCCACGTTCCACCGCCAGCAAGGCTTGCCGCTGGAAGACAAGCTGCTGGCGCTGCTGGCCAGCGCGGGCTGGCATGACCGCGGCGCGCCCGTGTTCATCCAGTCGTTCGAGCCGGGCAGCCTGAAATACATGCGCAGCAAGGGTTCCACCCTGAAAATGGTGCAACTGATCGATGCCGACGACGTGGACCTGAAAACCGGCAAACTGACCTATGCGGCGCCATACGACCGTCCGTATGACTGGGCGCAGGCGGGCGATACGCGGCTGTTCTCGTCGATGGTGACGCCGACCGGGCTGGCGGAAATCAAGACCTACGCCGACGGCATCGGCCCGTGGAAGCGCTATATCGTCAGCGTCAAGGGCTCGGTGGGCGCGGACGGCAAGGTGGCCGACATCAATGGCGACGGCAAGGTCAATGAAACCGATACCGCGACCCTGCCGGCCAGCACCTTGGTCGACGATGCGCACAAGGCTGGCCTGTTCGTGCATCCTTATACCTTCCGCAATGAAAAGCGCCGCCTGGCCAGCGATTACAAGGGTGACCCGAGGGCGGAATACAAGCAGTTCTATGCATTGGGCGTCGATGGCCTGTTCTCCGACTTCGCCGATACCGCGCTGGCGGCGCGCGCGGAATTCCTCCGGGAGCGCGGGCATAGGTAATATCCCTGATGGCCACCGCCGCCGCCGCGCCTACAATGACTGGCAGGCGGCCCGCGTGGCTGCCGTATAGTTACAGCACGGACCGTGGCAAAATGGCGGTACCGGAGCGGATCAGGGGATAAAGCATGAAGTTCAAGGGGCGCGGCGCCACCATCATCGCCGCCATCGCAGCGGCGGCGGCATGGTCCGTTCCCGCGCGGGCAGCCGATTTCATTGAATTGCGCACCGCCGCACAACAGTCGACCGCGCCGAAATTCGTGCAGGTGGAAGGCGGCGCGGCGGGCCTGTGTATCGATATTCACCGCGCCATCGAAAAAACCGATCCGGCACTGCGCATCACGGGCGACCAGCAATGGCGGCCCTTGCCCCGGCTGGAAGCGGAATTGCGCAGCGGGACGCTCGATATCGGCTGTGGCCTGATGCGCAACCGCGAACGCGAAGCGGACCTGGCATACGCCGACCCGGCGCTGTTTACCGTGTCTTACCACCTGGTGGCGCGCGCCGATGATCCGGTCGATGTCCAGTCATGGGACGACGTGCGCGGCCTGGGCGACAAGGGCGCCATCCTCGCCATCCACGGCTTTGGCCAGGTGGCGCGCCTGAAGGAACTGGGCGGCCTGACCGTCGATGCCGGCGCGGTCGATGCCGCCACCAACCTGCGCAAGCTGCTGGCGGGGCGCGGACGCTTCTATTACCACCGCTCGCCCGGCATCGCGGCGGAAATCCGCAAGGCCGGAGTCGATGGGAAGGTGCGTGTCTTGCCCGTCATGATGGACAACCAGCGCTTTTACATGGTGGCGGGCCGCCATGTGGCGGGCAGTACGCTGGCGCGCCTGAACCGCGCGCTGGCGCAGCTGGACGCCAGCGGCGAACTGAAACGCCTGGTCGGCAAATGGTACGAGGAAGTGCCGGTGGACGCACCGCAGCCTCGGGTGGCGCTGGCGCGCCGCTGAGCGCGGGCTTTAAAAGGCCGCGGCAAGCTTACGTGGCGGCGGCGGCTGCCTGCTGCCTGTGACGGCGGCGCGCCAGCCAGAACATCGGCAGGCTGACCGCGCCTAGCGCCACCGCCCATAGCGAAGCCTCGCTGCCCATGCCGTAAAACGCCCACAGGCAATACACGGCCGCCGTGATCGCGCACCCGCGCAGCCAGAGCGCCGCGCCGGGAACCAGGCCACGCCGCCACAGTTTATACAAGCCCAGCGCGCCCACCAGGTACAACGGCAGATTGGCGGCGGTCGTCACCACGCTGAGGAACGTAAAGCCGTCCGCCAGGGTGCGGCTGTAACTCATGGCCACCATGACGCTGGCCAGCACCGCCATCAGCAGCAAGCCGGCGCCGGGCGCGCCACGGCGGTTTTGCCGGCGCAGCCAGGCGGGGAAAATGCCGTGGGCGGCCACGGACGCCGTCAGTTCGCCGCCCACCAGGGTCCAGCCATTGAGCGCGCCCAGTCCACTGACCACCACGAACAGCGCCACCCAGCGCCCCGCATCGGCGCCCCAGTAGCGGTTGAACAGATCGACAAAGGGCGCGGCCGATTGCGCCACCGATGCCTGCGGCAACAGCAGCAGCGGCACGGCCGACACGCCGATCGACACCAGCGCGGCAATCAGCGTCCCGGCGATGGTCGCGCGGGGAATCGTCACGGCCGGCCGCGCCACTTTGCCGGAAGGGATGGTGGCGCATTCCACGCCCAGCATGGCGAACAGCGATACCGTGCCGGCCGCCGCCGTGGCTTCCAGCGACAACGGCGTCGTTGGCACATGGGCCACATACGCTTGCGGATCGGTGGCCAGCACCATCGCGCCCAGCACCATGACCGCCGCCATTGGCAACAGCTTCAGCAAGGTGGACCCCATCTGCACCCGGCCCGACATGCGCGCGCCCAGCAAATTGATGAGGGTGAACAGCCAGATCAGCAGCAACGCCACGGCGGGCGCCAGCAGCGGCGCCGCCTGGACCGCCCTGGCCAGTGGTGGCGCCAGCGCCGTCAGGTAGCCGGTGACGCCGATCGCCAGGGTGGCATTGGTGATCCAGGTGGAGACCCAGTAGCACCACATGACGAAGAAGGCCACGCCGCCGCCAAAGGCGCGCCTGGTGTAGCCATACGGGCCGTCTTCTTCCGGCAGCGCCTGGGCGTAGCGGGCAAACACGTAGGCGATGCAACAGCAGCCGGCCACCGTGATGCCCCAGCCGATAAACGCGTTCAAGCCATACGGCGCGAGCGAGGCGGGTAACAGGAAGATGCCCATGCCGATCACATTGCCGACGATCAGCGAGGTGCACATCCAGAACCCCAGGGGACGGGCTGTGACGTCGTGGCGGTCAGCCATGGGCTTGTGTATCTGCCTGCAGATAAGCCGCGCGCAGCAGGTTCTGGAAATGCCATACGCCGCTTTCGCGCTTCGGGTTCAGCCGCCCGGCCGCATAGGAACCGGACGCCAGCCCTTGCTGCACATGTTCGCAAATGCTGATGTCTTCGGCCTGGATCTCATCGCTGAAGGCCTGTTCCGCCGCAATGCGCGCCTGCACGTCAGGATCATCGGTGTAGTAGTAATCGAATTCGACCAGGCAGTGGTCATGGCCATCGGGCAGGATGCGGTTGGTTTGCAGCCGCCCCGGCGTGATGTTGAGCATGATGTTCGGATAAACGAAATAGTAAAACGCGTCGCCGTCGCCATAGATGCCGTCGTTATTGCGCAGCGGCGAATGCTGCAGCGAATACCAGGTAAACAGTTCGGTGTCGTAGGCGCGGTAATCGAGCACCTTGTTCAGGCCGGGATGCACGAAGGGCAGGTGGTAGCCTTCGAGGAAATTGTCGACGTAGACTTTCCAGTTGCACGCGATGCGGTAGGTGTCGCGCCTGGCAAAGCGCATGGCGGATAAGTCGATCGGGGCAATGCGTTCACGGATGCCGCCCACCACATCGTCGAATGGCGGCGCCGCCCCGGACAGCGCGGCAAACACCAGTCCCTGCCATTCGCGCACCGCGATGCGCGGCAGGCGGATCTGCGCGATGTCGAATTGCCGCGCGCCCTGCATTTCCGTGGCGGCGCGCAGCTGGCCATCGAGCGTGTAGGTCCAGCCGTGGTATTTGCAATGCAGCGTGCGCGCTTGGCGGCCATTGCACACGGCCAGCGGACCGGCGCGGTGGCGGCACACGTTATAAAAACCGGACAGGCCGCCGTCGGGCTGGCGCACGATGATGACCGGCTTGCCGGCGATTGAGCCGACCACGTGGTCGCCACTGTGTTGCAGGTCGCCGGAATGCGCCGCCAGTTGCCAGCTGCGGGCAAACACCGCGTCCTGCTCGACCGCGAGCCAGTGCGCGTCGCGGTAGAACGCGGCGTGCAGGGCATGGGCCTGATCCAGTGGCTCGGGGCGGCAGGATTCCAATAAACCTGGTTGCGGCGTCATGGCGGCTCCGTGGCGGAAAAATTGCACTTTCGCACAATTTGATGGCGACGGGGCGCGTGGAAATCGGGAACTGTCGGTAATACAACGCTTGGGGCTGGCGGCTTCCAGTCCGCATGGCTGAAACAGGGAGCGCCATGCATACTGTCAGCATGGGCAGCGCGGCTGCCGGCTACCGATGAGACCCTATGCTGTTGCGTTCCGCCTTTGCCGTTGTCGTGGTTTGCTGTGCCGCCACCGTCTCCGCCGCCCCGGTGCAGGCGGCGCCCGGGTTTGCCGATGCGGTGCTGGGACGATGGAATTTGACGGTGACCGGCAAGGATGGCGTGCCCTATGCGAGCTGGTTCGATATCCGCCTGCGCAAGGAAACGGAACTGATGGCCACCATGGTGGGCCGTTTCGGTTCATCGCGGCATGCCACGGAAGTCAGTTACCAGGGCGGTAAACTGGTGCTGCGCGTGCCGCGCCAATATGAAAAGGATACGGCGGACCTGATTTTTGACGGCATGGCGGCGGGTGACCGCATGAGCGGCACCACGGTCGATGAAGACGGCATTGCCTTGTCGTGGACGGCGCAGCGCGCCCCGGCGCTGCCGCGCAAGGTCGGCCAGCGCTGGAGCCGCCCGGTGGAATTGTTCAATGGCCGCAACCTGGACGGCTGGCGCGCGCAGCAGCCTGCCACGCAGCCGTGCTGGAAAGTCGAGCGGGGCGTGTTGACCAACAGCGCCGCGTGCACCAACCTGATCAGCGATACGCTGCTGGGCGACTTCAAGTTGCGCATGGAATTCATGTCGGTGGCGGGCGGGAACAGCGGCGTGTATCTGCGCGGCCGCTACGAAGTCCAGCTGGGCGACGCCTATGGCGCGCCGCCCGACCCGCTGCGCATGGGCGCCATTTATGGCCACCTGCGGCCGACCTCCAATGCCGCGCGCAAGCCGGGCGAATGGCAGGTGCTGGAAGTGGCGCTGAGCGGCCGCTTTGTCACGGTGACCTTGAACAGCGTGGTCGTCATCGACCAGCAGGAAATTCCCGGCATTACCGGCGGCGCGCTGGACAGCCGCGAAGCGGACAAAGGCCCGCTGATGCTGCAGGGCGACCATACCCCCATCATGATCCGCAAGATCAGCGTGGCGCGCGCCGTGGAATAACAATATAAATAAACAAACTAATAGTGGCCCGAGGGACGTGCTAGCATGGACTCGACCTGTTTAACCTGGAGAGTCCAATGTCACATCCCGTCCTGATCGTCCCTGGTATCGGCAATTCCGGCCCCGAGCACTGGCAGAGCCGCTGGCAACAGCACAATCCATCCTATGTGCGCGTGCCGTTCGCGGAATGGGACCAGCCGGACCGGCATGACTGGGTCGCCACGCTCGACGCCACGGTACGGGAACTGGGACCGGACACGGTCATCGTGGCGCACAGCCTGGGGACGCTGGCGGTGGCGCATTGGGCGGCAAGTTATGCGGCCACGCATGCGGGCCGGAAGGCGCCGGTGGCGGCGGCCTTGCTGGTGGCCGTGCCGGATCCTGACGGCCCGAACTTCCCGGCGCAGGCACGCCATTTCAAGCCGCTGCCCTTGCAGGCGCTGGGCTTCCCGTCCGTGGTAGTGGCCAGCGACAACGACCCCTATGGCAATCCGGTGTATGCCGCCGCGGTCGCGCAAGCGTGGAACAGCCGCTTCATTTCGATCGGCCCGCACGGACATATCAATGCGGCCAGCGGCCTGGGGGACTGGGCGCAGGGAAAAGCATTGCTGGAAGAGTTGCGGTCGGACGCGGCGCTGACCGCGTAGGGCGGCTTTTATAAAGCCGCCTGCATGCATCAACGCGGCGCATGCAGGCGGCAGCACAGACAAAAACGCCGCGCTATCGAAGCGCGGCGTTGTCGTTGGCAACGGCTGAATGAATGGCTGAACTAAGCGCGGCTCGCGTAGCCCGCGGCCATCATGGTTTCATGCACACCGGACAGCACGGCGCGGGTTTCATATGCGCCTGGCAGCGGGTCGTCCAGCATCAAGACGCAGGCGGTGGCCATCATCAGGCCTTCCACCATGCCCACGCGGGGCGATTCCGACGGTTGGTTCAGCGCGGCGTTGGCCAGCGAATCGTACATGATGAAGTATTTTTTGTTGCGCTTGCGGGCACGGTCGGCGCTGCGCATCAGTGCGCGGCGCTGGATATCTTGCTGTGTCGGGCAAGGATCGGTAGCGAACAGCACCAGCTCCAACTGGCCGTGACGCTCGATGTCGTCCGGGAGGCTGGCATGGCTCTCGCCATGAGGGGCACTTTCACTAAGCATCAGGCCGGTGTTAATACTGGCCAGGATCCGTATCATCATTCTGTTCTCCGGGGTCTGGGGATAACTTGACAGCAAGAGTACACCATCCAGACCCGCGCAAAATACGCACATTGTCACATCAGTCGTGCACAACTATACATTTGATTGTCTGATTGTCAGCTTTGTTGCAGCTTTGTTCCAACCCGGTATCAAACCGGTGGCGCGGTCCAGTCTTTGGCCAGCGCGCGCACCGCTTGCAACACTGATTCTTTGGCAACGTCGGGCCGCTTGCCGCTGCGCCAGGCCACCATCAATTCCCACTCCCAGCGTGGCAGATCCGTTAGCGCTAACCGCTGCAATTGCCCAGTGCGCAGCAGGCGCGCGGCCGCCATTTCCGGCATAAAAGTCAGGAAGCCGTGTTCCAGCGCCAGTTCCAGCGCGGCGCTCGATGGCTGGATGGTGTGGATCGGTTGCGCGACCGTGCGGTGGGCGCGCAGCATGGCAATCAGCGTGTCACAATCCGGGCCCCAATATTGTGGCGCCAGTTGCGCGTTTGCCACATCGGCCACCGTCCTGGCCTGCGCCAGCGGATGGCCGCGCCGTACCACGGCCGTGATCGGCGACAGGCACAGCCGCTCCAGGTGGATCCCGGCCACCGCCGGACACTTCAAGACGAAACCCAATTGCGCGCGGTCCGTCAGCAGCATGTCCATGATGATGGGCGAATGGTCGGTGGTGCAGCGGATCTCCAGCGGTGAACTGACCAGCGCCGGCAGCAGCGCGCCAAACACGGTCGATGCCAGCGATGGCAGGCAGGCCAGGGTCACGTTGGGCAGGGCCGGCGTGCCTTTGACCGCGCGCTTGCCCGCATCGAGTGCGGCCAGCGCGTCGCGCGCGGACGGGATGAAGGCCAGGCAGGCTTCGGTCGGCATCGCGCCGCGCCGGTGGCGGCGGAACAGTTGCGCGCCGACTTGCTGTTCCAGCGCGCCGATGCGCTGGCTCACTTGCGGCTGCGACCAGCGCCGCCGAGCGGCGGCCTGGCTGAAGCTGCCGCACTCGACGATTTCCAGTAACAGGCGCAGGTCATCGAACTCAATCGACATGTTTTCAGCCATAAGAATTTCAAATAGAAATTATTTCAGTATTGTGGATTCTATTATGGCTGACGATTCCCTACCATGGCTGCTTGATCAGGGAGGTTGCGATGCAGGGTGCGGAACGGGCAAGGACGCTGGGCAAACGGTTTATCGTGATGGACAACGTGCTGGTGGTGGCGGGCTTTTATCTGGTGTTCCCGATGATCGCGCTGCGCTTTGTCGACCAGCTGGGCTGGGCGGCGGCGGCGGTGGGGCTGGCCCTGGGCGTACGCCAGGTGGCGCAGCAGGGGCTGGCGCTGGTCGGTGGTTCGCTGTCGGACCGCTATGGCGCGCGGCCGATGGTGGTGACGGGCATGCTGTTGCGCGCCGCGGGTTTTGCCATGCTGGCGTATGCGCACAGTCCGGTGCACTTGCTGGTGTCCTGTGTCTTGTCCGGGCTGGGCGGCAGCCTGTTCGAACCGGCGCGCGGTGCGCTGGCGGTCAAGCTGACGCGGCCCGCCGAGCGCAATGGTTTTTATGCATTGCTGATGACGTTGGAGAGCGCCTGCGCCGTGGCGGGCGCGCTGCTGGGAACGTGGTTGCTGTCGTTTGATTTTTATTGGGTGGCAATGGGCGGTTGCGCCGTGTTCGCGCTGGCTGCGTTGCTCAATGCACTGATGCTGCCGGCCTACCGCATGGCAGCCCCGGGTACCGGCGCGCTGGCCGCATTGCGCACGCCGCTGGCGGACAAGCCGTACCTGATGCTGGTGCTGGCGCTGAGCGGCTACTACGTGCTGAATGTGCAGTTGATGATGCTGTTGCCGGTGCTGGTGACGCAGGTTGCGGGCACCTCGCAGGCTGTGGCGTGGATGTACAGCATGGATGCGGCGCTCGCCGTGTTGCTGCTGTATCCGCTGGCGCGGCTGGGCGCGCGCTACCTGACGGAACAGGTGCGCCTGCTGTGCGGCCTGGGCGTGATGACGGCGGCGCTGGCGATGGTGCCGTTGGCATCGGGAGTGGCGCCGCTGTTTGCGGTGGTGGCGCTGTTCTACCTTGGCTTGCTGGTCGCCGAGCCGGCCCGCGAATCCCTGGTGGCGCGCTTTGCCCGCCCCACGGCGCGCGCCAGCTACATGGGCCTGAGCCGCATCGGACTGGCGCTGGGCGGCTTGCTGGGCTATGTGGCGGGCGGCTGGCTGTCCGACAGCAGCCGCGCGCTGCAGATGCCGGCGCTGCCTTGGCTGGTGCTGAGCTGCATTGGCGCCGTCACGTGGCTGGTGCTGGCGCGCCAGTTCCGGGGCCAGTTCTCCCTGGTCACCGCGTCGGCCTTGCCGCTGGCGTCCGCCCCGTAGAGGTTGTGAATAAATTGGTCTGCCAAACATCGTAGGGCGGTAAGCCGCAGGCTTGCCGAAGTTGCCGTCCGCGATATATTCACAACCCCGACCCATTTCTCCGCCCGTCCGGAACAGCGTTGCCAGCAGCCGGATTACGCCAGCTCCAGCACTTCCCGCACCGGCTTGCGGCGCTTCGGCGGCCAGTTGTCCTGCGCCGCATAGCCCACCGTCACCAGCATCACCGGCACGTCATTCGATCCCAGGTTGAATTCGCGCGCCACGCCCTCCGCGTCAAACCCGCTCATCGGGCACGACGCCAGCCCCATGCCTTCGGCCGCCAGCATCAGCGTCATGGCCGCCAGCGACGCCGAGCGCACCGCTTCGTCGCGCTGCAACTGCGGGTTGCCCGGATGCGCGCCGCTGGCCATGGCGACCCAGCTGTCCACCACCGGTTGCGGCAAAATGCCCGCGTCGACCGATGGCTGCAGCGCCTTTGATAAGCCTTCATGCGCGGCCAGGGTGCCGCAGATGACGAACGTGACGGCCGCGTCGGCCACCTTTTGCTGGTGGTAGGCGACACCCTTGAGGCGCTCCTTGGCGGCCTGCGCCCGCACCGCGATGAATTTCCAGTTCTGGAAGTTGTAGGCGGACGGCGCCAGGGTGGCCAGCCGCACCAGTTCCGTGATCTGGCCATCGGTGAGCGGGCGGCCTGGGTCGAAGTGGTTGACGGAGGCGCGGGATTCAATCAGGGAAGTGATCGTGCTTTGCATAGGTACCCTTTCTCAGGCGGAACGGCGTTGAATAAATTGTGCGGCAGGCGTGTGGCGTTGCGCCGCCCACTGCACGGTCAAGATGCTGGCCAGGACTATCGCCATGCCCAGCAGTGAAATCCCGTCGAGGCGCTGGTCCAGTAGCGCCCAGCCCAGCACCACGGCGGTCAGGGGACTCAGCAGCCCCAGCGACGACACCGCCACCGGCGACAGCCGCGCCACGCCACGGAACCACAATACGTAGGCGGCCATCGCGCCGACCAGCGACAGGTAGCCGTAGGCCAGCACCTGCGTCGCGCCCAGCGGTGGCAGCGGCGGATCGAAGGCCAGCGCGGCGGGCGCCAGCATCAGGCCGCCGGCCAGCAATTGCCAGCCGGTGAAGGCCAGCACGGGCACATTGGTTTTCCAGCGCTGCGCCAGGTACATGCCGGCCGCCATGCTGGCCGAACCCGCCAGCGCGGCGGCAATGCCCACCAAGTCCCACACGGCGCCCGGCGACAGCAGCAGCGCCGCCATGCCGCCGATGCCGGCCACGGCGGCGGCAATCGCCGCGCCGCTGGAGCGGCGGCCATCGAGCGCCCAGGCCAGCGCCATCACCAGCAACGGCTGGATCGCGCCCACCACGGCGGCCACGCCGCCCGGCAAGCGGTAGGCGGCGACAAACAGCAGCGCCTGGAAGAAACCGATGTTCAGGGCCGACAGCAACAGCAGCCGGCCCCATTGCCCCGCCTCCGGCAGGCGCCGCGCGTACAGCGTCAGCAACAGGCCGGCAGGCAGGGTGCGCAGCAGCGCGGCGATAAACGGGCGGTCGGGCGGCAGCCATTGCGTGGTGACGATGTAGGTCGATCCCCAGATCATGGGCGCCAGCGCGGTCAGCAGGATGTCCAGTTTGCGTTGCTGCATGGCTTCTCCTATTTATCTTCAATTCAAGATAAATTCAGCATAGCATATAATTTGAATTCAAGATAAATCGTGTAATGAACCGGAGCGGCGGCATGGGGAACGGGACGGACAGCGGGAAGCGAAGCGGCAAGGGCGGCAGCGGTAGCGGCAAGTCGGTTGCAAGCCACCCGGCAAAGCAGCCGGCCAAGCGGCCGCCGGATGCCGTGGACGCCATCCTGGCGCAATGGGCGCGCGAGCGGCCCGACCTCGATTGCAGTCCGATGGGGCCGATCGGCCGCATCAAGCGCTGCGCCGCGCTATTGCAGCGCAAGCTCGATGAAACGTTTGAAAAATTCGGCCTGAGCTTCTGGGAATTCGACGTGCTGGCGACCCTGCGCCGTTCCGGCGCGCCTCACTGCCTGGCGCCGACCGCGCTGTTTTCCACCTTGATGATCACCTCCGGCACCATGACGCACCGTTTAAAAGGGCTGGAAACACGGGAGCTGGTGCGGCGCCTGCCGAATCCCGACGATGCGCGCAGCGTGCTGGTGCAGTTGACGCCCGCCGGACTGGCGCTGATCGACCGCGCGGTGGCGGCGCACGTGGACAATGAACGGCGGATCCTGTCGGCGATCGGGGCGGATGAACTGGCGGTGCTGGATTTGCGGCTGTCGCAGTTGCTCAATGCGCTGGAGAGCGAATGAACGCTGGCGCCAAGGCGCGATCGGCCATGGCGGCCGGTGGTCCGTCTCCAACCAGCGACATCGGTTGACAACGGCATAGGAATTCCGGTTCAGCGGGTGTATCGTATTGATGAGCACCAAAACCATGGAGGCGCTATGGGACAAGGTCAGACGTTGCAGTCGCGGGCGCAAGCGGGCAGGTTGCGATTCCTGGCCGCCGCAAAGCGCGCCATCGTCTGCGTTGCGGCGGCATGCGGTATCGCGCATGCGCAGGAGGCCGCCACCAGGGACATCCATGTCGGCATGGGCCTGCCCAAGCCGCCATACATCATGGAATCCGGGACGGCGGGCCTGGACTACGACATCGCCCGGCAGGCGATGGCTGCCGGGGGCTACAAATTGGTGACGCACATGCTGCCGCAGACGCGCGCGCTGGCCATGCTGCGCGCCGGCCAGCTCGATGGCCTGCTGTCGATCACCGAAGGCATCGGCGGCCACGACTACTTCACGGACAATTACATCGTTTATCAGAATGTCGCCACCACGCTGACGCGCCGCAATGTGAAGCTGGGCCAGATCGAAGACCTGGCCAATTACTCGGTGGCGGCCTTCCAGAATGCCAGCATGGTGCTGGGGGACCGTTTCAGCCTGGTCACCAGCGGCCATTCAGACTACCGGGAATTGCCGGCCCAGATCACGCAGAACAAGCTGCTGTATATGGGGCGGGTCGACGTGGTGGTGGGCGACCGGCTGATTTTCGGCTACTACATCGACAAGCTTGAATCGCAAATCGACGCCAAACAGCCGGTGACTTATCACAGGATTTTCCCGGAAAGCCCGCGCCGCGCCGTGTTCCGTGATGCCCGCGTGCGCGATGCCTTTAACGCCGGGCTGAAGACGATCCGCGCGAACGGCACTTATGATGCGATCGTGAAGCAATACGTCGGTGCGCGGCCCTGACAACGACTGGTGGGGCACTAGCCAGGCTTGAGCATGTCCCGGATGAATTTGCAGGCGACCGCGAAGCTGGACGCCTGCTCCCGCGTGTACGCCAGCATCGCGTCCAGGTCCTTGCGGGGATAGGCGTTGCCATTGAAGATCAGCGTATGGATGGCGCGCGCGTGGCGAATGTAACTTCGGCCATCTCACCGACCTCGGCGCCCGATGGCCAAGACCTTGATCAGCCAGTACACACTCACCAGCACAACAGCCACCTCTGGCAGGATCAGCAACTCCATCTGGCGTAGTACGTTGGGAAATAGCTGTGCTTGCCCGAGAAACAGCGAAACGGTGGCGAGCAACAGCGCGAAACACATGCGCCAGAGATGCCGGGCTAAGCGATGGGCGGGGCTCAGCGCGCCACCGAGGAAAAGGCGCAGATCGAGCATGGCCGCCGCCAGCGTGATGGCGCCGAACACGAGGAATGCCGGACTCCTGTTGCCGGGCGCCGGCACCGCCAGCCAGGCCAGCAAGGCCCCGCCGCCGATGAGCAGGCCTGCGAGCATGCTGAACGCCTGCCATTGGCGGGAACGGGGTGTTTCTCGCCGCACGGTCAACCAGGCGCTAAGCACGAAGTAGGCGGTGACCAGACCGCCCAGTACCGACACCGGCTTGGCCTTGAACCAGGCGATGGCGGCACCGCTCAGCGCCATGATTAGCATCGCCTGCACGAACATCATGCCGCATGTACGATGGAGTCGGCCGCCCTTGCGCACCCATAGGGCGGCAACGCCGGATGCGAGGGCGAGACCGCCGGCGAGGATATGGAGATAAACCATGACGCCTAGTTCGTATCCAGACCAAACAGGTCGCGCGCCACGGCGATCCATTTGAGCGGCAGTCCCAGGCCTATCCAACGCCCCAGGGGCAAAGCCGGCGACCGGGCACCGCCGAGCAGGGGAGTGGACTGCGGCATGAGCGCGGCCTCGGCGGCGGCAGGAAGCGTAGCAAGGCCTGGACTGGAATATGACATCGGTTCACCTGTGTGGGATAGGGTAAGCCGGTCAAGCCAGGACCGGCCCGCCAAGTTTCGGTGTTATGGCTGGTTGTGGCAAGGCCGATGCGACGCGCCACGCAACGGGAGGTGCGAAGCACGCCAGGGGAGCATGAGCCACGCGGTCCAGACAGGGGCCGCAGTTATTCAGCCTTGAACAGATGCAGGAAGGTACGGCTTACCGGCAAGACCTCTGGCCGGTGTTTCAAAAACACGTCGGCCGTCTCGTTGGCGCCACGAACCACTTGGCGTATGGCATGGAGATTGACGACCACGGACCGGTGAATCTGCTGGAACTGTTGCCGGTCCAGTTGCGGCAGCAGTTCCTTGAGCGTGGTGCGCAGCAGGGCCTCGGCGGGGTTGCCGCCGTCGCGCCAGGCGACGCGCGTGTATTTCTCGTCAGACATCAGGTAGTCGACATCATCCACGGGAATAAGGCGCAGGGCCGGCCCCACTGTCGTGCGCAGCCAGCGCAGCGGTGCAGCCACAGGCACCGCGCGCAGATGCTGGGCCAGTTGCTGCAACAAGGCCTCGTTATTCACGGCCGGCTGCGCCGCGGTCAAGCGCTCGCGCAGCCGCGTCACAGTGCCGGCAAGGCGCGCCAGTTGCACCGGCTTGACCAGATAGTCGAGCACGCCCTGCTCGAACGCCTGTAAGGCGTACTGGTCATAGGCGGTGACAAACACCAGATGGGCGCGGCGGCCGATGTGCTGCGCTACCTCGACACCCGACAGTCCGGGCATGTGCACATCGAGAAAACAGATCGCAGGTTGGTGGCGCTCGAACAGCTCCAGCGCCTCGGGCCCATGGCGGGCTTCGGCGACGACTTCCAGCTCCGGCCAACATTGCGCCATCTGGCGCCGCAGGCTGTCGCGCAGCAGAGGCTCGTCGTCAGCGATCAGTGCGGTGGGCATTATGACCATGCGGCACACTCGATGGCAACACAGAAACCGTGGGGCGAGAGCTCGCTGATACGCATGGCCGCATCCCCGGCAAAGGTCAGTGCCAGGCGCTCGCGCAGGCCGCCAAGGCCGGTACCCAAGCCCGGGCTTCCAGGTTGCAGCCCCGCCCCGGTATCGCTCACCTCGATATGGCAACGGCCATCGGCCTGTACGATGCGCACATCGATGCGTCCGCCGTTCAGACTGGGATCGATCCCGTGCCGGACCGCATTCTCCACCAGGGTCATCAGGGTCAAGGGTGGGCATTGCAGCCTTTCGCACCCGGGGGCGACGTCGATACCGAACTGCAGGCGATCAGGCATACGCATCTGCATCAGTACCAAATAGGCGCGTACCATCTCCAGCTCCTGCTCCAACCGGATGATCGGTTCGTTCAAGCGTGGCACGGCTGCGCGCAAATACATTACCAAGTGATCTAACACGGCCGCCGCGTGGGGCGAGCCGGCATCCACCAAGGATTGCAAACTGGCCAAGGTATTGAACAGGAAATGCGGCTGAACCTGCGCCTGGAGCAGCCACACCCTCGCATCGAGAGCCTGACGTTCCAACTCGCCGCGTTTGCGCTCGGCCTGGCGCACGCGGACATCGCGCTGGCGCAACAGGGCGGCCATGCCAATCCATGGGCCCAGCAACATGCCCACGAAACTGATAGCGATAAAACTCACCTGCCTTTCTCTGCTGTGCCAGAAGGAGGGGGCGCCGAGCTCCGTGGTGGCGAGAAAAAGGCCTCCGACTGTCAACAAGATCGCCACGGCGACCCCCAATACCTGCAGAGCCCAACGCGCCAGCCAGCGCGGCAGTTGACGCGGCCAGTGCTCGAACAGGCCAAAGGCCAGTAGCGCCACCAGCGCCGGTGGAAATATGAGCAAAGCCAAGCTCGAAAGCGAGTCTTCCCAGGACAGGGAGAACAAGGCGAATTCCGCTAACGCAGCGAGCCCGGCAACACTCAACCGGCGAGGAGACAGGCACGCTTGCATGCCAGGACAGACCTTGAACATAGACTTGAGGATACTTGGCTAGCGCCACAAAAAGAGCCAGAATATGGTAAGGTCGGCCAGTTCGCAATACCCTGGCCTTGAAGTATTTTTCCCAGAAAGGCGCAAAAAAGGCTTACGCGCCGAAGCGGGTAAGCCTGATCTGTACTGCGGTATTCGTGGTAGGCCGTGCGGGATTCGAACCTGCGACCAACGGATTAAAAGTCCGCTGCTCTACCAGCTGAGCTAACGACCCGAAGGGC
>Ga0307408_100000489_pt1 | contig 34649 bp, 32 predicted proteins | sample 322Cmetagenome_FD_202116 | JGI IMG/M metagenome (GOLD analysis project Ga0307408, IMG submission 202116) | Maize rhizosphere microbial communities from greenhouse at UC Davis, California, United States - 322HYB-C-3 | ecosystem: Host-associated > Plants > Roots > Rhizosphere > Soil | place...
GGTATTTGCGCTGTGAAATGCGGGCGCAATAGCGGTCCGCCAGCGCGACCAGCTTGGCCGACTCGGGCACGTGCGGGCCGCGGCGCGCGCCCGGATACCCGGTGCCGTCTTCATTTTCATGGTGGTACAGCACGCACGCCAGCCAGCCTTCGTGATGAATGCCGGCCTGGCGCAACAGCACCATGCCGGCTTGCGGGTGGTGGCGGATCAAATGGCGCTGATGCTCGGTCAGCGGCGCCGCCTGCTTGTGCATGACATCGTGTTCACCCAGCATGCCGACATTCATGGTCAGCGCCGCCAGGGTCATGGTGAGGATGTCGTCGTCCGGCTTTCTCAGCGCCTGCGCCACCAGCTGCGCCACCACCGCCGTGTCCACGCTGTGCCGCACGCCATACGGCATGGCCTGCTGGTTGTGCAGGATGGCGGCAATCGCGATGTCGGCATTGAGGGTGACGGCCTGCGTCACCAGCCCGGCAATCTCTTCCAGCTTGCGCCTGGCGTCGCCGGGGTTGCCGGTGGCAATGCGCTGCAACACGGCTTCCAGTTCCAGTTGCGCGCCATTCAACAAGCGCAGCACGGATTGCTGCTCCCGCTCGCCCGCCAGCGCCACACTGAGGTCTTCATAAATGCCGCGCTCGACCAGCATGTCCAGCTGCGTGATATTGGCAATCACATGGCCTTTGCGCGCCAGCAAGCCACCGCCCGCCCCATACACATCCCAGGGCAACAGCTGACCCACATACAGGTCGCTTGGGCTGATCTTACGGATTTTCACTGGCACTCCCCGGTTTCACATGGCTGCGCGCATTGTACTGAGTTGCCACACGGAAACAATAGCCATATTCACTGGCCAAGCGGTGCCGGGTGTCGATTATTGCCTTAACGCCTAGTTTGTTTCCATACGTCAACTATATTGTCAGCATAGGTGATGCCCGGTGGAATGCAAGCTGAGCGGCAAGTTTCATGCTACCAACTCATCAAATTTCCCAGCGCGAGATTGGAAATCGTATTAGTATTACTTATCCATGAAAAAAAATATTAGCGTTCCTTATGGCAAACATCGATTACAAGGCATTGGCGGTCCTGGACGCGGTCGCCACCCATGGGAGTTTTGAGAAGGCCGCCGGTGCCTTGGGCATCAGCCAGTCGGCCGTGTCGCAGCGGATCAAGGCGCTGGAAGACGCCAGCGGCCGCCTGCTGATCGTGCGCGGCGTGCCCTGTGTACCGACGGGCCTGGGGCAGCGCCTGATTTCCCACCACCGCAATGTGCGGCTGATGGAAGCGGCGCTGGACATCGACCTGGGCAACCGGGTCAGCATGCCGGAAATTTCGCTTGCCGTGGATGCGGCCAGCCTGGCCACATGGTTCCCGTTGGCGCTGGGCCCGCTGCTGTCGCCGCCGCGCTGCCAGCTTGACGTGCGGCTGGCCGAGCGCTCCCAGGCGCTGCACATGGTGCGCGAAGGCACGGTCTCCGGCGCGGTGGCGGCGCGGGGCGAGCATGACGTGCTCAGTGTGGCCGGCCCCGTCACGACGGCGCTGGGGGCGATGCGCTACGTGTGCGTCGCCACCCCGGTGTTTGCCGGCCACTGGTTCGGCGACGGCTTCATGGGTGAAGCGGTGCTGCTGGCGCCGGCCGTGGTGTGGGAGCGGGCCGCCATGGCGCGCTTTCTGGGGGATGCGGTGGACGTGCATGGCGCCTTCCCCCATCACACGCTGCCGCTGTCGCCGGCGCTGTACGAATGCATCTACGGCAGCCTGGCATATGGCTTGCTGCCGCTGATGCACATCGCCAGCGCACTCGACAATGGACGGCTGGTGGACCTGGCGCCCGGCAAATACCTCGACGTGCCGCTGGAATGGCATGCGTGGGAACTCGATACGCCGTTTACCAAGGCGCTGTCGGAACAGGTGATCGGCAGCGCGCGGCGTTATCTGTTGCAGCCTTGATAACGCGTAGGATTTAACGTCCCGGAACTACTTAAATATCCAGCGGATCGACTTCCAGCGACCATTTGATGCGCGTCTTCATCTCGCGCAGCACCTGCATCCATTCCCGCAAGAAGGCCTGTAGCGCGGGCCGGGACGCCGATTCCACCAGCAATTGCGCGCGGTCCACGTTGTGCACCCGCGTCATGCTCATCGGGATCGGGTCGTTGATGGTCACGCCCGGGTGTTCCAGGCAATCGCGCGCCTGCGCCAGGAACGCCAGCGCGTTGGCCAGTTCCGGCGCTTCCGCCCGCAACAGCGCCTGGAACAGGTACGGTGGCAAGGCCGCCTGCCGGCGCTCCTGCAGCAGGGCGGAGGCAAAACAGTCGTAATCGTGACTGACCACCGCGCTGTATAAAGGGTGCTGGGTATAGCGGGTCTGGATCAGGACTTCGGCCGCGCTGCCGCCTTCGGTCTGTCCGGCCCGGCCCGCGCGCCCCGCCACCTGCATCAGTTGCGCAAACAGCCGTTCGCTGGCGCGGTAATCCTGCGAAAACAGCGCCGTGTCCGGGTTCATGATGCCGACCAGGGTCAGCTTTTTGAAATCGTGCCCCTTGGCCACCATTTGCGTGCCGATCAGGATATCGACGTCGCCCCGGTGCACCGTGTCGAACGCTTCCTGCGCGCTGCCCTTGCGGCGCGTGCTGTCGGCATCGATGCGCAGGATACGCGCTTCCGGGAACATCGCCTGCAAGCCTTCCTCGACGCGCTGGGTGCCGCGCCCGAGCGGCTGCAAGTCGATATTGCCGCAAGTCGGGCAATGGCGGGGAATGCGCATTTCCAGGCTGCAGTGGTGGCAGCGCAGCTTGAACTCGCCCTTGTGCAGCACCATGAACGAGGTGCAGCGCTTGCAATCGCTGACCCAGCCGCACGATTCGCAGCAAATCACGGGCGAATAGCCACGCCGGTTCAGGAACAGCAGCGACTGCTCGCCGCGCTCCATGCGCAACTTCAATGCCGCCACCAGCGCGGCCGTCAAGCCGTCGCGCGGCTTGTCGCGCTCCATGTCGATCAGCTTCACTTGCGGCAGCACGGCCGACTTCACGGCCCGCTCGCGCAGCGGCAACAGCTTGTAGCGCCCGGCCTGCGCGTGGTGCCAGGTTTCCAGCGACGGCGTGGCCGAACCCAGCACAATCGGAATTTTCAATTGCCAGGCGCGCCACACCGCCAGGTCGCGCGCCGAATAGCGCAAGCCTTCCTGCTGCTTGTACGACGGGTCATGTTCCTCGTCGATCACGATCAGCTTCAAATGCGGCAGGGAGGACAGGATCGCCAGCCGCGTCCCCAGCACGATGCGTGCGCGGCCGGTGTGCGCCGCCAGCCAGTGCAGCATGCGCTCGCCTTCCGACAGGCTGCTGTGCAAGGTCGCCACCATGACGCCGGGAAAGCGCGCGCGGATATTGCCTTCCAGCTGCGGCGTCAGGTTAATTTCCGGCACCATGATCAGGATTTGCGCTTCCGGTGTGCGTTCCAGCACTTCCGCACAGGCCTGCAAATACACTTCCGTCTTGCCGCTGCCCGTCACGCCGTACAGCAGCACCGGCTGGTAACCTTCGGCCTGGCCGATAAAATCCGCCGCCGCCTGCTGCTCCGGATTCAGGACCGGCATGTTGTGCGGCGTCGGATCATGACTGTCGGGCAACTTGGCCAGCTTTTTCAGCGCATTATCGAGCGGCACCGATTTCGGCACCCGCACATTCTTCGGCACCCCGGGCAACGCCACTTCGCCCAGCGGACGCTGGTAATAGTCGGCGGCAAAGCCGGCCAGCGCCAGCCATTGTGGTGAGACCGGCGCGAGCTGGGTGCGCACGGCCAGCGCATCCTTGAGCTTGTCCGGCGGCACGTCGCTGTGCTCCGCGATCGCCACAATCAAGCCCATCATTTCCCGGCGGGCGAACGACACCAGCGCAAATTGGCCCACTTGCGGGCGGTCAACGTCCTCGCACGGCCAGCGATAGTCGAAGACCGCATTGAGCGGGGTATCGAGTGCGATTTTCAGGATGCAATGCGCCATCTTGTCCTTGCTTATCTCACACCGGCGGGGTACCTGACGCTATCCACAGATTTTGTGGATAACTTTGTGAACAAACAGCTTATTAATCGTTAGAAAGCGTTCTGCGCCTCGGGAAATCTCTTAAAACGCGTCCAGCGAAATTCATTTTTTACGTTCAAAATCAACAGCTTGCAAAATGACCGCCTGCAACCACGCCAACTGGGGGAGTTATTCACGCGCTGTGCATAACTGAGCCATGTGAAGCGGATTTCCAGGGGGAAGGCAAGCACTTTTTGCGGTTTATTCCCTGCATTTCCCTGCTGCTGCGGCACAGCATCGGGGCCCAGCATTCTATACATTCGGCCAAGCCTATGTTTGTGGAAACGCAATGACATTTGCTCAAGAAATGTGCAAGTAAATATCATGCACCGCAACATTACTTGATAAGTAACTTTAACAATCCGACTAAGTCGCGGTTTACCAAGCCAATTTGTTCATTATCCACAGTTTTTGTGGATAACTTTGTGGAGAATCGCCCCATAAGACCACTTTAGTTATCCACAGGGGTTTACGGCGCCCTGCCCGCCCCTCTGGGGATATGAAAATAAACCGTTAAAAATCAATAGCTTGCGAACACGTCTTTACTGCGGAGAAATACACAGGCAAGAGGTTCCACGGCTGAGAAAATTGTGCATAAGTCGGTTTTGCCTGCAATGAAAAAGGGCGCGTTTCAGAAGAAACGCGCCCTTTTCACGGGAAAACTCAGGCGTTGCGCAGGGTGCGGCTGTGGCTGTGGACGGCGTCCACCATGACCGAGACCGATTCCGGCGGCGTGAACTGGGAAATGCCGTGGCCCAGGTTGAAGACGTGGCCGGTGTTGTGCGGACCGAACGCATCGAGGGTTTTCACGACTTCGGCGCGGATCTGCTCCGGGTTGGCAAACAGGATGGCCGGGTCGAGGTTGCCTTGCAGCGCGACCTTGTCGCCCACCAGCGCGCGCACCTTGCCCAGGTTCGCGGTCCAGTCCAGGCCGATCGCATCGGAACCGATGGCGGCGATTTCCTCGGCCCAGTGGCCGCCGCCCTTGGTGAACACGATGGCGGGGATTTTCACGCCGTCTTTTTCCCGCTTGAGCAGGCTGACGACCTTGCGCATGTAATGCAGCGAGAATGCCTGGAACGCGCCATCGGCCAGCGCCCCGCCCCACGAATCAAACACCATCACGGCTTGCGCGCCGGCGTCGATTTGCGCATTCAGGTACTCCGCCACGGATTGCGCGTTGATCTCCAGGATGCGGTGCATCAGGTCCGGGCGGCTGTACAGCATCTTCTTGATGGTGTGGAACTCGCGCGAGCCCTCGCCCTCCACCATGTAGCACGCCAGGGTCCACGGGCTGCCGGAAAAGCCGATCAGCGGCACGCGGCCATTCAATTCGGTCCGGATTTGCGTGACGGCCTTGAACACATAGTCGAGCGAGGCCAGGTCCGGCGCGCGCAGCGCCAGCACGTCTTCCTCGGTGCGCAACGGACGGTCGAATTTCGGCCCCTCGCCTTCCACGAAGCGCAGCCCCAGGCCCATCGCGTCCGGCACCGTCAGGATGTCGGAAAACAGGATGGCCGCGTCCAGCGGATAGCGCTCGATCGGCTGCAGCGTGACTTCGGTCGCCAGGTCCGGATTGGTGGCCAGGCCCATGAACGAGCCGGCGGTGGCGCGCGTGGCGCGGTATTCCGGCAGGTAACGCCCCGCCTGGCGCATCAGCCACACAGGCGTGTAATCGGTCGGCTGGCGCAGCAATGCGCGCAGGAAGGTATCGTTCTTCAGGGGGGCGAATTGTGGCATGGATGGCATTCAGAAGCTGGGTAAAAAAGCTATTATCGCATCCCGTGCCTGCTTTTTTGCGCATGGCGCGGGCGTATCTGTATCATTCGCCAGATATTTTCCGGAGCAAGATTATGCGTATGCCGAATATCGCGCCGTACGGCGCCTGGCCCTCCCCGATCAGTGCCGCCACCGTGGCGGCCGGCGCCACGCCGCTGTCGCAACTGGCCCTGGGCCCCCAGGGCGCGGTGTACTGGCTGGCCGGCCGGCCCCAGGAAGGCGGCCGTTCGACCCTGCTGCGCCACCAGGACGGCGAGGCGGTGGAATTGACGCCGCTGCCGGCCAACGTGCGCTCGCGCGTGCATGAATATGGCGGCGGCGCCTATGCCGTGGCCGGCGAGACCGTGGTGTTTTGCCATGACGGCGACAAACGCCTGTACCGCAAGGTCGGCGATGCGCCGGCGGAACCGTTCACGCGGGCGAACCGCCAGCGCTTCGCCGATTTCACCCTCGACGCCGCGCGCGGCCGCCTGGTTGCCGTGCGTGAACAGCATCCGCACGATCCCGCTTCCCATGCGCATCCCGACAATACGGTGTGCGCGGTCGGCTTCGACGGCGCCGAGACGGTTCTGGTACAAGGCAATGATTTTTACTCGTCTCCCCGGCTGTCGCCGGACGGCCGCCAGCTGGCCTGGCTGGCCTGGGACCATCCGCGCATGCCGTGGCAAGGGACGGAACTGTGGCTGGCGGCCATCCGGGACGACGGCACGCTGGATCGGCCCGTGAAAGTGGCCGGGGGCCCGGACGAAGCCATTTGCCAGCCGGAATGGGCGCCCGATGGCGCGCTGTATTTCGTGTCCGACCGCAGCGGCTGGTGGAACCTGTACCGCCACGCGGATGGCGGCCCGCGCGCGGTCTGTCCGATGGCGGCGGAGTTCGGTGCGCCGCACTGGGTCTTCGGCAATTCGATGTATGGTTTCGCGTCCGCCACCGAGATCGTCGCCACGTATATTGAACAGGGCGTCAGCAAGCTGGCGCGCATCGACGCCGGCACCGGTGCGCTGGCAGCCATCGACACGCCCTACGGCGAGATCCGCGAACTCAAGGCCGGTCCCGGCTTTGTCGCCGTGCTGGCGGGCAGCCCGGTACTGCCCCTGGAACTGGCGCGCATCGACCTCGCCACCGGCGCGCACGAGGTGCTGGCGCAGTCCATCGACACGGCGCCGGCTACCGGCTACCTGTCGATCCCGCGCAGCATCAGCTACCCCAGCGCCAACGGCCGCACGGCGCACGCGTTTTATTACGCGCCCGCGAACAAGGATGTGCGGGCGCCGGAGGGAACGACACCGCCGGTGATCGTGATCGGCCATGGCGGCCCGACCGGCATGACCGTCAACACCCTGAAACTGGCGACGCAATACTGGACCAGCCGGGGTTTCGGCGTGCTCGATGTGAATTACGGCGGCAGCACCGGCTTTGGCCGCGCCTACCGCGACCTGCTGAAGGGCCAGTGGGGCATTGTTGACGTGGAAGATTGCGTGGCCGGCGCGCGCCACCTGGCGCGGCAAGGCCTGGCCGATCCGGAGCGGCTGATCATCCGTGGCAGCAGCGCCGGCGGCCTGACCACGCTGTGCGCATTGACGTTCCACGATGTGTTCAAGCTGGGCGCCAGCTATTACGGCGTGTCCGACCTGAAGGGCCTGGACCAGGATTCGCACAAGTTTGAATCGCATTACAACGAATACCTGATCGCGCCGGCCGCCGAGGCCGACGCCGTGTACCGCCAGCGCTCGCCGATCCACCACACGGACAGCCTGGCGTGCCCGATGATTTTCTTCCAGGGTCTCGACGACATGGTGGTGCCGCCATCGCAGTCGGTCGCCATGGTGCAGGCGCTCAAGGCACGCGGCATTCCGGTCGCCTATGTCGAACTGGAGGGGGAAGGACACGGCTTCCGCAAGGCCGACGCCATTATCCGGACCCTGGAAGCGGAACTGTATTTCTACCAGCGCATGTTCGGCCTGCACGATCCGGCGCCAAGCCATGCGGCGCCGGTCGAGATCCACAACCTGTAAACGATTATGAGCAGTGAACAACAATTGCTGGCCGAGTTCGATGCGCTCGGCCCGAATGAAAAAGCGATCCTCGCGCTGCTGGCGCTGATCGGCGAAGCGACCGGCCGCCAGGCCCTGCTCGACTTGCTGAACAAGGCCGGGGTGCGCGACGCCAAGGGCTTCATGTTCAACGCCGCCTCGCTCGACGAGGGCTTGCAGCGGCTCGAGCGCCTGGCCTACATCAGCGTGATGGCCACGCGCGGCTTCATGTGCAACACGAAATTGCGCTGGCCCGCGATCCGCGCCGCGATTGGCGCGCATATCCTGCCGGACCTGTGCGCCGCCTATGAGGCGCTGAACCCGATGCGCCAGGGCTGGAACGGCGCGCTGGAACCGCGCAGCTACCGCCAGGGCGTGGCGCGCCTGCGCATGGCGCTGTTGCGCGGCCAGACGCCGCAGCAGGTGATGCCGCTGCTGCAGGCCTGCATGGTGTGCTACGAGGCGGCGCAACTGCACCCGGTGGTCGATATCTTCACGCGCCCGTTCGAGACCGGCATGCTGGTGCTGGTGCACCCGCTGCTGATGGACGACGTGCTGATGCTGCTGATCCAGCACTGCCAGCGCGAACCGGCGCTGGCGCCGACCATCCGTGGCTTCGCGGAACGCCATATCCAGCGCAAGATCGCGAAAAACGAATACATCAGCGATGCGCTGCGCCTGGCGATGGCGGAACAAAGCATCCTGTGCGGCGCCCTGAAACAGGCGCAGGCCTATCTCGAAGGCCTGGACAACCCGCTGGCGCAACTGTTCACCGCCACGGTGGTGTTCCTCAAGGGCGACACCGACAAGGCGCTGGCCGGCTACGACAATGCGTTAAAGCTGTTGCGGCGCGATTCCGGCAAGCGCAAGCAGTTGTTCCAGGGCATCGCGGGCCATTTATATGTGCTGGCCATGCTGCGCAGCCTGGACTCGCGCATGGCCAAGGCGGCGGAAAGCTATTTGGAGCTGGCGGTGCACGCGCAACCCAATCCGGACAGCGCGGTCTACAACCAATTAAGCATGCTGCGCCAGATCCGCGCCGGCACGCTGCAAGCCGATATCGTGCTGACGCGCGGATGGGAAAGCGCGATGCAGGCGCAAATGTTCCAGGCCTTGCTGTATTACTGGCTGTCGCTGCCACTGGAAGGCAAGCGCGAACAATTGCACACGCTGGCGCACCAGGCCGAGGCGGCCGGCTATCACTTCATTGCCGCGCAAACCGCGTCCGTGCTGGGCCACCTGGGCGACCACGACATGATGGTGCACGCTTGCGCGCTGCGTGAAAAAGGCGGCTATACGGACATGGCGGCGTGGTTCGAGCGGCAGGAAGCCTGGCAGCGCCAGCTGGCGGCGCTGATCAACCTGCAGCAGGCCGCGCCGGTGGCGGCCGTCAATGAAACGCGTTTGATCTGGATGCTGGGCTTCGATCCCGCCATCGGCATCACGGAAATCGAACCGCGCGAACAAAAACGCGACACCAGGGGCAACTGGGGCAAGGGCCGCCCGCTGGCGCTGAAACGCCTGCGCGAAGACGCGGCCACGCTGGAATATCTCACCGCGCAGGATATCCGCATCAGCAGCACCATCGCGCCATCGCGCCAGGCGTATTCGTCCGGCCTGCGCTACGACATCGACCATGAGCAGGCCGCGCTGGCGCTGGTGGGCCACCCGCATGTCTACTGGTTCGACACGCCCGACGCGCGCGTGGAATTGCTGGCCGGGGCGCCGGAACTGTTGATCCGCTCCAGCGGCGGCCAGCTGCAATTGACGTTGCAGCCGCCCGTGACGGATGTGAATGCCAGTGTGGTGGTCGTCAAGGAAACCCCGACCCGCCTGCGCGTGGTCTCGATCGGCGACGAGCACCGCCGCATCGCCTCGATCGTCGGCGATGGCCTGACGGTGCCGCAGCATGCGCAGGAACAGGTGTTGCAGGCGATCGGCGCGGTGTCGTCGCTGGTGACGGTGCAGTCCGATATCGGCGGCGGCGGCGGCAATGCGGAACAGGTCGACGCCGATCCGCGCCTGCACGTGCTGCTGCTGCCGTACCAGCAGGGTCTGAAAATGCAAATCCAGGTGCGGCCTTTGCCGAACGGCGCGTATTACGCGCCGGGCAGCGGCGCGGAAAGCCTGATCGCGGAAAACGACGGGCGGCAAGTGCAGGCCAAGCGCCGCCTGGCCGACGAGCGCGATGCCGAGCGCATGCTGGTGGCGCAATGCCCGGTGCTGGCCCAGGCGGAACAGGAACACGGCGAATGGCTGCTGGGCCAGCCCGCGCTGTGTTTGCAATTGCTGGCCGAATTGCAGCAGCAGAAACAAGATAGTAACGGCGGAGAGAACGTGGTCGTGGCCTGGCCGGAAGGCGAGAAGTTCCGTGTCACGCAACGCATCGGCGGCAAGCAGTTCCGCCTGCAGATCCGCCGCGAAAAAGACTGGTTTGCCGCCAGCGGCCAGTTGCAGGTCGATGAAAACACGGTGCTCGATTTGCGCTCGGTGCTGGAAATGATGGCGGCTGGCGAAGACCGTTTCATTGCACTGGGCGACAACCAGTTCCTGGCGCTGACCGAGGAATTGCACCGCCGTCTGCGCGAAGTGCAGGCGCTGGGCGACATCAGCGGCGACGGCGTGCGGATCCACCCGCTGGCGTCCTTCGCACTGGAAGAGCTGGCGCAGGAAGCCGGCGCCGTGGACACCGACCCGGCATGGCGCGAGCATTTGCTGCGCATGCACACCAGCCAGGAATTCGTGCCGCAAGTGCCGAGCACCCTGCAGGCCGAGCTGCGCGATTACCAGCGCGAGGGTTACGATTGGCTGTCGCGCCTGGCCCACTGGGGCGTCGGCGCCTGCCTGGCCGACGACATGGGCCTTGGTAAAACATTGCAGGCGCTGGCGTTGATCCTGTCGCGCGCGCCGAAAGGCCCGACCCTGGTGATCGCGCCGACCTCGGTGTGCCTGAACTGGGCCTCGGAGGCGGCGCGCTTTGCGCCGACCCTGAACGTCAAACTGTTCGGCGCCGGGGACCGCGCGGAAACGCTGGCCAATGCCGGCGCCTTTGACCTGGTGATTGCCAGCTATGGCTTGCTGCAGCTGGAAGCGGAGCGCTTCGCCAACGTGCACTGGCACACCATCGTGCTCGATGAGGCGCAGGCGATCAAGAATGGCGCCACCAAGCGTTCGCAGGCCGTGATGGCGCTGCGCGGCGACTTCCGCATGCTGGCGACCGGCACGCCGCTGGAAAACCACCTGGGCGAATTGTGGAATTTGTTCCGCTTCATCAATCCGGGCCTGTTGGGCAGCATCGAGCAGTTCAACCTGCGCTTTGCCGGACCGATCGAAAAGCAGCAGGACCACCGCGCCGAAGTGGGCGCGCGCAACCGGCTGCGCCGCTTGATCGGCCCGTTCATCCTGCGCCGCACCAAGACGCAGGTGTTGACGGAACTGCCGTCGCGCACGGAAATCACGCTGGAAGTGGATTTGTCGAAGGAAGAGGCGGCGCTGTACGAGTCGCTGCGGCGCGAAGCGCTGGACAAGCTGGCGCAAGTCGAAGGACCGGCCGAGAAGAAATCGATCCAGATCCTGGCCGAAATCATGAAGCTGCGCCGCGCCTGCTGCAATCCGAACCTGGTGGCGCCGGGGCTGCAACTGGCCAGCAGCAAACTGGCGGCCTTTGCCCACCTGCTGGAGGGACTGCTGGAAAACCGCCACAAGGTGCTGGTGTTCAGCCAGTTCGTCGACCACCTGGGCCTGATCCGCGACCACCTCGATGCGCAGGGCGTGTCGTACCAGTACCTTGATGGTTCCACGCCGATGGCCACCCGCAAGCAGCGGGTCGATGCGTTCCAGGCCGGCGAAGGCGACGTGTTCCTGATTTCGCTGAAAGCCGGCGGCGTCGGTATCAACCTGACGGCGGCCGACTACGTGATCCACATGGACCCGTGGTGGAATCCTGCGGTCGAAGACCAGGCTTCCGACCGCGCCCACCGCATGGGACAATGTCGTCCCGTGACGATTTACCGCCTGGTGGCGCGCCACACGATCGAAGAGGGCATTGTCGACCTGCACCAGCACAAGCGCGACCTGGCCGACAGCCTGCTCGACGGCAGCGACACCTCGGCCCGCATGTCGGCGGCGGATATGCTGGCGATGCTGCAGGAAGGCATGAGTCATTAATACAGAGAGCAACATGGAACAAGACAATTCTTCCCGCCCAAGTGGCCACGGCACCCTGCTCGCCGTGAAATCCTGGACCGCCTACCTCAACACGCTGCTGCTGGCCGTGCTGCTGTTCGGCTTCGCCCTGCCTTTGTCGTTCCGCTATTCGGAGTGGCTGGCGGGCGCGGTCATGCTGGTGGCGATCCTGGTCGTCGGCTACCGCATCCTGCTGATCCGCAGCGTGCAGCTGTATTACGACGACGTCGGCGTGTGGCTGTACTCCGGCATCCTGCCGTGGGCCAAGGGGGTGCAAGGCGTCAAATGGCGCGACATGGATGAAGCCGTTTTCGTGCCATCGTTCTGGAGCTGGCTGTTCCGCTCCTACTCGATCCGCATCGGCCACCGCTTCACGAAATCCAGTGAAATCCTGCTGACCCGCATGGGCAACGGCAAGGCCGCCGTGGAAAGACTCAATGCGCATCACCAGGAACTGATCCGCAATAACGTGATTTCGTAGATGTAACAGGCCTCCGCAGGCGTGCCGAATGGTGTTAATCTCGCACGCTGCAACCTGTGGCGCCGCACCCCACGAGGCAACCGGCGCTTCCCTGATGAAGACATGAATCCAATGATCAAGACTAAAATCGCGCTGGCCGCGCTCATGGCCAGCCTTGCGCTGTCGCCCGTATTGTCCCCCGTATCCGCGAAAGAGCCGGCCAAGTCCGGCAAGGCCAAGACCAGCAAAACCGCCGGTGGCAAATCGTCCGGCAAGAAGGCCCCGGCGGGCAAGACCAAAGGTAAATCCACCGCCAGGGGCAAGGCCGCCAAAGGCGCCGCCGCGGCCGCCACGCCGATGATCAAACAGGCGCCATCCGAGCGGCGCCAGGACCGCGGCATGGATACGCAATCCACCCAATTCCTCGGCGCGCTGTGGAAAGCCGATCCGGAAACCGCGATCTCGGTCGGCAAATACGAAACCGCCGCCAACCTGACCATTCCCGATGCGGCGACCCGCAGCGCGCAGCTGGCATTCATCGGCGACTGGCTGGGCCGTTTCGAGAAAATCGATGCGAAGCAGTTGTCGCCCAAGCAGCGCACCGACCTGGCGCTGCTGGTCAACAAGCTGAAATCGGACCGCTGGTACCTGACCACGTTCAAGGAACATGAATGGAACCCGGCGATGTACAACGTCGCCAGTCCGATCGACTTCATCCTGAACACGGAATACGCGGCCAAGCCGCAGCGCCTGCGCACGCTGTTGAAACGTATCGCCGGTGTGCCCGCGTATTACGACGCGGCGCGCGCCACCATCAACAACCCGACCCGCGAACATACGCAACTGGCCATCGCGCAGGCGCCCGGCGTGCTGCAAGTGCTGGCGTCGCTGGACAAGGAAGCGCAAGCGTCGATCCTGACGCCGATCGAAAAGGAATTGTTCACGCAACGCATCGCGCAGGCCAAGACCGCGGTGGAAGGCTATGCCGCGTGGCTCGGTGAGCTGGACAAGACCATGGCGGTCAGCGGCGGCCGCTCGTTCCGCATCGGCAAGGAGCTGTATGAAGAGAAGTTCGGCTTCGACATCCAGGCCGGCAGCACGGGCGAACAGACATACCAGAAGGCGCTGGCGGCACGCGAGCAACTGCTCACCAACATGGACCGCATCAGCGACGACCTGTGGCCGAAATACCTGGCCGGCGTGGACAAGCCAGCCGACCGCTTTGCCAAGATCGGCATGATGATCAACAAGCTGTCCGACAACCACGTTTCGCGCGAAAACTTCTTCCCGGAGATCCGCCGCCAGATTCCCGTGCTGCAGGACTGGGTCATCAAGAACAATTTGCTGACGCTGGACCCGAACAAGCCGTTGCAAGTGCGTGAAACGCCGGAATACCAGCGCGGCGTGGCCGGCGCCAGCATCGAGGCGCCCGGCCCATACCGCCCGCAGGACCGCACTTATTACAACGTGACGCCGCTGGACGACGCCACGCCGGAACAGGCGGAAAGCACGCTGCGCGAGTATAACCACTGGATCCTGCAAATCCTGAACATCCACGAAGCGATCCCGGGCCACTATGCGCAGCTGGTGTACGCCAACAAGTCGCCATCGATCGTGAAGTCGATCTTCGGCAACGGCGCCATGATCGAAGGCTGGGCCGTGTATGGCGAACGCATGATGCTCGAATCGGGCTATGGCGACAATGCGCCGGAAATGTGGCTGATGTATTCGAAGTGGAATTTGCGCAGCGTGACCAACACCATCCTGGACTACAGCGTGCACGTGCAGGGCATGACGCAGGAACAGGCGATGGACTTGCTGACCCGCCAGGCCTTCCAGACCCAGCGCGAAGCGGCGGAAAAATGGCGCCGCGCCACGCTGACGTCGGTGCAGCTGGCCAGCTACTTCAGCGGCTACAGCGAAATCATGGAATTGCGCGAAGAGCGCAAGCAGGCGCTGGGCAACAAGTTCTCGCTGAAGGAATTCAACGAGCAGTTCCTGAGCTACGGCAGCGCACCGGTCAAGGTGGTGCGGGAGTTGATGACTCCATAAAGACAAAAGGCGCCGAACGGCGCCTTTTTCATCGATATCAGGTGGATTTTTCTTCCGGCGCCTGCGTCACCTTGACGAACAACGGCGCCACCAGCAGGCCCAGTTCATACAGCATCCACATCGGAATCGCCAGCGAGAACTGGGACACCACGTCCGGCGGCGTCACGATGGCGGCGATCACGAAGGCGCCGACGATCACGTACGGACGGATTTCCTTCAGCTTGGCGACCGACACGATGCCCATGCGCACCAGCACCACCACCACCACCGGCACTTCAAACGTGGCGCCGAAGGCCAGGCACATCGACATCACGAAGTCCAAGTAGTTTTCAATGTCGGGCGTGACCGCGATCGATTGCGGTGAAAACTCCGCAATGAAGCTGAACACGCGGCCAAAGACAAAGAAATAGCAGAATGCCACGCCGGCCGCAAACAGCAGCGACGAGGAAATCACCAGCGGCGCCACCAGCCGTTTTTCATGGGTATACAAGCCGGGCGCAACGAACGCCCAGGCCTGGTACAGCACCCACGGCAAGGCCAGGATAAAGGCGATCAGCAAGGTCACCTTCATCGGCACCAGGAAGGGCGAGATCACGCCGGTGGCGATCATTTTCGAGCCGGCCGGCAAGGCATTGAGCATCGGCTGCGCCAGGATGTCATAGATGCGGGACGGTCCCGGCCACAGCATCAGCCCGGCACAGACGATGACGATGCCGATGGTGGCCTTGACCAGGCGGTCGCGCAGCTCGATCAGGTGCGAGATGAAGGTTTCTTCAACCGGTTGTTGTTCACTCATTTAGAAAAACGATGCGGGAGGTTTGCTGCGGGGACGGTGGCGGGCCACCCGCGCCGCGCCGGAAGTCACGTGGGATTTGACGCCGCTCTGGTGCTTGTACCAGGACGGCACGTTCGACGTCCGCACCACGCGCTTGCGGCGGAATTCCTTCGCCTTGCGGGCCTGCTGTTCCGTGCTGGCCTGCGCATGGTGATAGGTACTGTAACTGTCGTGCGGCGCCCCGTCGTCGGCATGCCATGTATTCTCCACTTCCTGCATGTTTTGCTGGAGGGAGTTTTCCATGTTGTGCACGCCCTGCTTCACGGAATCGGCCGCTTCCTGGACTTCCTTGCGCAAGTTGCGCAATTCTTCCATTTCGATTTCGCGGCTGACTTCGGATTTGACTTCCGACAGGTAGCGCTGGGCGCGGCCATACAAGGTCCCCGCCATGCGCGCCACTTTGGGCAGCTTTTCGGGACCGATGACCACCAGCGCAACCACGCCGATGATGGCTAATTTGGAGAGACCGAGATCGATCATAGAGTCAGGAACACCGGCATGAGCAGCAACGCCGGCAGCGCCTTACAGCTTGTTCTTCTCTTTGGCGTCGACATCGATGGTGCTCTTGTCAGCCACCTGCGACGGCGCCGATGGCGACGATGGGGTTGCGGGCTTGTCCTCGTCGCCCTTGATGCCGTCCTTGAAACCTTTGACCGCCTTGCCCACGTCGGAACCGATATTGCCCAGTTTCTTGGTGCCGAAAACCAGGATCACCACCACCAGCACGATCAGCCAGTGCCAAACACTAAACGAACCCATCTTTTTCCCCTTGCAGGACGCAAGCGTCCAAAACTGTTAATCAGCACAGTATAAGCGATCACCGCATGTCATGTGCTTGTCATATTGACATAACTATATAAGAGAACCTGCCGGTTCCAGAATATCAGCCGTGACGCGGTGGCTCCACGCGCCATGGATGCGCGCCGCCAATCACGTGCAGGTGCAGGTGATAGATTTCCTGGCCGCCGTCCGGGCCGCTGTTGATCAGGGTTTTGTAGCCGCCCGACGGTTCGCCATCGCCGTTGAAGGTCACGGCGCAGCCATGTTCTTCCGCCAGGCGTGGCGCCAGCGCCAGCATGCGGCCCAGCAGCGGCGCATGGCCGGCGGTGCAATCGGACAGGGTCGTGATGTGGGTTTTCGGGATCACCAGCAAGTGCACCGGCGCGGCAGGACGGATGTCCTTGAAGACCATCAGTTCTTCGTCTTCGTAGACGATGGACGAGGGAATTTTCTTTTCAGCGATTTTGCAAAACAGGCAATTATCCACTACAGCTCCGATGACAGTTTCGTTATTCCTTGCGCGCGGCTTTTTCGTCCAGCCCGGACAACCCTTCGCGCCGCGCCAGTTCATCGAGCACCTGCTGCGGGGTCAGGCCGAACTGCGCCAGCATCACGATCGAATGGAACCACAGATCGGCGCATTCGTACAGTACTTTGCTGCTGTCGCCGCCATGGCGGGCGTCCTTGGCGGCCATCACGGCTTCCACGGCTTCCTCGCCGACTTTTTTCAGGATCGCATCGTCGCCCTTGGCGAACAATTTGGCGACGTACGAGGTGGCGGGGTCGCCGCCATTGGCGGGCTTGCGCGCTTCAATGGTCGCGGCCAGCCGCTCCAGGATGTTGCTCATTATTTCTTCACTTCCGCGTAAATCGTTTCCGGGTCTTTCAAGACCGGTTCCGTCGGCTGCCAGTCGCCTTCTTTCGCGTCGCCGTCGAACTTGTTGAAGAAGCACGAATGGCGGCCCGTGTGGCAGGCAATGCCGCCGGCCTGCTCGATCTTCAACAGCACCACGTCTTCATCGCAATCGAGGCGGATTTCCAGCACTTTCTGCGTGTGGCCGGACTCTTCGCCCTTGTGCCACAGCTTCTTGCGCGAGCGGCTCCAGTACACGGCCTCGCCCAGCTCCACTGTTTTATACAGGGCGTCCCGGTTCATCCAGGCGAACATCAGCACGTTGTTGGTGCCCGCTTCCTGCGCGATCACCGGCACCAGGCCATGTTCGTCCCACTTGATCTTGTTCAGCCACCTGGCTTTCGCCACGCTGGGAGTCTGAGTCGGCATCATGATAGGTTGTCTTTCCGTTAAAGCAGGCGCATCGGGATGCCCTGCTGCGCCATGAAGCGTTTGGCTTCCTGTACCGTGTGCTGGCCATAATGGAAAATACTGGCCGCCAGCACGGCGTCCGCATGACCCAGTTTGACGCCGTCGGCCAGGTCCTGCAGGCCGCCCACGCCACCGGAAGCAATCACGGGAATATTGACCGCATCGGACACCGCGCGCGTCAAGCCCAGGTCGAAACCGGACTTGGTGCCATCACGGTCCATCGACGTCAGCAACAACTCGCCCGCGCCCAGTTGCGCCATTTTCTGCGCCCACTCGACCGCATCGAGGCCGGTGGCCTTGCGGCCGCCGTGGGTAAACACTTCCCACTTGCCCGGCGCCACCTGCTTGGCGTCAATCGCCACCACGATGCACTGCGAACCATGCTTCTGGGAAGCATCGTACACCAGTTGCGGGTTGGTGACGGCCGATGTGTTCATGCTGACCTTGTCGGCGCCGGCGTTCAGCAGGCGGCGCACATCTTCCACCTGGCGCACGCCGCCGCCCACCGTCAGCGGAATGAACACTTGCGACGCCACCGATTCAATGATGTCGAGGATCAGGCCACGGTTGTCGCTTGAGGCGGTGATATCTAAAAAAGTCAGTTCGTCGGCGCCCTGCTCGTCATAGCGGCGTGCGATTTCCACCGGGTCGCCCGCGTCGCGCAACTCGGTGAAGTTGACACCTTTGACGACGCGGCCATCGGTCACGTCCAGGCAGGGGATGATGCGTTTTGCCAGCATGGGTTATTCAGCCTCCAGGCTGCCTTCCGTCAGTTCGTCGGCGCGCAGCTGGGCCGAGTTCAGGTCCAGCGTGCCTTCATAGATGGAACGGCCGCAAATCACGCCTTCGATCCCTTCGTCCTGGACTTCGCACAGTTTTTCCACGTCGCTGATATTGTGCAGGCCGCCCGAGGCGATGATCGGAATGCGCACGGCTTGCGCCAGGCGCACGGTGGCTTCGATGTTGACGCCGCCCATCATGCCGTCACGGCCGATGTCGGTGTAAATGATCGATTCCACGCCGTAGGCTTCGAATTTCTGCGCCAGGTCGATCACTTCGTGGCCGGACATCTTGCTCCAGCCGTCGGTGGCGACTTTGCCGTCCTTGGCGTCCAGGCCGACGATGATGTGGCCGGGGAAGGCGCCGCACGCATCGTGCAGGAAACCCGGGCTTTTCACGGCGGCGGTGCCGATGATGATGTAGCTGATGCCGTCGTCGAGGTAGCGCTCGATGGTGTCGAGGTCGCGGATGCCGCCGCCCAGCTGGACGGGGATTTCATCGATGTCGTTTTCCAGCGCGAACTCTTGCACCACCTTGAGGATGGATTTCACCGCGCCTTCATTCTTGGGCTTGCCGGCGAATGCGCCGTTCAAGTCCACCAGGTGCAGGCGGCGGGCGCCTTGCTTCAACCAGTGCAGGGCCATATCGGCCGGGTTGTCGGAAAATACCGTAGCGAGTTCCATATCGCCTTGTTTCAGGCGAACGCAGTGACCGTCTTTCAGGTCGATGGCAGGAATGAGCAGCATAATGGGATCGAATGTAGGGGGTTATGGTTGCCAGTAAACGAAATTCTTGTACAGCTGGAGGCCGGCTGCGGCACTCTTTTCAGGGTGGAATTGCGTTGCAAAGATGTTGTCGCGCGCCACCGCGCAGCAGAATGGCTGGCCGTACACGGTTTCGCCCACCTGGTGCGCCGGATTGGCCGGCTGTACATAGTAACTATGCACGAAATAGAAATACGCGTTGTCCGGTATGCCTTCCCACAGCGCATGGGCGCTGCTCTGGCGTACCTGGTTCCAGCCCATTTGCGGGACCTTGTAACGGGAACCGTCTTCCTGCAGCAAGCCGTCGAGCTGGAAACGCACGACTTTGCCCGGCAACAAGCCCAGCCCCTGGGCATTGCCTTCCTCGGACGATTCAAACAGCATTTGCTCGCCGATGCACACGCCCAGCAGCGGTTTGACTTCCGCCGCGCGCAGCACCGCGTCGAGCAGGCCGGATTCGCGCAAGCCGCGCATGCAATCGGCCATGGCGCCCTGGCCCGGCAAGACAATGCGTTCGGCATCGGCGATGTCAGCGACTGCGCCGGAAATGCGCACGTCGGCGTCCGGCGCCACGGCGCGCAACGCTTGCGCCACGGAACGCAGGTTGCCCACGCCATAATCAACTACTACGATTTTCTTCATAATGCCATTCAAGCAGAGACCGCTGCGCTTGCGCAAGTGTCAAGTGCAGCAAGTTTGATCACAAGCTACCTTTAGTCGAGGGAATCGTGCCTGCGGCGCGCGCATCGAGTTCCGTGGCCATGCGCAACGCGCGGCCAAATGCCTTGAACACGGTCTCGCACTGGTGGTGGGCATTGGTGCCACGCAGGTTATCGATATGCAAGGTGACCTGGGCATGGTTGACGAAGCCGCGGAAAAATTCCAGCGTCAGGTCCACGTCATAGGTGCCGATCATCGCGCGCGTAAAGGGAATGTGGTATTCGATGCCGGGACGGCCGGAAAAGTCGATCACCACGCGCGACAGCGCTTCGTCCAGCGGCACATAGGCGTGGCCGTAGCGGCGGATGCCTTTCTTGTCGCCGACGGCCTTGGCGAAGGCCATGCCCAGCGTGATGCCGACGTCTTCCACCGTGTGGTGGTTGTCGATGTGGATGTCGCCGGTGGCTTCGATATCGAGGTCGATCAGGCCATGGCGGGCGATCTGGTCCAGCATGTGGTCCAGGAAAGGCACGCCGGTGTTCAGCTTTTGCTGGCCGGTGCCATCGAGGTTGATGGCCACGCGGACTTGCGTCTCGCTGGTGTTGCGGGTGATTTCTGCGGTGCGGTTCATTGGAAAACTCGGTGATGGTCAAGCCGCCAGCGCGGCCTTGAAGGCCGCCAGGAAAGCGGCGTTCTCTTCCGGCGTGCTGACCGTGATACGCAGACAATTGGTCAGTACACCATGCATTTTACCCACATTTTTAACCAATACCTTATGGGATAGGAGATAGGCATTAGCAGCGTCCGCGTCCGGCACGCGCGCCAGGATGAAATTGGCGGCCGACGGGAACACTTGTACACCCGGAATTGCTGTCAATGCGGTAGACAGCGCAGTGCGCTCGTTGCGCAACTGGGCGGCTTGGCTGTTCAGCACTTCGATGTTGTCGAGGGCGAATTCAGCGGCCACCTGGGTCAAAACATTGATATTGTACGGCGGACGGACCTTGTCCAGTTGTTCGAGCAATTTTGGCGCCGCCGACAGGTAGCCCAGGCGGATGCCGGCCAGGCCCAGTTTCGACACGGTGCGCATCACGACCAGGTTGTCGAATTCCGGCAAACGCGCCATGAAACTCTGTTGCGCAAACGGTTCATACGCTTCGTCCACCACGGCAATGCCGGTGTCACCCAGCGCCTGGATGATCTCGACCATGTCGTTTTCATCGAACAGGTTGCCGGTCGGGTTGTTCGGGTACGACAGGAACACCAGCGCCGGCTTGTGCTCCTTGATGGCGTCCAGCATCGCATCCTTGTCGAGCGTCAGGTCGGCCTTCAATGGCACGCCGACGAAGTCCATGCCGGCAAATTGCGCGGAACGGGCGTACATGACAAAGGTCGGCACCGGCGCCAGCACCACGGCGCGGCGGTCCTGGTGGGCGCACGCCATGTCCAGTATCGAGATCAGTTCATCCGAACCGTTGCCCAGCAACACGTCATAACCGGCGGGCACGCCCAGTTGCTTGCAGATGCGCTGTTTCAGCGACGCGTAGGACGCGACAGGGTAGCGGTTCAGCGCCACGTTGGCCAGGCGGGCGGCCAGGTCGGTGGCCAGATGGTCCGGCAGCGGGTAAGGATTCTCCATCGCATCCAGTTTGATATAACCGCTGGCATCGGCGACATGGTAGCCGGGCGTGGCCAGTACGTCGGAACGGATGGTATTGCGGATGAGACTGTCGATGGACATCTTGCTGCACTCCTTACGCTAGATAGATATTTCTTCGGGGGGTTTGGGGACCCGGGAACGTTTGGGGGCCACGGGCTTTTTGACAGCCGGCGTGGCCTGGGTGGCCTTGGCCGCTTTGGCGGATTTGGCCGCTTTAGCCGTCTTGGCGGTGCGCTTCGTGGTGCTCTTCGTGGTGGTCTTCGTCGCCTTGGCGGTCTTGGCCGCCCTGGCGCGTGCGGGTTGCGCCGCCGGCGCTTTATCAGCCGCCACGGCCGCCGCATCCTGCTCCGCCAGCCGTGCTTCGATGATGGCGCAATAGTCCGGATTCAGTTCAAACCCGACAAAATGCCTGCCGCAGCGGCGCGCCGCCAATGCCGTGGTGCCGCTGCCCATGAACAAGTCCAGCACCACGCCTCCCGGCGGGCACGATGCCTTGACCATGCGCTCGATGATTTCCAGCGGCTTCTGGGTCGGATGATCGACCCGTTCCGAATGTTCACGGTGCAGCCGGGACACGCTCCACACGTCTTTCGGGTTGTAACCCACTTCCAGCCATTTGGCGCCGATGAAAATCGAGCGCGAACGGGCTTTTTTCGTCTCGGCGTCGTACGGGATACGCACGGCGTCCAGGTCGAAATAGTAATCCTTGCGGGCCACGAAGAAGCCCGCCGTGTCGTGCACGGAGGAAAAACTGCGCACGCTGCCACCCATCGACGGCACGCGGCGGTCCCAGATAATTTCATTCATCATCGTCATGCGCTTTTTCAGCATGACGAAGATTTCCGGCGAATAGCGCCAGGTCAGGAAGATATACAGGCTGCCGTTGGCTTTGAGCTTCGGCAGCGCCGCGTCGATCCAGCGTTCGGTCCAGGCCAGGTATTCTTCCACGCTTTGCTGGTCGGACGCGTTGCCGTAATCCTTGCCCAGGTTATACGGCGGGTCGGTCAGGATCAGGTCGACGGAGCCATCCGGGATGCGCGCCAGGCCGGCCAGGGCGTCTTCACAGAAGACCTGGTCCAGCCAAGGGCTATCGGGGGCCATGGCGGCGGCGCGCATCTCCATCGTCATTTCAGCCGCAATTCCGCGCTGCGGGCGTGGGCTTGCAAGCCTTCGCCATACGCCAGTTCGGCGGCCACCTTGCCCAGGGTTTGCGCGCCGGCTTCGGACACGTAAATCACGGACGAGCGCTTCTGGAAGTCATACACGCCCAGCGGCGACGAGAAGCGCGCGGTGCGCGAGGTCGGCAGCACGTGGTTCGGGCCGCAGCAATAGTCGCCCAGCGACTCCGACGAGAACCGGCCCAGGAACATGGCGCCCGCGTGGCGGATCTTGTCGGCCCACTGCAACGGTTCTTGCGCCGAGATTTCCAGGTGTTCGGCCGCGATCGCATTGGCGATCGCGCACGCTTCGTCCATGTCGCGCACCTTGACTAGCGCGCCACGGTCCGTCAGCGAGGTGCGGATCACGTCCTGGCGCGGCATGGTTGGCAACAGCTTGTTGATCGACGCTTCCACTTGCGCGATATAGTCCGCGTCCGGGCACAGCATGATCGCCTGCGCCAGCTCGTCGTGTTCAGCTTGCGAGAACAGGTCCATCGCGACCCAGTCCGGATCGGTGGTGCCGTCGCACACCACCAGGATCTCGGACGGACCGGCAATCATATCGATACCGACGGTGCCGAACACGCGGCGCTTGGCGGCCGCCACATAGGCATTGCCCGGGCCGACGATCTTGTCGACCGGCGCAATGGTCTCCGTGCCATACGCCAGCGCGCCCACCGCCTGGGCGCCGCCGATGGTGATCACGCGCGTCACGCCGGCCAGCGCGGCGGCGGCCAGCACCATCTGGTTTTTCACGCCATCGGGCGTCGGCACCACCATGACGATTTCACCGACACCGGCGACTTGCGCAGGAATCGCGTTCATCAGCACCGACGACGGATACGCCGCCTTGCCGCCCGGGACATAAATGCCGACCCGGTCCAGCGGCGTGATGCGCTGGCCCAGCACCGTGCCATCGGCCTCGGTATAGGTAAAGCCTTGCAGTTCTTCTTTCTGGCGCTCGTGGAACGCGCGGATGCGGTCGGCCGCGATCTGCAGCGCGGCGCGCTGCGTGGCCGGCAGGCTGTCAAGCGCCGCCTGCAGTTCTGCCACCGGCAAGTCCAGCGTATCGACCGATTGCGCGCCGCCGTTAGGCAGGCGGTCGAAGCGGTTGGTGTATTCCAGCACGGCGGCGTTGCCGCGTTTTTTCACGGCGGCCAGGATGGCCGAAACCGCCGATTCAATCGCGTCGTCGGTTTCCGCTTCAAACGCCAGCAGGGCGTCCAACTTGGCCTTGAAGTCCGGCGACGACGAGTCCAGCTTAGTTACGTTGATCTGAACAGAGATGGTCATGATCAGCCTTTCGCCCGGGCTTTCGAGGCGCGCTCGAACGCTTCGATGATCGGTTGCAGGCGCGCGCGCTTGAGTTTCAACGCGGCCTGGTTGACCACCAGGCGCGACGAGATCTGCATGATTTCCTCGACTTCGACCAGGTTATTGGCGCGCAGGGTGCTGCCGGTCGACACCAGGTCGACGATGGCATCGGACAGGCCGACCAGCGGCGCCAGTTCCATCGAGCCATACAGCTTGATGAGATCGACGTGCACGCCCTTGGATGCAAAGTGCTCTCGCGCAGTCGTCGTAAACTTGGTGGCCACGCGCAGGCGCGCGCCCTGGCGCACGGCGGCTTCGTAGTCAAAACCGGATTTCACAGCGACGGACATGCGGCATTGCGCGATGTTCAAGTCCACCGGCTGGTACAAGCCTTCGCCGCCATGCTCGATCAGCACATCCTTGCCGGCCACGCCGAAGTCCGCCGCGCCATGCTGCACATAGGTCGGCACGTCGGTGGCGCGCACGATCAGTACGCGCACGTTGGGGTCGTTGGTGGCCAGGATCAGCTTGCGCGACGTGTCCGGATTCTCGGTGACGGTGATGCCGGCCGCTTCCAGCAGCGGCAGGGTGTCTTCGAAAATGCGGCCTTTCGACAGCGCGAGGATCAACTGGTTGTTGGCGTCGCTGTTAAATCCACTCATGATTAATCTCGATTTTTGGGGTCAAGCTTATTTTAGACGGCTGATCTTGGCGCCAAGCGCCTGCAGCTTCACTTCCATGCGGTCATAGCCGCGGTCGAGGTGATAGATGCGGTCAACCAAGGTTTCGCCCCTGGCGGCCAGGCCTGCGATTACCAGCGAAGCCGAGGCGCGCAGGTCGGTCGCCATCACAGGGGCGCCCACGAGCTGCTCCACGCCTTTGATAAAGGCCGTGTTGCCATCGGTTTCAATTGCCGCGCCCAGGCGGTTCATCTCCTGGACGTGCATGAAGCGGTTCTCGAAGATGGTTTCGGTCACGCGGCTGGCGCCGTTGGCGATGGTGTTCACCGCCATGAACTGGGCCTGCATATCGGTCGGGAAACCAGGGTATTCGGTGGTGCGGAACGACACCGGCTGCGGGCGGCTGTCCATTTGCGCGCGAATCCAGTCGTCGCCCACGGTCAGGCGCACGCCCACTTCGCGCAGCTTGTCGAGCGCCGCGTCCAGGATGTCGGTACGGGTATTGCGGATCGTGATGTCGCCGCCGGTGGCCGCCACGGCGCACAGGAAGGTCGCCGCTTCGATGCGGTCGGAAATCACGGCGTGCGCGGCGCCATGCAGCGCCTCCACTCCGGTGATCACCAGGCGGTCGGTGCCGATGCCGTCGATCTTCGCGCCCATCGCCACCAGCAGGTGCGCCAGGTCGGTCACTTCCGGCTCGCGCGCCGCGTTTTCCAGCACGGTTTCGCCTTCGGCCAGCACCGCGGCCATCATCAGGTTTTCCGTGCCGGTCACCGTGATCATGTCGGTGACGATGCGGGTGCCTTTGAGTTTCTTGCACTTGGCGTGGATATAGCCGGCTTCGATCGTGATCTCGGCGCCCAGCGCCTGCAGGCCCTTGATGTGCTGGTCCACCGGACGCGAACCGATCGCGCAGCCGCCCGGCAGCGACACTTTCGCTTCGCCGAAGCGGGCCAGCAGCGGGCCCAGCACCAGGATCGAGGCGCGCATGGTTTTCACCAGTTCGTACGGCGCTTCCAGGCTGGTGATGTTGGCGCCATTGAGCGTGACCTTGTCGCCATCCTGTTCGACCTTCAAGCCGGTCTGCTCCAGCAGGCGCAGCATGGTGCGCACGTCCTGCAGGTGCGGCACGTTCGACAACTGGACGTCGCCGGACGTCAGCAGGCCCGCGCACAGGATCGGCAGCGCGGCATTCTTGGCGCCGGAAATGGTCACGTCGCCTTGCAGGCGGTTGCCGCCCTGGATGAGAAGTTTGTCCACGTGGTGATCCCTTTAATTAGGCTGCGTATTCTTCTGGGGTCAGGGTTTTCATCGACAGCGCGTGGATTTCCTCGCGCATGCGGTCACCCAGCACGGCGTACACGATCTGGTGGCGCTGGATCGGACGCTTGCCGGCAAACGCCGGCGACACGATGACAGCCTGGAAGTGCTGGCCATCGCCCTCGACTTCCAGGTGGGTGCATTCAAGGCCGGCCGCAATATAGCTGTGGATCGCTTCAGGGGTGGTGGTCATTTTTATATTCCCGATAAAGTGGTGCGTGGTGTACGTGTCTTCAGTTGCCATGGGTGCTCGCGCCGGCGCCTTTAGTGGCGCATCCGGTAGCCGCTGGCCAGCAGGCGGATCGCCAGCAGCGACAGCACTGCCAGGAAGCCGCCGACGATGCCCAGGCTGATGAATGGATTGACGTCGGACTGGCCGAAGAAACCGTAGCGGAAACCGTCGATCATGTAAAAGAACGGATTCAGGTGCGATACGGTCAGCCAGAACGACGGCAGTGAATGAATCGAATAAAACACGCCGGACAGGAACGTCAGCGGCATGATGAGGAAATTCTGGAACGCGGCCAACTGGTCGAACTTCTCGGCCCAGATCCCGGCAATCAGGCCCATGGTGCCGAGGATCGCGGCGCCCAGCAGCGCAAACACGGCGATCCACACCGGCGCCTCGAACGACAGGTGTGCAAACCAGGCGGTGACGATGAACACGCCCAAGCCGACGGTAATGCCGCGCACCATGGCCGCCAGCACATAGGCGCTGAACATTTCCCAGTGCGACAAGGGCGTCAGCAGCACGAACACGAGGTTGCCCGTGATTTTCGACTGGATCAGCGAGGACGACGAGTTGGCAAACGCGTTTTGCAGCACGCTCATCATGACCAGGCCGGGGATCAGGAAGGCCGTGTAGGTCACGCCCGGATACACTTGCACGCGCCCTTCGAGCACGTGGCCGAAGATCAGCAGGTACAGCATGGCCGTCAAGATCGGCGCGGCGATGGTTTGCGTGGCGACTTTATAGAAACGCAAGGTTTCCTTGTACACCAGGGTGCGGAAGCCGGTCGACATCATACGGTTTCCCCTTCCATGATTTGCAGGAAGATGTCTTCCAGGTCGGCTTGCTGCAGCTGCATTTCATCGATGACGGCGCCGGACTCGCGGATGCGCGCCAGGATGGTTTCCACTTCGCTGTAGTCATTGATGCGCAGGCTGTACTTGCCCTGCGCCGCCTCTTCCGGGTGCGTCACCAGGTGGCGCAGCTCGTCCGGCAGCACGCCCCGCTTCAGGTGCAGCACCAGGCTGGAGCCGGAAATGCGGCGGATCAGCTGCGACATGGTGTCGAGCGCCACGACCTTGCCGGTTTTCAGCATCGCGACGCGCTTGCACATCGCTTGCGCTTCTTCCAGGTAGTGGGTGGTCAGCACCACCGTGTGGCCTTCGCGGTTCAGGCGCGAAATGAATTTCCACAGCGTCTGCCGCAATTCCACATCGACGCCGGCGGTCGGCTCATCGAGCACGATGACGGGCGGCTTGTGCACCAGCGCCTGCGCCACCAGCACGCGGCGCTTCATGCCGCCGGACAGCGCGCGCATATTGGTATCGGCCTTGTTGGTGAGATCGAGGTTGTCCATCACCTCGTCGATCCACTTGTCGTTGTTTTTCAGGCCAAAGTAGCCCGATTGCAGGCGCAGGGTTTCGCGCACCGTGAAGAACGGGTCGAACACCAGTTCCTGCGGCACCACCCCGAGCTTCTTGCGCGCTTCGCGGAAATCCGTGACCACGTCGTGGCCGTGGATCGTGACCGAACCGGCGTCCGGCCGGATCAAGCCGGCGATGGTGGAAATCAACGTGGTTTTACCCGCGCCATTCGGGCCCAACAGCCCGAAAAATTCCCCCTCTTCGATGGTGAAGGACACGCCGCCCAGCGCCTGCAGCGATTTGTAGCGCTTTTGGACGTTACTGATTTGAATTGCTGTCATAAACGAAATGTTGTGCGGCGCTGTGACCGTGGTGAAAGGCTGGCGCAGTGGCGCTACGGCAACTGCAACGGTCAATTATAGGGGAATTTTGATTTCGGCTTACGCCGGGCCCGGGAATCCGGGGTATTACCGTGACAACTGTTGCTGTGAACAGTCAATGATGGTGGTGATGGTGATGCGTGGTGGCCGCACCGGCCGCAGGATGGGCAATCACTTCGGCGCACTCGGCCAGCGATGGAGCAACCAGCGCGCAGACGCCATACAGCTTGGTCAGGCTGCGCAGGTTGGCGGGCAAATTGCGCAGTTCCAGGGTCACGCCCGCCGCGCGGGCGGCGCGTTGCCATGCCAGCAACACCGACACGGCGGCCGAATCCACCGACTGCACATTGCGCAAGTCGAACACGGTCTGGCCGGCCTGCAGCGCGGCCACGCCCTGCGCCAGCGCGGCCGTGGCATTGGCCACGGTCAGCGACGACAAAGGCAACATGTTGTCGATGGAATCCGGCATGGGCTTATTTAGCCGAAGCGGCTTTGATGGGTTTCGACGCCAGCTTCTTGTTCTTTTCAGACAAGGTCTTGATCAGGCCATCGATACCGCCCTTGTTGATTTCCGACGCGAAGGTGCTCTTGTAGGTTTCCACCAGCCAGGCGCCCAGCACATTGATGTCGTAAATCTTCCAGCCAGTGGCCGATTTGGCAACGCGGTAGTTCAGCGGCACCGGTTCGCCACGGGACATGTTCACTTGCGAACGCACTTCGACCTCGGTGTCCGTCGCATCGGCGCGCAGCGGCTTGAATTCGATGGTTTCGTTTTTCACTTGCGACAGCGCGCCGGAGTACGTGTAGATCAGCAGGGTACGGAATTCCGTCGACAGCTGCTTTTGCTGTTCCGGGCTGGCTTCGCGCCAGAAACGGCCGGCTGCCAGCGAGGTCATGCGCTGGAAATCGACGTACGGCAGGATTTTGGTTTCCACCAGGTCCATCACGCGCTTGGTGTTGCCAGCCTGGATTTCCTTGTCGGTCTTGGCGGTTTCCAGCACTTCGGTACTGATACGTTTTACCAGCGCATCCGGCGCCTCATTGGAGGAAGGAGCGGTGGCGGCAAACGCGACGGAAGCGAAAGCCATCGTCGCGCAGGCCATAAGTTGCTTGATCAATTTCATCTGCGATTTACCTTATATTGTTTTACGTCGGATCACAGGCTGGCGTTTTGTTCCGCAGCCGGTTCCGCCATTATAGCCTGAGGCTGGTCTTTGCCTTTTTCAGCCTCGGCAGTGGCGGGTTTATCATCATCCGCATAGGCGCTTTTCTTCTTTTTATTACGCGGATTCTCTTCGCCGTCGAATACCTTGCTGTCACGCTGCTGCAGGAAGCCATCGCGGACAAATTCATAGCGGTCCAGCGCAGCTTCTTCCATCAGGTTGGTAGCGTCGAGCAACGCGGCACGCTGGTCGATGACACGAACAACGGTGCCGGTGACGCGGACGTTGACACGGTGGTTGTATTGCCACGGATCGGCCTTGATATCGAGCGGCAGCGCCAGCGCGTCGCGCACCGTGGACGGCCCCAGCAGTGGCAACATCAGGTACGGGCCGGATTTCACGCCCCAGCGGCCCAGGGTCTGGCCGAAATCTTCCTTGTGCTTCTGCAGCCCCGCGCCCGACGCCACATCCATCACACCGAGCACGCCAAAAGTCGAATTGAGCGCCACCCGCATCACGTCGGTGACGCCCTGCTCGCCCTTGCCTTGCATAAAATTGTTGGCGGCGGTCCAGACGTCGGCCAGGTTGCCAAAGAAATTGTTGACGCCGGTCTGCACAAACCCCGGCAGCACGGTTTTATAGACGGTGGCCGCCGGCTTCAGCGCCACTTCATCGACCTTGTCGTTGAAGTTGAACATGGCGCGGTTATAACGTTCATACGGATCGCGCGGGTTGGGACCGGCGCAGCCTGCCAGGGTGGCGGCGGCAACGGTGGCCAGCGCCAGCTTACGCAGGGAGAAAGTCGAGATGTTCATTACTTGTCATCCTTTCCTTCGGCCGCTTTGCTGTAAATAAACTGATTGATCAGATCTTCCAGCACGGCAGCCGACTGCGTGCGGGCGATTTTGTCCCCGGCGGACAGGTTTGCCGTGTCGCCACCAGCTTCAATGCCAATGTATTGCTCCCCGAGCAGGCCGGCCGTCAGGATCTTGGCCGAGCTGTCTTTCGGGAATTGATAACCGGTTTCCATGTCCATGGTCACCAGTGCCTTGTAACTCTTGTCGTCGAAACGGATGGCCGCCACACGGCCCACCACCACGCCGGACGCTTTCACGGGCGCCTGCGTGCGCAGGCTGCCGATGTTGTCGAATTTCGCCGTGATTTCATAGGTCTTGGCAAAGGACATCGAGCCCATGTTGCCGGCCTTCAGCGCCAGGAACATCAGCGCCGCCACGCCCAGCACCACAAACAAACCCACCCACACATCCACCGATTTACGTTGCATGACACTATCCTAATTTGTTTTATTACTTGCTGAACATCAACGCCGTCAGCATGAAGTCCAGCCACCAGATCATCAGCGACGAAATCACGACGGTGCGGGTGGTGGCGCCAGCCACGTCTTCCGGCGTCGGACGGGCCTCATAGCCCTGGTACAGCGCAATGAACGTGATCGCCACGCCAAACACCACGCTTTTCACGAAGCCGTTGAAGATGTCCTTATAAATATCGACACCACCTTGCATTTGCGACCAGAACGCGCCTTCATCGACACCGATCAGCTTGACGCCGATCAGGTAACCGCCAAAGATGCCGACCGCACTGAAAATCGACGCCAGGCACGGCACGGCAATCACGCCGGCCCAGAAACGGGGCGCCAGCACGCGTTGCACCGGGTTCACGGCCATCATTTCCATGGCCGACAATTGTTCCCCCGCCTTCATCAGGCCGATTTCCGCCGTCAGCGACGTGCCGGCGCGGCCGGCAAACAACAACGCGGTAATCACCGGCCCCAGTTCGCGGGTCAGGCCCAGCGCCACCAGCAAGCCCAGCGACTGCTCGGCGCCATACTTGTTCAGCGTGTAATACCCCTGCAGACCCAGCACCATGCCGACGAACAGGCCGGACAGGGTAATAATCAGCATCGAATAGTTACCGATGAAATGCAACTGTTCGATCACCAGGCGTGGCCGGCGCAACAAACCGGGCGACACGCCCAGCATATAAAAGAACGTGCGGGCACTGTAGCCGACGCCTTCCACATGGTCGCGCACCCAGGCGCCCATGCGTTCCAATACATTCACGGCGAACGTCATGCGCGCGCTCCCAGGCCCAGGTCGGCTTCCAGCGATTTGCCGGGATAGTGGAACGGCACCGGGCCATCGCTTTCCGCATGCACGAACTGTTTCACGTACGGGTCGGACGACGCCATCATGTCGTCCGGCGTGCCATGCGCCACGACTTTGCCTTGCGACAGGAAATACACGTAATCAGCAATCAGGAACGATTCCTTCACGTCGTGCGACACCAGGATCGTGGTCGACCCCAGCGCGGCATTGAGGTTGCGGATCAGGTTGGCGGTCACGCCCATCGAGATCGGATCGAGGCCGGCAAACGGCTCGTCATACATGATCAGTTGCGGGTCGAGCGCAATCGAGCGGGCCAGCGCGACGCGGCGCGCCATGCCGCCGGAAATCTCGCCCGGCTTCATCCTGGCGGCGTTGCGCAGGCCGACCGCGTGCAGTTTCATCAGCACCAGGTCGCGGATCAATTCTTCCGGCAAGTCCGTATGTTCACGCAACGGGAACGCCACGTTTTCATATACGGTCAAGTCGGTGAACAAGGCGCCGTGCTGGAACAGCATGCCCATTTTGCGGCGCAACAAGTACAGGTCATCGGTTTTCAACTTGTGCACGGTCTGCCCGTCGACCGTCACGGCGCCCTTGTGCGGGCGCACCTGGCCGCCGATCAGGCGCAGCACCGTGGTCTTGCCACTGCCCGAACCACCCATCACCGCCACCACTTTCCCGCGCGGGAAATCCATATGGAGGTCATTCAAAATGGCACGCTTTCCATACGAGAAGTGTAAATCGCGGATTTCGACGAGGTTAGGCACGAGTTAGCTCACTTTGCAGAATCCCGTATTGTAGTGCAGAAACGCCAAGTCCTGCAGGCGGGCCCCCCGTACGGGCGGGGGAAAGAGGGGGGATGATACAACACTAATAACTGTTGGGTCAGCAATTTACAATTTGAAAGAATTGCGGAAATGGTGCGGTGCGGAATTAACGGATTTTGCTTTTAATGCAAGCGCGGTACGGCATGCCATACCGCGCCCACCATCACGGCCTTAGAGGCCGGTAATGCTACCGTTTTCGAAATGGATTTGTGTCGTGCTGACGCCGACCAGCTTGATCAGCGCATCACCAGCTTGCACGCCGGCCGTGCTGTCGCCGACCACGAACAGATAGGCGTTGCCGCCATCGTTAAAGACCACGGACGTGCCCACGCCATCCGTGCCGACCGCATTAACAACAGCCGTCAGCTTCTGAGTGAGCGTGGAATCCACCGCATCAAACGTGGCCAGGCCCGTGGAAGCAATTGATGCGTTCCCCGCCACGGGCGCAGCGGCATGAGCAATGCCAGACAAGGTGATTGCCCAAAAGTCAATTTCGCTGCTAGTGCCGGCATTCCAATTCACAATCGTGTCAGCTTCCGTGATCAATTCCGACACGCTGGAAGCATTGAAATCAGGGTTATGAACATCGAATTGGTACTGATACGTACTATGGCCAGTACCACCGCCCAGGACATCCGCGCCTGCGCCACCGCGGATATACACTTTGCTGGTGGACGTGGATATCAGCTGGTCGTTGCCTGGGCCGCCATTAAATTGGTACGGGCCGCTGCCGGAAGCGATCAAGTTATAAACACCGTCTCCCGAAACCGCGAGGGTACTGGATTTAATATTCGTGATCGTCAGCGTCTGCTTGTCCTGCAAGCCACTGAGACTCAATGTATGGGAATCCACCCCGCTGGCATCGATGGTGACGCCATCCGCATGGACAGACAAATGCAGGGTCGTGGCCCTTGTGGTTAATGCCAGTGGTCCGCCAGTATTCACGATCTCAAAATGATCACTGAACAAATTGCCCGCTACCGCATCTGTCGTTGCCACATTGCCAGCCAAGTCTTTCAGAAAACCTTTAGACACGGAGAACCGGTCATCAATCAGGCCATATTGAGGTGTGGCAAGAATCGCAGCCAGTTTTTCCGGCTTCAACGCAATCTCTAACTGGGGGGCATATGTCAGATTCCGCTTTGCGCTGACGATATCTTCAAGTGCAAAACCCATGTTCACCACGCCACTGCCATTGTGTAAGCTGATGGACAACTTGCTCCAATCGAGACGCTCCTTCACGTCGGCATCAACAGCTTCGCCGCCATCGAGAAGCGTATCCCACCCCGACCCAATAACAGAAATAGTGCCTGTCGTTTCGTTGAAACTGATATAGGAAATGGTAGCCGTCGGAGCCGTTGTATCCTTTGCAGGCGTAAAACCAACAATCGCTCCTGAAGCAACGTCCAGGCCAGTTGCCGTAACGCCTTCAATTTTGATCAAGCCGTCGCCGCTCTGCACGCCGGCCGCCGCATTGCCCACCACATACAGCCAGGCATTGCCTTCATGGTTGAAGGCCACCGCCGTGCCGGCCGCATCGCTATTGGTGGCGGCCACCACGGCCGCCAGTTTCCTGGCGATGGTGTCGTCCGCCGCGTCGAATCCGGCGATGCCTTTGGCCGAGACCGCCGCCACGCCTGGCGCGGCAACGGCGCTGTGGGCCACGATGGCCAGCTTGGTTGCGCCAAAGTCGATCCGGCCGCTGGCGCCGGCATTCCAGTTGGCGATGGTGTCGGCCGCCACCAGCAGGCTTTGCACGCTGCCGGCGTTGAAATCGGCGCCGCCTTCGGCAAACTGATAAGTGTTGGCGCCGCTGCCGCCGCTCATCACGTCCGCGCCGGCGCCACCCAAGATATATACGCCCTGGGTGGACGTGCTGCTCAACTGGTCGTTGCCCTTGCCGCCCGACAGCAGCGTGAGGCCGCTGCCGGAGGCTATCAGGTTGCCTTCCATGCCCCATGCACTGACGTAACGAGCATGGTCGAGATGCGTGATGGTCACGGTCTGGTTTTGCTGCACACCAGAGACGGAAACCGAGTTCGACATGACGCCGCCGGCATCGACGCGGGCCCCATCCACACGCACATCCAGTTGCAGGTTGTCCGCAACGGTATTGAGCGTGTGCAGTGTAGTGTCCTGCAACGTTTCGGTACGGCGGGTGGAGAAATTCCCCGTGCCCGCGTCAGCCACATCCGCATTGCCGGCACTGTCTTTCAGGAACCCTGCAGCCACGTTGTACTGGTCGCCGCTGAACGGACCACCGTAGCCTGGTGTCGCCAGCAGGGCCGCCGTCTTGGCCGGCGTCAGTTCAATTTCCAACTGAGAATAGGCCCATGGGTATGCCTTGGCGCTGGCAATATCGGCCAGCGTAAAGCCGACCACCGTCGTGTTGGCGCCGTCCTTGAGGGTGAGCGAGAACTTGCTCCAGTCAAAATTGTTTTTCAAATTAGTGGAGTCATCCTCGCCCGTGCTCAGCAGCGTCTTTAAATTCTCGCCACTGACGTGGAGTATGCGCGTGGCCTCATTGAAGCTGACACCGGAGATCGTCGCGGTTGGCGCGGTGATGTCGACCGGACGTTCAAACGCCACGACATCGCCGCCGGCAATCACTAGCTCGGACGCTGTCACACCATTCAATTTGATCAGGCCATCGCCGCTTTGCACGCCGGCCGCCGCATTGCCCACCACATACA
>Ga0307408_100000490_pt1 | contig 34547 bp, 34 predicted proteins | sample 322Cmetagenome_FD_202116 | JGI IMG/M metagenome (GOLD analysis project Ga0307408, IMG submission 202116) | Maize rhizosphere microbial communities from greenhouse at UC Davis, California, United States - 322HYB-C-3 | ecosystem: Host-associated > Plants > Roots > Rhizosphere > Soil | place...
TCAAATGTGTGGCGCTTTTTTTTTAATATGGTTAAATTATGTAGATAAAATCATCGTAACTATGGTACATTGCAGGGAAGAAATCTCACACATTGTCACACTTTGATTTTTCATACACTTAGGGTAAAGAAAGATGACCACTTACCAAGAATACCAAGCAAAAATTGCCGAGCTGCAAAACCTGGCGGCTGATGCGCGCAAAGCCGAAGTGCAAAAGGCGAAAGAACAGATCTGGTCCATCATGCGTGAATATGACCTGTCTCCGGCTGATCTCGGTCCAGCGGCCAAGAGCAATAAGCCAGTCAAGCCACGTGCCCGCGTGCCGATGAAATACCAGGACCCGGTATCGGGTTCCCAGTGGACCGGTCGCGGCCGTGCTCCGAAATGGCTGGAAGGCAAGAAGAAGGAAGACTTCCTGATTAAATAAGCCGATCACGGCGCGAGGGGCGGATTAATATCCGCCCCTTTTCTTTTTATACGGCGAGAATATGTCGAGCATTGCGTTGCGGCCGCTGCTGGCGGCTTTCCTGCTTTCCTTTGTCTCATCAGTCCTGGCAGCCAGACCGGTGCTGCTGACGCCGGAGCGTGTCTGGACGGGCGAAGGCGCGGCCCATGGTGGCTGGTCGGTGCTGGTAGTGGATGGCAAGGTGGCCGCTGCCGGGCCGACAGCCGCCATCGAGGCGCCAGCCGGCGTTGAGCGCGTCAGCCTGCCTGGCAAGACACTGTTGCCTGGCCTGATGGACCTGCATTCGCATGTGCTGCTGCACCCCTATAACGAAACCAGTTGGGACGACCAGGTACTGAAGGAGCCGGAAGCTTATCGCGTGCTGCTGGCCGCGCGCCACGTGCAGGCGCAGCTTCAGTCGGGCTTTACTACCCTGCGCGACCTGGGATCGGAAGGTGCAGGCTATGCCGACGTGTCCATCAGGCGGGCGATCGAGGAGGGCATACTGCCTGGCCCGCGCCTGTTTGTTGCCACGCTGGCGATCGTAGCCAGCAGCAGCTACGGTCCGAACGCAAAGGCCTACCGGCCCGACATGGCGCTGCCGGTCGGCGCGCAGGAGGCAACCGGCATCGATGAAGTGGTGAAGGCGGTGCGCGAACAGTCAGCCCGCGGCGCCGACTGGATCAAGGTGTACGCCGATTACCGCACCGGACCGGACGGCGCGGCCCACGCCACTTTCAGCCAGCAGGAGCTGGATGCGCTGGTGGCCGCTGTCCATGGCTCCGGGCGGCGCGTATCGGCCCATGCGGCCACGGATGAAGGCATGCGCCGTGCAGTGCTGGCGGGGGTGGACACCATCGAACATGGCTATGGCGGCAGCGAAGCCACCTTCAAGCTGATGGCCGAACGCAAAGTTGCCTATTTTCCCACCCTGGCGGCGCCGGAAGCGACCAGCGAGTACTTCCAGAAGCATGTGCGGGGCGGGGCGCCGACGCCTTCCATGCAGGCTGCGGCCAGGGCGTTCCAGCTGGCGCGCAAGGCGGGCGTGACGATCGGACTGGGTAGCGACGTCGGCGTGTTTGCCCACGGCGGCAGCGCGCGCGAGGCCGAATGGCTGGTCAAGCTGGGCATGACGCCGACCGAGGCGCTGCGGGCGGCGACGGTGGTCAATGCGGCGGTGCTCGACCGGGCCAGTTCACTGGGGCAGGTCAAGCCGGGCTTTGTGGCGGACCTGGTGGCAGTGGAGGGCGATCCAACGGCTGATATTGCGGCTTTGTACCGTGTTGCCTTTGTCATGAAAGGCGGCATTGTCTATCGAAACGTGCGATGATGAAGTATGTCCGCAATCCCCTTATTCCCGTTGCATACGGTGCTATATCCGGATGGGTACCTGCCGTTGCAGATCTTCGAGGTGCGCTACCTCGACATGGTGAAACGTTGCATCGAACATAAGGAAGATTTCGGCGTCGTCGCGCTGGTGCAGGGCGACGAAGTGCGCAAGCCGGACCAGCACGAAACCTTGTGCGCGGTAGGCACCATGGCGCATATTGGCGAATGGAAGGCGGTCATGCCTGGCCTGATGCAGTTGCGCTGCAGCGGGCGGCGGCGCTTCCGCATCATCTCTGCCGAACAGCTGAAGCATGGCTTGTGGATGGCGGATGTGTCCCCGATCGATGACGATATGACGGTGCCGATTCCTGCCGACCAGCAGGATGTGGCGGACAGCCTTGGCATCCTGATCCAGACCTTGCAGGAGCGCGGCATTCCGGCTGGCCAGATGCCGATGCAGGCGCCGTACCGCCTGCAGGAGGCAGGCTGGGTGGCGAATCGCTGGTGCGAGTTGCTGCGCCTGTCGCTGGCCCAGAAGCAGCTCTTGCTGGCGCAGGAAAATCCGGTGCTGCGGCTGGAACTGGTGCAGGATGTGATGGTCGAACATGGCCTGCTGAATTAGGCCATCGCTGGCTCTATGCGCGTTTTGGCGGCTGGCGCTACACTGGCTGCATGTACCTTCCTACTGCTTTCGCTGAAGACCGGCTTGAGGTCAAACATGGGCTGATCCGGGCGTGTCCGCTCGGAATGCTTATTATCCCTGGCTCCGCGCCGACTGCGGACCTGGTGCCGTTTGCGCTTTATCCCGAAGAGGGGGAGGCGGGGCTGGGCGTGTTGCGGGCGCATATTGCGCGGGCCAATCCGGGCTGGCGTGCCCTGGCTGCAGGCGGAACTGAGTGCCTGGTGGTGTTCCAAGGGCCGGAGGCGTATATCAGCCCATCATGGTATGCCTCGAAGGCGACTTCGCATAAGGTGGTGCCGACCTGGAATTATGCGATGGTGCAGGTGCGTGGTGCTGCCCGCGTCGTTGAAGATGCTGCCTGGTTGCGGCGGCTGCTCGGTGACCTGACGGCTATCCACGAGAATGGTTTGCCGGAGCCTTGGGCTGTGTCGGATGCTCCGGCTGATTTCGTCGATGGACTTCTGAAGGCGATTATCGGGATCGAGATCCCGATCGCGTCGATCGTCGGCAAGTGGAAGGTCAGCCAGAATCGCGGCAGCGCAGACGCCGAGGGTGTCGTGGCCGGCCTGACGGCGCGGGCGGCTGATGGCGCGGCGGCGATGGCTGCGCTGGTCGCAGAGCGCATCGGGCCGGACGTCAAGCCGGGCTGAGTCCTTCTTCTTGGGCGTGGACGTGCATGGACCACGTCACGCCGGCAATCAGCAGCACGATGGCGGCGATTTCCAGCGGGCGCGGGAATTGCAGCTTGTAGATAAAGCCGTACATCAGCGCGAACAGTGTCTCGAACAGGATCAACTGCCCGGACAAGGTGACCGGCACGCGGCGGCTGGCGATATTCCATAGATGATTGCCGATCACTGAGGCGCCAAGGGCCAGCAGGCTATTGCAGATCCAGAACAGCGTCCAGTCGCGCCCTGAAGCTGCGCCGGCGGCGCCAGTGACGTCGCCATGGAAAATGGCAAACGCGATGCCGCCGGCAACCAGGGCAATCAAGCCAGTCGAAAGGCCATACAGCGCCGACCATTCCGCGCTGCTGTAATGCGGATTGCGTTTCAGGTAGCGCGCGTTATCCAGCGTGTACCAGCTCCAGCACAGCAGGGCACCGGTCGCGCACACGACGCCGATCACCGTATTGAGCATCGACGCGCCGGCGGCAGCGGCATGCTGGAATACGTCGATATTGATACAGGCGATGCCGGCGGCGGTCACCAGCAAGGGCATGGCCAGCTGGCGCAGCGGCACCGCGCCGTGGTCGTTGCGTCCCATCAGGGTGACGGCAATCGGCAGCACGCCGATGATCAGGGAGGTCGGCGCCACGCCGGCCAGCTTGACCCCCAGTGCAAGGAACATGTAGTAGACCAGGTTGCCCGCCAGCGCGTGCCGCAGCAATGCAAAATAGTCAGCGCGTTCCAACCGCCCGATCAGGTTGCGCAGGCGCGGCAGCATCAGGACGAATGCAATCGCGCCATATGCGACGTAGCGGCCAACCGCCATCTCCAGCGGGGTAAAGGCCGACAGCAATTCCGGCACGATGAACACCATGCCCCACATCGCGCCCGCCAGCAGGCCGCACACAACACCAGTCCACATGCAATATTTCCCTATTTAAACCTGCGACAGTTTCGCACAGCTTGCGATATCTTGCTGAATCATGGACAAGACGTTGATCGCCGCGTTGCAGCGCGAGGCGCGGCCACTGGAAACGGCGGAGGACCTGGACTTCCTGCTCGACTGCATCGGCGACGCATCGCTGGTGCTGCTGGGCGAAGCCACCCATGGCACCCAGGAGTTCTACCGCTTGCGCGCCGACATCAGCAAGCGGCTGATCGTCGACAAGGGCTTCGATGCCATCGCAGTCGAAGCCGACTGGCCGGATGCCTTGCGCGTCAGCCGCTACGTGCAGCACGGCGGCGGCGACATGAGTGCCGACCAAGCGCTGTCAGGCTTCAAGCGCTTCCCGCAATGGATGTGGCGCAACCACGAAATCGTGGACCTGGTGAACTGGCTGCGCGTGCACAACCACCACGTTGCCAGCCCGGCGCGCCGCTGCGGCTTCTATGGCCTGGACTTGTACAGCTTGCAGCAGTCGATGCATGCGGTGATCGACTACCTGGATAAGGCCGACCCGCAAGCTGCAGCGCGTGCGCGCGAGCGTTACGCCTGCATCGACCACTTTGCGGAAGACCCGCAGCGCTACGGCTACGCCACCAGCTTCGGCATGAAGCCTGATTGCGAGGCCGAAGTACTGCGCCAACTGGTCGACATGAACCGCGCCGCCAATGAGCATCTGCGTACCGGCGTGGTGCCGGATGAATTCTTCTACGCCCAGCAGAACGCGCGTGTGACGCGCAATGCGGAGGTCTACTACCGCGCCATGTTCAAAGGCCGCGACGAATCGTGGAATGTGCGCGACTCGCACATGGCGGAAACGCTGCAGGCGCTGCGCGAACACCTGGGCCAGGCGATAGGCAGGCCGGCGCGCATCGTGGTGTGGGCGCACAACTCGCACCTGGGCGATGCACGCCACACCGAAATGGGCAGGCATGGGCAACTGAACCTGGGCCAGCTGGTGCGCGAGCGCTACCGGCCGCAGGACAGCTTCCTGCTCGGCTTTACCACCCACGCGGGCAGCGTGACTGCGGCCAGCGACTGGGACGGCCCGGCCGAGCTGAAATCCATCGTGCCGTCACGGCCGGACAGTGTGGAGCGGGTGATGCACGAGGTGGGAATACCGGCCTTCCTGCTGCCGCTTCGAGGCCATGGCAGCGCCCTGGCGCGCGCCAGTGGTCGTTTGCTGGAAAGGGCGATCGGGGTGATTTACCGGCCCGACACAGAGCGCATGAGCCATTATTTCTTCGCCGACGCGGGACAGCAGTTCGATGCGCTGATCCACATTGACCGTACCACGGCACTCAGGCCGCTGGAGCGCTCAGCCCTGTGGCAGCACGAGGAGCCGGCCGAGACTTATCCATCCGGCTTGTAGCGCGACGAGGACTGCCAGGTTCACCATCACGGTGAGCCAGAACTTGGCCAGGAAGGAAGTCTTGGACGATTTGTGGCGCAATAGCTGCTGCGCCGCGAGGCCGCCGGGCCAGCCGCCGGCGAGTCCAAGCAGGAGAAGCGTGCGCTCGGGCGTGCGGCGGCGGCCTTTCCGGGCGGCTGACTTGTCGAGCGCATAGGCGATGAAACACACCGCGCTGGCGATTGCATACAGCGCGGCGGCGATCAGCATCAGAAGTAGTTCAGGCCCAGGGCGGCCTTGACTTCGTCGGTGGTGCGGGCAGCCACTTCGCGGGCGCGCATGGTGCCTTCCTTCAGCACCTGCATGATGTAGCCCTTGTCCTTGGCCAGTTCTTCGCGGCGGGCGCGGATCGGGGCCAGCATGTCCTGCAGCACGGCTTCCAGGCGCTTCTTGACGACGGAGTCACCCAGGCCGCCGCGCACGTAGTGGTCTTTCATCTCCTGCAGGCTGGCCTTGTCGGTATCGAATGCATCCAGGTAGATGAAGGCGACGTTGCCTTCCAGGTGGCCAGGGTCGGACACTTTCAGGTGCAGCGGGTCAGTGTAGACCATCTTCACGGCGGCGGTGATTTCGGCGGCGCTGGCGCCCAGGTTGATCACATTGCCCAGCGACTTGGACATTTTTGCCTTGCCGTCGATGCCCGGCAGGCGGCCCACTTCCGGCACCACGGCCTTGCACTCGACCAGGATGTCCTTGTTGGCCAGGCGGTTGAACTTGCGCACGATCTCGTTGGTCTGCTCGATCATCGGGATCTGGTCTTCGCCCACCGGCACGATGGTGGCCTTGAAGGCCGAGATGTCGGCAGCTTGCGAGGCAGGGTAGGTCAGGAAGCCGGCCGGGATGTCGCGTTCAAAGCCGCGCAGCACGATTTCCTGCTTCACGGTCGGGTTGCGCTCCAGGCGGGCCACGGTGACCATGTTCAGGTAATAAAAGGTCAGTTCGGCCAGTTCCGGGATCTGGGACTGGATCAGGATGGTCGACTTGGCCGGGTCGATGCCGCAGGCCATGTAGTCCAGCGCCACTTCCACCACGTTACGGTGCACCTTGTTGGTGTCTTCCATATTGTCGGTCAGCGCCTGCGAGTCGGCCAGCATGATGAACTGCTTATAGTCGTCCTGATAGGAGACGCGGTTGCGCAGGCTGCCCACGAAGTGGCCGAGGTGCAGCGGACCGGTCGGACGGTCGCCGGTCAGGATAATCGGTTTGGCGTTGGATGCTGGCTGGCTCATAGGGTTCTTTCTGCTTGCCCCTACCGATTGCGCCAAGAAAAACGCCACCTGGACAGAGGCGGCGTTGATATTAAAATCACATCACTTTTCAGTGGCCGCGCTATGTCAGCGGCGCCACCAATTGCGGGAGTACAGATGTGATTGGATAAATTTCATCCCGCAATGGTTACAGTTCAGCGCGGCCCTGTCAAGCCCGCTCAGTAGCGGTTGGGGTTGTTCGGGCGTTCGTCCAGCCGGTTTGGCACGCCGTCGTTGTCGCGGTCGCGGTCGTAGCGGTTGGGGACGCCGTCGCGGTCACGGTCGCCGCGTTCCCAGCGGCCGCGTTCCAGGCGCCAGCGGCCATTGTCCATCTGGGCCCAGGAGGGTTCGCGCCAGTAGTAGCCGTGGCGGGCACGCACGTATTTGCCGTTGACCCAGACGTGGCGGTGGCCGTTCCAGCGCCAGTAGCCCGGCGTCCAGACAAAGCCGGACCGGGCTGGTGGAATGACTTCATCGCGTGGTGGTGGCGGGGCAACACGGACCACGACCACATCGGCGCTGGCAGCCGGCGCAAAGGCCAGCCCGCCGCCCAGTGAACCTGCCAGAAGGGTGGCAATGAGCAATTTTTTCATGATTGGCTCCTTCCATTTCATCGTAAGGACCATTTTTGCTGAGCCTGCCGCGGCGGTATGTGCGCGCACTAGCTTTCATATTGGCATTGATTTTCTAGTAATATTGCGAAAGTTTATGCCCCACTGGAGTTCTCATGCGTAGCTGTCTCACCCTAATTTCCCTGCTGCTGGCTGCCCAGGCAGGCGCGCAAACCTCGCCCATGGCGCCGGATATTATGTCCGGCTTCGAAGCGCCGCAAGAGCAAGCGGATTACGTCAAACGGGTGGTGATGATCCCGATGCGCGACGGCGTGCGCCTGCACACCGTAATCGTCGTGCCGAAAGGGGCCAGCAAAGCGCCGATCATCCTGACCCGCACGCCTTACAACGCAGACGGACGGGCGCGGCGCAATGTCAGCCCTTATATGCAGTCCTCGCTGCCGCAGGGCGATGAAGTGTTCGGGCGTGATTTCATCCGCGTGTTCCAGGACGTGCGCGGCAAGTACGGCTCCGAAGGCGATTACGTGATGACCCGCCCGGTGCGCGGCCCTCTGAATACCAGCCAGACCGACAACAGCACCGACGCCTGGGACACCATCGACTGGCTGGTGAAAAACGTCCCGGAAACGAACGGCAAGGTCGGCATGATCGGTTCGTCGTATGAAGGATTTACGGTGCTGATGGCGCTGGCCGAGCCGCACCCGGCGCTCAAGGCCGCTGTGCCAATGAGCGCGATGGTGGATGGCTGGCGGGGCGACGACTGGTTCCATAATGGCGCTTTCCGTGTCAATACGCTGGATTACATCGCTAGCCAGAATACGGCCAAGGGCCGCGGTGAGCCGCTGGCGACTGGCGCTTATGATGATTATGACGTGGTGCTGCGCGGCGGCTCGGTAGCAAGCCTGGCACGCAAGTATGGACTGGACCAGCTCAATTTCACCAAGAAGCTGTTCGAGCATCCTGCTTATGACAGCTTCTGGCAGGAGCAGGCGCTGGACCGCATCCTGGCCAAGCGTCCGTTGACGGTGCCGACCATGCATGTGGTAGGGCAGTGGGACCAGGAAGATATCTATGGCACCTACGTGACTTACGCCGCGCTGGAAAAGCAGGACAGGGACAACAAGCTCAATTTCCTGGCGATCGGCCCTTGGCGCCATAGTGGTGTCAATTACGATGGCTCCTCGCTCGGCGCGCTGCAGTTCACTGGCGATACGGCGCTGGAGTTCCGTCGCGACGTGATGGTGCCTTTCCTGAAGCAGTACCTGGTTGACGGCGCGCCAGCAGCGGACACGCCACCGGTGCTGTCCTACCAGACCGGCAGCAACAAGTGGCAGCGGCTGGCGCAATGGCCGGTGTCCTGCACGAGCGGTTGCGCATCGGCGGCGAAAGCGGTGTACCTGCAGGATGGCTTCAAGCTTTCGTGGTCGCAGGCGGGCAACGCCAAGGGCTTCGACGAATATGTGGCCGATCCGGCCAAGCCGGTGCCGTTCGTACCGCGGCCTGTGCGCATGGGCGATGAAAATGTGTGGAAGCCGTGGCTGGTGCAAGACCAGCGCTTCGTCAGCGACCGAACCGACGTGTTGAGCTATGTGTCGGAACCGTTGAAGGAACCGTTGGTGCTGTCCGGCGCGCCGCAGGTGCACCTGCTGGCGTCGACCTCGGGCAGCGATGCGGACTGGGTGGTGAAGGTGATTGACGTCTACCCGGATGAAGTACCGTCGCAGCCGAAACTGGGCGGCTTCCAATTGCCGCTGTCGATGGACATCCTGCGCGGCCGTTATCGCGACAGCTTCGAGAAGCCTTCCGCCATCCCATCGAACAAGCCGGTGCAATTCAACTTTGCGCTGCCGCCGGTGAACCATGTCGTGCTGCCGGGGCATCGTCTGATGATCCAGGTGCAGTCAAGCTGGTTCCCGCTCTACGACCGTAATCCGCAGACCTTCGTGCCGAATATCTTCCTGGCTGCGCCGGGCGATTATAAAAAGGCGACGCAGCGCGTGTTCCATGGCAGCTCGATCGAACTGCCAGTGGTGGGGAAATGATGAGCATTCGTATGAAATTGTTTGGCCTGGCGTTGGCGCTCATGCTGTCGGCTTGCGCATCCGCGCCGCGCCAAGCGGCTCCGGATACTTTTGTTTCGCCCAATTTTGCGCAACCGAAGCCTAACTCCCTGATTGTGCTCCTGCCGCCGGGTGTCGAGGCGGAGGACTTGCGTGCAGGCGCCACCATCCTGATGAACGCACTGCATCAGCGTTTGACCGCTGCCGGCTACCGGGTTGTGGCGCTCGACAAAGGCAGCCATGACGCGATCTGGGCCCAGGAAGTCGAGGCGGTCGGCGGGATATACGATCCAAGCAATGGGGCGGTGCGCCCGCGCGAAATAATCCAGGCGGTCGGCCATCTGGTGCAGCGTGTGACTTCGGAAACCGGGGGCGCAATGGTGATCGTGCCCAGGTTGCAGCTGCGCGAAGCCGAGGTGTCCGGCATGTCTGCGCTTTGGGACGGCCAGCAGCGCCGTGTCCCCACGTTCGGTACCGGCGGCGATACGCTGAGCCATAGCGGTTCGACGCTGGGACTTTCGGTTGGCCTGGAAATGTACGCGACCAGCGGAGAAAAGGTAATGAGCACCTATGGCGGTGCCTTGCTTCCGTACCGGGTGAATGCCAGGTCGGCCAAGAACGAAGTCCGTGCCGACCTGTTTGCCGACGAATCCGAAGTTGCCGATGGCGTTGTGATCGCGCTGGCTCCCTTCCTGGGGAAGCGCTGATCCAGCCTGGAATACCAGAACTACTTCATAGACTCTAGAAAGGAGGTTCGTACAAATGCTGCATACAGCACACTACCGAATCACAAATAATGGAGCAACTTATGCAAGTACACATCTTCAGAGGTCCGGGCCGCATTTTTGGCTTTACCGCAAAACCATCAGGTGACAACCTGCCGCAGAAGTATGCGCCCTGGTCGGAGTTCAAGACCATCGAGCTGCGTAAAGGCGAGCACACACCAGGTGTCGATGCGGATGAATGCCTGAGCGACATCGAGGCTTATGGAGTACATGTAACCGATGCGCACGCCCGGATTACCGAGGACGCAATTCGTTAAGTAGTGAGCCGGGCTGTCGCAACTCATCGCGACAGCCCGGTGGATCGGGAGTCAAATGGACACATACCAGCGCTGGCAGGAATTGGGCCGCCCCATCGACTATCTAATGGAGTGCTGGCTCGCCTCCCAATCAGGCGATCCTGTGATCAAAGCGGAAAACGAATGGGCTTTCATGGAGCCTGTCGACGAAGTCCATGACAACCCGGAAAGGGCGTGGGAGTGCATTCTTTTAGCCGCTAGAGACCCGAGGTTCTCCGACCACCACATTGGTGTCATGGCGGCGGGAGCCCTGGAAGACCTTCTTTCGCACCACGGGATGGCATTTATCGACCATATCGAAGAAGAGTGCAGAACTAATCGGAGATTCGCCTGGATGCTGGGCGGCGTTTGGGGGTTCCAGATGAGTGATGAGGTTTGGAGCCGAGTACAGGTCGTATGGGACAGGCGGGACTGGGATGGAGTGCCGGCAGCATGATTGGTCGTCATAATGCAAATCAACTAAACTGACAGCCAGCAAAATTTACTTTCTATGATAAATCGTCGCTCCATATCTTTAGCCCTGCTGCTTACCATGCCTATTTCTTCGATTGCACAAGTTTGGGCAACCGCTATTTCAAGGAATGAAAGCGCAGGTACTGCTATTGTCTACCGCTACATCAAAGAGTTCCGGAAGGACTTTGCGCGCGACAAGCAACCAGACCGAATCATCGTTGTGTGGCGTTACCAAGGCGAAAAGGGTATGCCGTCTTCGGATGAGCGCGCTCGAATGGATGAGTTGGAAGACGCACTTGCGGCGTTGCAGGCGGATGAGTTTTCAACACTCGCACTGGTCTCAACTGGGGATAATCTAAAAGAGTGGACGTATTATGCGCAGAATGAAGACGAGTTCTTTCGACGGCTAAACGATGCACTTCACGCTAAGCAGCCATTCCCCATTGAAATTCATGCTTCGCCTGACCCGCTGTGGACGACGTATGAAAGGTTTGCGACTGGCGTAAAGCAGTAGCTCCTATCTGCTCAGGAGGGGACGAGCGGTCGGCCACTATCTCATTGCGCGTATGTCGAAATTCCCCTTCTTAAAACGATTCTTTGGCGTCACCCGACTGACAAAGGCTACGGCATTTACGATTTCGACCAGCTCCGCCTGGAAGAGATTCTCGATAGCACCGAACCTTTCAAGGATTCTGAAGTTAAAATCCTAACTTCGGTCCGCAATTCATTTATTGCACTGCAGCGGCTTTCCCCGCAGGGCCTTTCAGCCGCTCAGTAAGAAATTTGCGAAAGGATTAACGCGGCTCTGGACTCGTTGCCTCAAATCGATGATGAACCGTAGATCAGGTCGGAACATGCCACTAGCGGCCGATTACTTGGCTCATCACTCGGCCAGCCGACAGTAGGATTGAGTAATCTTGGCAACTGACACCGACTGAATGGTTGTTGCAAACGCGGTGGCGTAGTGCGGCCATCAGCTGCCGTTTCGTAAGGGTTTTTTTTGGCTAGCCAGCTTGGACTGTGATAATCGCAAGTCACGTTGCACGCGCCGGATTCGATCTATATGAAAATCTATACTTGGACAGTTTTTGCTTTGCTTGTTTTAGGACTCGCTTGTTCAGTGCAGGCTTCCGAGCGCCATGGAATGAGTAACGCGATGACCGTGCGAAAGGAATCTAGTTGGGTATTGGTCGGCGAATGGGACCTTCCAAAGCGCACTGTGAACGAGCACGCGCATTACACTCTAAGCATCGTCGAAATGGATGGAAAGTATTTTCGTGTGGATGATGGGAATCTGATTGCCGGCTGCTGCTTTTGGCCAGTAGTACACAAGGTGGAAAAGCTATCCGCTTCCACCTATTCGGATAAGGATTCCGAATCTACTTATTTGATCAATGCGGATGGGACTCTGTCGATCTTTAAAAAGGATGGAGCGGAATTAAAAGCAGATAGAACTGCGCGCGAGATGATGTTTTCAAGCGGATGGCGCTCAAGGCTCTCCAATTGACCGAAGATGTGCTTTAACGTGTAATTCCGCTTTGGGGCGGAAGCTGCCTCCCAACTGACACAATGTAAAGACGAACATGCTGCGTTGCCCCCACTGCAAGCGTGCTGGCATCGGCATCCTTGGGAAGCTGATTTCCAGCGAAATGATGCCGGCGCGTTGCAGGGCATGTGGCCAGCTTTCGGCGTTAAGTTCTTTTCCAGTTCGCTTTTTGAAGGAACTGTTCTTTCTCACCCTGATTGCTGTCGGAGTCATAGCTATTCGCAACGCGTCGTTGATGCTCCTCTTCGGCGGCGGGGCAATGGTGAGTGCGTTGTGGACGGCTGGCTTGCTGCTCATGCCTGTTACGGCACTGAAGCGTCGGAGTCCACCATTACGTCGGGTCAGCTCCCGATCTGTGAAGTCCAGGTCATGAAACTAGGCGAAATCCAACAGGAGATCCTGAGGAGCCTGCGAAATGCTGTGGAGGCATCACCTTCGCGCGAGTTCATCTACATTTCGGAATGGCTTGGCGATTTCCCCTTTGGGTTGTATCACTGGGTGGAAATCAATGGCGCCGACTTTTCCAGAACTCTTCCCGATGGTTGGCAAAAATCTGACATTGAGATTCTCGAGGCAGCCGGCTGCGTAGTTAAGCGCAGCGAGTGGCAAGACCCGGACGATACGTTCCACCAGAAAGTTACCTATGCAATCGCTTGAGGAAAAACGTGATGCTTCCGAATTGAAGACGGAACTAATCAGCCTCCTTGATGCGGCTGCGATGTATAACGATAAGGGCTATTTATGGACCGGGCACAGCCCCGCCAAGCGTGCCGAAACAGAGGCTGGCTTCCATCGGAGCCTGCTTGACCTCATTTCTCAAATCGGGCCGGGCGTGCTGGATCCAGAGCTTGAACAGGCAGTAGTTTCTGGTGCTGCGGCACGAGACGAGTTCGGGCACTATGCCACAATCGCGCGGCGCATGCGGTGAACATGTCCGGTTGTTTCGCTCGCTGAAGACACATAGGATTTGCTAATTATGCTGGTGACTATCGTTCGTGGGTGATCGAGTGCAGTGATTCCTCGTATACTCCTGTCACTTTGGCCGAGTGGCTGAATATCAAGAGAGTTCGGCGACCCGCAGGGAGAGAGGAATGAATGCGTCGACGGAGTGAAATTGGAAGCATTGCGAGCGGTATGGTCCATTCGTTTATTTCCCGAAACAATGATCTTGGAGGTTATTGGGGAATCGGTGTGCTTTACCTGTACGCGAGCCAGGTCGGTGAGCTCACCGTAACGGTTGATCTTTTACGAGGTGAAGTGAATCCGCCATCCGCCAGGCTTTTGCCAATGTATGGAAGGCCGGATTTCGAAGCGCTTATTACACGATATAAGGCCATGCTTTATGCGCTTCTGCACAAGCGAAACGTACCTGAACGCTGGGTTGCGGAGGCTGTATTCAGCATTGAGTTCGAGAGCCGGGACGCTAAACCAGCCTATCCGAAGATTGGCGAAAAGTCGGAGGCGTTTGCATGCAGGCTGTCAATCACGAGCGATCTGGGTCTTGAGCGCGTGTTTCGCTTAGATGGCTGGTGCTGGCCACATGACCCCTGGCGAGAGTCGAAGAGGCATTTGTGATTACTGATAAATTCGATACCGATATCGCAGCAGCAGTTGTTGATGCGGGAGACGCATCCGACGCCGCTTTGCTTGAATGGGTGCAGGACCTGAACTGGCCCGTCGCACGCGTGCTAGCTCCGTTCCTTGCGAGTGCCGGGGCTGTAGTCGTTCCGGGTATTCGCGCTATTTTCGCATCGAGCGATGACGCTTGGAAATCCAGCATTGTCATTGGTGTCGTCGCACAATCAACGGAACTGATTCATTTGCCCCGGCCTGAACTCGAACGTATCGCGAACGCCCCAACGCCAGGTGAGCGTACGGAAGACCTGGACACAATTGTGGTGGAAATGCTGCGACCATGACCGAGCAGCAAATCGTTTTGAAGATCCGGGATCGGATCATCGAAGTCCTGGAGTGGATCGTTGACTCGCGTACGAGAGTGCCCGAGTGCGGCTTTGATGAACTGATAAATCAGTGGGATGACTGGGTACTGCCGCTTAGGAGTTCCGGGTTCTCGCCGCAAGCATCCACGCTGGTGGAAGTTGCAGCAGTTCGTTGCGTTGACGATGAGTTAGATGCATTTTCCAAGGCAACACCACATTCGATTCCCGATACTAAGGCGACTTTGACCCAGGCAGAATGGGGCAAAGTTGTAGAGACGGCCGAGGTGGCGCTGAGGTCCATGAGAAAGCATGGACGCAGTTGATGTGTTCTCTGCGCCTGAAATTGCTGCTAAAGTTGCACCCTATCGATAATCGGGAAACCTGCAAGTGAAGCTTTTGCCCTGCCTTTTTGCCGCGCTTGTGCCAATGGCCGTGGGTGCGGCCGAGCCTGCGATTGCGGAAATGGAACGCTTGGCGAAGGCCAGCCATAAACGTGATGGCGCTTATGAATTGAAGGCCGCTCAATTTTTCTTCAGTAACGGCGCGGCACTTCGGAGTTGTGTACCGCCCGACGGACCGAGCCCTGAGCCTTTCGTGATTTATCTGGAGATCCTGCCAGATGGCAGGCTTGGGCGCTCTTTGTATGTGCCAATGACTGAGACAGCGAAATGTCTTAAAGAAGCAACTGCAAACCAGGTATACCCAAAGCCGTCTGAAACCTACGTGGCGGAGATCAAGTTTTCGATCAAATGATGTATTCAAAGGAGTGCCAATGCGGGCACTGATTCAGAAACGGGACGATGATTTTTCAAGCGTGAATGCGTGTGCTGCATATCTCGGCCTGCAGGAACGCGGATATGAAATAGAGTTTTTCAACGCCCAAAACTTCGACAGCAAGTTGATTGATGCGGATACCATCGTCGTTGGAGGCGTTCCCTTCGTTCAGCGTGCGTTCGTTCGCCTTGGCATTAACGCTCCGAATCTTGAATCGATTCCCGCAAGCTTGCACGAGATTGCGAAGCGCAGGCTATGGACGGCCACGATCGGCGAAGTCAGGAGCCTGATTGACCAGGGAAACTCGATTTTTGTGAAACCAATTGCGGGGCAACTGAAGAATTTTGCAGGGCATGTAGCTGCGAACTACGGAGATCTCGCGATCACTGCGGGGCTTCCAGAGCACCAAATGGTGTCATGTTCCGAGCCGGTGCAGATGGTTTCCGAATACAGGACTTACGTAACGCACGGGAAGACGGTGGGCTGCAAGCACTACTGGGGAGATTATCGGCGGTTCCCTGACTTTTCCGTCATCGATAGCGCCATTGCCGCCTACACAGACTCACCTGCGGGGTATGCAATTGACTTTGCTGTTACTGACCGCGGTGATACTGTCCTGGTTGAAGTGAACGACGGATTCTCGCTCGGGAGTTATGGTTTGCACCCCTTGTTGTACAGCGGCTTGCTCGAAGCGCGGTGGCGAGAGCTGACTTCCATGCCCCGAGACGGCGGCTAGTCATATGATCCTCAACGAAGTCCGGGAGAAATAAAAGTGAGGTATTCGCTACTACTTATCGCTGCTGTTGCGCATATTGCTGCCAGCGCGGCTGAACCGACTGCTTCGCCTTACACCTTCATCGAAGGCAAAGTCCCGGAGGATGTGCAACCGGACGGGAATTCGATTGTGTTCGAAGGCCCGAACGAGATGCTGGTGATCGATACCGGACGCCATCCGGAGCATACCGATAAAATCATCGCTGTGGCCAAGGCCCGGAATAAGCCCATTACAGCCATCGTCAACACCCATTGGCACCTCGATCATGCGACCGGTAACGCTCGCATCCGCGCAGCCTATCCTGGTGCGAAGCTGTACACCAGCACGGCCGTGGAGGGCGCGTTGAAAGGCTTTTTGATCCGGAATGTCGAGAAGGCGAAGGCCCGGTTGGCAGATCCTGCTGTACCCGAACCGCGCAAGGCCGACACGCGCCTGTACCTGAACGCAATCAATGATCCCGCAAACCTGATTCCCGACCAGCCGGTTAAAGGAACAATGTCGCTCAAGCTCGGCGAGCGCGAGCTGATACTGCATCTCGCGAAGTATGCGGCGACCGAGGGCGATGTCTGGGTTCATGACCCATCCAGCAAAACCGTCTTCGTTGGCGACCTGGTGGTGGTGCCCTTGCCATTCCTTGATACGGGATGTGCGGAAGGCTGGCGCCAGGCACTGGCCGAGATTGACCGGCTTGATTTCCAGACCCTGGTGCCGGGCCACGGCTTGCCGATGGATCACGCCACGTTCTCCAACTACCGCAGCGCCTTCAATGCCTTCACGGTTTGCGCCGAAGGCAGTGAGCCTACGGCAAGTTGCGTGGCAACCTGGATGCAGAAAGGCGCGCCATTCGTCGCCATGCATCCGGATCCGAAGTACTCGGAAACTGCGCTCGCATATTATGTGGACCAGGTGCTGCGTGCCCCGGCCAAGCGCGCCGAATATTGCGGAAAGTAATGGGTGGAATAACGTTGGATAATGCGGAAGATCGAATAAGAGCAAACGCCGAACTCGTTCGGCGAGTCGCACTGGAAAACATGAATGTGAAGGTCTCGTACGACCTGGATGGCGTTCGCTGGCTCGATGGGTTCATTGACCGGCAGCGAAACGAGGCAACAGAGGAGGTCAAGCGTAAGCTATCCGGTACGCTGGGTTCCTATCTGGGTGAGTGCATTCGCCAGACGTACGGAGGAGAATGGATCCAGGACCCCGAGTTCGGCTGGTCGGTCAGGATCAAGGGTGGATTTAGTGTATTCCCCTTCAATAAGGTCCAAAAACAGCTCGCTGCCGACGATGGCGAGTCGGTCCTGGGCCTGTTCACAGCGATAGATCCACTGTTGGCGAATGCTGGAAAGCCTGCAGCGATTTCTCGTGAACTGCCTTCGGACGATTCGGCCAAGCGACCCTGGTGGAAGTTCTGGTGACAAAAGCCGGCGCTGGATCGTCAATTGCAGGTAACTAGCACCTACGCTAGCCGCATCAATACGGCGCCGGCTGCAATTGCTGCGATGGCGAGGGCGCGTTTGCTGCCGATGCGCTCGGACAGGAAGAATCTGGCGATCAGTGCTGCGAACAGGATCGAGGTTTCGCGCAGGGCTGCGACGGCGGCTAGCGGGGCTACTGTCATTGCCCATAGTGCGAGGCCGTACGCGCCGAGCGTGCCGGCGCCGCCGAGCATGGCGGCTTTCCAGAACTGCCGGGCATAGTCGCCCAATTCGCGCGGGCAGCGGACGAGGCACCAGGCCAGCAGCCCGATTGCGCTGAGAACGTGCAGCCACATGACATAGGCGGCTGGCGCGGCAGAGGCGCGGGCGCCAAGGCCGTCGACAAGCGTATAGGCGGCGATGACCAGGGCGTTCAGCAGGGCGTAAACGGTTGCGCGTCGGCGGGATCTGGCGCCCGCATTGGCCTGCGGTGAAGATGCTGCGGGCCGGGTGGCAAACCAGAGGCCGAAGATGCCGCCGCTGATGCAGGCGACGGCTGCGTATTGGGTGACGCTGAGGTGCTCGCCGAGCAAGGGCACGCTGGCGATGGCCACGAGCAGCGGCGCGCTGCCGCGCATGATCGGGTAGGCGTGGCTCATGTCGCCATGGCGGTAGGCTGCGGCCAGCAGGCCGTAATAGGCGTAGTGGATGACGGTGGACGCCAGCGCATAAGGCCAGCTTGCTGCGTCCGGCTGTGCGAGGAGAGGCAACAGCGGCAGCGAGATCAGGCCGGCGCCGCTGGCCACCAGCACACTGCTCAGGAATGGATCGCGGCCCTTCTTGACCAGCGCATTCCAGCCGGCGTGCAGCAGTGCGCCGCACAGGACGATGGCGACAACCGACGGCGCCATCAGCGGGGACGCACGCTTTCGGCAAGAATCTCCGGGCGGTGGTAGCGCTGGAAGCCTTCCAACACCACATTGGACTTGGCCGCGCGTTCGAGCAATTCAAGCAGCACGGCGCGGTCATCCGGGTTCAGGGAAGAGCGGGAAACATAGACGCCGGTTTGCTGCCACGGCAGTTCGGGGATTGGCTCCAGGCGCAGCCGGTCCAGCATGCCGTTCACGCGTGTTTCCCGGTTGATGGCGCCGGCCAGAATGGTCGGCCCCATGATCGTCAGGTCCACAGCACCCACGTAGAGCAGCCGTGCGACTGCGCTTGGCTCTACCTCGGTGAACAGGCGCCCCTGGCGCGCAAGTTCGCGCACGATGGCCTGGTAAGCATCGCCGTAGTCGTAGCCGCGGACGATCGCCACGCGCAGGTCGCGCCGGTCCAGCAAGTCCTGGGCATTGCTGATTTGCGGGCGCTGGCTTTGCAGGGAGATCAGTACGGCGCGGTGTCCTACCATCGGCACGAAGATGCCGTTGACGTCACGCGCCGGCGTGCGGGTGGCCGGAAGCAGCAGGTCGGCTTTTCCTGTCTCGAACAACAGCTCCTGGCGGGCGCGCGGAACCGAAGTGAAGGTGAAGTGGCAGCCGGCACGCGGCCCGAGGCTGCGGAAGATATCCGGGTAGATGCCGCTGTATGTCCCGTTGTTGACAATGACGCTGACGCCGGTGGTGGACACCGGCACCATGATGTCGCGCGAGCAGTCGGCATGCGACGGCAAGGCCGCCACTGCACAGGGCAGGGCGGCGAGCAACTGGCGGAAGAAACTGTGCACGCGTCCGGACATAAGCGGATTATGCGCCTGTTTCCGTGGTCGCCGTAGTGGCCATGTGATGCTGGCGGAAGTAGCGCCGGGCGACGTAAATGCCTACTGCCTGCATGGCCGCGCACAGGAAGAAGGTGCTGCCGATGCGCCAGTCGCTTGGGGGCAGGTGGCTGACGGTGCCCAGGATGGCGCCGCCCAGCAAAGGCATGACCACCGTGCCAAGGCTGCTGATCGACTGCAGGGATCCCATCAACTCGCCCTGTTCGTTGGCTGGCGTAGCTTTGGATACGATGCCTTGCAATGCCGGGCCTGCGGCGAAGGCCAGCAGGTTGCACAGGATGAAGACGTACATCATCCAGCCTTGCGTCGCCAGGCCATACAGCATGTAGGTGATCGCGCCCGAGGTCAGGCCGAGCAGCGACAGCCGCACTTCGCCGAACTTGCGGATAAAAATGCCGAGCAGGCCGGCTTGCACCACGGCGGCCGTCAGGCCAACGCAGAACAGGGCGACGCCGTTTTCCGCCGGGCTCCAGCCGAAGCGGAAGTGGGTGTACAGCACCCAGGTCGATTGCAGCATCATCTGGGCGCCGGTCACCAGGGCGAAGGTGATGACCAGGCCGCGGATGTCTTCGCGCCGGGCCAGCTTGGCCAGTGAATTGAACGGGTTGACCGATACCAGCTTGAACTTGCCGCGCTGTGCTTCCGGCAGCGATTCCGGCACGAAGAAATAGCCGTAAATGAAGTTGGCGAAGGACAGCGCTGCCGCCACGTAGAACGGCAGGTGCAGGTTGACGTCGCCCAGCAGGCCGCCCAGCATCGGGCCGCAGATGAAGCCCAGGCCGAACGTGGCGCCAATCTTGCCGAAGCTCTTGGCGCGGTCTTCATGGGTGGAGATGTCCGAGGCATACGCCGAGGCCACCGACATGCTGGCCGAGGACATGCCGCCGATCACGCGGCCGATGAACAGGCAGGCCAGGTTGGGCGCCCACGCCGTGGTCAGGAAGTTGATTCCCATGCCGGCCATGGAATACAGCAGTACCGGACGGCGGCCGACACGGTCGCTGATCGCGCCCAGCATCGGCATGAAGATGAACTGCAGCAGGCCGAAGGTCGCACCGAGGATGCCGTACCACAGCGCATGCAGTTCGCGGTCCTGCACGTACTGGCCGACCAGGATGGGCAGTACCGGCACGATAATGCCGATGCCCAGCATGTCGATGAAGATGCTGACCAGGACGAAGTTCAGGTTGCCTTTCGATTTGGTGTTTGCTGCGGCCTCGCTCATGCTGCCACCGCCCATTCTGCGACGAAGCTGTCGCGGAAGGCCAGCAGCTCCTGCAGGCGTTGCTCGCCGAGTTCCCGTCCGGCTGCGGTTTGCATGGTGCCGGGCAGGGTGGCCAGCTTCACTTCGATGTGGTCCAGCGAATAGATCTTGTCGTTGCGTTCGCGGTTCATGGCCAGGGGATCGTCCGGGTGCGCCAGCGCTGTGCCCATGCGGCCGGCGATATAGAACATGCGCGCCAGGCCGACGGCGCCGAGCGCGTCGAGGCGGTCCGCGTCCTGCACGATGCGCGCTTCCAGCGTGGTGGGCGGCAGCGCGGCGGAAAAACTGTGGGTTTCGATGGCATGGGCCACCGCGTCCAGCCGGTCGGCCGGGAAGCCGGCTTCGGCCAGTTGGGCACGCGCCAGCACGGCGGCCTGGCGGGAGGCGAGGTGGCGTTCCGGATGATTCTTCGGCAGGTTGACCAGGTCGTGCAAATAGCAGGCTGCCATGACGACCAGGCGGTCGGCGTCGGGATGCTGTTCCAACAACAGGTTGGCGTTGCGCCAGACCCGGTGCAAATGATTGGTGTCGTGGGCGCCGTCGTCGCCCGCGGCTGCGCTGGCCAGCGCGACCAGGCGCGGCTGCCAAGTGCTCAGAGAGATATCCATAAAACCTTGATTCCGTTTTTAGCTGCGCAATTGTGCCATGTATTTATCGCAAGCTTGTATGTTTCTCTAGAGCAAAATTCTTGGTGATTATTTTATTGGTCTACGGTAACATTATGGTGTCATCGTTCATAAGTGAAAAATTATCATGACTACAACTACCAGCCAAGCTGCCGAGTTCCTGGCCTTCACCCTGGGTCAGGAAGAATACGGCATCGATATCCAGAAGGTCAGCGAGATCCGCAGCTACGAGAGCCCGACCCGCATTGCCAGCGCGCCGGACTACGTCAAAGGCGTGATCAACCTGCGAGGCCTGATTGTGCCGATCATCGACATGCGCGTGCGCTTCCAGCTTGGCGAGCCGACCTACGGCCCGTTCACCGTGGTCATCATCCTGCACATCGGCACCCGCACTGTGGGTATTGTGGTGGATGCCGTGTCCGATGTCACGACCCTGCAGCCGGAGCAGATCAAGCCTGCGCCGGACATCAGCGGTTCGATGGATACTGAATACATCACCGGCCTTGGCACCATTGATGACCGTATGCTGATCCTGGTCGATATTGAACGCTTGATGTCGTCGGCAGACATGGGCCTGATCGAGAAGATGGCGGCATGAATTTCCTGAATAACCTGAGTATCGGCAAACGCCTGGCATTCGGCTTTGCCGTTACGCTTGCATTGTCCATCGTGATTGCTGCCATCGGCGTCTGGCGCCTGCAGCAGGTAGCCGGCGCCACGCGCCACATGATGGAGACGCCACTGGCCAAGGAACGCATGATCTCCGACTGGTATTCGAAGATCGACAGCGCCATTCGCCGCACGACCGCAATTGCCCGCAGCAGCGATGCAACGCTGGGCGCCTTCTTCGCGGAAGAATCGAAAGCGTCCAGCGCCAGTTCGGCCGAGCTGCAGAAGCAAATCGAACCGCTGATCAGCGACGCCGACGAGAAAGCCTTGTGGGACCGCGTGATGGAGCAGCGCAAGGCGTATATCGCTTCGCGCGACAAGGTCGCCAAGCTGAAGACCGACGGGGAACTGGAGCAGGCGAACGAAGTCTTCGAAAAGACTTACCGCCCGGCCGCGGCGCAATACCAGGTGCTGGTGCAGGACCTGCTGTCGATGCAGCGCGGGAAGATCGACGCCATCGGCAAGGAGATCGACAGTGTTTCCGCCAATAGCCGTAGCCTGTTGACGGTACTGGCCTTGCTCGCCGTGGCGTTTGGCGCGGTATGCGCCTACCTGCTCACCAAGGGCATCACCACGCCGCTGTCGCGCGCAGTTGAGGCGGCACGCCGCGTGGCGGCCGGCGACCTGACCGGCGACATCCGTGTGCATGGCAACGACGAAACTGGCCAGTTGCTGGGCGCATTGCGCGACATGAACCAGGCCTTGCTGAACATCGTCAGCGAAGTGCGCAACGGCACCCACTCGATCACGATCGCTTCCAGCGAGATTGCGGCCGGCAACCAGGACCTGTCGGCACGTACCGAGCAGCAGGCGGCATCGCTGGAGGAAACCGCATCGTCGATGGAAGAACTGACTTCGACCGTCAAGCAGAATGCCGATAATGCACGCCAGGCCAACCAGCTGGCCGGTGCCGCAGCATCGGTGGCGCGCAAGGGCGGCAGCGTGGTGTCGGAAGTGGTGGGCACCATGGAGTCGATCGATGCTTCTTCGCGCAAGATCGTGGACATCATTACCGTGATCGATGGCATTGCGTTCCAGACCAATATCCTGGCGCTGAATGCTGCGGTGGAGGCAGCGCGCGCCGGTGAACAGGGCCGCGGCTTTGCGGTCGTGGCGTCGGAAGTGCGCAACCTGGCGCAGCGCTCGGCTGCGGCGGCGAAAGAGATCAAGGAACTGATCGGCGATTCGGTCGAGAAGGTGAATGCCGGCACCCGCCTGGTGTCGGATGCGGGTAACACGATGGAGGAAATCGTCTCCAGCGTGCAGCGCGTGTCGGACATCATCAGCGAGATCACGGCCGCCAGCGCCGAACAGAGTTCGGGCATCGACGAGGTCTACAAGGCTGTTGGCCAGATGGACCAGGTCACGCAGCAGAATGCCGCCCTGGTGGAAGAAGCGGCGGCCGCCGCCGAATCCATGCAGAACCAGGCCAGCAACCTGGCCGACGTCGTCAGCGTGTTCAAGGTGCGCTAAGCAGCACCTTCGTGGATCGCCTGTTGCGACAGGCGGTCCGCATCCCCATTCCTGTGGCGCGGCACCCAGCGCACGTTCACCAGCGCCAATGCCGCCATCAATTGCCCGACGCGGGCGCGATGTTCTTCCAGTGCTTTCGCCCCGGCTTGCGGCGACAGCAGCACATCCTGCACCACCACCTGGCTGTCGCCGTACACCAGCAACTCCGCAACTCCCAGTTCAACCGCTTTTTCCAGCGCCGCGATCAGGGCGAGGTATTCCGCATCGCCGCTGCTGCCGTGGCCCGCGCGGCGGCTGATTTCCACGCGTTCGCCGCCGGGGCCGGACAGCAGCACGCCGATGCCGATGCGGCCAGGATTGGGATGGGCGGAACCGTCGAACCATGCGCGCCATGCGGCGGCGGAAGCGGGGACGGGTTGGCGCGCGAGTTTTTCAGCGCGGGCACGTTCTTGTTTCGTTGACATAGGTAAGTATTTTTGCAACACTTGCGGCTCGTTTCAGCCTCCACTTTAACAGGTGATTGTGAGCCTCACTGCCGAACAAATCCTGGCGCTTGCGCCGGACGCTGCATCCGCCAAAGCTGGCACCGGGCAGGCCAGCCTTTCCAAATGGTCTGGCCTTGGTGGACATGCGCAAGCCCTTTGGGGCCTGTGCCAGGGCAGCGGCAAGGAGCCTTACCGCGCCCAGATCGACCTGGCCGGCCCGGCCTTCAAATGCAATTGTCCAAGCCGTAAATTCCCCTGCAAGCATGGCATCGGCCTTTACCTGCTGTATGCGCGCGATAGCGCCGCCTTCAAGGAGACCGACGCGCCACAGTGGGTAAGCGACTGGTTGCAAAGCCGCGAAGAGCGCAGCGAGAAGAAGGCTGCGAAAGAGGCCGAGGCATCGACGCCGGAAGCGATCGCCGCGCGCGAGGCGAGCCAGCAGAAACGGCTGGAAAAGCGCCAGGGCAATGTGGAGACGGGCCTGGCCGTGCTGGATGCGTGGCTGGAAGACCTGGCGCGCGAAGGTTTAGCCACGCTGCGCAGCAAGCCTTCCAGGGATTGGGAGGCGATGGCGTCCCGCCTGGTCGATACCCAGGCGGCGGGGCTGGCGTCGCGCGTACGCAGGCTTGGACTTTCGATTTATGGCGGCGGCAACGATGGCTGGGAACTGGCTGCTGCCCGCGAGCTGGCGCAACTGGCTTTGCTGCGGCAGGCTTATATGCGCCTGGCAGCGCTGCCGGAAGGCTTGCAGCACGAGGTGCGCTCCGCCATCGGCTGGGCGACCAGCCAGGAGGACGTGCTGGCGCAGCCGGGTATCGAGGATCGATGGCTGGTGCTCGGCGCGCGCACACAGGATGATGGGCGTGTAGGAAGCTGCGCGACTTACCTGCGCGGCGAAAGCAGCGGGCGCTGGGCCGTGCTGCTGCAGTTCTCCGCCGGCAGCATGGCGCTTCCGCCTGCGCCGCCGACCGGGGCGATTTACCAGGGCACGGTGCATTACTATCCCGCCGCCGTGCCGCTGCGCGTGTTGTTTGCCGATGACATGAAGCTGCTCGACGCGGTGCCTGGCGGGCGGCCAGGCGTTGCGGCAACGGAGCTGGGCCCCGAATTTGAGCGCTTTGCGCAGGCACTGGCCGCGAATCCTTTCCTCGAATCGTGGCCGATGGCGCTGGAGCAGGTCACGCCTGTGCATGAAGCGGGCAAAGCCCTGCCGTGGTCGCTGCGCGCTGCGAATGGTGATGCGCTGCCGGTCGATGCGGCCTTCCGCCAGGGCTGGCAGCTGCACGCGCTGGCGGGCGGGCATCCGTTGCGGGTCTTCGGATTATGGCAGGGCTATTCCTTCCTGCCGCTGTCGGCTTGTGTCGACAGCCGCAGTTTCAATCTCGATGGAGGTAACGGCTGATGCAACTGCCGCTCAATTTGCATAAGGCCGTGCTGGCGGGTACCAGCCGTGTACCGTTCGATCCGGCAAGCGGCGTGGCGGCTGCGCTGCAGCCTGTGGCCGGACAAAGCTTGTGGCATGCACTGGCCGCGCAGGACCTTTGGCAGCGCGCAGGCTTCCTGCCTGCGGCAGGAACGGCGCCGCCCGCAGGCGCAGGCAGCGACAGCGCAGCGTGTCCGCGCGCCGCGGAAGATATCCTGCTGCTGCTGATGCGCGGCATGCATGCGAACCTGCTGCCAAGCTGGCTGGCACTCGCGCATGCAAAAGGCGTCAGCGTGCCGCACGCTTGCCTGGTCCCTTTGCTGGAGCAGGGCATGGGCAAACCCGGATTGCGCGAGGCGCTGATGCCGGTACTTGGCGAACGTGGACGCTGGCTGGTGGCGCAGAACCCGGAGTGGGGCGCGAAATACGTGGCCGGCTCCGATGACGCGGCTGCCGTCGAACTGGCGTGGAATACCGGCAGCCCACCTCAGCGCGCTGCGGCCTTGCGCGCGATGCGATCCGCCGATCCTGCTGCTGCCTTGGCCAATCTGCAAAGCGGCTGGGCGCAGGAGGCAGCCGATCTGCGCGCCGCACTGCTGCCATGCCTGGAGGTAGGACTGTCGCTTGCCGATGAGCCGTTCCTGGAGGCGGCACTGGACGACAAGCGCAAGGAAGTACGGGGCGCCGCACGTGAGCTGCTTGCCATCCTGCCCGGCTCCCAGCTCAGTGCCCGCTGCGTCGCGCGCCTGGAGGCGCTGTTCACACTGCAGCCCCAGGGCGAGGGCCATTTGCCGGTACTGGAGGTGGTGCTGCCGGAGGCATGCGACAAGGCGATGATGCGCGACGGCGTCGGTGCCGAGAATCCCTATCGCATGGGCGAAAAGCAGTCCTGGCTGTTCAACATGATGCAGTGCGTGCCGCCTGGCCATTGGACGGCGCGCTGGGGCGTCAGCGCGGCAGGCGTGCTGCAGATTATGCAAGCCAATGAGTTCGGCCGCGTGCTGCAGGAAGGCCTGGTGCACGCCATCGGCCTCTCGGCCCGTGCCGGCAACGAGCAGGCGCCGGACTGGTTCATCGCGATCCATGCATCGAAAGTACCCAACGCCAGGGTGCTGTCCACCAGCTTCGCCGAGTTGGCGATGGCCTTGCCGCCGTCCGGCCGCGAGCGCGTGCTGCAGGCCTGGCTGGAGTGCGGCAATGGCAGCGGCGTGCCCGATGCATTGCTGCTGGCCCGGCAGATGGCCAGCGAAGGCGGCGCCCAGGTGTCGCCTGCGGCTTCGCGCCTGTTGCTGGCCCGGCTGCAGCAAATGATGCGCGAAAAGGATGCGCCGGGCTACGGCATGAAGTACGAGTTCGAAACGATGGTCAGCCTGCTGGACATCAGCGAAATGGCATACCTGGAACAGGGATGGCCGGAACCGGATTGGACGCATTGGGACAACTGGCGCCAGCTGGTCGACGAATTGAAGGAAGCCCTGCGCTTCAAGAATACGCTGCACCGCAGCTTCACGGACAACAAGGAGTAAGCATGGCTAACGAGATCAAAGTACTGCGCCAGAGCGCCGAACAGCAGTTTGCACACGAACTGGCGGCATTGAAGGAAGCCGACCAGCGCCAGCGTCCGCCGAACTGGGAATTGTCGCCGTGGGCCGTTGCCACCTATCTTCTCGGCGGCACGCTCGATAACGGTTTCGAAATCACGCCAAAATACATCGGCAAGCGCCGCATCATCGAAATCGCCGTCGCCACGCTGGCGACCGACCGCGCCTTGCTGCTGCTGGGCGTGCCGGGCACGGCGAAGTCCTGGGTGTCCGAGCACCTGGCGGCTGCGATCAGCGGCAATTCGAACCTGGTGGTGCAGGGCACGGCCGGCACGGCGGAAGAAACCATTCGCTATGGCTGGAACTACGCGCAACTGCTGGCGAAGGGGCCTAGCCAGGACGCCATCGTGCCAAGCCCGGTGATGCGTGCCATGCGCACCGGCAAGCTGGCGCGTATCGAGGAATTGACCCGTATTCCATCCGAAGTGCAGGACAGTTTCATCAGCCTGTTGTCCGAAAAAATCCTGCCGATTCCGGAACTGGATGAATACGTGCAGGCCGCCAAGGGCTTCAACGTGATCGCCACCGCGAATGACCGTGACCGCGGCGTGAACGATTTGTCCAGCGCCTTGAAACGCCGCTTCAATACCGTGGTGCTGCCGCTGCCGGACAGCGCCGACGAAGAAGTGAGCATTGTCGAAAGCCGCGTCGCCAGCCTGGGACGCGCGCTGGAACTGCCGATCGAGAAGCCCGCGCTGGAAGAAATCCGCCGCATCGTCACCATTTTCCGCGAGCTGCGTGCCGGGCAGACCGATGACGGCAAGATCAAGCTCAAGTCGCCGAGCGCCAGCATGAGCACCGCGGAGGCGATTTCCGTTGTCACCAACGGCATGTCGCTGGCGGCGCATTTCGGCGACGGCATGCTGCGCGGGGCCGACATGGCGTCGTCGGTAGTGGGCGCCATCGTCAAGGATCCGGTGCAGGACCGCGTGGTCATGCTTGAATACCTGGAAACCGTGGTCAAGGAACGCGAAGGCTGGAAAGACCTGTACCGCGCCTGCCACGCTGTGCTCTGATGGCCCTGCATTTCTTTGGCATCCGCCACCATGGCCCAGGCTGCGCGCGCAGCCTGGCGCAGGCGTTGCAGCAACTGCAGCCGGATGCAATCCTGATCGAAGGCCCGCCGGAGGCGGACGAGCTGCTGCCTCTGGCCGCCGACGCGGAAATGCGCCCGCCGGTGGCGCTGCTGGTGTTTGCGCCCGCCATGCCGCAGCATGCTTCGCATTTCCCGTTTGCGGAGTTCTCGCCGGAATGGCAGGCCATCCAGTATGGCCAGGCGCACGGCGTGCCGACCCGCTTCATCGACTTGCCGATGTCCCACACGCTGGCCGCGAACATGTCGGTTGCGGCCGAAGAGGAGGGGGAAGACACGCAAGCGCCCCAGCCGGTACAGCGCAGTGGCGATGCGATGCTGCAGCTCGCGCAAGCCGCCGGTTTCTCCGACTTCGAGACCTGGTGGGACCACCTGGTCGAGCAGCGTCATGACAGCCTGGAACTGTTCGCCGCCATCGAAGAAATGATGTCGGTGGCGCGCAAGTCGCTGGAGGAGCCGCTGTCGCCGCGCGAAGCCCAGCGCGAAGCGCACATGCGCCAGATGATCCGCGCCGCCCAGAAGCAGGGCTTTGAGCGCATCGCCGTGGTGTGCGGCGCCTGGCACGTGCCGGCCCTGCGCGACATGCCGACCGCCAAGCATGACAAGGACGTGCTGAGCGACCTGCCGAAAGCCAAGGTCGCCGCCACCTGGACGCCCTGGAGCTACGGCCGCCTCAGCTTCGACAGCGGCTACGGCGCGGGCGTGCAAGCGCCCGGCTGGTATCACCACCTGTGGCATACGCCGCAGCGCGCATCGGCTTACTGGCTGACCGACGCCGTGCGCCTGCTGCGCAAAAATGGCCTGGATGCCTCCTCGGCGCATGTGATCGAAGCGCTGCGCCTGGCCGAAAGCCTGGCCGCCTTGCGCGACCGTTCGCGCGCCGGCCTGGGCGAACTGCTGGATGCGTTGCAAAGCGTGCTGTTTGGCGAAAGCGATGCGCCGCGGCGCCTGATCGAGCGCGAACTGCTGGTCAACGACCGCCTCGGCGCCGTCCCGGCCGAGACACCGACCCTGCCGCTGCCGGCGGACGTACGCCAGCTGCAAAAGAGCTACCGCATGCCGCCGCGCGCCGACCAGCAAGACCTGGAACTGGACCTGCGCCAGCCCAAGCACATGGAGAAAAGCGTGTTCCTGCACCGCTTATCCTTGCTGGGCATCGATTGGGGCCGTACCCGCGCCGTGAGCGGCAAGAGCGGCAGCTTCCATGAAAAATGGGTGTTGGCGTGGGAGCCGGACTTTGAGGTGCGCCTGATCGAAGCCAACGTCTGGGGCGCGACGGTGGAAACGGCGTGCAACGCGCGCCTGGTCCACCTGGCGCGCAGCGCGGCCCGCCTGGCCGACGTGACCGGCCTGGCTGAACAGATGCTGCTGGCCGATGCGCGCCAGGCGGTGCCGGAAGTGATGGCGCGCATGCAAGCGCTGGCCGCTACAACCCATGAAGCAGGCGCCCTGCTGGAGGCGCTGGCGCCGCTGGCCAACGTGCTGCGCTATGGCAGCACCCGCAACACCGACACCGCCAGCGTGGCACACGTCATGGATGGCCTGGTGCAGCGTGCCTGCATTGCCTTGCCGTTGGCAGCGCGCGGCATCAACGAGGAAGCGGCGCAGGTGCTGCTGCGGCAACTGCTTCAGGCCAACAACGCAATCGGACTGCTGCAAAAGCCCGAACATCGCGAAGCCTGGCTCGAAGCGCTGGAGCAATGCACGCGCGGCCAGGCGCATGCGCTGATCGCCGGCCGCGCCGTGCGCATCCTGCTGGAACAGCAGCATTGGCAGGTGGAGCAGGTGGCGCAGGCGCTGTCGTTGGCATGCACCAATCCGATCCAGCCTTTGTCGAGCGCTGAATGGCTGGAAGGCTTCCTGCAAGGCAGCGGCTTGCTGCTGGTGATGAATGAACAGCTGTGGCAGATCCTGCAAGCCTGGGTTGCCTGCCTGCCCGGCGAGACGTTCGTGGAATTGCTGCCGCTGCTGCGGCGCACCTTCGCCACCTTCGAGGCGGCGGAACGGCGCCAGCTGGGACAGCGCATTGCGACCGGTACGGTGGCCCTGGCGCCGGCGGTGGCCAGCGGCGGCACGGATGAAGCCCGGGCCAGCCTGGTGCTGCCGGTATTGGCGGCCTTGCTCGGCCCTGTAGAAACAAGCGAGGTGGCAGCATGAGCGAGAAGCAGTGCTCACAAGAAGAACTGGAACGGCGCTGGCGCCTGATGCTGGGCAGCGAGGCGGATAACCTGCCGCTGCAACAACAGGACACGGCGCTGGACCGCACGCTGGCCGCGCTGTACGACCCCGGCGAGCGCCGCGGCGGCCTGCAAGGCTCGGCGCCGAACGTGGCGCGCTGGCTGGGCGATATCCGCGAATACTTCCCCAGCAGTGTGGTGCAGCTGATGCAGAAAGACGCCATGGACCGCCTCGGCCTGCACCAGATGCTGCTGGAGCCGGAAATGCTGCGCAGCGTGCAGCCCGACGTGCACCTGGTGGCGACCATGCTGTCGCTGAACCGGCTGATGCCGAGCAAAACCAAGGAAACGGCGCGCCAGGTGGTGCGGCAGGTGGTGCAGGAGCTGGAACGCAAGCTGTCCAACCCGATGCGCCAGGCGGTCAGCGGCAGCCTGAATCGCGCAGCCCGCAACAACCGCCCGCGCCATAACGAAATCGACTGGCTGCGCACCATCAAGGCCAACCTGCGCCATTACCAGGCCGATTACCAGACCATCGTGCCGGAGCAGCGCGTCGGCTTCGCGCGCAAGACGCAAGCCTTGCGCGATATCGTGCTGTGCGTCGACCAGAGCGGCTCGATGGCGCCGTCCGTCGTCTACGCCAGCATTTTTGCGGCGGTGCTGGCGACCATCAAGGCGGTCAGCACACAGGTGGTGGTGTTCGATACGGCGATCGTGGACCTGACGGATTTGCTGAGCGATCCGGTTGAAGTGCTGTTCGGCACCCAGCTTGGCGGTGGCACGGACATCAACCGCGCGCTGGCTTATTGCGAAACGCTGGTGCATCGTCCGCAAGAGACGATTTTCGTCCTGATCAGCGATTTGTACGAGGGCGGCAATGCGGCGCAAATGCTGGCGCGTGCGCGCGCCATGGCGGCCAGTGGCATGCAGATGATCTGCCTGCTCGCGCTGGACGACAATGGTGCGCCGAGTTTCGACCGGCACCATGCTGCGCAATTTGCTGCGATGGGGATTCCTTGCTTTGCCTGCACGCCGGACAAGTTTCCGGACCTGATGGCTGCTGCCATCCGCAAGCAGGACATGGCCGCCTGGGCCGCGCAACAGGATATTGCTGTTGCGGGCTAGGCGGCTGTCTTCACACGCCGTTAGCGGCGGTGCGGATTGTCGGGACGGCGGTCGTAGCGGTTAGGCACGCCGTCGCCATCGCGGTCACGGTCGTAACGGTTTGGCACGCCGTCGTTGTCGCGGTCGCGGTCATAGCGGTCCGGTACGCCGTCGTGGTCGCGGTCCCGGTAGCGGTCACGGTGGTGATCGCGGTAGTAGTAGTTGTCGCGGTGGTAGTCGCGGTAACCGTAGCCTGGGCCCTGGATGTAGCTTGGGCGGCTATCGTAGACGGCCCAGCCGCCTTCACGCCAACCCCAACCGTTGTCTACGCGAACCCATTGCGATGGGTTGTAGCGGTAGCCCGGACGTTCCTGCAGCCAGTGGCCGGCCACCCAGACGTGGCGGTAACCGTCCCAGCGCCATACGCCAGGCGCCCACACGTAGCCGTAACGCGGTGGCGGCACGCTTTCAAAACGCAGCGGTGGAGGAGCGTTGCCGATCACGACGCTGAAATCAACCTGCGCCAGCGCGGCGGTCGGTGCTAATGCAACCGTGCCAAGTGCCAGGGCGGCTGCAGCGATGAGTTTCGAATTGAACATGGCTTTTCTCCTGTTTGGTGATGCGCTGAGTTCAATATACCAAGCGCATCGAAGAGGCGAAAAGCCTGATTCAGTTTTTTACAAATCCCGCAGGCAAGTAACAATTGCTCAGATTTTGCTGCCCTGGGCGGCTTTGCGTTCTTCTGCCAGCGAGGCTTGTTTTTCCGCTTCGCTCATGCGCTTGGCCGCGACCACCACGACCGGTACGGCGGGCGCGGCCTGGGCGGCAGTGGCGTAGCTTGCCGGCGCGCTGGATTCTACGGCACGGTTTTCGTACACCAAGTTGGCAGCACAGGCCAGGCCGATAATGGCGATGAACAGGGCTTCGAAATTACGCAGGACTTTCATGATGTTCTCCGGTTGAGGACTATCCATGTGCTCACTGTATCCACGCAGCCTGGCGGTCGCCATTGGCGTGCGACAAGCTGTCCAAACCGTGGTGTGAAATGCAAAAAAAGGGGCTTTTTCGGCCGAATCGCAAACAGAAGGGAAATCCCCCTTCAAACGGAGCGAATGGATGGGCTGCCCATGTGCCAAGATAAGGAGGTGTGTATTGGGCGCATGATGCCCCTGTTACAATCGACAGGCGCTGGGACAGACAAGGAGTAGGAAATGTTCAAGATGTTTGGTTTTGGCGGCGTGAAGTGCCCGCGATGCGAGCACCGCAACGGCGACACCTCCGACTACTGCAGCCAGTGCGGCCTGTCGCTCGGCGCGCCGCGCAACGAGCCCGTGTTGCGCGATAACCGCTGGATTCCGGCCAACGACGAGCTGGCGGTGTTCTTTGGCGTGCGCCAGCTGTCCGGCATCTTTACCAAAACCCTGCATGTCCCGGCGGCGACGCGCGCTTTCATCCTGCAGGGCGAACACATTTCCGAGGTGCCGCAGGGCGAATATGAACTCGAAGGCTTCTTCTCGCGCCTCGGCAAGCTGCTGCGCGACGAGCAGGGTGAAATCCTGATCACCCGCACTTCGCCGCTGGCCGTCGAGTTCAATTTCACCGATCTGCATAGCGCCGAATTCCTGAAGCTGGCGGCGCATTTCACGGTTGGCCTGATGGTAAGCGACGTGCAAGCCTTTGCGCGGCATTTCATGACTGCGCCGGGCACCGTCACGACCTTGCAGCTGCATGGCTTGCTGGCGCCGTCGTTGCGCCAGCTGGCGGCGGAATTCCTGGGCAGCCGCTCGGTGCGCGACATGGCCAGTTCCAGCGTGCTGCGCGAGCAGCTCAACGAACGCCTGCACAGCGCCCTGGGCCAGCGCCTGGCCGAATTCGGCCTGGCCGCCGTGCAGGTGGAAACCTTGTCACTCCGTCATGATAAATACGATGACAACCGTGAGCGGGAAGGCAGCCTGTTCCTGGTTGCCGACGAGCGCCAGCGGCAGCTGGAGCACGTCAAGCAGCTCGACCAGCTGTACAACGAGGAAGAGTGGCAGGCGATCAGCCGCCAGGAGCAGAAAATGCGCAGCGATTTCCGCAAGGCGGAGTTGAAGGCCGATGCGGAGGAGCAGATGCAAGCCATCCGCGCCCGCGAGATCGACCTGTACGGCCGCATTGTCGAGGCCAAGACCCGCAAGCAGGCCTTCGAACACGGCGCCGGCCTGGCGCTGGCGGACCTGGAGCATGAGCTGGCGCGCCACAAGTCGCTGCATGCAGGCGAGGCGGCCCAGTGGGACCAGGTGCGCCGGCTGGCGCAGATCAAGATGCGCACCGAAATGGAATTGGCGCAGCAGGCCGGCCTGGAAGAAAAGGCGCTGGCCCGGCAGCGTTTCTCGCACCATTTATACCAGCAGCAGCTGCAGCACCGCATCCAGCAGGCGCTGGCCATTGAGGACGAAGAGCACCGCCGCAAGCAGCTCCAGCTCCTGCGCAAGGCTGAAATCGATGCCCAACAGCGCGAGCAGGAAATCGAAGCCGAACATCACCGGGCAAAATTCCAGGGCCTGGCGCTGGCCAACGCTGCCCGCCATCGCGAGGCCGAGCGCATCGCCGAATGGGAAGAAGCGCAGCACCTGGCCCGCAAGCGCGAACTGGCGCGGGGCGAGGAAGCCAAGGATGCCGGCGCGAACGTCCACGTCGCCGAGATCAGCGCCAAGCTGGAAGAATTGAAGCGCAGCGGCGCCGCAGCCGAGTCGGTCGCCCAGTATGAAAAGCTGCTGCGCACTATCGAAGCAGACGGCGTGCAGCAGCGCCAGGGCCAAAACCTGGCGCGCCAGGCCATGCTCGACCAGGTAGCTGTCGAGGAGCAGCGACTGGAGCTGAAACTGCGCGACCAGGAAGCGCAGTGGCAGCAGTCGCTGAAGAAGATGGAAGTGGAGCGCGAGGAACGCTTCAACCGCTGGAAAGTGGAATACGACAGCATGATGGCGCAGCAGCAGCACGCCGCCGACCTGGCCCGCATCGACATCGACCGGCTGGAAGTGATCGGCCGCATGAGCGACACGGCCAAGATCGCACTGGCGGCAACGCCTAACGCCGAAGCGCTGTCGCGCCTGATGCGCCAGCAGGCGCAGGCCGCCATGTCGCCCGAGCAGTTGCAGGCGCTGGCCGGCGTGGTTGCTGCCGAAAACAGCATCACCACCGCCGAGGCGCTGCGCCTGGCGCGCGAAGAAGTGCGGGATGAGCGTTCGTATCGCGACAACGTCGGCGACAAGGAACGCCAGCATCAGCTGGACCTGCTGCGCGCCCAGGCCAGCGTCGGGGCATCGGCCGCGCGCCGTTGCCGCAATGGCCACGTTGTGCCGACCGATTGCGGAGATGCGAAATTCTGTCCAGAATGCGGGGCGCCGCTAGCGAGGTAAAGCACGAGAGAGATGCAGACAGCCCGAGACAAGATTCGCGAACTGCGTGCCCTGCACGAAGATGGCCTGTTAAGCCTGCAAGAGTTCGACCGCCGCAAGAATGCCATCCTGGA